>Ga0265301_10001418_pt1 | contig 31421 bp, 46 predicted proteins | sample AusTroGonzalo_MG_2_FD_193488 | JGI IMG/M metagenome (GOLD analysis project Ga0265301, IMG submission 193488) | Bovine rumen microbial communities from tropical cattle in Woodstock, Queensland, Australia - Gonzalo_04 | ecosystem: Host-associated > Mammals > Digestive system > Stomach > Rumen ... | reverse complement strand
GCAATACTGGCACGTTCCGGACTTGGAGGCGCCGGGGTTGATGGCCTGCTTGTAGGCGCTCTTGTAGAGGGCCTGCGGGTTCACCTGGGCCGCAGATTCTCCGCCCATGAGCGTGACGGGTCCCATGTTGCGCTCGGTGTTCTCGAGCGCGCGGTCGAACGCCCTCGCGCCGGGGTTTCCGGCGAGGAGCGCGTCAAGGACCATGTTTCCGGTGCGGCGTGCCATTAGTTTTCCCCTTCTTCAGTCGAGCCGTAAACGTAACGGAGCAGGCGCGGGAAATTTTCGCCGCCGGCATACCTGCCGAGGCCCTGCTTCGCCTTCTTGGACGCGAACTTTCCGCGCATCCCCTTCTCGTATGCGACGGGAGCTTCGAGGACGTACTTCATCAAGCCGCGCGTCTGCATGTCGGGCTGCGTGCCGTAACGTGCCGAGACGTTCTTCTCGGCCTGCGAACGTGCCGCGCTGTTCCTCGCGCCCGCGTGGCCCTTCAGCCATTTTTCTATGACCTCGGATTCCATGGTCTCGCGGAACGCTTCGGGTGTGCGGCTCTTTGCGGCTCCCACTGCGGCGTAGCTCTTGCCGCCTTCCATGTCGCGGAGCCCCTTTTCCACGAGCTCGTCGAGGAGGTTGGCCGCGTCGGTGTCGTTCAGGTTCTGCGCGATGTCGTCAAAGTTCAGTTTCTTGTCTGCGGTGGCCGTGACGAGTTCCTTGCCGAGCCTCTTGGATTCCGCGTCCACTTCCTTGTCGAAATTCTTGCCGATTTTCTTGGTGGTGGTGGCCGTTTCGGCCTGCTTCGCGATTGCATCCGGGTCGGATTCCTTGAGGTACTTGGACAAGGCCCCGATGGCCTTCTTCTTCTGCGCCTGGGTGAGGTCTGCTTCCGCGACCTTCTGCGCGGCTTCCCAGCCGTACGGATTCCACGGGCCTACATGCTTGCCTTCGAGCGCGGCCTTCGTGGCCTTCGCCACCTGGGGACGGGTGCCGACGGAACCTTCCGCCACATCTTTCGTCGCGCTGTTGATTGCGCGGATTCCGCCCTTCGGCGTTCCCTTAATCATGCGGAACACGCCCTTGAGGCCGTTCCCTGCGCCTTCCGCGAGTTTTCCGCCGATTTGATACCCAAGCATGTCGGAGGTAGTCTTTCCGGCGGCTTTCGCGAGTGTTTCCCCGATTTCGTCGCCTTCCTCGTGGTCGAGGTATGCGTCGAGTCCGTTGCGGATGGCTATGGCCGGATATGCGACCATGGGCGGGGCGGCTTCCGCGATTCTCAATAGGTCGCTCGCGGCATCGCCGATCGTGACGGGTTCGCCCTGCGCCATCTTCTCGGAGCTGCGCGGCGTGGTAATGCCAGCGATGCCTTCCTTGGCGGCTTCCTCCTTCATGGCTTCCTTCTGCTGCGCCTTCGATGCGGCCTCGGCGGCGCGCTTGCGGTCGTCCAGGTCGTCGAAATCGAGCCCCGCGCGCTTGAAATTCTCGCGCGTCACTGCGAGCCATTCGCGGTTGCTCATTCCTTCCTTCGGCGGGAAAAGGTCTGCGGGTACGCCGTACTGCACCTCGGCCTTTTCGGCGTTGATGTCGGCGAAGGTTTCGGGCATGTACTCGACGAGTTCCTCGTCGGTGGCATCTTCGAGCGTCGCGTCCTCGCGGAGCTTGTTCAGGGCGTCGATCTTCATCGAGATTTTCTGTTCGGCCTCGATGCCTTCCACCGTGCGGCGGAACATCTTGTCCTTCATCGCTCGCTTGAGGTCTTTCGCGTTCTTGATGCCCTTGTACGCCTCGTAAACTTCCGGGAGGTTGTTCCTCTCGGTGTATTCCTTCATCACTTCGTCGTCAATCTTGATAGCCATATACGCCTCACTTCATGAGCTTGTCGAGGGACTTATAGGTTTTAAATTCTTTGTCTTTACCGACAAAATTTTTCAGCCTTGCGACCGCCGACCTCTTGACGGGGTCGTTTCGGTCTGCGGACTTGTCGAAGCCGTTGATGATTCGGGCGGCTTCCATTCCGGTCTTTGCGCCGATGGTGGCGAGGTCGCCTTTTACGCTGTCAAGCTGTTGGGCTCGGCGGGTGTCGGCTTCGTTCTTTTCGCGGATTTTCTTGTCGGCCTCGGCCTTGATTCTGCGCTTTTCCTCGTTTGTCGCGGTCGGTTCGTTGTACTTCGCGATGGTCGGTTCGTCAAGAACGCCGATTTGTTCCTCGGTCAAGTTCACGACCACGTTTTCCTTGCCGTTCTGCGCGTTCTGCGGGCTTTTTTTGCTTTGGTCGTCTATTCCTTCGGCATCTTCGGAAAAGTCCTCCCAGCGCACGTTGTAGGCCTTCTCGAAATTCTTCTTGAGGGTGGCGAGCTTGTTGCGCTTCGCCCTCACGATGGAGTCCTGCGCGCGGAGCTGTTCGTCCGGCACGGCCTTTTCGGCTGCGACGAGCTCCGCCTGCGCGTCGAAGATGGCCTGCGCGGCGTTCTGCTTGTTCGTTTCGGCCATCGCGCGTTCCTGGGCGTCGAGCGATGCCTTCTGCCCGAGGGAAATTTCCCTATTAGTGCGGGCCGTGCGGCCACGGAGCCACGTCTCGATGTCGGAATCCTTGATTCCCTTGGACTTTGCCATCGCGACGACCTTGTCCTCGTCCATGTCGGAGAGGCTGTTCGCCTTGATATTGTCTCGGCGGGCGCGGAGCTTGTCGTTTTGGGCCTTGAGGTTCGCGATTTGGCGCTGGATTTCCTCGCGCTTGCCGCGAATCTGTGCGGCCTTCTGCGCCTGCGCCATGGAATCGTCAACGGACGCGAGAGCCGTGTCCACTTCGGCCTTCGGCTTTTCGGGCATGTTCAGCAAATAATCGTTAAGCGCCATATTAACCCCCGATGCCTTCGAGCTCCTTCTCAAGCTCCTTTATGCGTTCTTCGTTCGCCTTTATCTGTTCGTCAATAGCCGCGATTTCTTCCGAGTCGTCGAACTGCGCGAAGAAGTCGCGCGCCTTCTGTGCGTCGTAGATGCCGCGGGCCGTGCCGAGCATGGCCCCGAGACCGGAGGCGGCGCGCTGCTGGTTCGCGGCCTGCTGCCTGATTCCGTCCAGCACCTCGTACTTGTAGGCGGTAAGCGGTGTAAAGTTGATAGCCATTTATTACCCCGCGAAGTTCTTGTAGATGGTGGAGGCGTCCCCGGCCATGCCGAGGAGCTGCTGCGTCGTGGTCGGCTGGCTCGCGACATCTATGCCGAGCTGCGACATTGCCTGCGCGAGCGAGAGGTTCGAGCCCATCTGCGCGAGGAGGAGGTTCACCTGATCCTCGGTGAGTCCCTGCAAGTTCCCCACGTAGGAGCCTGCCAAATTGCCCATGCCTTCGAGCTGCGTCTGCTTGAGGCCTGCGGCCGTGTTCTTTCCGGCCTGCTCCGCGCTCACTATGTCGCGGTTCTTGCCGTATTCCTGCTCGGTGGCCTTCATCATGCGGTCGAAGGCGTCGCCGTAGAGCTCGGAAGCCTTGGCGCCGGTCTCTGCTGCAATGGCTCGGGAGGCCGCACCGCCCGAGATTCCGCCCATCCCGCTCATGCTCTGCAGGACTTGCTGCGTGGCCTGGTCGATTTGGTACTGTGCGCTAGGGTCGAGGTACTTGGAAACGTCGCGCTCGAACTCGAAACCCTTGAGCGGCTCGGTGCTTGCGGCGTAGGAACTCGGCGTGAGCTGGTAAAGCTGCGACTTGTAGAGGTCCATGGCCTCGGGTCCGATAATGTCGGCAATCTCGCCCCTGGAATCCGCCACCATGCCCTGCGCGGTGCCGTAGCCCGCGTTCATCATGGTCTGCTGGTCATTGAGGGTTTTCATAGCCTCGTCGTAGGCTTCCTGCTTGGCCTTGTTTCCGGTCAACGGTTCGAGAAGGTCTTCGCCGAGCGAGTCGAAGTCGCCGGTGAAAACATCCCCGACGATGTCCTTGCCGTCAATGCCAGTAACACCCCCGACAAATTCGGAAGTGATTCCGGCGGGGGAGTGGTCCCAAGCCCAACCGGCTGCGCTTTTCAATCCGTCAAAGAATCCCATTATTGGTTCTCCTTCGTCACGAGTTCCGCTTCTGCGTACGCGACAAGCTGTTCGTTAATTTCCATTTCGGTGCGGCCCGCCTGCACGATCAACGCGCGAGCGGGGTATGCGTTCACGAATTCCCCCGACTGAACCTCGTAAAACTTCACCGCGAAGGCGAAGCGGGAGTCCGGGAACTTCAGCACCGGGACGTTCGTAAAATCGACGAATCCGTCGGTAAACAAGCGGACGGTCTGCCCGTTCTTCACGGCAACAAACGGCAAGTATGACTTCGTGTCTACTACGCCGTTGCCGAGAAAAGCACTTTGTTTTACCTGGGTATCCATCTTTAAATCCTATTCCCGCATTGCAAATAGCTCAAGTATGCCGTGGCTATCTGGAATTGTACCGGGTCCGTCATGCGGACACGGAAGGCGAAACGGGCGCCACGGCCCAATCCGTTCCAGCGTACACGCCATGCATATTGTCCCACGCGCCCCGCGTAGGCCCAAAGCTCGTTAGACCAGGTGCGGCCCCCGTCCGTGCTCACCTGGAGCATGACTCGCGGATTGTAGCCGTCCTTGGCGTTGTCTAGTTCGGTGGTGTCGCCCGAGTTCATGACGAGCTCGAGGGAAGTCACCACGATGTCGTTAATGCCATCGTACTTGATTCCGGTCGTGCGTTCCTTGACGATGTAGCCCTTGGTGTCGGCCTCCACGTTCGTGTCGTCGAGGTAGTGGTCGGTGTTGCTGCTCGGAGCGAAGGAACACATGCGGACGAGCCCGCCCTTCGTGTAGGTCACGAAGAAGGGAATCCCTTCTATGGTCTGCGCGTCGATGGCGCACCATGCGTGTTTCTCTCCATTCTCGTCATAGCTCGCGCGGTCGGCCCATACGGCCTCGCCGATGTCGTAGGCGAGAGTTTCTTCCATCCTGCTGTTCCACTCCTCGACCTTGAACACAAAAAACTGGTGTCCCTTGTAGGAGTAGCAGAAGGAGCGGATGTCCTTGAAGCCGGCATTACCCCCCACGCTGTACTTCGCGAGGCGCTGGTCCACGGCGTTCGTTGAAATCTTGCGTATTTGGCAATTCTCGTCAACGGCGAACACGCCGAGCATCCCGTTCGGGCCCTTTCCCACGAAGTAGCACTCGTTCCCGATAACGGTCACGGAATCCTTGAAGGCCACTCCGGCTAGGGAGGACTTCGCCACGATGGCGAACGGCGCGTCGGTGGAGTTCTGCCAGCGGAGCACCTGGAGGGAGCTATTCCCAAAAACGAACAGCGAGGAATCCGTGGCACGGAGGGCCACGACCGAATCGGCCTTGAAGTCCATCTTCATGCTATTCAGCACGGCCGTGTTCACTTCGTTCGTACTCAAAGTGCCGGGGATGTACGTCCCCTCGCTCGGCGGATAATAGACGTTGTCGCTGAACGTGACCTGCGTCCCGTCCGTTTTCGTGTAGGCGTAGACGGTGAGATACTGGTCGAAGGCGTGCTGGTCGGAGGAGGAACGCGGGCGGTTGATTCCGCTCCAGTAGATGTAGTCGTGGTCCTCGTCATTGATAATCACGCGGAAGTTTAGCTGCACCATCTGCGTAGGCTTCACATAGCCCGCGTGGTCGAAGGCTTCCGGGAGCATGACGACCGGGCAGGAGGGCGCCGGAGATACGGAGCTGGACGGGTCGCACAAGTGGATGGCCTTGTTGGCAAGGATTAGCGCCACGCCGTTCGAGAGCTCGGTAATCTGCGCGTCCGTTCCCGATTCGGTGAAATACCCGACCTCGGTTTTGGTCCCGCCGTAAATGTTGTACACGTGCGTGTGTCCGCTGTTCTTCTCGCGGGTGACCGTAAGGAACGATTCGTTCACCGACGAAGCATACCACGGGTTGGTGTTGACTACGCCCATGCCCCTGAAGATTTCGTCCGCGAAAAGGTGGCCGAACCCGAAGCCTTCCACGCTCTTGAGCATCTTCTCGGAGTACGTGTCCGTGGCCGTGATGGTCTCGGGGTACATGTTGATAGACTCCTCCATCCCGAGGAATTCGGAATCGGCCAGCTTCGAGGAGCCGCCGCAAAAGGAGCCTATCTGTATTGTACGTGCCGCCACTAGTAAACCCCCGGAAGGCGGCCCACGCCGCCGTAGAACTTGTCGTCGAGTGTAGCGTAAGTTTCGGGAACGTCGAGAGCGGGAGTCTCGAGCCCCTTCACAAAGTCGAGGAGCGTGTCGCGTTCGGACTTCTTGTCCATCTTGAGGCGGTCATTTATGGCGAGGTTCTCCACCCATCTGTACTGTACGTCCGCCGTTATGAGGTTGATAAATTCGGGCGGGAGGGTGAGGATGTCGTCCTCGTTGAACGGCTCCATTTCGTAGGTCACAACGGCCTCGATTTCGTACATGGAGTTGCGGTCAAGAATGAGCTTGCCCTTTAGATCGTTGCCTTCGAAGAACTTGTCGAAGGCGTACTTGAACGGAGAGCACCCCACGCCCTCGTAGGCGGGGAGGTTCTCGAGGCGGACGGGCTTCAACTTCACATAGTTTGGGCCGACCTTGTAGAAAACAGAATTCACGTTTAGAGGACACTTTTCGAAAGTGAACTCTTTCCCGGTCCCGAGCTGCAGGCGGGAGCGCGTGAAGTGCAGGAAACCCTGCACGTTGTATTCTCGTACGCACTTGTTAATGAGACGACGGCAGCGTGCCGCGTCTGAGTCTGTGGCGGGCCTTCCGCCTACGAGCTGGCCGATTTCGTCCAGGATGTCGTTAATGAGTTCGCGAACGAGCATATAAAACCTAAAGAAAAAAGCTAGAGCCCTTCAATTTTCGAGGTGGTGAAAATATCGGGACTCTAGCTAGTCAATCAACATAAGGAGAAAAGGAACACTCCCACCCGGAAGGCTAGGGACCGGGAGGGAGGCAAGGGGACACAATTAGTCGAGCTGGATGAGGCCGAGAGCGGCGCGGCGGCTGTCGACGGCGCCCGAGAGGAACGCAATGTCGAAGCGGTAGGTGCCGTTGCGGTTCACGTCGCCGTGAACGATGGCGGACATCTCGAGCTTGCCGCTCGGGCTCTTGGCGTTGACTTCTTCCAGGCCGGAATCGTCGAGCTTCACGCTGGAGAGTTCGAGGTTGCCCTTCTGGAAGGCCCACACGAGAGCGTAGCTCTTGTTTGCAGCCGTCTTCCAAGTCACGGCGGCGGTAGCTGCCGGGAGGGCGGACACGTTCTTGTGGGCGCCCGTGGCGTTCATTTCGGCAACCTTGACGGACACGGTGCCGGAGCCGCCCGTAGCGTCAGCGAGAACCACGAAGGACTTGAGCTCGCCCATGTCGTGGCCGAGCACGTCGCACTTCTTGACGCCGGCAACGGTGAACACGGAGCCCGCCTTGATGACGGTCGCAGTCGTGATGTTGGCGGAGGCGAGCACGATGGTGTCGGAGCCTTCGGTCGGCTTTGCGCTCACGGTCGTGGAAGCAGGGGCCGCGCCGGTAACGATAATCGGCATCGGGGTGTTCTTCCACATGACGTTGCTGTATTCGCCAATCTTTGCCTTGCGGTAGAGTTCGCCGGAGATGGCTTCCTGGTTGAAGTCCTTCAAACCGCCGCGGGAAATCTTGCTCTTAATCTTGCCGCTCATGTAGCCGACGAGTTCGCCGCCGCAGCGGGAGTCGGAAAGTTCGCCGCCGAGGTCAGCGAGAAGGCCGAAGCCGTCAAAGCTGGCGCTCGTACCGTCGACCACGAAGGCCGAGTCGGCGTAGAGGGCGGATTCGGAAATGATGGTTTCCTGGATAGATGCGCCGAGTTCCGGAGAGCGCGGGTCTGCGACTTCCTTCTCGAAGGAGTCGATGTCGGTAACCTTTTCCAGCGAGGAGATGGTCGCGGCGTTGGTAGCGACGGCCACGGTGAACTCGCGGGAGAATTCCTTCACTTCGGTGTTTTCGATGTCGGCACCGGCGCCGATAGTCGGCACGCCGCCCTTCTTGACGAAGGTGCGACCCGGGTCGGGGATGGCGACCTTGAGCTTGCCGCCCTGGCGACCACGGAGGCCTTCCTGGGTGGAGCGGGCGTCTTCAATGATGGGGCAGGATTCTTCGATTTCAGCGGTAAAGATTTCCAGACCCGGTACGGTAATGATAGCGTTAGCCATGATTTTTTCCTCTTGTTAGTGGATGGGGTAGCGCTGCGGTCTGTTCTTCTTGAGCCATTCCCTGGCATTGAACGTCGCAGCAGCTTGTGTCTTGCCGACACTCCCGGTAGAGGGGATTCCACTAGTGCTCGGTTGCGTCGGCGTTGTGGCCTTGGCTCCCGTAGGTTGCGCCGTTTGCGTCTGCGCCTTCGGTTGTTCCTTGGCCTTCTGCAAGAGTGCGTTTTCGAACGTCAAAAGTTTTTGATAGAGCAAGTCCTTGGACCACGTCTTCATCTGCCGCTGAACTTCCTCGTTCTTGCCGATGGCCATTGCCATTACAAGACCGATGGGGGACTGGTCGATGATTTCCTGATAGAGCTGGCCTTCTTCGGTCTCGAGCCATTCGGCGTTGTCGTCCAAGAAGTCCGTCAAGACTTCGTTGAACTCCTTCCTCTGCTCGGGAGTGCGGAACGTCTGCTCCACCCTTTTCTGCGCCTCGGCATCCCTTGTCGCTGCTGCGTCGCGGGCTTCCTGCGCCTTCTTTTGGTCCTCGAGGATTTCCTTCTTCAGTTCTTCCTTTCGGTAGTTCTCGAACGCTTCAAGCGTCGGGAAGTCCTCGCGCTGGAGCTTCGGGCTCTTTGCTTCCAGTTGCTTCCTCAAGTCGGCTATGGTCGCATTGAGTTCGTTGAGCTGCCTGCGGTGGCTGCGCTCTTGCCGGTGCAGCCGCTTCTCGAAATTCGCTTGCGTCTTCGCCCATCGATCTTCGTCCTTGCCGTTCGGCTGCGCTCCGTTCGAATCGGAGGAAGTGGACGTCTTCTCGGTGGTGGCTTCGCCTTCGCCTTGAGTTTCGCCGCCCGTCGGCTGCGTTTCCGTCTCGGTTCCGGTCGTCTCCGCGTTAGTTTGTTCTGGATTCGCGGGTTTATCCTGGTCCGCGCTTTTTTCTTCGGCGCGGTACTTGTTCAATAATTCCTGGCTTGGTAATGCCATGTCTCACCTCATTTGTTTTCATTTAAAATAAATTAAACGCGCGGAAAATGCAAACGCACTCCGCGCGTTTTGTGTCAAATTATGTCACTTGACGGCGCCACGAGGTTGTCCGTAAGTGTGTTTTTTAAAGCGTATGTCAATTTTTGACACTATGTCGGCCTTCGCTTTTTCGGCTTCGATGTGGAGGCGCTTGGCTTCCTGCAAAGCCTTTATCACGTTTGCGCGTGCCTGCTCGTCTGCCTTGCGCGATTCCATGAACAGCTTCTCGGCGTCTGCCCTCTGCTCTACGGAAAGTTTCGCGAGTTCAAGCTGGCGGTCCTTCTCGTTCTCGGCTGCCTTCGCCTCGATTTCCACGAGCTTCGAGCGCAGGGCGGCCTCGTTGTTCACCCTTGTAATGAGCAACTGGTTCTGCCCGGCAATCACGTCGGCGTCGATGGTGCGGCGGTAGTCCTCGATTTGCTGCGCCTGCTGCTGGCTCTGCTGCATGAGAGCCTGGTTCTGCTGCTGCAGCGCCAAGACATCAACGCCACCTTCAAGGCCGAGGGCCTGCTTGATTTCCGGCGGGAGGGTCGTATAGATGGCTGCCGCGATGGCCTCGGCGTTCTCGAAGTCGCCGGTCTTGATTGCTTCGGCGAGGAGGATGGGCTTCACAGCCTCGGGGGCGAGACTCTGGAAGGCGAGGATTTGCTGGCGGCGCTGTTCGCGCTTGAGCGCATCCTCGGGCCCCTTGAGCAGCTTGATGGAGTACGTGTTCTCCATGCCGTTGTAGATGCACAGCATCTCGACGATAACCTCGGCAACGTGCTGGATGGAGCGCTGGAGGTGGCGGTAGTAGTGCGAGACGTTGGTCACGAGGGCAGAGGAGCGGGTGAGGATTTCGGCGGCGGTCTTCTGCACCTCGGTGGATGCGTTGAAGCCGAGGCCTTCTTCCGGGACACCGATCATGCGCGAAATCTTGTTAAGCGAGTCGTTGATGACCGGCAGCAAGTCGGCGGTAATGACGACCGGGTCCACGCGCTTCGGCTCGGGGAGCTGGACGAATGATTCGCCCTTCTTCGTGTACGCCCTGTACCGCTTGTAGCGGGCCATGTCGTTTTCGTAGTCGGCGGTGAGGTTCTCTACGGATTCCATGGAGACTTGCGTATAGGGTACGCTCGGGACGCTCACGCGCTCCCAAAGCGAAACGTAGCAGCCGTTCACGATCTTGCAGAGGTGCTTCGTGTCGCGGACGAATCCCTTGTAGAACTTCTTGCGGTCGTCCTTGAAACGCTGGCCGAAGATGGGGACCACCGGAAGGCAAGAGAGGCCCTTGAACTGTACGCGCTTGATGACCTTGTCTCCCACGACCTGGATGAACCACACGCCCTCGCTATCCTTGCGGTAGAAGTGGACGAGGTTCACGGAACCGATGGAGGAGTTAAAGTCTGCGAAGTTCCAGGTCTTTGTCTGCTGTATTCTTTCCTTGCTCGGGATTTCCACGCCGTTCTCCTTGGCCATTTCCTTTACGCGGTCGTAAGGGAGCTGCTCCACGATTCCGAAGAATTCGGCGTCGCGTCCGTCCAGCTTGCGGGAGCACGGGTCGAAGATGCAGGAGCTCGGCTCATAGGCCAGGTTAATCTCGATGCGCCCTTCCTCGGTCGTGAGGTACATGAAGGAACCGCCCTCCTCGAGAATGTCCTGGAGGCCTTCCGAGAACACCGACACGTCGGCGTCGCTGTTCGTGAAGGTTTCCTGAAGCTGCTGGTCGAGGAAGTCGCGGAACTTGTCGCCGTTCCTTCCTTCCACCTGGGCCTTGAAGGGGTTCGTGAGGAAAAGGTTCTTTGTCGCGTTCACGTAGAGCGGGAGAGGGTTCACGGTAGCCTCGGCTCGGTTCGCCGTCATGGCCTTCGTGTCCACGTTGTTGAAGGCGACCACGTCGGCGTAGACGCGGGCGTCGTCCTTCTTGCGGTCGTTCTCCACCTTGAAATAGTCGTTCGACTTCGTGGAGAGTTCGACGATTTCCTCGATGATTTCGCGCTCCTCGTCGGGAGTGGGCAGCATAGCCGCCGGGTTGATGTCTTGCGGGACGATGGTCTCGACCGCTTCTTCTGTTTCGTTAGCCATTAGTAGCTCCTTGTGGATGCGGGGACCACCTCGTCCTCGTGTTCTTCTGTTAAGGGTTCAGGGTTGCCACGGTAGCAGGCGAGGCAAAGCGCGTCGGCCTGGTCCGGGGATTTTCCGATAATGCTCTTGATGTACTTCTTCGGGGTGAGCTGAATCTGCCCCGCGTTGTTCATGAAGTACGTCTGCGGGACGAGTTCGTCCTCCACGTCGGTGTCGCCGATGTAGAAGCCGTTCTCGATAATCATTTTGCGCGCGTTGAAGTAGATGTAGGCGCGCATGTTCGCGAATTTCGGATCGGGAGAGGCCGCACCGAAGTTTACCTTGTTCACGGGTACGGAGATTTTTTCTTGTTCCATAAGCACGATAAAGCCGGCGTCAAAACCGCCGGTATGGTCCAGGGAGAGTGACTCGAAATCCCACTTTTGGTGTAGGCGCTTGAACTCCTCGAAGCACTTGCGCCCGTTATCCTTGCCGATGACCTTCTTCTCGACTATGCCGCAGTCGTCCACCACGAAGATGCACGTCGTGTCGTTGCCCTCGTATGCAAAGTCTATGCCGCAGCGCTTGCGACCTCCCGAAACCCTCCGAACAGTGGCGAAGCTGGAGGGAGGGAAGACGAGGTTCATTTCTTCCGCGTCCAGGTCCCCGAAAAGCTCCTGACGCAAGAAGGCCGGAGTGTCGAGGAGGGACTCGTAGACGGTGCGCTTGTACTGCGCGGTCGTGAACGGGTTGTCGAACGTGGAGGCGGTGAGCACCAGCGCGTCGGAGACGGGCGGCTGCTTCGCCATCTTGTTGAAGTAGCTCCCGGCGAGGCCCGTGGACGTGTAGCACTGGGTCGTGGATAAGCCCTTGTTTGAACGGCAGGCGAGGAGGCCGTTCTTGATTGCCTTCCTCGGAACGTAGGCCGCCTCGTCGCAATAGAAGTCCTCGAGGTTCGTGTAACCGCGGGGAGAATCGGGACGGGTTCCGGAAAGGAAAACGACCTTCCCGTATTTCGTCTCGATGGTGTGCTCGGTGAGGTTCGCCTTGTACTTGACGTGGAACTTGTCGAACCACTCCTGCGTGGCTGGCATGATCGTCTCGCGGATGAGGCCGAAGGTGGGGGCGATGAGCATAGCCGAGCGCCCGAAGTTCACGTTCCGGTAGGCCAAGCGACAAGTGACTCCCGATGTCTTCCCGGAAGCACGACCGCAGCAGGCGAGCGTGAATTCGTTCTCGGCAAAAATGATTTTCTGCTGGAAGGGGGAGATAAGGAGCTTGTCGCTCTCACTTGCGAGCCATTGCATCGAGGACCTCCTGCGGAATCGGTGCAGGAACCTGGACCTCGAAAACGACCTTTCCGGAGGTCGGCGCGTCCGGTTCCTCGATGTCGGTCTTGAAGAAGTGCTCCAAGAACCATATCGTGTGGGAGCGGGTCTGCGAGCTCAAGAAGTAGGCGTCGTTCTCGATGTACTTCTTGAGGTCCTTTTTCGTCTGGACGAAAATCTTCTCCAGCTCCTCGACCACCGCCTTGAACTCCTCGCGCTTCACGTCGTCGGAAAATTGCGTTTCCGCATATCGCACGGGGTTGAATTTGTGGTTGACGTAGGGGAGCTCCTCGACGAGCGAGAACAGCGAGAAGATGAACGCCTGGACGGTAAAGTCGGAGATCGCGGCGTGCGTGACCATGAGGCACTCGTACTCGTGCTGGTCCACACACTCGGTGCGGTGCTTGAAGGTGATGACGAACTTCTCGTTCATCCACTTTATGCCGTCGCGCAGCTTTTCCGTTATGTCGCGCTTGTCTTCGCGCATCTTCAGCCCGAGAAAACCCTGCTTCTCTCTGTATGTTTTCGTTTCGGGAATGAAAGTTCGGGCAAGTCGGGAAGTCCCGGAGGCTGGGGCCTGCTTGTGCTTCCCATTACGTTCATAATGGTGCGAGTTGGTCGGTATGCGCGGCTTCTGTTCCTTCTTCGCTTCGGCCATGTTGACCTCCTACCTGAACTTCATCGAGTTCTCCGGGGCGCGCTGCGGAACTGCGGGAGCCTTCAAGGCTTCCACTTCCTTCGCGAGTTTGAGAATGAGGTCCTCCTGGACCTTCAAACGGTTGTCAAGTTCTTTCAAAGTCAAAGCCATATTTTCGCACCTCTTTGAGAATTTGTAGCAACTTCCGAGGGTTCCGTCAACAACGAGTGACAGAAAATGACACGAATTTATCGTCAAATCTTGACAATGTCAAAAAACGACAGTGTCAAAACATGACAACCGACTAGGCTGCACGGTGTTCGTGTGTGTATTATTAAATTGTACGGAATGATTCGGGACTAAATGTCGGAGAGAATGTCGGAGAGAATAACGGAACTATCCGCCATTTGCATTTCCGTAGCTTGTGGGGCCGTTTTACGGCTCGGTGGTACATCGGGAAGGGCAGGAGCAAAAACGGGCTTAAAATGCACGTATTGGCACGAACACTAAACCACCACCCAGTGAGTCAACACCCCTCCACTCGAACTCGCGCTCTCTCCCTCTAGGGAGAGACAAAAATTTATTAAAATAAAAAACAAGTAGTGTAATGTAATGTAATGGGATGTAATGTAATGAAGTGTAATGTTTTAAAACACTACATTACAGGGGAGTTGGCAACTCTTGGCAACTAGTTGTCAACTAGTTAAAAACACTAGCATATTGTTAACTAAAATTTTACATTGATATTGACGCTTTTTGGTAAAAAATAATGTATTATTGGGTATGGGTTCGGTTGCCGATAATGCGGAATACATAAACTAAAAAGCCTGCACTCGAGCGACCGACCAAAGGATAACGAATGGCCGGTTTTAGGTTCAAAATAGAAGAAAAGGCGCTTCTCGTCAACGTGGCGAAGGCCGCTCTCACCGATTTCGAGGAAAAAGCGAAGCACGCAAAGACGGAGCTCGAACAATACGGGCTCATGCACAGCGCAGACACGATGCGCGGCGTGGTTGAAAAGCTGGAACGCAACACCGCCGAGGCGTAAATGAAGGTGCAGCTTTCATCTACCGCCCTTCGCATGGAGGTGGAAGGCATACTCCACGACGACCACAAGGCCGCGGAATGGCTTCGATCTTTCGAGCGAACGCTCGGCTGCGAAGGGATGAACAAGGACGCGAACAGCTTCGCGCTCCAGCTCATCGTAGAGGCCGAGGGGTACAAGGCGAATCTCTCATACCTGAAGATGCGTAACGCCGTGACGAAGGAACTCGGCGACGGCGCCCGCATTGACGAGATAGAGGCCAGGATGGCCGGCAAGTACGGGATGAAGTACCAGGAAGTCATCGAGGCCATACGCAGGCGCGACGAGCTTCAAAAAAGATTAAAATCCGTGGAGGCTCCCACCCGCAAGGACGGAGGCGTGCGCGGCGGGTTTGTAGACGAAGTTACCGCCGAGGCCGTTTCCCCCTCCACGGATTCCAAGCCTATCAAGAAGAAGTTCGGGCAGTTCCAGAACGTGCTGCTCTCGGATGATGAGCACGCAAAATGGAGCACTCACGATAACGCCGAAGGTCTTCTCGACGAGCTCTCCTGCTTCCTTGCAAGTTCGGGAAAGAAATACAAGAGCCACTACGCCACGCTCCTAAACTGGGAACGCAGGCGCAATTCCGAACACATCCCACAACAGAAGTTCAAGACGATGGAGGACATCTCCCGCGAGAACTATGAGAAGTCGCTCGCGATGCTCGAGGAAATGGAGCAAGGGAGGAATCATGGATAATGTCACACGCGCCATTCACGACGAGCTTGTATTATCGTACACGCAGGGCGGAAGGGTTGTTCCTTCCACGGTAGCGGTAGTGGCAACATCGCTCCGCGACGCTCTCGGATTTGCCGACGAAGAAGAAGTCCATCGTGCTTTCTGCCGCGCTCGCGACATGGCCGACGTGCCGACGCAGCGCGTCCTCAAGGAAGCTCTCGGCAACTATCGCGCCGAGCACCGCGCATACATCGAGCCGCCAAAGGTCGCTGCAATAGAGAGTGACGGCTCCAAGTTGGCGACCAACGAGGAGACGCGCTACATCATGGCTACGCAGACTTTGTGCGGTATGTCTTTCGGGATGGATAAGGAACTCGCGATGTCTATTGTGAAGGAGTTCGAAGCCGACCCAAAACACGATGAAAATGTAGCCTACCAAAGAAGATGGCTCAAGCGAAACATGAACGTTTATCGCGCGAAGCTGGACAAGATGTTGAGGGCTAAAGCATGATGACCGAAGATGTCAAGAGCATTAAGTCGAACACGATTTACACCGTGTCCGGGGAAAAGGGGCGGGCGTTCCTGGCCGTGTCGGGCGAGGCGTCCACCAATAGGAAAGTTTTGGCCGAAGTTGACCGCATCCGCAGGGGCGGCGCCGACTTCGCCACGGCGAAATGGACCGCACGCCAGCTCGCAAGGACTTATTAACACAATCAACAAGGAGTTAACAGATGATTACAAAAAATGACATTGACGCGCTCATCGAGGCCGTCGAGGAAGCGGAGGCGCACCGCAACGCCCTCGCCGTCGAGATCGTGGAGCGCATCACGCTTGGCCGCGACATTACCGCGTTGCAGATTCGCCAGTGGCGCGTGGCGCAGCTCGGCGTGCAGTCCACGAAGCGCGACCTCGAGAACGCCCTCACCATTGCCGCCAACGTGGAGGTGTGCGATGGTTGAAACTATCACGATTGACAAGGCTACGTTCGACTATCTGTTCGCCTGCGAGAACATTCTCCACGCCTGCATGGTCGATTACCGCTGCATTACCGACATGGAAAGGGAAAAAATAAACGCCATGCACAAGAAATCAATCGAGGTTTCCACCCAGCGTATAAACGAATTAAAAGAGCGCTTAAAGAAGCTGGACGAGGAAATTAAGAAAATCAACATCAACAAGGGGGCTAAAAATGGATAACGAAAAGAACACGCTCGCCTACATCCAGGCGAAAGTGAAGGCGCCGAAAAAGAAAAGCAACAACTTCGGCAAGTACAAATACCGCAACGTGGAAGACATCTTCGAGGCCGTTAAGCCGGTGCTCGAGGAAACCGGGGCCGAGCTCTCCATTTCCGACGAGGTGCGCTTTGTCGACGGGCGCTTCTACCTAGTTTCCACCGCCACGCTAAAGGTGGGCGAGACGACCTACTCTTCGCAGGGATGGGCAAGGGAAACTGAAAGCCGCACGGGCATGGACCCGGCGCAGCTCACGGGTGCATGCTCCAGCTACGCCCGCAAATACGCCCTCTGCGCCCTTTTCCTCATTGACGGGAGCGACGACTTCGACGACATGGACAACCGCGAGGAAGACAAGGAAACGTCCTCCACGGCCAAGCCTGCGCCTTCTGCCGAGAAGCGCTCGGAAAGCCAGCTAGAAACCGACACGCGGAACTTTTTGAACACCATGAAGACGCTCTCGATCAAAAACCACCAGGAATACATGAGCGCGATGGGCTCGCTCGGCTACGAGAAGGCCTCCGACATTCCGGTGGAAAAGCGCAGGGAAATCTACATCGCAGTAAAAAATGCCGTTGAAGGCGCAATCAAGTAAGGAGAACACACTATGGCAAAAGAAACAATGATCGTAACGCCCGAACACATAAAGGGCAATATCGTACTCACCGCCGCGATGGCCGACACGTTGACGTGGCTCATAGCTAACGCTGGCGTGGAAATGGACGAGAAGGCGCAGGCCGACTTCGTGGCGGCCCGCAAGCTCCGCGACGGTGAAATCCGCGACCTTAACGAGCTGCGCTCGTGGTGCGAGAAGACCGCCGCCTGCATCAAGGAAGTAACCAAGCACGCCTACAATATCGGCAGAGACGAGGACCTCCCCGCAAACGTGGCATGGCAGAAGCAGAGCTACACCTACGAATGGGAAGGCGAAACGAGGGCCTCCGGCATCGCGCACGGACTCGAGGAATCGGGCCTCCTGGACATCGACCACGCGCTCGACACCGTGAGTGTATCGGCCATGGCGAAGGCTGCAGGCGTTACCGTCGAGAAGCTCATGGACATCTATCCCGAGCGCATCGTGTCAAGGCCCAAAGAAAGGGTTTTGAAAATCAAGTAAAAGGAAGGTACAAAATGGCAAACCTAATCAATCCCGAATACAAGAAAGCGAAGATTACCGACTCTTTCGTGAGCTGGAACGAAAACCAGACCACGGGAAAGAAGTCCGGCGGCATCGTGCTCGAAGTCGAAACCGAAGACGGAAAGAAGATGCAGAAGCTCTACAACCTCACCGAGAACGCGGTGCAGTACACTGTTAAGGCCCTGCGCGATCTCGGATGGAATGGCGCCAGCTTCGAGGACTTCGCGAAGAATCCGCAGCTCGTCGGCATGGCCGTAGAGGTCACAATCGCGGACGCCGTCGACAAGGACGGAAACGTGAAGAAGACGAAGGACGGCAAGGTGATTCGCGAGCTCGCCTTCATCAACCGCCCGCGCGGCTACCGCAAGGCATCCGTGGAAGAAGCGAAGGCCGTGGCGCACCACTTCGACAAGTTCCTCATGGAAGGGAACCCCTCGCCGAATGGCAGAGTAGCGGACGACGACGATCTCCCTTTTAGTGGGGGCCGCATCTAATGGCAGGAACATTCAAAAGATGTTTTAGGTGCGGCCTATTGCTGCCTATCTCAATGTTCTATGCACATCCGCAGATGGCTGACGGCCATTTGAATAAATGCAAGAACTGCACGAAGTCGGATGTGCACAAGAACTACATGGAGAAGATGACCGACGAGGAATACGCAGAAAAGGAAAGGGCTAGAGGTCGGGACAAATACCATAGGCTCGGATACAAGGACAGAGAACACGCGAAGTATTCGAAGCCCGCGAGTAACAGCAGGAGAAACTTCGAGGCGAAATACGGAAGAGTGTCGAGCAACATAGAGCTCCATCACTGGAACTACAACTACCTGGACGAATTGATTCCCGTTGACAAAAGAATCCACCACCGCCTGCACAAACTCATCAGGATAAACAAGAACGAGAAATTCTTCACAGTAATATCAACCGGAGAAAAGCTGGACACCATGGGCAAACACTGCGATTTTATAGAACGGACGTTCCAGAAGCACCTTCGAATCTAGCCGTTTCTCCGGCTAAGGCGGCGTGGCCCCGGCCGCCGGGGAATACGGGGCGAACCTGAACGAGTTAGAACGTCACTCTCGCACTCTGCATAACTAGCTCCGAAGAATACATGGAAGAGTGCACCATGGCATCGCAGGTGCCCGCGAGCAGGTCCACATACCCCTCCGGCCCGGTTCGAATCCGGGGATGCCACTAGCAGGCGAGTGTCTGCGAACGAAGCCCCAGCGCACGGATTCAGCGGTGGATGCCTTCTTTATGAAGGCATAGATTGAACAATCTTTGGATTGCGGGATTCGTCTCTTATTCAGCGACTGCGAGCATCTATGTCAATAAAAGAAGGCGTGGACCACGCCCTGAAGGCGTGAGCGGTTCGTAACTCTACGAATCTCAAAGTCCGACGGCCAGCGCAAGAAGGTCTATGTCCCCGTCTCCGAGCGGGCTTGCGTATCGGAAGGACACGCTAGAACGTGGTCGGCATATTTCGAGGATTGGGCGCAGTCACGCACCTCGTAAAAACAACGCCCGCAAGTTTACGGAGGTCGTCCCTACCCGCAAGGATGGGATGAACCAACTGAGCCCGAAAGGGTCTACCTGGAATCTCGACACGACCTCCAACATTTGCCCGATGGATGCACCACAACACAGTATCCCCTAAACGTACACGCCGCATCCGGAGGGCCCGAAAATGCCGAGGATGAACTAACGATTCCGAGGCAGGCGGGGTTCGGCTCACGTCTCCATTGTTTTTACGAATTACACAATCTATCAGGATTAGAGTCGTACAGCGGAGCCCCGCAAAACTTTGACCTAACACAAGGAGAAGAAGATGGCGCAACTTGACTTGTTTCCCGATATGATGGTTAAAAGGACGAAACACTCCAAAGAGTACGGAGCGTTCACGGACAAGTTCAAGCTGAAGCTGACGACCGACGACTGCTACACGCCCGAACTGGTCTACAACGCGGTGCGCGACTGGTGCGTCAATCATTACGGATTGCAAGGCCGAGAGATTGTGCGCCCGTTCTGGCCGGGTGCGGACTTTGAAATGTACGACTACCCCGAGAACTGCGTCGTGATAGACAACCCGCCGTTCTCAATCTACGACCACATCCTGGACTTTTACACGAACACCCGACCGACAGACTTTTTCCTTTTCGGCCCCACCTTGACACTTTTCAAGAAACACGACGCCTGCTACGTGATTTGTAACGAGGCCTTGACCTACGCAAACGGGGCGGTGGTAAATACGAGCTTTGTGACGAGCCTTGACCGCGAGAACCGCGTGGCGTGCTACACGGAGCTGAACAAGGCGGTTCGCCATGCGAACGCGCAGAACAAGACGAAAAAAGAGGATTTGCCCATTATCAAATATCCCGATTGTTTGGTTAGTTCGGCATTGCTCGGCAAGACTGCGCGCACGGATTTCGCGTTCCGTCGCGAGGACTGCGAGTTCATCACGAAGCTAAACGACAAGCGGATATTTGGCGGAGCGTTTTTGCTGGCAGACCGAGCGGCGGCAGACCGAGCGGCGGCAGACCGAGCGGCGGCAAGGCGAACGATCGTTCAGGAACTGGACGAGAACGCAAAGGCGATTTTAAAACGATTGAACAAGAACACCTAACACAAGACATTACAACAGATAGGAGAAAGCCATGAACAACAACCCCAACAAGGCAGCGGCCGCGTCCCAGAACGACCGCATACTGGAAGCCCTGAAGGCTGGCGCAAAAATCACGCCGATGGACGCCTTGCAGCGCTTCGGGTGCTTCCGCTTGAGCGCAAGGATTGCGGACTTGCGCGTGCGTGGATACCACATCAATAACAAATGGCGTATTGAAAACGGCAAGCGCTTCGCGGAATACCACCTGGAGGCCAACTGATGGAGAAGATATTCCCAACGATACTCATGGCTCTCGACTTCTGCGCGGCGGTGCCGTACGCCGTGAAGGGCGACATGAAGATGCTGGTGTACTGGATTGCGGCAGGCGTGCTCACTTTTTCCGTAACGTGGATGTAAAAAATGACCGACCAAATCTCCTTCCTACCGATGCTTGACGATGCGGAGCACCCAACTTGGCTCTTGTCGGGAAAGCCTGGAATGCAGAACGCATGCGGCGTATATACAGAGAACGTGATGGAGTTCCGCGAGGGCAAGCTCACGGGCGTGAACATCGAGGTGGAACTTTGCGCCGAGGGCAATTTTATCCTTTTCGAGTTCTCGTACCAAACGGGAACATACGGATGCGGACACCCGCTGTGTCGCCCCTGCCACGAATGCCACCGAGCCAACAGTGCGAAATTCCTCGCGGAGTGCATCTACAACGTGTTCCAGCACGGCGTAGTCCCCTACGACAAGAACCTTGTCAACTACCCGAAGGAAACAAAGGAACTTTTGAAACTATGCAAGAAGGCGTGCGAACGCATCGCAAAGGAGGTGGCATGAAGCTGGTAATCTACATCGTTTCGAGCGCGTTCATCGTGGCATCCGTCGCCATGATGGCCGTCGCCCTCGGCTGCGCCGACTTCCTCGGAATGATTCAACGCTAACACATAGGAGTAACAAATGACACAGGAAGAACTTGACAAAATCGTAGAACAGCACCGACACTGGCTGCATGAGGATGTGGACGGTTGGGAAGATATGCAAGCCAATCTCGAGGGAGCCAATCTCGAGGAAGCCAATCTCTATGGAGCCAATCTCGAGGAAGCCAATCTCTATGGAGCCAATCTCTATGGAGCCAATCTCTATGGAGCCAATCTCTATGGAGCCAATCTCTATGGAGCCAATCTCGAGGAAGCCAATCTCTATGGAGCCAATCTCTATGGAGCCAAGCTCGACGGAGCCAATCTCGAGGAAGCCAATCTCTATGGAGCCAATCTCTATGGAGCCAATCTCGAGGAAGCCAATCTCTATGGAGCCAATCTCTATGGAGCCAATCTCGAGGGAGCCAATCTCTATGGAGCCAATCTCGAGGGAGCCAATCTCTATGGAGCCAATCTCTATGGAGCCAATCTCGAAAAAGAACGCCTCGGCATCATCCTAACGGAGCCGCTCACGGGCTACAAGAAAACACAAGAGGAAGTGGTTATCACTGCCGAAATCCCCGTCGGTGCCATCGTGTTCTGCATCAACGGCAGAAAATGCCGCACCAACCGCGCCAAGATTACCGACATGGGCGGCAAGGAAGTGCTCCACAGCCAATACGACAACAGCTTCGAATACCGCCTCGGACAGGAAATCGAAATCAAGGATTTCAACCTAATGTACAACGTCGAGTGCGCGAACGGTTTCCACTTCTTCCGCACCCGCGAGGAAGCGGAGAACTACTAGGAGGCAAAGAAATGAGCAAAAAAATACCACGATACCGAGCCTACACCATTGACGGCCACTTATGCCGTGATTGCGATTCAAGCACTTTGAAAGAACTGAACAGAAAGGTCAAAGCAAATCCAAAGGCGTACTTTGTGCGGGACAACGTAAAGGAGAAATGGTTATGAGCGAAGGCAAGATGTGCAGCAACTGCATTTATGCAGATTTCCGTTACAACGATGCTCCCGTAGGTAGCGGAAGGAGTACGTTCCTTTGCACCAAGGAAAGTAGTTTCAAGAACTATGCGGATGTCGCTTGCAAAGCGTGGGAAAACCGATGGGAGGCAAAGAAATGAGCAAGGAACTGAACAAGATTATGGGCATGATATGCGAGAGAGAGCGTATGTACTACAATGCATCGAAAGTGGACGCCCTCCTCGCCGAGAAGGACAAGGAAATCGCGGAACTCAAGGGCGATAACGAAAGGCTTAGAGGCGAATCTTGCAAACTCACAGATGGTTGTTTACGATTGAAGCAATGCAGAAAAGAAAATGCGAACATCGCAGACGAACTCAGCGATACCCGCAGGACGTTGTGGAACATGACCGCAGAATGGGCCGATGCGATGTGTTTAGCATCTTGCAATATCGCCGCCAAATTTATGAGCAGAGACAGATTTGAAGTCGGTGAAGATTACCGAGAAAAGACTATTAGAAAATATCGCCATCGTCAAGTTGTCTTTGCCAATTACGCAGACTATTGTAGAGCAAAGGCAGAGAACCCTCAAAACCCTAAAGCAAGATTTAAGAAACCTTTACAGAGGGACGTTGTCCGTGGAGAGAGGCTTGACGAAGATTGCAAGAGAGCGAACACCACGGTAGAATTCGGTAAATGTCTGTGTTACGGGCTATGGGACAACGCAGAAAACACTCTTGACAAGTGTAAAAAATGCAGGGCTTATGTATGGAATAATGACGACGTGAACGGAATTAGAAAGGAGGGGAAATGAGCACGCCAACGCTTGAACTCACAAACAACCCTTGCAAGTTCTGCAACATGAATCCAAGCGACGGAGGAGGGGAAGTAGGTATGAAGCGTAAGAAACTGATGCCGATGATGTTGACAACTAATGTAGGAGCCAACACATTAGGCTTTGTCCACAAGGCCCTGGTGAAAGTATACAGTGCAGAAGATATAGAGTGCCTTCTTGATGAGAAGGATGCGGAGATACGCAGGCTCCAAAGAGCGTTGTACAAGGCGTGTGCTAATTGGGCTGATGCCGAGATTAAGTATGAACAACTAGATAGTCAGGTATTTTCTTTCGGAGTAGCAAGTCCGAAGAAATTGGCATGGGAAACTATGTCTACCAAGTGCCGAACGATGGCCGAGCGTTTCGGGGAGGGGAAATGATTTTACGCAAAATCCACGACCGCATACAGAACGGACTCGCCGTGTTCGTCCTCGGCGTAGGCGCCCTCTTCTGCGTGTTCGCCGTCATGCTCGGGCTCGCATCCGTACTCCTCGGCGCCGTCGCCTTCTTCGGGGGGCTGGAATGAATTGGGAGTCGCTTATCGCATCAAGGATGCGCCCGTGCTCGAAGATGGCCTCCGATAACGGGCGGCACATAGAAGGGAAACGTACATACTCGCATAACAGATACATGCGGCTGAAAGACGACGCTATTTTCATCATAAAGAAATACGAGCAGCAGAAGGCTTATAGAAGTTCGGAACGCTACCGCGAAAAGCATAGGGCGTACATGATGGAATGGCGCAAGCGTAAGCCGAGAAACGACCGCAACAGAGCGGAACGAGACCGGAGGTACAAGCTACGCAGTAAGCCCGGAAAGCTCCGCCAGGTAGACTACACACTAACCCTGCATGGGGAGACGATCGTCGCCCATGTGCTCACAACCCGCCGCGATGCGGCATAATATAACCCTAAACCACAAGGAGGCCAAAATGGCGTGCGGTAGCAAGAAGCCGTCCGGCAAGAAGAAGCCGACAACCAAGAAGAAGTAGTTCTTCTTCCTGCATCATCTTCAGGTGGTGCAGGGAAAAGCACTACAAAAGGAGTAAAACATGATTCTAGAAAAAGAAGCAAGAGTGAACACGGACTTTACGGAGGCACGCACGAGCCGGTTCAAGGAACGCGAAATCGTGAAGAAGGCCGAGGTGGCGCCCGTCCGCTGCTGCATCTGCGGTGCGGTCGGGATTCCGTCCTTGATGGGCCACGTCGGCGACAACGTCTACAAGTGCGCGAAGTGCATGGGGGTGTAGGATGTATCAACCGAAAATCAAGATACACAAGATAGACAAGCGCCTTTTCAAAATCTGCGAGGCGGTAAAGCTCGGGCTCACGCACTACTACATGGGCCCAAATGACAAGCGGGAGCTTACCGCAAACGAACGCGCCGAGGCGTGGCTAATGATTCCGACACTCCCCGACGGGTGGCTGCAGATGCGCCACGAGTGGGATGCATGCAGGAGGGGATAATGAACATCTACGAGGAAGCCCGCCGCAGAATCCTGGAGCCCAGCCACATAGAGGCCCCGATAAAGGCCGTTTCCGAGCGCTCCAAGGCCCTCGCGTGCAAAAGGGTGTCAAAGTACTCCCGCACCGAAAAGGGCCGCGCAGCGAACGCGAGGCGCTGCCATAGGTACTACCTGAAGAACAAGGGCAGAATTAGAGAGTATTTGAAGGAATGGCTCGCCGCCTTCGAGAAGGAGCACGGCATGAAATACGCCACCTACCGTTACAGAATGAAACACGGGCTCCCGGTGGTGACAAAATAAATTATATTCAAGTGAGGAGGTGGCCCCATGTACATAAAGAAAAGCGTAATAATCCTGCACCCCGCCGACAAGAGCGCCTGCGCGTTCTTCCGATGCAACGCCATGGCGACGCTCATAAACTCGGCGAAGGGTGGCGACATCGAGGTGATAGTGTCGCGCGCCGAAATCAACGACGAGTACATCCTCAAGTACACCGCTGCCGTGGTGTTCTTCCGGGTGGTCACGGAGCAGCAGGCCACCATGGTGATGCACTACAAGCGCAAGAAGGGCAAGTTCGGCTTCAAGATTTTCTGCGACTACGACGACCTCGTGTTCGACGTGGGCAAGTTCAAGATGCTCCAGAGCTGGAACCCGAACGCGGAAAAGGAGGACCTCGTAAAAAACGCCGAGACAATGAAGGCCGCCCTCTCCGACATCGACGGGATAACCGTCACCACGGAATGGCTCAAGGGCTGCATGGAGGCGAGGTTTAAGTGGAAGCATGTAAAGGTACTCCCTAACGCATTGCCGCGCTCCTACTACGGCACGGGCGGAACGTACAAGGAATTTACCGACCATGTGGACTTAATCGACCTGAAGCACCCGCGCGTGCTTTACGCGGGCTCCACTTGCCACTTCTCGGAAGGGAACCCCGGGGACTTCGCGGGGCCGTGGATTCCGTGGCTCCACGATGCCATAAAGAACGACGAGATAGAATATTGGGGTTTCCAGTTGCCGGACTTCCTCGAGGACGTGAAGGACAAGGTGAACCTAATCGAGCAGTGCTCGTGCGTGGAGTTCCCCTCGATCATCGCGGAGGTGGAGCCGGACTTCTACCTCGCGCCCCTGGCCGACGACTTCTTCAACCGCGCGAAGTCGAACCTCAAGCTCATGGAGGCGACCGCCATCGGGGCCGTGCTTATCGGTAGCTCGTTCGAATACGGCCCGTATCAAGGCGCCCTCGAAGCGCAGCTCGTGAAGCCGGGAACCACGCCGGAGGAACTCAAGGCGAAGTTCGAGAAACTGAAGGACTTCGACACGTGGAAGGATTGCAGGCACCGCCAACGCGCTATAATGGGCTTGCCGGACGACAAGAACACGCTATGGATGGAGAGCGACCACTACATAGAACGGTGGCTCCGGGCATACTTCGGCGACACGCTCATGGTGAACCGCGAATAAGAAGAAAACCCCGCTTTTCGGCGGGGTTTGTTGTATGGTTTCGATAGGAGGTTTACCTGATTCTAGACTTCTGTAATGACGAGCGAGTGCATGACTTCCACGAGCCCCGTGACCATGGCCTCGGCCTCCGCGCTGTTCGTTATCTTGTGTTGGGCATAGTTCGCACCCATGCCGACAAGGACGCATCCGGCGGAATCCTTCCACGAGTTTCCCTTGTGCACGCGGATGCCACGGGATGCGGAGCACTTGCTCCCCGAGATTAGCGGGAGATTGCGCTTGAACTTCGGGCTCACGGAGTTCGTCACGTCGTAGTAGCCGCACGGGATGGCCTTCTTCGCGTTCTCCAGCGTATAGCAGAGGAACGTGTCGTTCAGGTAGAGCTCGCCCATGACGGTGTCGGCGTCGGAGTATTTGCGGACAAGAACTAACACTTCTTCCCCTCCCAAATCGTGGACACCTTTCCGATGTTCTTGTAGCACCAGTCCGTTTTCTTCGGCGTGCCGTACCATGACTTTGACACTGAAACTGCGAGCTGGATAATGCTCGGCTTCGGCGCCTTGTAATCTGCGAGGTCGCGTGTCATGGCGTACAGGAGTATGTTAGTGTCAGAAAATGATAGGTCAAGCCCGTACCCGTTGCAGTCGTGGACGAACCAGCACACCTTTTCACAAAGCGTGCCGAGGTTCGGCGTATAGAAATCGACTATAGCGGGGCCGCTCCTCCCGTCAAATTCAAAACTAGGCGCCGTCTTTACGTAGAGAGTCCCTTGGTTGGTATGGATGGCGAGACTCACTTCGCCTGCGAGTACATAGCGCCGCGCCTTGTTCTGTTTCAGGTCGGCTATGAGCTTCCGGCCTTGCAAGAACTCGAAAGAGAGTATCTTGAGGGTAGATTTTTTCAGTCTGTCTTTCATTCCGAAAACTCCACTATTAGGATTCCTACGACAAGGACGACGAGACCTGCGACGTTCAAATGTCCTCCGGGTTGTGTCCCGAGCGGCGGAGCATCGTGTCCACCTTTCCGATGATGATGTTCAAGGACTTGTTTATTTCCTTGAGCTCCGCGTCCATTCGGTCAAATCTCGTCTCGCCCTGGTCTAACCGCTTCTCGATTTCCTTGACCTTGTTCCAAAGCCAGAAAAACGCAAGCGCGGCAGGAGTGCCCAACACTCCGCCGATGGTCGTATATAACGATGTCAGGTCAACGCCTTCCATTTTTCCTCCTTTTTAACCCGAAGCACATCTTTCCCTGTGTCCTCTATTCGCTTGTACGTTTTCATTTTTGCAAAGTGTTAAGTTATAAAGTTAAGAGCGCAACCGCCGCAACACGATAATTGCTGTACATGCTGCTGTAGTAGAAGTATCCGTAGCTGGCCAAAATCCACGCGTTGCTATTGTAGTAACGCGCGGGAACCCAGCGAGAAACCGCCACAGAGAACGTGGAGGAGCCAGCCTTCGTCAAGGCGCTGTTCACCACGTCGCTGCCGTCAACTTTCATCGCCGAGAATATCTCGTAGGCCGTGTCGATGGACGGAATGATGAAGTCAGCACCGTCGAGTTTCCCAAGCGATGCCGTCCATGCTTCGGCTGCAAAGACATTGGTAGCCGTGCCGGAAAGGTTCGGGAACGAAACATCCTTGAGCGCATCGAACACTTCCTGGCCTTTGCCCTTGAACATTGCGTATGCTCCGGTGGTCGAGTCTTCGTCCGACACCATGTTGTCGAGGTAGTTGTCGTATGTGCCGTAGTACGCCTTGACGGTTGTCGTGGCGTTGAATCCGGCTTCGTTGAACAAGCCAGTAGAGGTGAGCGAATCCGTGGGCGAGTTCACGTTCGTGTTGTACGCCTTGAATCTTTCCTTATTCCACACGACGGCGTAAGTGTTCACGCCGTCCTTGCGCTTGATTGTCGTGTAGTCTGTAATGAATCCGCACCAATCCCACATATACAGCGGAGCCGTAGCTCCGCTAGTGCTGGACTTAATCGGAGTAAATCGGCTTTGGTAGCTGATATTGTCCACCACGATGAAGCAGGCGTCCACGCCGTCCTTGTCCGCGTGCTTTTCCGCGTGCCAGTTGTAGTCGGCCATCGCGCCCTCGGCGGTAGTGTTGGCGCGGAGCCACGTGTCGAGCTCGGAAACGAGCGTGTCGAGGTCGGTGGCGGATGCGGAAGCCGTGAACGTGCCGATTTCAACCGGAGTGGAGCCGGATGTCGGCCCCTGCTGCAGCACGAAGGAATCCGTTCCGTCGAGCTTGAGTCCGTTGACCTTGAACAGCCACATGGAGGCCCACTTGACGGAAGTGTTCTCGGTCTTGTGGAGGACGACCAGCTTGTCGCTCTTTCGTTGCGCCACGACGCCCTTGAGCGTCCAGCCTTCGGGAATCGTTTCCGCGTCGAGTGTCGAAGTCCTAACGAAGTGTGCCGTTCCGAGCGCGTCAATATATACGACGTCACTGACGATCGCGAGAGCCTTCGGGACTTCGAAATTGTCTGGAATAGCCGAGCCGCCGTCGAGCTTGTAGATGCTCCCCGTCTTGTAAATAGTCGGTTGCTTGTACATTTTGCCTCCTTACACGTTGGTGTCGTCAGCCGTGAGGAAATCCGCTTCGATTTCAAGTTCGAGAGTAGGTGCGAGGGTGACGCCGATGTAGTCCGTCTGCACGTTGAAGTCATGGATATACAGCGTGGAGGAACTCTTGACGGTGAGCAAGTCATCGCCACCGGCAGGGAGAGAATCCACGAACACGTCCTTTTCTTCCCATTCGTTCCACTGGTTGAGAGTCACGTTGAAGTTGCAGGTGTTCGACTCGGAGTCGGAGGTCATCATGTCGATGGATGCCGCGATGGCTTCGCCGGAAACAACGCCAGGAGCGCCGGTGGAAACAAGGCGCGCCTTCGTGATGTGCAGCTTGTTGGAAAGGGGGATGGTCACGGCCTTTCCAGAACACTCTGTCTCGGTAATGGTCGTGGAGAAATTCGTGGACGGGGAGAAGGAAGCGCTCGCGGCGCCCCCGGTCAGCGTGTAGTCGCAGGAGCTCCCGAACGGGATGGAGATTGTGTACTTTTTCATGGTTTTGTTCCTCTAGTTAGGGAGTGGAAAAGATTTTTTGATGTGTCCAGGTCAATGCGCCGTTAGAGGACGTGTAGACGATCGTCATGTCGTTCCCGGCGCCCTTCGACGTGAAAACCATTTTTCGGTCAAGGCCGCTCGCATAATAGTAGGCGAGCCTCGGGTAATACTTGTCCGTAGTGGCGCTACCGCCGACACAAAGCACGGCATCGTAGCCGTTGGACACGGCCTTGTAAACGTCGGCGCCGGCAGGAGGTGTCGTAGCCCCGTTTCCGAACATCAAGACCGGAGCGAGAATGCTTGCGCTGACCTTGACGGGGTCGGCACCGTACTTGTTCACGAGGGGGACGTAGAAGTTATAGGCATCCTCCGCTATTTTTGCCGGAGTGTCGTATTCGTTCTCCACATCGTCGGGGGAGAGTTCCACGGAGGCCGCGTTGTCGGTCACGGAGGCCTTGACCCATCCCGAGCCCGAGACGTCGTTCAAGCCCTGCGTAACGGCTCCCGTACTGGTCACGCTCGCGCCGTTGACCTGGACCTTGTCCACGGTCAAAATCGGATTTTCCTGCGAGTGTTCCTCGTCGTAGACGCAAATCTTGAAAAGGCTCGACTTCAAGCCGATAACGCCCGTCATGGTGCGCCCGCTGTTGTTCAGCTCGATGCGCTCCTGGTTCGCCGTCCCGTCGAAGTTGGCGTAGGTGATAACCGGCGTGGAAGTTCCCGCCACGAACACCTTCACGTAGCCGTTTCGGATGGTCTGGCCGTCCGTCCCGGTAAGAGGGACGAGCGGGTCGATGATGTAGCCGTATGTAGTAGTAGACAAGGCCATGGTCAAAACTCCTATTTCATGTAAGACTTCAAGATGGATTTGCGGAGCGCGTCGTTCGTGATTCCGCGGCTCCGGAGGTGTCGCTTGCTGGCGAGCGTGCGGAGGTCTGCCGTGGAAACGCCGTCGAGGGCGTTGGAATTGGTGCGGAGCTGCTTCCTTGCGCCAAAGTCGTCCCCGGTGTACACCCCGTTGGACACGGGCGCCTGCGTGAGCGTGAAAATGCACTTGCAGTTGGGATGGTGTCCCACCGTCCCGTCCTGCATGATGATGTCGGCGCCACGGAAAACGCGCCCGTTACAGCGCAGGCAATACTGGCACGTTCCGGACTTGGAGGCGCCGGGGTTGATGGCCTGCTTGTAGGCGCTCTTGTAGAGGGCCTGCGGGTTCACCTGGGCCGCAGATTCCCCGCCCATGAGGGTAACGGGCCCCATGTTGCGCTCGGTGTTCTCGAGCGCGCGGTCGAACGCCCTCGCGGTGGGGTTCATCGTGAGGAGCTGGTCTAGAACGAAATTTCCGGTTTTCGTAGCCATAAAATCCCGCCTTTATTTTTCTTCTTCGGCCCAAAACGTGTTTTTAATCTCGGTGCCCTGCGGCAAGAGGTAGCGCGTCAAGGCCTTGGGCGTGTACTTCGCGGCGGTCCTTGCGCCTTCCTTGGAAAGCGGCTTCTCGTAGGCCACGTTGGCGCCCGAGACGTACTTCATGAGCCCACGGGCTTCGCTCGGCTTCGTGCCGATCGTGGCGAGCACCTTCTTAGCGGCCTGCTCTCCCATGAATTCGTTCGCGGCCTTCTTGTGGCCCTTGAACCACTTCTCGATTTCCTCGGATTCCCTCGCGAGTCTGTACTCGTCGGGGTTCGCGGTCTTGACTCCGGACACGCCGATGAAAGATTCCTTCCCCTCGACATCGCGGAGGCCCTGGCTCTGCAGCTTCTTCAAGAGGTCGGAGGCGTCCTTTTCGGAAAGTCCACGGCTCACTTCGTCAAACGAGAGCTTCTGCGTGGTGGTGGCCTCGAGGACCTCCTGGCCCATCTTCTTCGCCTCGGCCTTCACTTCCTTGTCGAAGCCCTTGCCGATTTTCTTGGTGGTCTTGAGGGTTCCGGAGGCCTTTTCTATGCCTTCCTTGTCCCCGCCGACAAGGTACTTGTCGAGTACGCGGACGGCCTGCTTCCTTTCGCCTTCGGAGAGACCGGCGCGGGCCACTTCCTTTACGGCCTCCTCGGCGTAGGGGTTAACGGTAGGGTTAGCCATGCCGCCCGTGAGGGCCTTTTTCGTAGCCTCCACGACCTGCCGGCGGGAACCTTCTCCGGTTCCCTTCGTGATGTTCTGCAAAGTCTTTTCGCCGAGCTTCTGCCCGCCCAAATATTGACGGAGTCCGCCCTTGAGGATGCGGCCGACCGGACCCATGGCCCTGCTCAAGCCTGCACCGCCGAGGATGTAGCCGCCCACGTCCGCGCCGAGGTTGGCGGGGAGGTCTCCGAACGAGGTGTTCTCGTCCGTCGCGGCGTCAAAAACATTTCGTGTAACCATGGCGGGAACGGCAACGAGGGGAGGAGCCGCTTCCGCGATTCTCAAGGCATCGGATACCACGTCGGAAGCGGTCACGGGTTCGCCAGCGTAGTATTTGCCAGATGTTCTCGGGGTGGTCACTTCTTCCTTGAGCCCTTCCTTGATTCCGCGACCTTCCTTTTCTTCCTGGAGCGCCTTCTGCTGCGTAGCCTTGGAGGCGGCCTCGGCAGCCCTGCGGCGGTCGTCCATGTTGTCGAAGTCAAGGCCCGCGCGCTTGAAATTCTCGCGCGTCACTGCGAGCCATTCGCGGTTACTCATTCCTTCCTTGCTCGGGAAAAGGTCAGCCGGAACGCCGTACTGCACCTCGGCCTTTTCGGCGTTGATGTCGGCGAAGGTTTCGGGCATGTACTCGACGAGTTCCTCGTCGGTGGCATCTTCGAGCGTCGCGTCCTCGCGGAGC
>Ga0265301_10001416_pt1 | contig 31507 bp, 53 predicted proteins | sample AusTroGonzalo_MG_2_FD_193488 | JGI IMG/M metagenome (GOLD analysis project Ga0265301, IMG submission 193488) | Bovine rumen microbial communities from tropical cattle in Woodstock, Queensland, Australia - Gonzalo_04 | ecosystem: Host-associated > Mammals > Digestive system > Stomach > Rumen ... | reverse complement strand
AGTGACATATTTCTTGATATGCCGCTGTCAACACAAGCATTATACTTCCATTTGTCAATGAGGGCAGATGATGATGGATTTGTAAACAACCCGAAAAAGATAATGAGAATGATCGGCTCTGACGAAGATAGCATGAAATTACTAATTGCCAAAAAATTTGTCATGCCTTTTGACAGTGGTGTTGTTGTTATTAAGCACTGGAAGATTCATAACTATATCCAGAAAGACAGATACAAAGAAACTATATATACCGCAGAAAAAAGTATGCTTGAATTATCAAAAAGCGGTGAATATGTACCTGTATCCAACATGGATACACGATGTATACATGATGTATCCAATGCGGATACAAGATGTATTCAGACTGTATCCAACATGGATACACGATGTATACATGATGTATCCAGTTTGGAGACACAGGTAAGTATAGGTAAGGTAAGTATAGATAAGATTAATAATATATCCTCCGATTTTTCAAAAAAATCGGCGATAGAAAACGAAATCGAAGCCGAATTTGAGCAAATTTGGAAACTGTATCCTCGGAAAGAGGAAAAGAAAAGGGCACTTTCCGCATACGTAAAGGCACGTACTAAGAAAGATAACCCTTGTACGTTTGAGCAGGTACTTGAAGGAGTTGAAAGATACCGCAAACATACAGCAAACAAAGAATCGCAGTATATCAAGACAGGTGCAACATGGTTCAACGGCGAATGTTGGAACGATGAGTATTCAGCTCCAACTACAACAGAAAAAACCGATGATCCTGATATCGAGAAGTACAAATGCCTGATTAACAAGTTTTAAGGAGTTGAAAGAATGACAGACTTAAAAGCCAAAGAGCAAAAGGCAATTGAAGCCTTGCGGATGTTTGAACCAGAGGACGAACCATATTTTCTTTGTTATTCAGGCGGTAAGGATTCTGATTGTATCAGGATTCTTGCTGAACTGGCAGGGGTTAAGCATGATATAGTTCACAACCTCACGACTGTTGATGCACCTGAAACGATTCAATACATAAAATCGATTCCGAATGTGCAGATATCTAAGGCAAGATGGAAAGACGGTTCGCACAAAACTATGTGGAACTTGATACCAAAGAAAATGATACCGCCCTCACGAATACAGCGTTACTGTTGCGCAGAACTCAAAGAGCGTGGTGGGAGGGGCAGGCTGAAAATAACAGGTGTTCGTGCAACCGAAAGCAGAAAGAGAGCTGAGAACGGCGGTGAAATTAAGATAATAGGCAAAGAGAAAACCACACAAAAGTTTATGACTGAAAATGATATAAATTTTCAGTTAACAAATCAGGGGGGGGTGGTGCTGAACTTCGACAACGCAGACAGCAGAAGAGCGGTCGAACACTGTTTCAGAACTACTTCAACCATGATAAATCCCATTTTGAACTGGACCGAGGATGATGTGTGGGAGTTCCTCCACCACTATGGCTGTGAAAGTAATCCTCTCTATCAGTGCGGAAGAAAAAGAATCGGGTGTATCGGTTGTCCGATGCAGGGCAAAAGAGGAATGAAACGAGACTTCCGCATTTACCCGAAATACTATGCAAACTATATCAGAGCCTTTGACAGAATGCTTGAAGAATACAAGAAACAGGATAAGATATGCAAGACTTGGAACACAGGCGAAGAAGTAATGCGGTGGTGGGTATCGGATATAAACGAGATAGAAGGTCAGACGATGTTTGACGGCTTTGATTTACTCGATGTATAAGGAGTTGATAACATGAAAAAGCGAATAATCACAGCGTTAGCATTATCGGCAATACTTGTAAATCCTCTCAATGCGAAAGCCGACAATCCAGGAACGCTGATGAAAGACGTAAACTTTGACGGAGTGATAAACGGTGTTGATGCTTCGATGGTTCTTGCAGAATATGCAAGAACCTCAGCAGGGAATGCGCCGACATTCACAAGGACACAGAGATATATCGCAGACGTTGATTATGACGGACAGGTCACAGCAATAGATGCAAGTTTCATACTCAGCACATACGCACTTAAGAGCATAGGCAAAGACGTACCGACAAAGACAGTGCTGTTCGGAATACTCTGCAACGGTCAGGAGCTGACGTATAAGACTTTGAGCATCGAACAAGCTGAACAGTATATCGACAGCATTAAAGGCGATTATCCCGAAGATACAGCGTTCAGCTTGGTTGCTGATACTACGATTCACAACGGCGAGGACGTAAGAACGGTGATATACACTGTGAAGGAGTGAAAATGAACACAGATGTAATGTTTTCAAGCAAAACGGATATGTGGGCTACACCGCAGGATCTATTTGACAAACTCAATGCAGAATTCGGCTTTGAGACAGATGTATGTGCTATTGCCTCAAATGCTAAATGCAAGAATTATTATACTCCTGAGATAGACGGATTGAAGCAAGAATGGACAGGTAATTGTTGGTGCAATCCACCTTACGGCAGGGAGATTGGAAAATGGGTTGAAAAAGCTGCAACGTCAAAAGCTATGACAGTAATGCTGATACCTGCAAGGACTGACACAAAATGGTTTCACGATTACATCTACAACAAAGCTGAGATACGTTTTCTCAAAGGCAGACTTAAATTCGGGGGGGCGCAGAACTCAGCACCTTTCCCATCAATGATAGTTGTATTCAGAGGTGAATAAAATGGACTACATAATCAAGTACTTTGAAGGCAAAGACGGAGTTAAGTGGTATCGCTGCACTAAGTGTGGATATCTTGTCCGAGGAAGAGCGAAAGAATGTCCAGTGTGTCAGGGCAAAGGCAGAATGAAAAAACGAACAAGAACGGAGTGATAGCAATGATAGTAAGAACGATGGATAATACCTGTATTATCTGCGGTAATGTGATACCCGAAGGAAAACAGCATTGTCCGATGTGCGGAACGACTGAAAGTGATATCTTCGGAAAGCTCATGGGGCGTAAACAAGAGATCAAGCAGACAGCCAACGAAGAATTCACGATCAAGGACGAACTGGAACAAGCGTACAGGCAAGGTTTTACAGACGGCATGAAACACGCTTGTGAGGTCAAGCAGGAAAACGCACGTCTCAGGGCATTGATCGAACACAAACAGCGTGATGAAAACGTTGATGGTTGGTACGAGTGAGGTGTTTATATGCTGATAAATGGCAAGTGGATGACTGAAACGGAAGTGCAGAGCCTTATATCTCAGCTGATAGCAGATAAGAAAAGGCTTGAAAGGCAGCTTGATCAGATGAAACAGTCAGCCGAGAACAAAAATAACGATTATCTGAACGAACTATCTGAAAAGATATCAAGCATTAAGCATAAGAGCAACGAGATTAAACGATAAAGGCGGTCTGAGGGTATGGGTAGTATAACTATACTACCCGAAACAGACCTACCTTAAAACGCATTTTAAAGCGTGTTTGAAAGGAAATGTGATATGAATAAATACGTGATAGGAATATTCGGAGTGATGATGCTGACCGTGTGTGGCGTTAAGTTCCGGACTGACAGTGATATCCTTATGCTGTTGGTGATCGGATTTGCGCTTATCGTGTTGGCGAGTGATAAGAAGAAAGGGTGAGGGGTATGGATAAGTATATAAGCAAAACAAAGTTTGAAGAACTCATGCATAAAAAATCAAGAAACTATTTTGATTTATACTATGCTGATAAAATCAGAGATCATTACAACAAGGCTGTCGGTTACAGTATAGCAGCAGATGAAGCAAGCGTTTTTCCTTCCGCAGACGTACAGCCTGTGAAGCATGGGGAGTGGATTCCACAAGGTGATGAAATGTGGCTTTGCTCTCAATGCAAAAATAATATAATTTACTCCATGTCGAAATTAGACCGTTCGGAAAAGCAACGTTACTGTTCGAGATGCGGCGCAAGAATGGACTTAAAGGACGGTGATGCAGAATGAGAATAAAAGATAAAGCAAGGTTTGCTATAGGAGTTGTCGATATTATTCTGAGCGTTACAGGGGCAATCATTTGCATAACTCAGCATAGAACCAGTGGTTTATCGATAGTTGGATTAACCTTTGGTTGCGGCATTGCAAATATTATATATGGCATCGAGACAAAAGCTCAGAGACAGAAGCGTGAAGAGAAATTAAAGGCTATGGCTAAGATGCTTGGATGGGATAAGAAAGGTGATGAAAATGACGATTGATGAGGAAATTGCTCACGCAATGGAAGTGGCTGAGAAAAAAGTGCTGAGAGGAAAGATAGCCGATATATGCAGCATCTTAGCAGCATACTATGGTTGCCCTTGTGATTACAGTCCACAGGATGAAATAATGGAAGAAAGAGGAAATTGTGAAGATTGTGGTGAGGTATCTAACGCTGAGTGTTGGAACAGATTCTTTGAAACGGAGATACAGCTTGATAGAGAAAGAATACAAGATAATACAAACAAGATGTATGAAGAAATAAAAGCTCTCAGAGAAGAAAACAAAGTGCTTACAACTGAGTGCGACAGGCTGATAAAGGAAAAGGAAGAACTCTTACAGAAAGTGGAGGGATGAAAATGACAATCGATGAAGCAATCCGTCACGCAGAGAAAGTGGCAGAAGGGCAGGAAAAATGTGCTGAAATCAGCGTAAGCGAACACGCTAAAGAGCGTATAAGCAAATGCGCCGCAGACCACAGACAGCTTGCAGAGTGGTTGACGGAACTGAAAGAAGCTAAAAGGCTATTAAAGTTAGCTATAGAAGATATGAACGCATTGTATGAAGCTGGCAAAGACGAAGGCTGTCTCGGCATCAATTTTAAGTGGCGTTACGCTGATGAGGTCTTAAAGCTGATAGGAAATGAATGAAATAAATTTTTAAAAGATAGGAGTGTCGAGAATGAAAGTATATATAAAGTATTTTGTATTGTTATTGGTGAGTTTTTTAGCTGGAATAATTATATCACATTTTTCAAAAACAATATCGTTTTATGAAGCATCAACATTAATGATATCATCAATAGCTTTACTAAGAACTTGCGAACAAGAGGATTAAAAATGCAGACTGTGCTAAACCTCGCAACGGTTCAGGAGCTTGGTGCTGCGAATACGGCTGTTCCAGATATGCGGATGAAGTCAAAGATTTGATAGGAGATGATGAAAATGGAACTTAAACCTTGTCCGTTCTGCGGTGGTAAGATGGCTTTAGTTGTAAGCCGTGAGCCTAATTACTGGGAAGGAAAACTAAATGGATATCAATATCAGGTTGTATGTGATGCAAGCTGTGGTAAAGGATGCGGTGCAAGCAGTGGCTATAAGGATGATTTAGAAACCGCAATCAAAGAATGGAACAGGAGGGCTGACAATGGATGAACGCATAAAGAAAATAGCTGATTATTACGGCTATGAATCGCAGATGGACATGTTATGCGAAGAGTGTGGGGAGTTCGTTCAGGCAAGAAATAAGCTGAGACGTAATGTAGACGGCGCATATCAGAATTGCCTTGAAGAAATAGCCGATATTGCTATTATGATTGAGCAGATGAAGCTTATATGCGGCGCAGACAGAATCAATGCTATCATGAACGAAAAACTTGACAGGCAAATACAGAGAATCGAGGACGAAAACAAGTCTGATACAGCTTCGGAACTGCCCAAAGTTGATACAACAGGGATGCAGTCAGGAGAGGTCAGAACAGCAACAAACGGCAATGCGTGGATAAAGGTGATGAAGATATGAAAGCACGTAACTGCACAGACTGCCGCAGACGTATACATGAGGAAGAAAAAGAAAACTTCCTCAGAGCCGAATACTCCATGATGAAAGACATGGGTAAAAGCTTTGCGGTATATGCTATATCGGCAGTCTTAATGACAATGATCAGGCGAGGGAGAAGTAAGAAGTACATACAGCAGATGTATGACGATATGTGCTTCATCTTCGATACACCGAGTATCATGGGAAAGGAAGTGACAACGACAACAGTTATGAAGATGTTGCAGGACGAATACGGCATTGACTGGGACAGGGTAAACGTACATCTTGAATCAGAAAAAGAGTTCGTCAGCAGCACAAAAACTCTTGTGAAAGAGAGGTTAAGAAGTAAGGAAGTGATGTAATGATAAGCGCAAGTGATACCGATACAGGCGGCACACTGACTTTTATAGCCGTGATCGTTGGTTCGGTGCTGTTCTGGAAGAAAATAAAGATACCTGATATTATATACAGCAGGGAACGAACAGCTATCATTCGCATGGAAGAACTAAGGAAAGATTATGACAGCGTGGACGATCTGGAAACGCTCACGAAAATGGTTGAAAGCAATCCTGATTTAGAGGTTTATATGTACTGCAAGTACACTGACTTCGCAGGGGGCAGCGAGAAAGAAACACGCATTCCGATCAAGCCGAATTCACGCTTGATAAAGATGCTGTGTGAGGAAGAAAAAAAGCGGCTGCTCTCGGATATGGGAAGAACTAAGAAGATTTTTCATTTACCGTTTCGGGAGTGAATCCCCTGCTTACGGAAATTAAAATCCGTGACGATATGGGTATAACGAAAACGCTAACGGAAAGGATAACAACGCAAAAGGGGAGTGAGTGCAGAATGAATGTTTTAGTAGCCTGTGAGGAATCGCAAAGAGTATGTACAGCATTCAGAGAACGAGGGTTTACAGCATTCTCAGCTGACATACAAGAGCCGTCAGGCGGTCACCCTGAATGGCATATTCTCGGAGACGTTCTTAAGGTCCTGAACGGTGGAAAATTCAGGACGATGGACGGCACAAAACATATGGTTGATAAATGGGATCTGATTATTGCGCATCCACCTTGTACGTATCTTAGCAATGCAGGTGCAAGGCATCTGTACGCAGACGGTGAACTGAACCAGAAAAGATACAAAAAAGGCGTAAAAGGCAAAGATTTTTTTATGAAATTTCTGAATGCAGACTGTAAGCACATTGCGGTTGAGAATCCGATACCTTCAAGAGTTTACAAACTGCCAAAGTACAATCAAGTTATACAGCCTTATATGTTTGGACACCCATTTACCAAAAAAACTTGTTTTTGGCTTGTCGGTTTGCCTACACTCTATCCGACAAATGAAGTAAAACCAATTGCAACATGGTGTCCGAGCGGTTCGTATTCTCACAAACACGATATCAAACATAAAGGCGTATTCACAACAGACAGAGCAAAAAACAGAAGCAAAACCTTTGAAGGTATAGCACAGGCAATGGCTCAGCAATGGGGCGATTATCTAACAGGCAAAACAGACAGGCAGCTATCATTCTTCGACTGAGGAAGTGATATAATGGACGGATATAAAAACCCTGCTCTCAGCAGAGAAAACGGAATACTGACAGCACATTGCTGTATCTGCAATGCAAGGCTTGGCGATGAGTTTACAGAATCATTCTACAAGCTGATACGGCAGAAATACTGCCCGAAATGTGCGGCAAAAGTGGAAAAGGAAAACGGAGTATTCCGACAGGGTGAATTTAAGAAAAAACGTAAGAGAACTTTCAAGGAAATGAGGGATATACTCGATGTGTACCGAAAGAATATCGAGGTACAAAAGCAGTATATCTCAGCTCTCCAAAGGGAGCTTGACGATCTGAAAAGACAATAAGTAAAAAATCAGCAGAAGTAACAATTCGCTGCCTGAGCACAGCCACCTCACCAGTGGTAAATAAATGACGGAAGAAGAATTGTTGTTCGGGTGGTGAACTGTTGCTTCTGCTTGATGAAAAATAAAATCAAAGGAGTATAAAATTATGAGTAAAAAGTACAACACAGCAGCCGTGGCACTTGCTTTAGGAATCAGCGAACTTGCCATCGAGGACAGAAAAGGAATGACAATTGGTGAGATTCTTATACTTGCCGATAACCCGAAGCTGAAAAAGTACGATGAAGAAGCCGAGAAGATCAGACAGCTTATCGCAGACATAAGGGAACTGGAAAAATAAAAGGAGAAGGACATGGATAAAATTGTTGGTAACAAATATGAAACATATGATTATAGCAAGTTCAAGAAACTTCTTGGAAACCGTAATCTGAATCATGTCAAAGCAATCATTGAAAGCATTAAGACATATGGTGACTTAGAAACCGCTATACTTGTAAATGAAAAATTTGAAATCGTTGACGGACAGCACAGGTTTGATGCAAGGAAAGAATTAGGACTGCCTATCTTTTACGAAATCAAAGAGGGATTCGGCATAAAAGAGTGCATTGCAATGAATACATCATCTTTGAATTGGGGTTTAGAAGATTATATTAACTGCTATGCTGAATACGGATATAAAGATTATATTTTACTCAGAAAATTAGAAAACGAATACAGCGACAAACTTCCAAAATCACTGATTAGATCAATTGCAGCAGGTACTTTTGCATCTATACCTAATTCAAAGATAAAAAAAGGTGTGTTTGAATGCGGAACAGACGAATTTCAAATCAATAGCATCTTAGAATATATATCCAGTTTTAGTATGCCAAAAAAAATCAGAGGAAATACAAAACTGCTGTATTATGTATTCCGTTTCTGCTATGAAAGTGAACTCGTTGACAACACACATCTTTATCAGCAATGGGAGAAAAATAATTGTCGCATCGAAGGTGTTACAGACATTAAGCAAGCAGCCGAAGTTGTTGAAGATATTTACAACTATCGATGCAAAAATACAATTTATATTGCTACGGAATACAGAAAAGCAGCCGCAGAAAAATGTGCAGCAATTCCGGGCGGCGGACGCTCAGGGTGGGAGAATGAAGATGTTTAAATTCAGAAAGCACAGAAAACGCAGATTCAGACCGTTCAAGAGATTCCGCAGAAATACAAAGCGAAAAGGTGACAGATACGAACGTCATGTTGCTTGGAAAATGAAGTTTCATGGTTATCTGTTTGTTAAGGTCTGCGGTCGCAGTGGTGACTATGGGGGAGACGTGACAGCGTTCTGTCTCCCCTTTGGGAAAATCGTTGTCCAGTGTAAGAATTACAAGGGCAAAGTCGGTGTTGCAGCTGTGCAGGAAGTATATGCCGCTAAGACCTATTATCATGCAACAAGGGCGGCAGTTGCAACAAACAGCACCTTTACAAAAAACGCAAAAGAACTTGCAAGGGAGTGTCATGTTGAATTATGGGAACGATATTAAAAATCTGCCGCATCTGCGGAAAGGAATTTATTGCAAAGCAGAGCAACTATGTATGTTGCTCTGCTGAGTGTCAACAGATCAACCGGAACATCACACATCAGAAAGCTTTAGCAAACATGACCGAATCACAGAAAGAGGACAGGCGCAGAAAAATGCGTGAGTATTTTCACAGAAAAAAGAAAGCTGCTCCACCAAAATTATGTTCAATATGCAGTCAGCCTTTGCCGAATAAAAAGCAGGTGTGGTGTTTAGACTGTATGCTGAGAGACTACGTACAACACAAGAACAAAAGTCTCTTTGCGAAGCGGCTTTACTGCCGGGGATATAACAAGGAAATGATCTTAGACGAAATAAAACAAAAGGGGTGGTAATTTTGAGAAGAATATACAGAACAAAGTGCATGATAATAACGTTTACCGAACTTGATTTTCTGCCGCATCCGCTGACTATCGAACTTGATACAGAAGCAGGTGTGATGGAGTTCAGAACGATATACAAACGTCTGCCGAAAAGCTTGAAATGTTCGCTTGATGTGCTGAAAACAATAATCACTAACACGTACATATCAGGTGCAACAGTCATAAGATATGATAAGGATAATAATGTCATGGTGCGTTATACCAAAGGACACGGAGCAGCTGAGACAAATTCAGTAACCATCAGTCTTGCGGAATGTGATGCAAGGGGCGTTGAAGTGTTTCAGATCAGCGCAGATGCCACAGCGATCGATAAGCATCTGAGAAAGGTGTGGGAAGTATGAAAGCAAAAAAACTGCAACACCTGCCGGAAGCAGATACGGGAAGAAGAAAAGGAACTTGCATCAAAATGCGGCGTGAAACTTTGGGAAAGGTATTGATATGACAGTAAAAGAAATGCTAACAAATCTGACCGAAAACAGCACAAGTATGTGTTTTGGCTTTTATACAAACTTAGCGGCTGTTCTGGTCGGCGTATCAAACTCACTGCTTAAACAGTCAGCACCTCAGACTGAGTATTATAAGGCGTTGATAGAGCCGATTAAAAAGCCTTGTGTTGAGGACTTTATCTGTGTGCTGAACGGTAACGACTTCGGAAGATGGACGATGCTGACAGTACAGCTGCAAGGTTTCCTGAAATGGTACGAACAGAAAGAAGCAGACGAGTTTTTTGAGTGGGAATCGTTTGAAACGCTTGTGAAAGCATGGAACGAATATGCAATGATAAAAAACAGCAAGGAGTGATACAGAATGACGTTATTTTACATCGGCATAGGCATAGGCATTGCAATGACAACAGTTGCATTTGCCACAAAAGACAAACCAAATCAGGACAGGTGATATTATGAGCGACAAGCCAAACAAATTATTGATCTTTTTGATAGTGGTCGGAGCATTTATGCTCCTGACCCATATCAGACAAGTTGACAACCTGCCGTTTGTCGAAATAAGCGGCGGTGCAGTCACTTTTGAGGTCGGAGATTTATATTATTACAACAGCGGCTGCTGAGAGAGGAAAAAGATGGTGAAGAAGATTATATTAACAATTGCAATGCTGATAATGACCGTGAGCTGCTTCGGCTGTGAGACAGTTGGTCAGGCTTCGACTGATACTGTGCAAGGAGAGTGATGTGTATGATCGTAGCAGCAACGCTTGTTTCCCCTTGTAAGGAATGTTCAGACAGGTGCATCGGCTGTCATAGCACCTGCGGAGAATATGCAGAGTACAAACAGGAGCTTGAACGCAGACGGCACGACATAAAGCTTGAAAGTGAATCAGTTGCTTTCCAGAAAGCTGTCAAGAAAAGAATATCCAAATCAAGAAAATACAGAAGAGATGGTGATGATAGATGAGTTACAGCAAGTACGGAGCATCGAAATGCAGATGTATGCAGGGTCACGCTCACGACAGCAAGAAAGAAGCAAGACGTTGCAACGAATTAACACTCCTGCAACGTGCAGGAGTGATCATGGATCTGCAACAGCAAGTTAAGTATATCCTGATACCTGCGCAGCGTGAAGAATCCTCGGAAGTCTATGCAAGAGGTGAGAAAAAAGGTCAGCCGAAACCCGGAAAGGTGATCGAGAAAGAGTGCGCATATTATGCAGACTTTGATTATCTTACAAAAGACGGAAAACACATAGTTGAGGACACCAAAGGCATGAAAACAAAAGAGTATATCATCAAAAGAAAACTCATGCTGTATATGAATAATATCCGTATACGTGAGATATAGCCGCAAGACCGCATACAATGCGAAATAACCGCTGTCAAAGCTGCTGATAGTATAATTATACTCTCTGATACTATCGGCGGCTTATACGGCATTTAAAACGGCGTTTTGAAAGGAGCAGATATGACAGTACCCGAAGCAATGAACATACTTGCAGAACTCAGAGAAGATTTGATTACGCTTTCATGCGACGAATTCCTTTTCAGAAAGCCTGACAGCAGACCTTTGCTGAGCAAAAGAGTACAGGCGATAGATATTATCATAAAGGTGATGGAAGGAGTAAGCCATGACGAATCGTGAGAGAATAAGCAGAATGGCATTGATAGACTTGCTGATGTTTCTTGACTTCTGCCCGAGAAGCATGAAAGACTGTAAAGGTGACTGCTATAAATGCCGCATGAAATGGCTCAATGAAGAGTATAGAGGAAACGATAAAGAAAGGTGATTATATGATATTACACGGAAGAGAGTACAGCGAACCTGAACGAGCTTTGCACGAAATGAGAAGGTAAAAAAGTATGAAGATTAAGATTGATGAAGAAAAGCTGAAAGAAAAAATGTCAGCAAAAGGAGTGAAAAGTTACAAAAAACTTGCAGAGATATGCGGAATACCCTTGCAGACGATATATACAAGTCGGAACGTTCGCAGAGCAGCAAGTAAGGAAACATTATGGCTGCTATCGGAAGGACTTGACTGCTCTATAAACGACATAATTTGTGTCGATTGGGGCGATGGAGCATAAAATTCATACAATTTGTATTAGTTTTTTTGTTGATATATCGAAAAAAATATGCTAAGATAAATACAGGACAGCGGTAATACGTAAATCGGAGCGGAGGACACTATTACTGCTGTACCTGCATATTTTTACTCCAACAATCTTTCTTTTGTTCTACACATAATTTTTAACTTCCTTTCTGAGAGGGAGCGAGGGTGAACGCTCCCTAACCTCTCCAATTTATGCTTGATCTGAGTTAACTGCTTGGAAGAAGCACCACTCCAATAAAGATATAATTACAGCGTTGCGTGTATAGGTTACCTCCTTAAGCGTAAGCGGCAGCCGTCACAGCGTTAGTGTTGTGACGGTTTGCTGTATATGCTCATACAGGCGGTTAAAACGCATTTAAACGCTTATAACAGAAGGTGATATGATATGAAGCAGAATCTAAAAATTGAATACATACCGATAGACGAAATCAAGCCTTATAAGAATAACAGTAAGCTTCACCCCGATGATCAGATACAGCAGATTAAGAACAGTATACTTGAATTTGGCTTCAATGATCCGCTTGCATTATGGCATGATACCATAGTCGAAGGACACGGCAGACTGTTAGCGGCTCAGGAGTTAGGATATAAGGAACTCCCGATAATTCGTCTTGATGATTTATCAGACGAACAGCGAAAGGCTTACTGTCTTGCACATAACAAGCTGACTATGAACTCAGACTTTGACCTTGATGTGTTATCGGCAGAACTGGACAGCATAACTGATATTGATATGTCAGACTTTGGTTTTGATTTAGGTGAAGACTTTTCTCCTGACGATTTCGGAGAGGATTTTTCACTTCCTGATGGTGAAAAGCCTGAAATGTGTACTATGTCATTTACGCTTCACGCTGAACAGAAATCATTGATAGAGTATGCAATGTCTCTTGTTACTGATGATGTAAAAGAAACATTCGGCAACACAAACAAGAACGGCAATGCATTATATGAGGTAGTAAGGCAATGGGCAGAGCAAAGGAAATAATTGTCAAGGTTATACCATCACAAATAGCAAATCCATTTATAAAAAAGCATCATTATAGTGGCAAAACGGTTCAGAACAGTAATCTGCATTTTGGCGCATTCTTAGACGGAAAGCTTCACGGAGTAATGAGTTTCGGTCCGAGCATGGATAAAAACAAAACGCTGAATCTTGTTGAAGGCACAAAATGGAATGAATTCATCGAACTTAACAGAATGGCATTTGATGATTATTTACCCCGAAATTCTGAAAGTTTCTGCATCGGCAAAGCATTAAAGTTAATCAAGAAAAATGCTCCGCATATCAAATGGGTTATATCATTTGCCGATGGTGCTCAATGCGGTGATGGTACAATATACAGAGCAAGCAATTTTGTTCTGACAGGTATAAAGCCGAATAAAACAATCCTTGAATTTCCGACAGGTGACAGAATAGCCGCTATGACACTTGAATCGCACTTTACCATAGACATAGTGAAGAAACAATGTGAGTATTTCGGCATAGAACATAAATATCGTACACGTTCGGAATGGATAAAGATAGGCAACGGAAAAATAAAGTATATTGAAGGTTATATGCTCCGTTACATCTACTTCATAGACAAATCATACCGAAACCGCCTGACTGTTCCCGAGATTCCGTTTTCAAAGATAGATGAAATCGGAGCAGGAATGTATAAAGGTGAAAGAGTAACACAAGCAGAAAGACACGTTGATAAATAATCAGCGTGTATATGCGTGATTAGTTCAACGATAGAACGCTTCATATCCTATGAAGAAATAGCGGTTTAACTCCGACTATCACGCTCCAATGTATACAACCATTAAAAATTGAACTGAGGTGATTGTATGGCAGGCAGACCAAAGAAAGAAATATCCAAAGAACAATTTGAGAAACTTTGCGGTCTGCAATGTACTCTTGACGAAATAGCAGGTTTTTTTAATTGTTCGCCTGATACGATAGAACGATTTGTTAAAAGGACGTATCACCGCAATTTTGCGGATGTATTTAAAGAATACTCAGCACAGGGCAAAATTAGTTTACGCAGATATCAATTTAAACTTGCTGAAAAATCAGCTGCAATGGCGATATTTCTTGGAAAGAATCTGCTCGGACAGACAGACCGCATAGAATATGATAATACGACTATGAGCGAAGAAACCCGAAACGAGGTGAACAGCCTTGTCGAGAAGTTCAATAAATACAAGTCAAAGTCTGAATCTGACGAAGGAAACAGCAATTGAAATACTCATGACAATGCCGTTTTTGTTCGGTCATGCAGTCGGCTTTAATCTGCTTACAGAGCTGCATAATGACTGGATAATACAAATGGTCTGCGGTCGGGAAGATGAGACGTTACAGGCTCACCGAGGAAGTTATAAGACAACAGCGGTTTCTATCGCCCTTGCTATCATAATTATTCTATATCCGAATGATAAGACTATGTTCATGAGAAAAAGTGACGATGATGTTAAAGAAATTATCGCACAGGTAAAGAAAATTCTTGAACAGCCTATCACTCAGCAGATAGTTCATGCAATTCATGGAATGTCACTTAAAATCACAAAGTCAAGTGCTGTCGAGTTGACAACGAATCTCACAAACGACCCTCGAGGAACAGCTCAGTTAGTCGGAAAAGGTTCAAAAGGCTCATTGACAGGTAAACACTTTGACCGTATTTTTACAGATGATATAGTCAATGTGCAGGATAGAGTATCAAAAGCCGAGAGAGAACGCACAAAGACAGTCTATCAGGAATTGCAGAACATCAAGAACAGGGGCGGCAGAATCTTCAATACAGGTACTCCGTGGCACGCTGAGGATTGCTTCTGTCTTATGCCGAATCCGCAGAAATTTGACTGTTATCAGACAGGACTTATCTCGGAACAACAGCTGCAATGGCTTAAGGTTCATATGGTGGCTTCACTGTTTGCCGCTAACTATGAGCTTAAGCACATAGCCGCAGAAGATATTATATTCAAAGATCCTGCTATCGGTGCAGATGCTTCGCTTGTCGAACAGGCAAGATATGTACATATTGATGCAGCTTATGAGGATAACAAGGATTATACAGCACTTACTATTTGCCGTAAGGTAGACGATAAATACTATGTATACGGCAGATTATGGCATAAAGCCGTTGACAGCGTGAAAGTTGAGATAATAGCTGAACGCAAGAGATTTAACGCAGGTGGCTTTATCTGCGAAAAGAACGCTGACAAGGGACTTCTTGCAAAAATGCTGAAAATGGACGGCGAACGAGCGAATACCTATCATGAAAGTGAAAACAAGTATATCAAGATCGTTACGTTCTTGAAATGGGTATGGAATGATATAGTATTTGTAGACGGCACAGACAAAGAGTATATACAGCAGATATGTGATTATAACGAGTTTGCGGAGCATGACGATGCTCCCGACAGCCTTGCAAGTTATATCCGTAAGCTGTACGGCAAAACACCTGAATATCAGGCTACATGGGAGTGATGAATTACGCTTACACACAACGATTTAATAAAATGCGGCAAGGATGAAAAGAAACGCATTAACTTCATATTGCAGGCAATAGGAGATTTCAAGCGTTCCGAAGCCTACAAGACAGCGGAATTGTCATACAAGTACTATGACAAAGAAAATCCAGATATTGCCGCAGTTGAGAAGATTATCTATGATATGAAGGGCATAGCACATAAGGATATGATATCCCCGAACAGCAAAAACAGAGTATGCTATTACCCGACTATTGTTGACGGATATGTCTCACATTTGCTTACAAACGGCATCGGATTTGAAAATGAAGCAAATAAGGACATTCTCGGAGAAGATTTTGACGATGTACTGAAAGATATGTACCTTGATGCTATTCTCTGCGGTGCTTCATACGGATATTACTACAAGGACGAAGAATCAGGCGAAAATAAGGTGCTGAATATGAAGTACATGGACACCGTTGTTATCCTTGATGATAACAGCGGAAAGCCTGTTGATTACATCTACTTCACACAGATTGCCAATGACAAGCCGTTATGCGTGACTTTCTGTGAGCCTGACGGCGTTACAGAGTACGTGCAAGAGCCTGACGAGCCGATGAAGATCAAGACACCGAAGCGCCCATACAGCGTTTATACCGTCTGGAATGATGCAGAGGGCGTTTATATCTCGGAATCTGCGGATACTACAAATATCCCGATTTATCCGCTTTACAGCATAAGAAAACGGTCTGCACTTATCGGAGAGCGTGAAAACTTAGCGGCTCTTGACCTTATGGCTTCACAGCTTGTCAACAACGTTTCACAGGCTGAATTAGTATATTGGGTACTTAAGAATTACGGCGGTATGGACGATATCGCAGATGCTAATTTTATTGTAAATCTGATAAAATCTCATGTTATCCATGTTGATGATGATGGAAGTGCAGAACCGCATCAAATAACAGTACCTTTTGAAGCCAATAACACAGCATATACACGTTTGAAAGCCATCCTCTTTGACAATATGAAGGGCGTAAACACTGAAATGCTCAGCGCAGGAAACCTGACAGCAACGCAGATCAATGCTGCGTACAGTAAACAGCGTGAATACTCGGCTATGCAAGAGAGCAATATCTTCAAATTTCTTCGTGGTATGCTGAAAATCGCAGGAGTTACCGAGAAAGAGAAGTTTACAGTTGAATATTATGAGACAATCAACGCAACAGAAGCTATTCAGAATGCTATTATGTCAGCTCCTTATCTCGGCGATACCGAAACCACAAAGAGACTTGCAATTCTCAACGGCTCAGGTGAACGCATAGAAGAAATTATGAAAGAGAAAGAAGCAGAACAGATAATGCAGTTTAGTGCCGCACAGAGCGCACAGAATAACGCACAGGGCGATTATAACGGCTTAGAGGTATAATTATATACCCTAAAGAAAGAACGTCTAAAAAAGGCGGTTTTTGAGGTCTTGAAAGCGTGGTGATATAGAGTGCCGAAACCAGACCCTGCACACAAGGAAACTGACAAGATACTTGCCGAAATGGAAAAAAAGCTCCATGAAGTCTATAAACAGGCGTATAAAGAAGCAAGAGAAACCGCAGACGATTTTATGAAACAGTTCCGTGAAGCTGATAAAAAGAAGCGTGAAGCGGTAAAAAATGGCGATCTTGATAAAGATGAATATGCTCGATGGCGAAGAACACAGGTCTTTCAAGGAAATCGTTTTCACAGAATGGCTGATACACTGGCGGCTGATATGACGAACAGCAATAAGATAGCTGCAAGCGTGATAAACGGCTATTTGCCCGAAGTATATGCTGTAAACTACAATTACGGCACGTATGAGATTGAAAAAGGCAGCAAGATAAATACGCAGTTTACGCTTTACGACCGACAGACAGTTGAAAGGCTTCTGCGTGATGAACCTGACCTGCTCCCGAAAAAAGCGAAAGTCAACGTTCCAAAAGATGAGCAATGGAACAAAAAGCACATTAACTCAGCGATAACACAAGGCATATTGCAAGGTGAATCAATAGACAAGATATCTCAGAGATTAGCCGCAACCGTTACAGATATGTCTCAGACTTCGGCTATTCGTAATGCCCGAACCATGACAACAAGCGCACAGAACGGCGGCAGAATTGACAGCTATAAACGTGCTGAGAGTATGGGAATAAAAATGATGCAAGTCTGGATGAGTACGCTCGATAACAGAACACGACACGAACACATACTTCTTGACGGTCAGAAGCGGAAAGTCGGAGAGCCGTTTGAAGTTGACGGAGAAAAGATATATTTTCCGGGTGATCCATCGGCTGAACCTTACCTCGTTTATAACTGCCGATGTACTTTGATCGGAGAAGTAAAGGGCGTTGACTACAAACTGTCCGATACATCACAGAGAGACAATAAACTCGGCGATATGACGTATCAGGAGTGGAAAGACAGCAAGAGGAAACAGGATGAGGGTGAACCTGAGAAGCCTGAAAAACAGGAAGAACAGCCGAAACCTACACCGCAGAAAGAGGAATTCAAGCTTAATGACCAGATACGTGATGTAATGGGTAATAATGCAGATGAATACGAACAGACGATACGAAAAGCCGATAATAGAGTATCAAGACTATATGATAGCTATTCATCAAATCTTACTACACTGAGACAGAAAAAGAACGGCGGTGCATATCAACGTTCTTCAAATACAATTACGTTCGATTATGAGGCAAAAGATAAATATGGAACTATTGCTCATGAATACGGTCATTTCTTTGATACACAGATACCTAAAGAAAACTATCATACTTCCGAGATCGATACTGTAAACAAGTACACAAAGATTTTTACAAGCAGAGATATGTTTGAGGTAATGGCATCTTCTTCCGATGAATTCCTTGAAGCAATGCGAAAAGACCGAGAACTTAACAGAAAGTTCATGACAGACCGTGAAGAACGTGATATAATACAAGCAGATTTGAAGAAAAACAGTCTTTCGTCAGGTGTGCAAGATGCATTCGATGGTTGGTGGAGTACACAGGATAAGCGTATATTAGCATGGGGACATGGTGATAGGTATTACAATCGAAAGTATTCTACCATAAAGCAGTTTGGACTTGATAAAAAACTGAAAAGCGCATTCAGCGAACTCGGCTTTGATGCTTCAAATCAGGCTAAAGTACAAAAAATATGCAGAGACTACGAAACAGCTTCGGAGTTGTGGGCGAATATCACCTCAGCTAAAACAAATGGCGGTGATGCATTAGCATACATGGAAAAGTATATGCCAAACTCGCTTAAAGCATGGGAAGAACTCTGCGAAAAGGTGTGATATAATATGTTAGATGAATATTTAGACAAGTATTATGATAAATTCGGTGAAGCTTTACCGATGTATCAGATAGCACGAACACGAACAGACGATGAAGTCATTGACGTTATTAAAGACTGCTTAAAGCATGGTAAAGACGTATATGAACTTGATTATTGTACTCTTGACGATGATGTGATGTATTGAGGACGGTGAAAACATGGGATAGACATAATCGACCACACAGCGGAAGTGCTGAGGGAATTTGAAGCCGATAAAGAGGCGGCTCTTGAAGCTATCGGCATCACGGCAGAGGGATTTAGCAAAAAATTGACACCAGTAGACACTGGAACACTCAGAAACAGCATTAGTCACGCAGTACACAAGGACGATGTTTATATCGGGACAAATCAACCATATGCGGTTTTTGTTGAGTACGGCACAGGCATATATGCAAGTGACGGAAACGGCAGAAAATCACCGTGGGGATATTACGACCGAGACGGTAAATATCACGTAACAAGAGGGCAAAAGCCACATCATATGCTGAAAAAAGCCGCTACGGAGCATACAGAAGAATACAAACGCATACTGAACGGAAAGTTTAAGTGATGAATCTATACAAAAGGTATTGACAAATGAAAAGTCAGGTGATATAATATGGACAAATACAAGATTACTTCCGAACAGCTTGAAAGAATCCATGCAGCTCTTGAAAAAGGGCATAGAATTGAGATAATACCTTTGAAAGATAATCTCAAAATTATGGATATCAGGCGTGAGGAACTTAAAAAAATCAAAAAATCGCAGTAAAAGAGTTTACTGTAAAAGCAAAGCGTTGCTATCTTAACGGATAGTAACGCTTTTTTGTTTGTATATGCACCGAATCAGGGCAATACTGAGGAAGTGCACGATATTATATCACATTCCTGACTATAAGCGTTTAGTCAAAAATCGAGAGCTTTTTCCACTGCTCTCGATTCGCATATTTAAGCCGTGAAGCAGTACGGCTTTGAAAATATATACCGAACAGCAAAGTATGGCTGACGAAGTAACGGAGGTATTAATAATGGCATTGACAAGGAAAGCGTTGAAAGCAATGGGTATCACAGACGAGCAGGTCGATTCGATTATTGAAATGCACTCTGAGAGTATCGATGCTATCAAGGCAGACAGAGACAAGTACAAGGAAGATGCTGAAAAGCTGTCCGATGTACAGAGACAGCTTGATGAAGCTAATTCCAAAATCAAAGCAGCTGAAAAAGACGATTACAAAGGAAAGTATGAATCTGAAAAGGCAGCTCATGACAAGTTAAAGGCTGATATCCAGACAAAGGAAACGACTTCAAAAAAAGAAAATGCTTTGAAGTCATATCTCAAAGAAAAGGGATATTCCGACAACGGTATTACAAAAATCACAAAGTATGGTGATTATATCAAGGATATCGAACTGGATGAGGACGGCAAGATAAAGGACGTTGACAAGCTTATCGGCAAGGTTGAGACTGAATGGTCTGAGTACAAGCCACAAGCAGGAACTTCCAATTTCAAGCCGAACGTTCCGACAGGAACACAGCCTACAAAGCCGACAAGTGATATTGCGGCTAAAATGCAGAAATTCAACGAAAAGTACAACTACGATCATTACGGAATAAAACCTGAAAAGTCGAGTGGTACAGGAGATTCTTCGACAAAGGAGGAATAATATGTCATTTATTCAGAGTGACAACACAGCTCGTTCTTTCGCTCCCGGATTTTTCCTTGCGAATGACGATGAGAACTGTGTAAGACTTACAAGAGAGATTCCGCAGACAATTGCAACAACTCTCTCAGACGGTCGAAAGATCGTTAAGGCAGGTACTTTTTACCCTGCAAATTCAAGCGGTACAGTTGAGGGTATCGTTTATGAGGATATCGATGTAACAAGCGGCAATATGCCTGGCTCGGTAGTTCTGAAAGGTACTGTATACCTTGACAGACTTCCTGCAAGTCCTGAGAGCGGCGTACAGTCAGCATTAGAGGGCAAGGGAATTGTATTTATCAATACTGATCCTGCTGTTATCCGTCCTCAGTGGAAGACAAACGGCTCACTTGCTGAGATCACAATAACATCTGTTGAAGCAGCTACAAGCGGAAAGACAACACTTACAGCATCAGGCTATACACCTTCCGCAGGTGAAAGCTATCTGTATAAGGTTGGTACAGCAACAGCAGCACCTTCCGTATACTACGGACAGGAGCTTGATACTACATCATGGAGTGCTTTCACTTCTGGCAGTGACTATACCATCACAGACACATACAAAGGAACTGTTGCATCTGTTGACAGCACAGGCTGTGTTGTTGCAGCAGGTGAATTTACAGCAGACACAAAGGCTTAAGGAAGGGGGATTTTAAATGGCTATTACATGGGCAAACGGCATAAATGGTATGCTTTCAGAAGCTGACTGGCTTAATTTTCCTTTCGATCCTGCAAGACCTAACGAGCCGATAGATCAGCTTTTTATTGATGAACAGAACGACAACCTTAAAGCAAGATGGGCAACACTTGCAAAGGAGCAGCTCGTTCCGAAAATGGCTAAGTATCATGCATTTGATACTGAATCAAACAAGACAATCCGTCCAGTGCTTGAAAATCATGAAATCGAGAAAGGTCTTATCAAGGTAAAGATCAATCAGTCAGAAGCACTGCTCGAAGCTATGCAGAATGGTGTTACCATTCCTGACAACCTCGTTGACTACGTGCTTAACGATGCAAGAACACTTGCGGAGCAGGTAAAGACAAGAACTCTTGTTGCTAAGTATGAGATCATGGCAACAGGTAAGGTTACAATCGGTGAGAATAATCTTGACCTTACAATTGACTTTGGTATGAGCAGCGATCAGAAAGGCTTTGTGCTTAATCTTGATTCTTCTGCGAATCCTTTTGATGCTATCCAGAACATCATCGATGCTGCAAAGGCAAAGGGTGTAATCATCAATGGTATGATGACAAGCCGTAAGAACATCACAAAGATGAGACAGAATGCAAAGGTTCAGACAGCTATCAATGGTACTGCTGCTTCTGGCGCAACTGTAAGACGTTCATCATTTGACGATTACCTTGCAACAGAATTCGGCATTGAAAGAGTAATCGAAGCTGACGGCGTATACAACCCTGATAACGAAGCTTTCACAGCTTCAACAAGTGTTGCATCACTCTCAACTCTGAGATACTTCCCTGAAAACAAGATCACTTTCTTTGCTTCAAACGTAAATGGAAGAATCGGCGCAGGTCTTTGGGGCGTACCTCCTGCTGTTCTCAACAAGCTTATTGCAACACAGGGCAGCTCAGAGGGCAGATATATTTATATCGACCAGTGGACAGAGCATGATCCTGATGTTCTTTGGACAAGAGCAAGTGCGGTATTTATTCCGATTCTTATCAATCCTGATTCACTCTATATCGCAGATGTAATTTCAAACGGTGACGGCGCATGAGCTACATCGTAGTAAGACATTTCACCGATCTCCTTGACGGTTCATACAGATACGCTGAGGGAGATGTATATCCGAGAGTAGGATATACACCTTCCGAAAAGCGTATTGCAGAGCTGTCAAGCGAAAATAACAAGCAGAAAACTGCGCTTATCAAGGCTGTTGACGATGTAGCTGAATCTGCTGAGACTGTCGAAACATCGGCGGTTGAGGAAACAGAACCGACAACAACGATTACCGAAGAAATAAAGGTAGTTGAAGAAGAAAAGCCAAAAAAGCGCAGTCGCAAAAAGACCGAAGAATAAAAGAAAGGCGGTGCGATAATGACCGATATTACAGAGTATTGTGAATACTGCAACAACTTCTTTCTGAAAGACTACATCAATTATACTGATATCTTCAGAGGGACGTTTACAATCAGCGGCGGTTCTTTCGTATCGCCTGACTTTACGCTTAAAAACGGTCAGTATTTCCGTATTGTAGGCTCAGACCTTAACGATGGAGTATACTGCAACAAAAATGAATCAATGGCTTTGCTGAATGATGAAACATTCACAGGTCAGGTCTGGCTTATGGCTGTACCAAAAAGCTTTGTAACTCTTTGCGACAATGCAGCAGCGTGGCGCACAAAGTACGAAATGACAGGCAGTGCTAATATGTCACCTTATCAGTCGGAGAGCGTTCAAGGTGTATACAGCTATTCAAAAGGCAGTACAGGCAGTTCAAGCAGTGGCGCAGCGGTAACGTGGCAGTCACAGTTCAACAAGTTTTTTTCAGCGTATCGGAGGATATCGGAGTTATGAGCATATATGACAGCGGTATCATGAACGACTACAACACGGAAATAACATTACTTTCAGAGACTTCTTTCGTGCAACCTGACGAATACGGCGGTGTTGGTGGTGTAGGTTACGCCTACAACAAAGGCGCAGTGATTACGGTGCAGTTAGTACCGCAAGAAGCCTTGTTACAGCAGGTCGCACAGGCAATAACGGAAAAGAAAATGTATACTGTCTGCGTTGACAAGGGTACAGTCCTAAAAAAAGGACAAGTTTTCATGAGAAACAAAGACAAACAGACATTTAGGATCACTGAAAGCAATACCGAGAGAGAAACACCTGCAAGTGCAGGTTTGCAATTCAGCCATGCGAAGGCTGAGAAATGGGATATACCAGATGATATGCAGATACTTGACCCTGTTCCTCCCGAACCGTAAAAACACATCGAAAAGCGGTGTTTTTTGAGGGGTCTGCATTGAGGGTATATAATTATACTATCAATCACTCAGACGGCGGTAAAAACGCAGATAAGGGGGCAATATGGACAAGATAGCAGCTATACAAAATTTCTTTTCGCAGTTCTTACCTGCGTATGAAGAAAATGCTATATATTCAGCTCCCACAAAACCTGCATTTCCGTATATCACGTATGAAGGAATATTCAGTCGGTACGATGAAGAGCCTTACGCTTCAACGGCAATGACTTTTTCTACGTGGTATCGTGAAGCTTCATGGAAGAACGCAGTTGAAAAAACGAAAGAAATATCATCGGCAATTCCGTACAGAGGATTAAGAATTCTCTGTGATGATGGTGTTCTTGTAATTGATGCTGCAAGTAATCCGTTCGGAACTCGAATGGGTGATGATAGCGATGATCTTATAAAGCGTACAGTTCACACGTTGAATATTACGTTTTTTACCTTGAACTGAAAGGAGGATAAACAGCGTGATAAATCTTACAGACTATGACATTCTGACAAAGGACGATTTCCTTTCGATGGCTTACGGCGGTGCGATTCTCGTTAAGGATTTCGACCCGACAACATTCACTCCACCTGCTGAGGGTGATGTGTATATGTGCACAAGCGGCGATATCAGTATTAACGATAATGTTACAAGGCTTGATCTCGGCGAAGATGTAAACGGCTTGTATTTCCAGTACAAGGAATTACAGGTAATTACAGGCAAAGAAGCTTCAACAGTTACCTGTACCGCTCTTAATTTCGATGCTGACAGTCTCAGACGTGCATTAGGTGCAGCTGATATTGATACAGTGGACGACAGCAAGATCAACACAAGGCTTTACTATAAACCGTCAGACTTTGAGAATATCGCTCTTGTGTTCCCGAAAGTGGGCGGCGGCTATGTTGCGCTTGTAATGAGCAATGCGCTATCGACAGGCGGTTTGCAGATATCTACATCAAAGAGTGCCAAAGCTACAATGAGCCTGACATTTACAGCATTCAGAAGCATTGAAGCAAAGACTGTTCCAGAAATACAGTATTACAGCTATGATGTGACAACAGAAAGTAGCATAGTAATCACAAAGCAGCCTGAATCTGTAACAGTTGAAGCAGGAGACGATCCTACATTTACAGTTACGGCAACAGGAGCAACAAGCTATCAGTGGCAGGTAATGACACCGACAGACAGTGTATTCGCTGATATCAGCGGTAAAACAACCTACACATTAGCGTTATCCGATGTTACAACAGACGATAACGGCAACAGATACCGCTGTAAAATGTCGGACGGTACAAATACAGTATTTACAAAAACGGCACTGCTTACAGTGACAGATGATGCATAAAACAACTGAATAACAACTGAATATCCCCGATGATTCGGGGATATTTTGCTATATAGAAAGGATAGTGATATAATGCGATTCAACGAATTAAAAGGCTTAGAGGGCATAGACAAGCTGAATGAGTGCGTTCCTTTTGTTGACGAGATAATGTCTGATAAAGAGTTGTTTGAAAACATGAAGGAGCAGACATGGATACAACTTGCAACGCCTGTTTATAAGTCACATACCGAAAGTATCAATAAGATCATGGAGATACTGGAAGAAAAACCCGAAACGGCAGTTGATATAATCAGGACAACGACTGAGATCATAACAAGCATTTTTATGGACGAGGATATCCGCAGTTTTTTTATTGCATCATGCAAGAGCATGATGTGTACAGTATCTGCTATGCTGAATATCGAGGACGAACAGTCAAAGGATTTATCAACTACGTGATAGCAAAAACACGTGAATACAGCAAAGAACAAAGCTATAAGGTATATGTCACAGACCACTTGTCAGCGATAATACACAACGAAAGACGGTGGATTGACATTATCAGCGGTGAAAAATCTCAGACTGAAAAGAATGAGGATGAAGCAGAGCAGATAGTCAAGGCTCTGCGTGATAATTTTTATGGAAAGGGGGATAAATCATGAGTTTAAGCACACTTTTTGAAACACAAGTAAAGATAGGTATATCAGATGCAGACTTTAAAAAAGGCATAGCAGCCGCAGGAACAGCGGTCAAGGACTTCGCAAGTATCGGAACACAGGCGATAAGCAGTTTTACAAAGTCACTTGTGAGCGGCGTATCTGAGCTGTCAGCATACGGAGATCACATTGACAAGCAGTCGCAGAAAATGAACATGAGCGCACAGGCTTATCAGGAGTGGTCGGCTGTCATGGAGCATAGTGGAACAACCATTGACAGTATGCAAACGTCAATGAAAACTCTTGCGAATGCAGCTGACAGCGATAATGAAGCGTTTACAAAGCTTGGAATGAGCCTTGAAGATGTTAAGGCTATGAGCAGCGAAGAACTGTTTTCAGCGACTATAACAGCATTACAAGGCGTTGAAAACGAAATCGAAAGAACAGCTATTGCAAGTGATCTGCTTGGACGTGGAGCAACGGAACTCGGTGCATTGCTTAATACTTCCGCAGAAGAGACAGAGCAAATGAAACAGCGTGTTCGTGAGCTTGGCGGCGTTATGTCAGACGAAGCAGTCAAGAACTCAGCAAAGTTTCAGGACAGTTTGCAAGATATGAAAACAGCAATGAGCGGCGTTACACGTGGTATCAAGTCGGATTTTCTGCCATCGTTTACGCAGGTCATGGACGGTCTGACGAAGATATTTGCAGGAGAAGAAGGCGGCGAAAGTCTCCTTGAAAAAGGCATAGCAAACGTTATGAGCACTCTGAGCCGTTCGGCTGATAAGATCAAGCCTGTTGTTGCAAAGCTTGGAGAAGCGGCATTTAAGGCTATTCAAGAGAATGTTCCGAGAATCGTTATTCGTGGTACAAAGCTGCTGACTACAATTGCAAAAGATATTATATCAAATCTTCCTGAAATACTGTCAAACGCAAAGGACGTGCTTTTTGAGGTAGGCGGCGAAATAGGCAATATGCTGATTAGTTTTCTTCCTGACTTTTTGAGTGAAGATATACGCAGTATTTTTGGCAGTGTCAGCGATTTTGTCGGAAATATAGACTTTGGAAAGCTTAAGGATTCTTTGAGCGGTCTTGGTGAGAGCCTTGAACCGTTGATCGAGAAGTTAAGCGGCGGCGTTGCGTGGGCATTTGAAAATGTTCTTAAGCCGTTTGGTACATGGCTGATGAATGATGCTTTACCAGTTGCGATAGATGCATTATCAGGCGCATTCTCGGTGATAAATGATGTTCTTACGGCACTTGCGCCTGTCGGCGAAGCGGTATGGAATAACTTTCTCAGTCCGTTGTTCTCTGCTGTCGGTGATCTTGCAGTTGGTTCGCTTAGTTTGCTTGGAAAAGGTCTGAAAAATGTTGCAGAAGCGTTTGATGATTTTGATATGGCAGGATTTATGGAAGATGCGGCGCAGGGCAATTTCTGGGAAAACTGGAAAACAGGAATGTCCGTATTAGGCGAATCGCTTGAAGGATTCGGAGAGGACATTGACGAATTTTTCAGAGGTCCGGGTGCATTATGGAACAGCTTCTGGCAGACGGTAGGAAGTGTTATTTTTGATGTAAAAGAAAAAGTTGTAAGCGCACTTGATGATATTGCAGATGCGATTGACAAGGTAGGCGATGCAATAAAGAATTATCCCGGATTTTTTGAGGGATTCGGAGAATACATCTACGACAAAATACACGGTGAAGATATACCCGAATTTGCAAACGGTGGCAGGGTAACGAAGCCAACATATGCACTTATCGGCGAAAAAGAGCCTGAGACAGTTGTACCAGACAGCAAACTCGGAATGCTCGGCGGTGTAACAATCAATATCAATGTTGAGGGCGGTATATCGTCAGATTATGACGTTGAGAGGATAGCAAACAAACTTGCTGATTTGAATATTTTCCAAACCAGAGCGATAGGGGGTACAGGGTACTAATGGCAGAATACACAAGCGATTATAATTTCTCTATTGACGGCGTATCAAGTGATACATACGGCGTTTTTGTTGCAACATTAGAGCCTGTTCCACCTGCGAAACAAAGGTATACGTCAGGGTACACAGGTTCACCCGAACCATATTCAATACCTGATAACGTGTTTGAACCGATAACATACAGCATTACGTTTTACAAATTTTATCCTGATTCTATGGACGATTCAGCGATACGGCTGTATTTGAGCAAAGGCAGTGCTTTGCAGCTTTCAAACTATCCGCTTGTATACTTCAAGATTCTGACGATTTCCCACACTACACGGCAAACAGCGGACAATAAGCGCATAGAGTACACTGTACGCTTTACTTTGAAGCCTTTTAAATACGGCTTAAACAATCCGTGGTCAATCCTCACAAGCGGCGATATACTGACAAACGGCGGCACTTGGAAAAGCAAACCGCTCATAGAGCTGACAAATCCTGACGGCGATATCACGTTTACTGTAAACGAAATTGAGTATAAGATATACTCACTTACAGCAGGAACAGCGGAAAGTCCGAAGATTTATTATATTGATTCAGAACGCTTTTGCATTTACAAGAGCGATTATGAATTGATTACAGGCAAGGACGAAGGAAAACTCCCTGAACTGCTTGTTGGAGCAAATGCTATATCATGGATAGGAACGGTTGAAACAGTCAGAATACGCACGAACTGGAGGGAGATATGAGCATAGAAGTATCAAGTTGGGACGCTTTGATTGAGGCAGCTACAACAGCAACAGATGATATTTTATGGGTCGGTGCTCCCGAAATTGAACGTGTAAATCTTGAAGTAACTCAGAGATGGAACGGAACGCCGCATATCCTCATACAAGGGTCAAGAGATAGCCGAGTTATCGACTTTAACGGACTTATCATCAATCTTATAACAACCTCAGCTCCCGAGGGAGGCAGAGACTTTCAGCCGAGTTCAGAATCTGCAAGACCTAACGTCTGGTGTTACGGCTTTCCTGCTGCAAGGGGCAGCGCATTTATAAAAAATCTGACAGTAAACAAGATCGAATTAGATCACCCACGTGATATTTTGATCCGTGGTTCTGTCACCTTACAGAACGTCTATTGCTACGATATATCATGTGATTCTATTGAGCCAACTTCGATATGGCTTAATAATGCAGGTAGGCTTCATCAGCCGAAATACAGAGCTTGTTCAGATTTTATTATCGGCACCGGAATGTACACCAGAATGGACGGCTATCAGTACGAAAGAACTCATCAACTCGTTGCAAACGGCTGTATTTTTAAGATCAACACGAATAACGCAGGTATCTTTTTCGCAGGTGGCGAATATTATGCTTGTGAGCTTGAATATAACTATACTTTCGATTGGACTGAATCGGATAAGGCTTCAAACTGGGATTTATTGAGCATTTTTCCTGCAGGATATATGAAAGTACAGGACTGCAATATCACAGGTAAAATAACGATAGATTCAGACTGGGAGATACTGGCAGCGGAGAGACGAGATTCAGGACCGAATATCAGACCTGCTTATCACTCTTTCGCAGTTTTCGCAGCAACTCATACTATCTTCAACTTTGAAACAGAAATCAAGGAAGAAGAATTTCAAGGTATTATCGTTGAAAATGATATGCACGATGATGTTACAACCGACCACTATTGTTACAACAATTTCCTTTTGACGGGCGGTCTGAACTACGAAACAACAAGCAGCTATGACACGTCTTCTGCAATTTGGGTCACGAATAACGGTGCTCACGTATGGGACGATGTGGAAGTGAGTATGCAGCAATTGCTTGGAGATTTACGAAACATTGACCTGATGCATGATAGAAATATACCTTGTATCAAAGACGATGGTTTCAGAAATCCGCAGTATAACACTGTTCCATATGACTGGCACGACCCGACAGACCCTTCATCAAATCCTAACTGGGCAAGAAGAATCAATCCGAGCGTATATGACGGAATACCGTTCCTGCCGATGTGGTTTTATCCATATATCGAGCCGCCTGAGCCAAAGGGTGACCCCGAATGTAATTACATCTGCATTTTCGATATGAAAACTGAGCAGAATGAGTTTGATACAAACGGAATATGCATTCTTGAACCTACACAGTGCAGAGTTACAGAAGAGCTGAACGGCGGTTGGAATCTCACACTTGTTCACCCGAAGGATTCTTTCGGGAAATGGCGATATATAATGGAAATGAACATTATCAAGTGCATGGGGCAGTTGTTTATTATCCGAAAAGTTGTGTACAAAAACACAGCAAACAGTCAGACGGTAACAGCGTATGCTGAACATATCACATATCATTTAAACGACTATTGGCTGTTTCCGGGAACATCAATTGCAGGATACCACGGACAGACTCTTATTGATAGCATACTTAACCAGATGTGGGACGTTGGCGAAGAGGGGCAGACCCGGTATGCATTCGATATTCAGACGGACTTAAGCTCCGACCCGACATTCAAAGAATGGTATGAAATGACTGAGGGGCATACTCCTTATGAAATGATACTTGGTTCAAATGGCTTTACAGGTCTTATCGGCGGTGAGCTGTATCGTGATAACTTCACTGTGAAGATCACTTCCAGAATGTATGGAGCGCAGGATGATGCATTTGTTCTGCACCCTGACTTGAACTTGAAATCGGTCGAAAAAACGGTTGATTTACAGACTTTTTGTACATATTTCAGAGGGTATGACGATAAAGGCGGTTGGTTTGCTATTGCATGGAATCCTGCAACAATGCCGAGAGCATATCCGCATAATGTGGTTCGTTCTCAGAATTTTACTTTTGATGTAGCAGATGAATACTATGATTTTCAGATGCTTGTTCGCAAAACACAGGAATTTTTCGGCAGATACTGCGCACCGCTCATATCTTTCAGAATCTCAGTACAAGACTTGAAACATCACCCCGAGTACAAAGACTTTACGAACAATTACCGTTTCAAAGTGGGTGACGTTGGCAAAGTATGGGATGCAGAAACAAACAGATATTACAGCCTTGAAGTTACAAAGACCGTAAAAGATGGCATCACAGGCGAATGTATTGAGGTCGTTATCGGTGATGAAAGATCATTCACACGTCCTCACGGATACCCGATATCGGTTGACAAAAACTACGAATGGAATGTAATTGACGAATATGATCCTGCAAACCCACCAGAAGCACCGTATACACCGACAAAAGTCGGGGATTACCTGTACGAAACGGATAATAACGAAATTACGCTTATTATGTACTTGGGAAAATCAACAAGAGTGCTTGTGCCTGATAAAGATAGTAACGACATTCCAGTTACAAAAATTGCGGCATCGTGCTTTGACGGCTCTTTTAAGCTTGAAGCGGTGACCGTTCCAGAAGGAATAGAGGTGATAGAATGATTACAGGTAATGGAACAGAAAACGACCCTTATATAGTAAATACATACTCTGACCTTGTGACAACAGCAGCCGAAGCAGGGAAGTTTGTTAGAATTGGCGAAAATATCAATATCACAGACGAATTTCCGGGCGGTGATATGCCGCAGTTAGTTGTAAATGCTGAGGTAGACGGCAGAAACAAGATAATTTCAAATTGGTACTGTACGACAGATCAGGATATGATCGTAATTGACGATGATACGTCTAATAATACAGCGAGAATCAAAGGCTTATCCTTTTTTAATATTCTTGCTACACTCGGCACAAAGTCATTTATAAAAGTCGGCACAAGACTGAATGAGTATACCTTTGAGAACTGCAAGTTCAAGGGTATTGTAAACGGCTCTTTTGCAACTGCTATCGGAATAACGGGAGCAGACCGAGTGAGGGTATTCAGCAATTGTGCTTTTGATGTGCTGTGTAAAGGAGCTTACAATACCTTCAGCAAAACAGACCTCAGAAACTGCTACATCAGGATTGAAAGAGCGAATGAAAGCGCTTCTGCAATACTATACAGCAGCAATATCACAAATAGTTATGTTGAAGCGTACACAACAACAGGAAAATTC
>Ga0265301_10001415_pt1 | contig 31538 bp, 29 predicted proteins | sample AusTroGonzalo_MG_2_FD_193488 | JGI IMG/M metagenome (GOLD analysis project Ga0265301, IMG submission 193488) | Bovine rumen microbial communities from tropical cattle in Woodstock, Queensland, Australia - Gonzalo_04 | ecosystem: Host-associated > Mammals > Digestive system > Stomach > Rumen ... | reverse complement strand
AATCACCAAGATTATACCAATCCCCTTAGCTATATCAATCCATTCAATTCTATTATCCATCTTCGATAATTATTTAACCAATGAATTCCTTTAGGTTGGAGTATATCACATTGAACATTCGCTCATTATTGCCATTTGATACAAATGAGTTATGCGGGCTTAATGCTACATTGGGTAAGTTCCAAAGTGGACTCTCACTTGATAATGGCTCACTCTCAAAGACATCAAGTGCTGCATAAAGATCCTGCCGGTCTTTCAGTACTTCGGCAAGGGATTGTTCATCTATAAGTCCTCCTCGCGAGATATTGACTATTATTGCTTCGCTCTTTAGGGACTTTAGAATTTCCCTTGATATAAGTCCCTTTGTTGATGGTAGCAACGGCGCAGTAAGGATAACTACATCGTATTTATCTACGCTTTGCTTAAAGGTGTCAATTAATAGCATATTATCAAATTCAGGTGTGCAATTGGTATGGATATCATATCCATCAACTTTAGCACCTAATGCTTTGAATCTTTTTGCAACCTCACCACCAATATTACCTGCTCCTATTATTGCAACCTTTATTCCAAAGACCTCTTTTACTTCACGGTTTTTGGTCCAACACTTCTTTTCTTGCTCGTTCTTGAAAAACCAACCTTGCTTATATTTCTCCAATACTCTAAATAGTGCCCACTCCGCCATAGGCGTACTATATACACCTCTTGCATTATAAAGCTTACACCCTCTAGACTTTATTTCCTCTACAGGTACACGATCTAATCCCGCGCTAACCAGTTGTATAAGTTTTAGATTGGTGAAATCATTATAGTCTTTTGTTGTAAACAAATAATTGCAAACTGTTGCATCAATTTGTACTGCTGGGAGGGGTAGTTCGTCATACTTCTCAGATTCCATATAAAAAACCTGATAACCAAGCGACTTTATCGCGTCAAGCTGCTCGGCAGTATATTTAAAGCAACCTGTTAATAACAAATTCATCTTATTATAGATATTTCTATTTAAGGAAACGCTCTATCTCGTCAACACAAATCTCGTATACATTTTCCTTCTGATAGCGTTTGTACCAATCAGAAGTTAGAATAGCACATTGTGTAGCATCCAATCTTGGCTTCCAACCCAAACGTGTCTTGGCCTTTGTAATATCCAGCATCAGAAGGTTGGCCTCATGTAAAGCATTAGGGTCTGATACATCCTTCAACTCGCCATAGCCAAAATTCTTAACCATAGCTGTAGCTACTTCCCAGACAGTCAGCACACTCTCCTGTTCAGGTCCAAAATTCCAACCCTCGCAATACTCTGTAGGATGCTCCCACATCTTCTGAGCAAGCAGCATATAACCACTCAACGGTTCCAAAACATGCTCCCAAGGGCGTACTGCCTTCGGACTACGGATATCAATAGGTTTACCTGCCTCCAAAGCACGAATGCAATCAGGGATGATACGGTCTTTAGCCCAATCACCACCACCAATCACATTACCTGCACGAACACTGGCCAGACTCACATGATGCTTCTTACCATAGTCCTCTGGATTAAAGAAACTTCTACGCCAGCTCTGGATGGCTATCTCGCAAGCACCCTTGCTGGAGCTATAAGGGTCGTAACCGCCAAACGGATCATCTTCTTTGTATCCTCGCATCTGCTCCTTGTTATCGTAGCACTTGTCGGTGGTAATCATCACACCAACCTTCACACTCTCCGTCGCACGGATGGCTTCCATGATGTTGATGGTGCCCATCACATTGGTCTGATAGGTTTCTACAGGAATCTCATAACTGAGACGCACCAATGGCTGAGCGGCAAGGTGGAAGACAATCTCAGGTTGGTACTGAGCGAAGATTTCCTTCATCTTCTCTCCGTCGCGAATATCAGCACGGATATCTGCCTTAATCTTGTTGCCAATGCCAGAGAGAACAAAGTTATCCTTCTCGCTGTAGGGTTCCAGACCAACACCTACCACCTCTGCACCCAGCTCATGAAGCCAGATGCTGAGCCAAGAGCCCTTGAAACCAGTATGACCGGTTACAAGGACTTTCTTGCCTTTATAGAAGTTATTGAAAACGTCAATGTTCATATTACTTGGCGTGTTGGTTACAGAACTCAGAAATGCACTTAATCATCCACTGGTTCATCTCCTTGGTCATTCCAGGGAATACACCAATCCAGAAACCGTTGGTCATCACAAAGTCTGTATTTTTCAGCTCACCAACAATGCGATAACCCTCACCCGTCTGGCGCATCTCATCAAAGCAAGGATGCTTGGTCAGGTTGCCGGCAAAGAGATTGCGAGTCTGAATCTTATTCTGCTCCAGATAACCAGTCAGCTCATTTCGAGTAAAGCCAGCATCTTCCTTCACGGCAATCAGGAATCCAAACCAAGAAGGATTACTATTGGCCTCTGCTACAGGTAGAATCAATCCAGGAACATCTTTCAAACCATCATACAGCATTTGATAGTTTGCACGACGGGCTGCAACAATCTGATCCAGTTTATCCAACTGAGCACAACCCACAGCAGCCTGCATATCCGTAATCTTCAAGTTAAAGCCAAAGTGACTATACACATACTTGTGGTCATAGCCCTGAGGCAGTTCACCAAACTGGCCAGTGAAACGCATACGGCAGGTATTGTCCACACCAGAAGCACACCAGCAGTCACGCCCCCAGTCACGGAAAGAAAGCGTAATCTTGTTAAGTAACGGGTCGTTAGTATAGACAGCACCACCTTCACCCATGGTCATGTGGTGAGGAGGATAGAAACTACTGGTACCAATGTGACCCCATGTACCGGTTTTCTTTGTAACACCATCAATGGTGTATTCAGAACCAAGTGCGTCACAGTTATCCTCAATAAGCCAGAGATTGTGCTTCTCACAGAATGCAAGCACAGCCTTTAGGTTGAAAGGATTACCTAACGAATGAGCCATCATCACAGCCTTGGTCTTAGGGCTGTAAGCAGCCTCCAACTGATTAACATCTATATCAAATCCAGGAAGTGCGACATCTACGAATACAGGGATGGCGCCATACTGAATGATAGGGGTTACGGTTGTGGGGAATCCTGCTGCAACTGTGATTACCTCATCACCTTTCTTGATTCTGCGGTCACCCAACTTATGAGAAGTTAGGGTGTAGAATGCCAAAAGGTTTGCACTAGAACCAGAGTTGGTAACTGCACAATACTTAACGCCCAGCCAATCTGCCAGACGATGTTCAAATTTGTGTGTCCAAGGGCCTTGCGTCAGCCAGAAATCCAGCGATGAATCTACAAGGTTCACCATCTCCTCATCATTGAAGTAACGGCCACCATAGTGGACAAATGACTTACCCGGTTCAAACTCCTTCTTTTGAGCATGAACCTCTTTGTAATACTCTCGCGTCAGCTCTAAAATCTGAGCTTTTAATTCTTCTTTCTTAGCCATATATATTTACTTTTTATTTCTCTTTTGGTACAGTTCTCTCCCAACGCTTCCATGGAGCGTTTCCTTCTTGAAGCAATCTCTCCAGCATGTTTTTCTCACGGATATTGTCCATGCACTGCCAGAAACCTTCATGAATATAAGACATCAGTTCACCTTGTCCAGCAAGAGTCTCCAATGGTTTACGTTCAAAAATGCAGCTGTCGCCATCCAGCAAATCAAAGATGGCTGGCTCAAGAACCATATAACCAGCGTTAATAGGAGCGCCATCACTAGCATTTTTTTCTCTGAATGATTTTACCGCACCATTAACAATATCTAGCACCCCTTTTTCTTGAGCCAACTTAACTGCAGTTAGGGTTGCAATCTTACCATGACTCCTATGAAACTCTACCAGTTTATTGATGTCCACATCACAAACGCCATCACCATAAGTCATCATGAAAGTTTCGTTTCCCACATACTTCTGTACACGCTTGATACGGCCACCAGTCATGGTGTTGTAACCAGTATCAACCACTGTCACCTTCCATGGCTCCAGTTTACTGTGATGTACAGTCATCTCGTTTTTCCCATCACGGAAGTCAAAGCTGACATCAGAGTTATGCAAAAAATAGTTGGCAAACCACTCTTTGATGTATTCCTGTTTATAGCCCGCACAGATGATGAACTCATTGTGGCCATAATGGGCATACTCTTTCATAATATGCCAAAGGATTGGCATACCACCAATTTCAATCATTGGCTTGGGTTTAAAAACTGATTCTTCACTAATGCGAGAACCAAATCCGCCCGCTAATAATACAACTTTCATATCATCTATAAACTCTTAAAAATGGGGCAAGATCATCAGGTTTATTGAACCTTTATTTTTATGAGAGACCCTGACGAGAGCCTGCCCCATACATAACGATTTTTTATATAGTGTCTCGCGACATTTCAAAATGGATTTAATTCATTTACACATACCTGAATTACAAGGTACTTTACATAGAATCCCTCAGCGTTCTGCTCAGTACTGCAATTCTGGGTTATATTGTATGTCACCTCATATTGCGAATCAACATGATTCAAATGATTACAAACCATCTGAATAAGTTCATGTTCCGTTCCCTTAAACGGTGTAACGCAATCCACCTGCAAAAGTGGGCTTTCCCCTGCATTTGATTGAACAAATCCCAGCATCGTACTGGGTCTGTTTAATTCGCCATTATTATATATCAGTGTGAACATCGTATAATTTACTATTTTATGCGGCTAGGAAATCAGGTCTTGCAGTTGTGCGGAAGATTGCAGGTACCTGCCGTCATTATAAGAGCCACAGGTCGCTTATTATTCTATGACTATCTTATCTACAAAATATGAAAAGTGAATCAATAAAAGCTCCGTGAACCGACCTAGCATTATCTTGTCATCCACATTATTCCTATCCTCCCAAGAGTCCCAATAATGAAATCTCACTTGCAGTTCATTACGTCCTGGCACTTGCTTCAATGCCACGCATCCTTTTTCCGCCCATTGGTCAGTGGTATGTACGAGCGCCTTCTCGCTGCCATCCGTCTCAGCCACCTGCCAAGTGGCAATCCCCTTGCCATTGGCATCCACCTTCTCCGATACCCTATCAAGTATCTCTTTCTTCAACCTCGCTGCGCTCGGTGTATGTATGATGTAATTCATAATGATTTCATCTTTTTAAATAGGCTTCTTATTTTTTTACGAATCCAACGAAAAAAGTCTCTCACCTTATTCTTTTTTATTTTTTCAATTTCTTCTTTTATACCAAGATAGTCCAAATACTCCTCATAACTCTTCGCGTAGTTATTAAGTCCGCATCTACCAGCAGCTGCCCGCATTTGTTTATCTCTGGTAACGAGGACAATATCCTCACTTCCTATTTTGTGTCCAACGAAATATAATATCTGCTCATCCCAAAGAAAATTAGCTCTTGACTTGGTGGTAAGATCGAAACCGACAGTGACAAATTGTTCCCAGAAGAACTGCCGCAATGACAAACCTGCTTGGTAAGAGGACACAAAAGTTGGTACCATCTGCTGAATTTGATGCTGTGTAAACACTGGACATCCTAGTTGCTGGATTTTCATGTACACTGCTGTCAAAAATGCTTCTGCCGTTTGGTCTTTAAAAGATTGAGAACGAACAAAGTTCAGCCATTTGGTTCTTTTGCTTTTATCGTTTGCAAACAAATTCCAGTTTGTATAGTTGGGATCTATCTGTTTACATAGATTCTCAACTTCATGTATCAGCTCGTTTTCAGCATCATAAGTAAACTGCTTGGTTTGACTTATTTGTGTAATATATTTCTCTATGGTCTTCTTAGAGGTATCCTTCGCTAATTCTGAAAATATTACGCCAATTGTCTTTTGGGTATCTATTGCTCGTTGATTTATGAAACCAAAATATTCCATTGACACCTGTGTTTCAGGTGAAGGTAGTACTCTAAAGGATTGATTGTTTTCCTCACAATGTCGATAGAGCACTCTACTTGCTTTCAGACAAGCCTTATATGCTCTTGACCTTGGACTATCAACCAAGTGGCTCAATAATTCCTGGGCAGCGATGCTACCCATCATTGCCCTAATGCCACGCGCTTTTTCTGCATCTAACAACAGCTGTATCACTTTATCAACCTTTTCCAGATTGCATAAAGGTAGGTCTCTTACCAGCTCCCTATAAAAATTGGCATCACATGTTACTATGTATGACAAGGGACAGGTACGTGTCATAGGGGGCAAGCTATGTTCTTACGAACTGGATGATTCCCCTGCTGATGCCTGTCAGCCGTTCCAACTGGCGCACTGAGGCTCCAAGTTCTCGCAACTGCCCTAACGTCTCGCGTTGTAATTGTCTTTCTAATTTTTGAAAATCACTGCTGCAGGTTACTCCTGCAAGTTTTATTATCTCTTGCCACACCTGATCGTCTGAGAGTCTCAGCCGTGGTCTTTCGTTCTCGTTGTCCAGAAAGTTGTAATCATCAGGCAACGGGTCATTGACCCAAGCCTCAAGGTCGTTGAGGGGTATTCTGCTCAATACCGTCCGTGTATCACATAACTGGAATGCTGGTTCTACCGTACCTTGGTATTCGCCCCAACTGCTATATTCGTAGTCCTTTACTTTCTCAACGATGCCTGCTTTCAGCGGGTTCTGATGGATATACCGCAGCAACACCGTAAAATAGGCCATGTCGTTGACGGGCTCTGACTTGAAGCGTTCCTTAAAGAGGTGGCCATCGCGCAAGTACTTATGATTATAATAGTAAACGTAGCTACTTGCCAGACGCTTAACAACTTCGCCTATCTGCTCGTTGCGCTCACGAATGAGCAAATGGAAGTGATTAGACATGAGGCAATAGGCATATATGGTGCAACTGGTGCCACAAGGCAGGCCCATGTCATCATACTGAACACGAACCCTGTCAAGGGTAGCCATGAACTGGTAATAGTCCTCAGCATCCTCGAAGATGTTCTGGTGATTGATGCCTCGCATCATCACATGATGGATGCCTGTGCCTGAGGGTTGTCGTGACTGTCGGGGCATTGGTTAAACCACCTTTATTCCTTTATTAGTTAGATTCTGTATTACCATTGCCTTCCAAGAGGGTAAAGCGGCCTGCGCTTGCCTTATCACATCTTCTTTATCGGAATCCTTTATATTGGGAAGCGTTCTGAAACTGACACATGCGTTTTCGAAGAGGAAATCTATGCTCTTGTCAACAGTATCCTTATCTACTTCTCCATGCTGAATATCGATGTCATACTGATCCTTATATTTCTTCAGAATAGCAGACTTGAAAAGATTGTACAGGGCTTTCTCACCCTGACTCTTCGCTTTTTCAATCAGCAAGTCAGTTGCATTAAGAAGAGCATCTTCGAGTTTTTTGTATTTAGTATTGTTCATCAACTTCTGGAAAAAACAAGTTTGGCTCTGCTCTCGCTACTCCAAATGTTAATTGTTAACTTGTTAATTATTAAATTTGCGGTTTTGCAATGTTAGGAGCCAAGCTCCTGTCATTGTCTGTTATCTTTTTCGAACACGAATCGCACGGATAGCACGAATATCTATTTGTCAAGAATGAGTGAAGGTTTAGCTCGACGGCCCGTAGGGGAAAGTCAATTAGAGAATTCTTATTAGGCGAACACGGATGACCCGGATATGTTAGGAACGCGGCTCCTGTCAGGCAATCCTGCCTGAAGCCACCAACGGGCTTCTTGCCGACACCGTATTAATTCCCGCAAACAGGACAGATTTCATTACTATTTGTTGGTTTAGCAGGATGGTCAATATTCAATAGTTTTTGACTGCCTCCAAAATCATGATAATTGCGACACTCCTTTTCGTATGCCTCTTCTGCAGTTTCAGCATAGCTAAACTTAAACCGTTCATACCTACAAGTTGGGTCTTTCTCCATATCCGTTATTCCATGTTTAATCCGTGTCTTCAAATCAGAGTCTGACCGGCCAACATAACGGACTACAAAAAAACCCCTTTCATTGATGTAACCAAAAGCATAGTTTCCTATACGGTTATCTTCTATATTGTTATTTATCTCGTCATACGTGAGCTCGTATGAACGTCCCATACTAAGCGTTGCCATACTTACTACCAATTTAATTTAGAACGCAATTTCTCGTTTACCTTATCAGCAGAAATCTTCGTTCCTTTATACTTATTCAGTAATTCCACCACCTCACCTTTTGTCATGACTACCTGCCTATCTTTGTTTTTTGACAGTTTAATCATATATTCGGTTAAATAGCCCAATCGCCAATAATCCAGTTCAACTAAATTGCGGTGTTTTTGGAGGATTGACTCGTCTGCGCCCAGAGCTTTCCCTATTTCATTATCTACAGTTTCTATCTCTATACCTTCCAGTTCTTTTTCATCCATCAAATATGCAACCATTTTGCAGGGATTGTCCTTATTTAATGCCATTGCAACCATCGCATCTTCTATGTCCTCCTGACTATTAGCCAACCATACTGACAACATATTCTTAGACGTTCTAAGCTCCGTTACATTGTCACCAGCCAAGAAAGCATCCTTTCTTTCAACATCTTTAACTGGATCCCACTTATTTGGGTATAACAAGCCTCGTATTACCATTATCAAATCTCCTCTTCAAGTTCGTGCATAACTTTTTCTGCATAGGTCTTAATCCAGCCCGTACAAAACTGGGTGGTTTTTAATGCATCCAAACATTCTTTTGTTCTCCATTCTTCTATTACCATAATTGCCGCCTCTTGCTCTGAGGCAACACCACTGCGAAGTCCAGAAATGACTATAGGTAATAAGCTATTTTCATCACCGCGTTCAGTAACCATTGCCAATGTGCGGAGTAAACCTTCTATCAACGGAGAATTCTTGAGATTCTTACTATATAGCTCATTGAGCCAATTATATGTTGCAGACTTATTCTTCTTGATATAGCTACGTATCAACTCTATCACATCATTATCCATTCCATCCTCGAAATCAGTACTCAATATGGCATTTGCCACTTCATTGGTTCTAGTACGGAAATACTCCAAGTCTTCCTGGTTTAACTTGTTGACATCAACTGCACGGGTACTATATATTGCTGATGTTGCAATCTCTTCTGTAACAACTTCATCCGAAAGTGAGTTTGTCTCGACAGCAACATCATCATCAATAAGAGGAATAAAAAAGGACGAATAACCAGGTGCCTGTGCAAACTTCGACATCTCACTGAAAGTCTTCATAGCATCTCCATAAATACTATGATTCAGTGATTCCCAGACCTTTCTATACTGCTCCATTTCAGAGTACCAGGGTCTGGACATTTTTCGAAGTGTCTCCTGCATGTCTTCAATAGAACGAAGAGCACTGTTGTATCCTTTAATTCTTTCCATCGAATTTAATCAGCAAAATACAAATTAAAGTAATCTTTGAAACTGGCGGGAATTACAGTAAAGAATTCTTTTACATCTTCAACCCCAAATCTGTAATTGGGATCTACCATCGAATTTATATCAAAGTCACACAAATAACGCTCACGAAGCTGATTACGGCCATTTACAGTGACAACATCATTCTCTACATGAAAATTTGCGACGTGGTTTATTTTTATATCCTTGCCTCCAATGCTCTTAATAACACGGAAAACCTGAGACACATTGCTTATGTCTGGTCGGGCATTTTGGAATTCCTTGATTCCAAAAAGACGCTCATATAATGCATCTGGCCTTGTTGCATTTTCACTAATCACCACTGATGGAGCCAATGCAATTCTTGAACAAACATATCCTGTAAGTTCCATTATCTTCACAAATACTGCTTTACAATGTTCAGAAAAGCTAGCAATAAAGGCATCATCAACGTCAGAATTGACATTCTTTACCAAGTCAATCTTATCACCATTGAAAAGAAGTACTTCTGACTCATCTGGTGAAGTCATCTGCCAACTTGGTAATACTGGCAATATGTTTGCATCTCGAACAAGTACGGGCATATAATCTGCTAATACAGAGTTAAGCCCTGCAACAAATTCTTTGCTGTACTTTATTGGTGCGATAAAAATAGTACCGCGCAAGGTCTTTACATTATACATATAAATAGTATTTAATTCAATAAACAAGTTATTTTTCAGCTGTTAGAGTTAGTATCATTCAAAAACACACAAAAAGCAGACCATCCAGAGCTTACGTTAAGCTTTTTTAGAGTGTATAGTCTTATTTTGGGACGATTTAACTATCTTTTGACTTAACTATGACAATTTGACGGTTTGTCTTGCGTTTCACCATTTAAATAACCCACAGCTGGATGTCCGTGTTACGGGCATTGGGCTGATACCTTATTTAAAGCGGAAGGCTCTTTTGACCGTCAGGGCAAATGTGCCTGGAGCTTCGACTGGCTCAGCTCCCGCAGTCATCACTTAAAGAAAATATCTATCGTTATATCTTTCCTTGACAGTTTGGACAGTTGGCGACAACCTAAATAAGCACCAACGGGCGTGAGCTTGACCGTTGACACATAGGCTGTGCTCAACAGTGCTATCGCACTTTTCCAGTTAGGATTAAGTTCCTCGAAGTAGCTCGCAACCTCTTCGTGCGTATACTGGGGGCAGGCAGCAATGAGGGCATAAATCTATTCCCGCAAATGGTCAACACCTGTACGGTGTATCATCTGATCCATAGCTTTACTGTTTGACATCTTGAATCCGAACTGACCTTCAGGGTGCGTTATCAGTGCTGATATCATGAAACTTACAATATTATCGCAATCTGGATGGCTACGGTCCGTTCTGAAGTTCATTATCTCATTGGAGTAAGTAACGCCTATACCTTTCAAGAAACATAGAAACATAGGGACAGGTTCTTTGTAGGCAAAGCGGCTGAGCCGAGCACCCGTTTCACTGCATACGATATATCATGCTTTTCCCGATTCATACCAATCTTTCCAGTTGACGTAGTAACATATGTACCTATCCATGTTTCCTCTATCATTCAAATAGAGGAACACCTCACATATATCAAGATTATACAAAGGAGGAAAGAAATTCCGAGAAGCGAAAAGCGATTCTTCCTCTTTGAATTACCATGTGTTTAAACTTCAAAGCGTCAAGTTCTGCAACTATGTTTCTAAATACATTAACTGTTCTCTTATATTGTGGCAACACTGCAGCTTCTGTCTTTGTGATAACCTTCACAATACTCTCTATAGAATGATAAACCGTATCAACATCTCCACCTGTAATTGGAATGGCCACCTGGTTGAGTTCTTCATTATCGTCCCACATGAATGCAATAAAAAGAGGAAGTTTCTCTGTGTCTTTTAGGCCAAAATCACTTAATACTGGCATGTTCTTTCTTGGCTCATTCCATGTTGGTACCATATAAGCTACACAATCAGAGCCATAAGCCGAGGGATTATCATAGCGTCCTTTTGATAGTGGACGGACAGCAAATATTGGCCAATTTGCTCCTGATATGCAATCAAGAGCATTCCAGAAGTCTTCATCACGGAGCACCTTTGCCACATAAGGATCCTGTTCTGTATAGAGTATGAACCCATAGATTCTTGAAAGGTTTTTATCACCTTCTACCAAATCCTTGACTAACTTTAATCCACATGTTCTTTGAAAGTCAAACATAGCATGAATTATTATAGAATTATAGAATCATAGAATCATGAATGCAGTTTGATTAAAGTTCTTTGATTATCCGCTTTGTGATTAGTCCCTGTGTTCCTATTAAAAGAGCCCACCCAAGTGGAACAATTACTGGTTGTTCTTAACGGGGGAGGTCATTTCAAACATTTTCCTCCCCTGATACTTTCGTATCAACTGAAGCTTTCACTCCATACTTAAGTAGTTGTGTCAATTCAAGACCAACGTAAGGATGACTATCCATTTAACAAGGTTAGTCAGAGCCTCCAAAAACGCAGCATCAATTTCTATTTGCATGTCACCTAATTTAAATGTTAAACAATTAGTGACACCTGAGAGGACTCTTATTTATTGTTTTTGGGAAATCATTTTAATCTTATTCATAACCAAGTATCGTACAATTGCGTCTGTCATATACGTCATTCTTTAGAGTTCATTTTATCAACTTGTTTGTGAATCCAGTCCCATGCTTTTTCAGGGAGCCATCCCTGACGGTTATTAAGATTGACCTGTATTCTCTTTTTGAACACGAATTATACTAATTCTTAAGACTCGTAAACTCGAATAAGCGGCAAAGCCGAGCGTGTGTTCTTTAAATAGAGAGTTCTGTAGCCTTAATCATTTCTCGCCGATGCGGGTGTAAACGAAGCCGAGCTCTTCGAGCTCCTTGCGGTCGAAGATGTTGCGGCCATCGACAACGACATTGCCGGTCATGACCTTCTTGATGACATTCCAACTGGGGAGACGGAACTGGCGCCACTCGGTCATGAGGGCGAAGACATCGGCACCATCGGCGGCATCGTACATGTTCTTACAATAGGTGACGACATCGCCGATGCGACGACGGCACTCGTCCATGGCAATGGGGTCAAAGACACGGACGGTGGCTCCATCCTTGAGCAGTTTGTCGATAACAACGAGGGCTGGGGCCTCGCGCATATCGTCGGTCTCGGGCTTGAAGGCGAGACCAAGGATGGCAACGGTTTTTCCCTGGACACTGCCCATGGCATTGATGATCTTATCATAGACGATGGACTTCTGTTTCTCGTTGACACGCTCGACAGCCTCGATGACCTCCATGTGATAGCCATTGTCAAGACCAGTGTGTACCAGTGCCTTCACGTCCTTGGGGAAGCAAGAGCCACCATAGCCACAGCCGGCATAGAGGAACTTAGAACCGATGCGGGCATCGCTACCAATGCCCTTGCGGACGGCATCGACATTGGCGCCCACACGCTCACAGAGGTTAGCGATATCGTTCATGAACGAGATACGTGTAGCCAACATGGCATTGGCGGCATACTTCGTCATCTCGGCAGAGGGGATATCCATGAAGATGACACGGAAGTTATTGATGAGGAACGGCTTGTAAAGACGCGTCATCACCTCCTTCGCCTTCTCAGACTCGGTACCAACCACCACACGGTCGGGCGACATGAAGTCCTTAATAGCAGCACCCTCCTTGAGGAACTCAGGGTTGGAGGCAACATCGAAAGGCACTTCGACACCACGCTTATCGAGCTCAGCCTGAATGGCAGCCTTTACCTTCTTGGCAGTGCCCACAGGTACGGTAGATTTAGTAACAAGAATGGTGTATTTATTGATATTCTGACCAAACTGCTTAGCCACAGCCAGCACATACTTCAAGTCGGCAGAGCCATCCTCATCGGGAGGCGTACCCACGGCAGAGAACACCACCTCGACATCATCGAGCACCTCGGTGAGATCAGTAGTGAACTGAAGACGCCCGTATTCCACATTGCGTTTTACGAGTTCCTCGAGTCCAGGTTCATAGATAGGCATGATGCCATCCTTCAACTTCTGTATCTTTTGCTCATCGACATCGACACAGGTTACATGTGCTCCCATCTCAGCGAAGCACGTTCCACTAACCAGGCCTACGTAGCCTGTTCCTACAATTGCTATATTCATAAATTCAGATTTTAGCTAATCTTTCATGCGGGGAAACCGCATGATACACTATTTTTTGCGGGAAAACCGCATAATACACTAATTTTTGATGCGGGGAAAATGCATGGGTCGCCACCCGTTATTTTCCACTATAGACAAAGAATCTATTCCAGCGCACAGTGAAGAAATGATTGATATTCAGTGCGTTAGTGTTAATTTAACATTCGTTTGTACGAACAAAAAAGGTATTCTACTTAGTAGAACTTCTAGAAATTCTTTGCAAAAATAAACTAAAATCACGACATTACCAAATAAAAAGAAGAGAAAAAACGCTGAAAAACAAAAAAGTTTCGTTTTGTTTGGCTTATTGGTCTTTTTTTTATACTTTTGCAGCGTAACACACAGGGAATGGAACAATCAAACAATCAAAAGCCAAAATGGTATGTGGCAGGTACCCTGACCAAGAACAAAGAGATGGCCATAAGAGACCATCTGAGAGGGGACAAGGTGTGCTGCTATGTACCACTGAAATACGACGTAAAGATGGTGAGGCAACGCAAGCAACGCACCCTGGTGCCCGCCATCAACGGCCTGCTATTCGTAAGAGGAACACTGGAAGAACTGAAGGATTACTTTGCCGGAAGCAAGTATCAGCTATACCTGAGGAAATCGACCTTTTCTAGGAAGAAGGACTACCTGACCGTGAGAGACGAAGAGATGGAGAATTTCATGAGGCTGGTGGAGAGAGCCACAGAGAACATCTGCTACTACAACCCCGAGGAGGTGACACTGAAAGAGGGTGACCGCATCGTGGTGAGAGGCGGCATGTTTGACGGTGTGGAAGGCTACATCACGCGCATAGCCGGAAAGAGGAACAAGCAACTGGTGGTATCGATACCCGAGGTGACCCTGGCTGCCGTGACGCTGAGTCCGGAGATGATAGAGCTGAAAAGTCACAAAGAAGACTGCAGAGACGATGTAAGATCAAAGGACGTGGTAGGAGACACCAAGCGACTGACAGAACTATCGAAACGTCTGCTTTTTTCACTGAATGATTTATACTGTGCGGAAGACGAGCGCAACCTGACCAAGAACGAGATGAGGCGCATCTACAAACGTCTGAACCCCATGAAGGGCATCATCGCCGAACTGGAAGGTCGCATTGCCTTGGCACTATACCTGGCAGAAGCAGGTTTGAACTTAACCGAGAACCAAGATGCAGAAAGGCTTTTAAGTGCTATAGACCGTCTCAAAGACACTTGTCTTTTGAAGCTTGAAATGAAGCTATACTACGCCTACATCTCAGAGAACAAAGAAGTCCAAGAGAACGTTCGGGAAGCGATCGTTTCTTGGGGCGGGAAGTATAGCAAAACGCAGAGAGAAATCAAGGACACGTTTGACAAACTATTTCCTCATCAATAAGTAAGGTGATTAACCAGATGCCAGACCGTATCCACGACGATCACAAAAGAAGTGCTATCAGTCGGTGTTGATGGTGTATCAGGGTCTTTCTCATTACCAGAATCATCGGGATTTCCCCCACCCTCGCTGAAGAACCTACCACGAAGATCCACATTTTCTTGACGGCGGACAGGCACCGTGAACGCCTTACGCAGGCCATCGACAAAGGAAATACCGTCCTTTTTGAGTCCACGTACCGTGAGGCTGAGTTCACCCTCCTCCCCTTTCAGAATGGTATAGATATCGAAGACGTAAGGAGCACCCTTCGTGTGATCGACAGGAAACTCCATGTACTGTTGAGAGTCCTTACAGCCATAGCCCGTGAGTGCATTGAAAGTACCACTGCCACCGGTATATTGAAAGAGCATGGTGGCGACAGAAGAAGGTATCTCGTCCTCGATGATGAAACGCACACAAGAAGAGACACGTTCGAGCGTAAGAGTATATTGTCGGGGCTCTTCGGTAACCTCTATATTCGCATAATAATAGAACGTATCGGAAAAGCTATTCTTATTAGCAAAGTAAATCTCGTTGGGATGCGCCAGCGTGGGATTAGCCGTACTACTATGAGCCAACGCCAGCACCTGATAAGTGCCTGGAGCGAGCGTAACGGAAACATCGCCATAGCCCTCGCCACCGCTATGCTGGGTGAACGCCTTGACCTTTGTGCCATCCTGATAGATCACGAAATTGACGGTTCCGAAATAATCGTCAAGACTCCGACCGGCCCTGCTTTCCCCGAAAGCGATATGCAGGGTAAGATTGCCGTCTTTCTCGGTCTCGACGGGAAGAGCGACATCATCGGCAATGGGTTTCTCGCAAGCGAGCACAAGGAAGAGCAGAAGGAATGGGAGGAGTCTAGTCATGAGTTTTTTGGTTTATATGGTTTATGGGCTTAGTGGGGTTTATGGGGAAGCTGGGGGGAAACCCCAGCTTAACACTAGTATTTTTTGTAGAGCTGGAGGGAGTCGCGCTCGAGCTCTGCTCGCTTCGCTTTGCGAAAAACCCTCACGAGGGTGAGAGTTCCCGGAGGCGACACCTCTGGTGGAGCTGGAGGGAGTCGAACCCTCGTCCGCACAAGGAAACCATACGCTTTCTACACGCTTATCTTGGTCTTCGTTTTCGAGCTGCAGCAAGACCCAAGCCACCAACTGCAACCTTATCTCCTAAAGCTTCATCTACCAGTCGGAGCGCCCAATAGACTATTTCCGATTTAACCTGCGCCACTTAACCTTTGGATTCGGAACCAGATCCTCGGAGTGACGTCTCGTTCCTCTACCTTGTAAAGGAATAAAGCCAGTAATCTACTATACTTCGATTAGGCAGCGAGAGCATACTCATTGTTGCCAATTAAATTTCCTACAGAAGAGATTAGGGAGCCTCCCATAGCCCAGCTCCGCGTGCTTACGTACCATCTCGTCTTGCCGTCAAATCCAGTCAACCCCAAGTGAGAAATGCGTAATTTCGCTGCAAAATTACATATTTTTCCCCAATCTGCAACTTTTTATGAAAAAAAAGCACTAACTTTGCACGAAATTTATAAAAACCACGTTAAGAACGTATATGAAGAAGACTATATTACTATTAACAATCGCACTTAGCTGCGTGCTCTTTGCTGGCGCGCAGACAGCAAGCAAGAGTGGAGAGATGACCGATGAAGAAGTTCTCTCGTTTGTCATCAAAGAGCGTCAGGCTGGTACAGACAATGCACAAATAGTAACAAAGCTGATGCAGAAAGGCGTGAACATCGCCCAGATTCGCCGTGTGAAAGAAAAATACAGCGGAGGTTCATCCAAGAGCATGATAGGCGATGTCAACGTGGACCGTTCACGCGTCAACAACAGTAAGACCCGAGAAGAAGTACGCAGCAAGAAGAGCAGCGACCTGGACTTACCAGAAGGCATGGACATCGGTCAGGTGAACATGTTTGGTAACACCATGGGAGACATGAGCATGATGTCGCAGAGCAGCACCTACAATCTCATGATGATGAGTGAGATGATGGATGACTTCGAGGTGGACTCACTCGCCATGTTGCGCTCCATGCTCCAAGACCAACAGAAACGCGAGATCTTCGGTCATGACATCTTCAACAACGAAGAGATGTCTTTTGAACCCAACATGAACATCGCCACGCCAAAAGACTACCGCTTAGGTCCCGGTGATGCCGTCTTCATTGAGATATACGGTGCCTCACAGCGCACCATCGAAGGAACCGTCTCACCAGACGGAGAAGTCACGATAGAAGGCTTCGGTCCTGTTCAGCTCAGCGGACTGACCGTGAGTCAGGCCAACGCCAAGCTGCGCAGCACTCTGGGTCAGCGCTATGCCAGCAGCCGCATCAACCTGACCGTAGGACAGACCCGCACCATCATGGTCAACGTGATGGGAGAGGTGAAATACCCCGGCACCTACACCCTGAGTGCCTTTGCCTCAGTGTTCCACGCCCTGTATATGGCAGGAGGTGTAAACGACATTGGTACACTACGCGACATCAAAGTATATCGCAACAACAAGCTTATATCTACTGTAGATATCTATGACTACATCCTGAATGGCAACCTGAAAGGCAACGTCAAACTGACCGACAACGACGTCATCTCAGTAGGCACCTACGATTGCGTTGTCAACATCCAAGGAAAGGTGAAGCGTCCCATGTTCTACGAGATGAAAAAAGACGAGAGTCTGAACACCCTTCTAAAATACGCAGGAGGTTTCAGAGGCGACGCCTACACAAAATACGTGCAAGTATTCCGCAAGGAAGGACAGGAATACTCTATCTTCAACGTTGGAGAGTTTGAGAGAAACGCCTTCCGCCTATCCGATGAAGACTCGGTATGGGTAGACAAGGTCTTTGCCCGCTATTCCAACATGGTAGAACTACGCGGAGCCGTCTTCCGTCCCGGAAAATATCAAGTAGGTGGCGACATCAACAGTGTGAAAACACTCCTGGAGGCAGCTGACGGCACCCGTGAAGAAGCCATGACCTCGCATGCCATCATCCACAGACAGAAAGCCGACCACACCTTAGAAGTCATTGCCATTGACATAGACGGTATCAAGAACGGTACTGTTGCCGATGTCACCCTTCAGGCCAACGATGTACTCTTCATTCCTACAAGGAGCGAGATGGTCAAGAAACGCTATGTCAACATCCAAGGCGAGGTCATCAAGCCAGGCAGCTACATCTATGCCGACAACATGACCCTGGAAGACCTGGTACTACAAGCCGGAGGTCTGAAAGACGAAGCTTCAACCGCCAAGGTTGACATCTCACGCAGATTCATCAACCCCAAAGCCACATCAACAGACTCCATCATCGTAAAGACCTTCACCTACGCCCTGAAGGACAACTTCGCCATTGACAACGAGCCAGGCTTCGTGCTACAGCCCTACGACAAAATATACATCCGTCGCAGTCCCGGCACAACAGACCACATCAGCGTCACCGTAGATGGAGAGGTAGCCTTTGTAGGCAGCTACTCACTACCCCTTCGCCAGACCCGTCTGAGTGATATCATCAAGGCTGCCGGTGGTCCTAACGACCGTGCCTACATCAGAGGTGCACGTCTGGAACGCCAGATGACCCCCGAAGAGCGCCTACGCATGGAAGCCGCCATCAAAGCCCTTTCGAAACAAAGTCAGGTGTTCAGCGATACCGCCTCAGCCCGCAAGGCCCTGGACACAGCCACCTCCTACTATGTAGGTCTTGAACTGGAGAAAGCCCTGAAGAACCCTGGCGGCGAGCACGACCTGCTATTGCGCAATGGCGACAAGATCATCGTGCCCCAATACACAGAGACCGTGAAGATCAACGGTGAGGTGATGTACCCCAACACCGTAGGCTACGTGAAAGGCAAGAAGGCCAAGTACTACATCAAACAAGCCGGTGGCTATGGCCAGCGCGCCAAGAAACGCCACACCATCATCATCTATATGAACGGTAAGGTAGCCAAGGCCAAGACTGGCGCCAAGGTACTGCCCGGTTCAGAGATTGTAGTGCCCAGCAAGCCTAAGAAAGACCCCGCAGCCCTGAGTCAGTGGTTCAGCATCGGTACCTCGATGGCCTCTATCGGCACCATGGTAGCAACCATCGCTAATTTATTGAAGTAAGACAAGCACAAGAAAAGAATATGGCAGAACAGAAAGACTTACAAGTCATCAACATACGTCAGATACTGAAAACACTTTGGAAGAGCAAGAAGACCTTCTACAAGGTTCTTCCCATCACATTTGTAGTGTCGTGTCTCTATATCGTCTTCGTGCCCCGCTACTACACCTGTAGCGTGATGCTGGCACCAGAAACCGAGATGCCAGGTTCCAACGGCATGATTGGCTCATTAGCCTCATCATTCGGTATCGACCTTGGCTCCATAGCCAGTCAAGACGCCATTTCCCCCACCCTCTATCCCGACCTGATGGAATCCAACGACTTTATCGTCAGTCTGTTCCCCATCAAGGTTACCACCGAAGAAGGAGATGTGAGCACAGACTACTACAACTACATGGCGAACTACCAGAAGGTTTCGCCATGGGCATACCCCATGATTGCCGCCAAAGAATTCTTCGGCAACCTGTTCACGGAGAAAGAACCAGGGGATGAAGAAAAAGTCAATCCATTCAGACTGACCCGCCAGCAACAAAAGATTGCAGAAGGGATGATGGGTAATATCATCTGCGATATCGACAAGAAAACAGACGTGATCACCATCACCGTGACAGACCAGGACAAACTAGTCTGTGCCACCCTGGCCGACTCCATCCGCACCCGTCTGCAGGACTTCATCACAAGCTACCGCACCAACAAAGCCCGCATAGACTTGGAATACTACAAGAAGCTGACAGAAGAAGCAAAGGCCGACTACGAAAAGGCCCGCAGACAATATGCCAGCTACTCGGATGCCAACAATGACATTGTCCTGAAGTCTGTACAGTCGAAACTGACAGACATGGAAAACGACATGCAGTTGAAGTACAACACCTATACAGTGCTGAACACACAGTTGCAGGCAGCCCAGGCCAAGGTACAAGAGCGCACCCCCGCCTTCACAGTACTGCAATGCGCCTCGGTGCCAGTCAAGCCAGCAGGTCCCAAGCGCATGCTGTTTGTCATTGGTATGACCATGCTTGTTTTTGTCATCACCTCCTTCTATCTTGCCAGAAAAGACCTACATCTAAAATTCTAAACCCCATTAATGTTCTTCCTGTCACAGATTACAAGCAGTATTCAGCTTTCCAAGACAAAAGAAGCCATTGTGCAGAATTTGTTTTGGGCAGTGCTAGGTAAGATTGTCAACCTGATAGGCGGACTATTGGTGGGCATCATCGTGGCCCGCTACTTAGGACCATCGCAATATGGTCTGATGAACTATGTCATCAGCTATGTCTTTCTGTTTCAGACCTTCGCTCTGTTTGGCCTTGACGCCATAGAGATACGCGAGGAATCGCGCAACCAGCAACCCAAAGAAGTGATTATCGGTACCGCCTTCGGTCTGAAGCTGATCTTTGGCATCGCGTTTATCCTAATAGCCATCCTGACATCATGGCTGATGGAAGCAGACAGCACCACCACCCTGCTCGTAGCTATTTACTCCGTATCGATAGTCTTCAACTCATTTACTGTCATTCGCAACCACTTCACCGCCATTGTCCAGAACAAGGCAGTCATCAAGGCAGATATCAGCAGAACCCTGATTAGCATTGGCATCAAGACAACACTTCTGTTCGTCCATGCCCCACTGATCTGGTTTGTTGGAGCCTACATGTTCGACTTCGTCGTGTTAGCCATAGGCTACAGCATCGCCTACCATTCAAAAATCGGTCGCCTCAGCGACTGGCAGTTTGACACGAACTGTGCAAGATACCTTTTGAAAGAATCCTTCCCCCTGTTACTCACCAACGCAGCAGTCATCATCTATCAGCGAATAGACCAAGTGATGATTGGACAGATGATAGACACCAAAGCCGTAGGCTACTTCTCTGTTGCCTCACGCTTTGTAGAGGTTCTGATCTTTGTGCCGATGATATTAGCACAGACCATCACCCCCCTGCTTGTCAGAGCCCATGAACACGACATTGCCGAATACAAGGTTAAAGCCCAGCAGTTCATGGATATCTCGTTCTGGCTATCAATGATCATATCCATTATCTTCTCCATATCCGCCTATATCCTGATCAGTCTGACCTTTGGCCAAGCCTACCTACCAGCTGCCGCCGTGCTTCAAGTGATGGCATTCAAGACCGCCAGTGTCGCCCTCTCGAACACAGCAGGTGCCATGCTCGTGACCGAAGGTCTTCAGCGTTGGGCCATTATCCGCGATGGACTGGGATGTATGGTCTGCATCGGTCTGAACCTACTACTGCTCCCCCGCTATGGCATCATTGCCGCAGCCTTCATATCGATAGCAAGCAATGTAGCAGCAGGCTATCTCGCCGATGCATTAATTCCCGCCTACAGACACCTGTTCGTGTGCCAGACCAAGACACTGCTAACAGGATGGATGGAGCTAGGACATGTGAGACAACTGATAAAACATTAATCCAGAATTAGCAGGCATGGTTGTAGTTCCGTTCATATTCTTCACACTACTGACGCTCTATTGGTGGAAAAAGCACCAAGGGTTGGACATCTGTGTGTATATGTCGGTTCTATATGCCTTCACCTCCTTACTATGCATCTTCACCGTAGCAGAAGACTACCTGGACGAAGGAGGCATCCTCTTTGATCGCTATGACCTGGAGTTGTCGTTCATTCCCACCGTACTCTACTGTACCTTCCTCACCTTAGGAATGCTACCCTTCTCCATGGTTTACAAGAAAGACCTCAAGACCATCTCCACCCCCAATTCCCTTATTGTAGATGGAGTAAGCTGGTTTCTGATAGCCATCTCATTCCTGAACTTCTACCTGGTAGCAGACTCCACCATAGAGATACTCTCCGGAGACCTCTCCACCATTCGCGGCAATCACTACGAAGGTATTGAGTCACCAGCCATGGTAAAAGCCGAGAGTATGCCATTCATACTCAGGTTTCTATACTATTTCAACACCTCGACTCTATTGGCTCTCCCCCTGTTCTTCTATTACCTATGCTTCAGTAAAAAGAAATGGTGGTTCTATGCCCTATTACTGTTTGCTTCGTTAAGCATGCCCCTAGCAGGTATTCAGAGTGCCGACCGAACAGAGATGGTATTCTATGGTATCATGTTTATTCCATGCGTCATCTTCTTCCACCGGTTCATGTCACCGAAAGCCAAGCGCGTGATGCGTATTGCCATGATACCTGTAGCCTTAGCCATGATAACCTATGTCACCGCAGTATCCGTAGCCCGTTTCGGAAAGAACGATACAGGAGCCACGGGCAACATTGTGCAATATGGCGGGCAAAACTATCTGAACTTCTGTTTCTTCTGGGAGAAAGCCCATTTCGACCAAGTGACAGCAGAGCGAGAGATGCCCATGACCTACCACTATGCCTTCCATATAGACAATGACGACTACCGTCGTTCAGTGCGTTCAGGCAAGCAAGGCTTCTTCATGAGCGTCTTTGCCACCTATATTGGCGACATCATGCTCGACCTGTCACCCATCGGCATGATTATCTGGTGTATTCTCTACTTTGTCATCTCTTTGATTGTTATCAAGCGGCCCCATCGTGAAGAACTGTCCGTAGGAGAGTATATGGCATTCTTTGCCCTATCCGTGATACCCATTTTCGGTATTTTCTACTACAGGTATATGGCCTTCCCCTATACATTCATGTTGGGAATCGTTGCTTTTCTATACATCACAGACAAATACAAGATTGAATTTTAGTATATGAACATATTCGCCATTATCGTCACATACAACGGCATGACCAATCGCTGGATTGAGAAATGCCTAAACAGTCTGCAAGACAGTACGGTTGCAGTCAAAGCTATTGTGATAGACAACAACTCCCAAGACGGTACCCGTGAATACGTTCCCCAGAACTTTCCAAAGGTTGTCTGGTTCCCCCAGACCAAAAACCTAGGCTTCGGACAAGCCAACAACCTTGGCATCAAGTATGCCATGGAGCACAAGGCAGACTATGTACTGCTGCTCAACCAAGACGCCACTATCAGCAATGATGCCATTGAAAAGATGCTGGCCTTCAGCGACGGACAGTCATTGTTATGCCCCCTACACCTAAACGGTGACGGCAGCAATATCGACGAGATGGTGAGAATCAGCCTGAAGATAAAAGACACACACTTCCTGTACGACCTGCTGGTACGTCACAGTCAAGCAGACAGCTATGAGACCGGCGAGATATGCGCAGCCTGTTGGTTGATGCCCAAGCAACTACTCGAGAAGATTGGCGGTTTTAATCCACTGTTCTTCCACTATAGCGAAGATAACAACTACTACCAGCGCATGGTCTTCCACCAAGTCAAGACGCTGCTTATACCCGCCGCCAGGATGTATCACGACCGAGCATTGCAAGGCAACATACAAGCATACAACCGAAAACTGCTGCAGCGTAACCTATTGTTGGAAGCCTGCGACATCAATCACAGCTTCGGAAAATGCTGTTTCAACTGGATCAAGCTATTGCATCGCAGCCACTATCCCCTCATCACATTCATGAAAGAGATGCTATGGATAATCAAACATGCCGGTGCCATCAGACGATCAAGAGCCACTGAGAAAAAAGAAGGAGCCCACTGGTTGTAAACAAACAGAAGATCATGAACATCGCATACGTACTCAACCTAACGACCCCCAACGGAGGAGCCACGAAAGCCTTCCTCAACCTACTGAAAGGACTGATGGAGAAAGGCGTCTCACCCGTGGTTATCGTACCCGACAAGCAAGGCGTTTATACCACACTTGTAGAGGCGGGTATTAAGACGTATGCCATCACCTTCCGAGACAACTGCCTATCACATGCCAGGACATGGAAAGAGAAACTGCTCTTCGTGCCAAGAATGGTGGCCAAGGTCATTGTCAACAGGAAAGCCGCCGACAAGCTCGCCACCATCCTCAGAGAAGAACATATCGATATACTGCACAGTAACTCAAGTGTGATATCAATAGGATTCCGTGCAACGAGAAAAGCAGGTATCCCCCACCTCTACCATATACGCGAATACAGAGACCTGGATTTCGGGAAACACTATTTCCCCAACGAGCAGTCCTTTGCCAGACAACTGGAACAAGCGGACAGTTACAGCATCTGCATCACGAAAGACATACAAAGGCACTTTCACCAAGAAGACAACTGTCGTTCAAGAGTCATCTACGATGGCGTGTTTGAAGAAGTTTCCCAGATGCCCAACCACCCGAAATCCGATTTCTTCCTCTATGCAGGAAGAATAGAACCAGCAAAAGGACTCGACACCCTGTTGGAAGCCTATTTCCACTATGCCACGAAACAAACTTCGAAGCCCACAAAACTCAAAGTTGTAGGCGGATATATGGACACCCCCTTCGTCAGGGCCCAGCAAACCTATATCAAGACCCACCATCTGGAAGAGCACGTTGAGATCCTAGGTGAACGCGATGACCTCCCCACACTGATGTCAGAGGCCAAGGCCATCATTATCCCCTCACGACGCGAAGGCTTCGGGTTCTGCATGCCAGAAGCCATGCACCTAGGCTGTCTGGTGATAGCCAGAAACACAGGAGGCACCAAGGAACAGTTAGACAATGGCCTAGCATTGGCAGGTCAGGAAATAGCCCTGCGCTATGAAACAACCGAAGAACTAACATCCCTGTTATCATCGGTAAGCGAAGCTACAGAAAACGATTTCCAGACATACAAGGAAAATGCCTTCAAGGTAGTGAACCAACTATACACATTAGAAAGATCAACCGAACAAGTCCTTCAATATTATAACGACATCCTTCATGATTAGAATCATCAAACATATCGCAGAAGCCATTGGTAGAATCCTGGCAATAGCACAGCTACATCGTGTCAGTAAGCCACTGAATGCTTTTCAGGCACACCTTTATACTGGTTTTATCAAGAACCGGTTCAAGAGCTGGGGCGAAGAAACCGTCATGGCCTATCGTGCGACTAACCTAGCAGGAGAAGCGTATATCAGCATAGGTCAGCATACGAATATAGACAAAGGCATCCAGCTAACAGCATGGGACTGTTCGGAAGAAACAGGCGCAAAACCAGAGATTGTGATTGGAGACTACTGTACCATTCGTCATCATGCCCATATCACAGCCGTCAGAAGCATTCGCATCGGTCATCATTTGCTGACAGGCACCAATGTGCTGATTACAGACAACGCCCATGGTTCCTTTACCAAAGACAGTCTTCTGCAGTCTCCAAAGAAGCGCCAACTCACCAGCAAAGGAGGAGTTGTGATTGGCAATAACGTATGGCTGGGCAATAATGTATGCGTCATGCCAGGCGTAACCATTGGTGATGGCGCCATTATCGGTGCCAATGCCGTTGTAACGAGTGACATACCAGCCTACAGCATGGCTGCAGGCATTCCAGCAAAAGTCATTAAGAAACTGGAGGACAAATGAAAGCAAAAATCATAGCATTCTACCTGCCACAATTTCATGCTATTCCCGAAAACGACGAATGGTGGGGAAAAGGATTCACGGAGTGGGACAATGTCAAGAAAGCACGTCCCATCTTCAAAGGCCACGAGCAACCACGTCTGCCCGAGAACAACTATTTCTATGACCTTTCCAAGAAAGAAACACTGATGTGGCAAGCAGAGTTAGCCAATAGCCATGACATCTACGGCATGTGCTTCTACCACTATTGGTTTCACGGAAAGATGCTATTGGAGAAACCAGCAGAACTATTGCTCAAGCATGAAGACATCCCCATGCGTTTCTGTTTCTCGTGGGCTAACGAACCATGGGCCAGGACCTGGGACGGCAAAGCACATCAGGTGCTGATGCCACAGGAATATGGCGACAAAGAAGAATGGAATGCCCACTTCAAATACCTGCTGCCCTTCTTCCAGGACAGCAGATATATCAAAGTAGATGACTGTCCGATGTTCGTCATCTACAAATCAGCCAGTATTCCCTGCGCAAAAGACATGATGGACTACTGGAACGAGCTTGCCGTCTCAGCAGGTTTCAAGGGCATTCATTTTGTGGAAACCCTGAGAGATGCCACCACGGAGAAGCGCGACCTGCCCTACAAGGCCAAAGTAGAGTTTGAGCCCATGCGCACCAACTTCCAACAGCCGGCACTCATTCTGAACTACAAACGATTACGCAGGCGTTTCATACACCTCTTCAATAAGCTGTTCCACACAGCAGTACCCCTGAACAAGCCCTTCCGCTTTAAGGATGTAGCCCAAAGGTCTCTCCATCTCACCTCACCACAAGGCACCTATGGCGGAGTATTCGTTGGTTGGGACAACACCCCACGAAGAGGCTTGGCCAGTACGATTGTCCTCCCCCCAACGAAGGCCGAGTTCAAAGCCTATCTGAAAGCCAAAATCACCCAAACGAAGGAAACATACAAGACAGACTTCGTCTTTATCAATGCATGGAACGAATGGGCAGAAGGAACCATCCTAGAGCCCGACATGATTCATGGACGTCAATATCTGGAAGCCATTCATGAAGTACTGAACGAAGCAAACGAGAAATAGCTATGGAAACAAAACATATTGCCATCTACTGTGTGACCTATCATTCCTACGAAGTTCTGAAAGACTACGTAGCCTCAATAGAAGCAGCCATTAGAAATGCGTCGGAAGACCTTCAAGTAAGTCTAATGATTGCAGACAACACCGATGATAACCAACAAACGATTAGTGAAGTTTCCGAAGTCATAGATATCCACGTACTTCCCCTTCATGAAAACACAGGCTATTTCGGAGCGGTGAAGAAACTGATGGAGAAATACGCTCCCACCGATTTCGACTATGCCATTATCAGTAACGTAGATGTTCTGTTGGATGTAGATTTCTTCAACCAGCTCCTGAGCTACAACCCAGGAACAGATACAGGATGGATTGCGCCACAGATCTACTCACAATTAGAGCAGCGAGACCGCAATCCCAAAATCATGCAACGCTACGCGAAGAAGAAGCTCATGATCCTAAGAGCACTCTTCCGCGTGCCTATTCTGTATAACCTATATACCCACACCGTTTATAAATCGAAGAAGCTCATGACCCACCAGCGTGGAGACATCTATGCCGGTCACGGCTCATTCATCATCCTGACCAACACATTCTTCCAGCAGTGTGGCATCATCGACTACCCCGTATTCCTGTTTTGCGAAGAAATATATCTTGGAGAGCAATGCCTACGCCACGGCTTGAAAGTCACATACGAGCCAAGTATCAAGGTGATGGATGCAGAACACGCATCGACCAGTACATTCAAGAGAGCAAGATACTGCAAATACAACTATGATGCCATCAGCTATATACTGGCATCGTATTACGCATAACGTCCATCATGGTTAGATATCTGTTTTGCTGCTTTGTCTGCATCTTTTCGCTTCTGAACGCACAAGCAGACAAACTTCTACAGTCATTGTATCCTGCAGATACGCTGAGATACCATATTGTAGATCCCATGCAGTTTAAACCAGTGGCCACAGCCGCCACATACTGGCAGTCACTGCTCGGCAAGGACATGCAGAAAGGCTACATAGCCAATGGAAAGCAGTATTTAGGAAAGCCATGGGAGCCCATCCCAGTCCATCTATTCTCAGAGTATGCCACAACCGGCAACAGATCGAACTACGAAGCACAAGCATTTCAGCGTAGACGTCAACTGGCATGCATGGTAATGGCAGAAGTCATAGAAGGACAATCATCCTTCATCAACGACATCATCAAAGGTCTATACTATTTCAAGCAAGAGACATGGTGGGGCATTCCTGCACATTACCCAAAGTCAGAACCCGACGCCTCACTACAAGAGGTTGACCTATTTAATGCAGAGACAGCCAACCTGTTAGCATGGACCTGCTACCTGCTGGAAGAACGCATTAAACCAACAGATGCACATATCTGTGATGATATCCGCAAAGAGATAAGACGAAGAATATTGATTCCCGCACGCACCATTGACTATGACTGGAAGCGCTATTCGTGGAACCACAACACCTGGACATGTGCCAACTGGCTCTCATGCATTCTGTTCTGCGAAGAAGACCGTCAACAACAGATAGACGATATCTGCGAGGTTCTGAAGAGTCTGGATATCTTTATTGACGGCTATCCGGAAGACGGCGGATGCAACGAAGGTCCCTACTACTGGGATCGCGCAACCGGTTCACTCTTTGAATGCATGCAACTGCTTTCCCTTGCCTCAAGCAACAGGATTACACTTCCTGCAACCAAAAAGATCAAGGCAATGGCCGATTATATATGTAACGTATATATTGGTGACCATCAATACATCAACTTTGCCGCCAGTCCTAACAAGCTGAAGCCAAGCATCTCGATACTATATCCCTTAGGTCAGGTCCTGAACGACCAAAAGCTGATGCAGCATGCTGCATTCGTAGCTAGTCAGCAGGACTTCGTTCATCATCCGGAAAAGGTGTTCAATCAGACGGCCAACTTCCCATCTATCAGCCGAGAGCTCTGCTTCCTCAGACTATTGCCATCGTTTCTAAAGACGGAAGCTAAAGAAGCGCAGGTTTCTTGCGTATGGATGCCCGATACCGAAATACTCGCAGCCCACAGCGATCAGCTTTTTGTAGCAGTAAAAGGCGGGCACAACAACGAAAGTCACAACCACAACGACATCGGGCACTTTATTGTTTACAGCCATAACGAACCACTATTCATAGACTTAGGCAACGACACCTATACGGCCAAGACCTTCAGCAACGAGCGCTATACCTTAATGAATACGAGATCAGCCTTTCATAACGTTCCACTCATCAATAACCAGGAGCAACAGGCAGGAAAAGAATATAGCAGCAAAGACATTCAGTTCAGACAAGACGATGAAGCCATATACCTGTCATTGGATATTGCCAACGCCTATCCATCAAGTGCACAAGTTAAGAAATGGACACGCCTATTCCTGCTTCACCACGGAGAACTGTCCGTTACGGAATCATACCACATGAAGAAACGAAAGGTTCCATTGGCACTGTCGCTCATGCTGAATAGGCAGCCTACTATTAGCGATGATGGAAGAATCATCATTAATTTGTCGAACAGCACTTATCAACTTGTTTACGACAAACGCCAAGTAAAGCCCATCATTGAGACCTTCGACATATCGCAGACCGCCATGCGTGCCTCATGGGGCAATCAAGTGTACCGACTCCGTCTTGTTCCACAATCAAAGAAAAAGAAAGGCAAGATAACCTATCTTATACAAAGCACGAACTAGTTAAAGCGGCATGATGCAAAGAGAGCGGATGCCCGTGTGAACACTATCGAAAGAAGCCCATTGCCCTTGACTATCACAACGGGGATGCAGGTCACACTTCCACCAATGCTTCTGATCGGGAGCAACAAATTTCTTGGGGCTCTTGACATCAGCAATCGTGACGACCTCGCTAGTCCTACAATTCACCTTGTAAAGCTTTGCATGACGCCATTTGTCAGGATAGGTATCAACAAGGAACCAGTCGTTATCAATAAAATGCTGGTGTCCATCCACATTCAGACGTGGATAGGCACAACGCACCCATTGCGACATCTGTGGTGAAGAGAAGAACACATGAGAGTCAACATCCTCCATGCGGCAATAGGCGATAATCCCACCCTCCGCATTCCAATGATAATGAGAAACCATACCCGTGGTAGGAGAAGCGAAAAGCTGTCCTGTGGTCTGATCATACACCAGCAGTCGCGTACGGCGATAAGTTCCCCTGTACCAGCGATGCAGGAAAGAAATATAACGACCATCGGAGGAGAACTCCGTATGTGTTACGAAATGAAAGGTACGGTCCATATCCTCACTATGCTGGAAGTTGGCAATCTCAGCAAGGCTCAGGAGTAACTTACGCTCATTTTTCTGAAGGTCAACAAGAAACAAGCCAGTCTTCTCACTGATATCGTCATTCATAAAAGCATCCTCATCACCATAGAGATAGCCATAACCAGGCATCATTGCCTCCAGACGCTCGTAACTGAAGGTGGTAGCTATTTGTCCGTCAGGACTGACCGTGTCTATGGGCCAACTAACAAAACGGTGAGTATTGTCGTTAACATCAACTATCTCCGCACAGAGACGGTTATTCTTCGCCTGGTTGAAAATACAAGAAGAGTCATCTATCCACTGAAGCCTACAACCCTTATGATAATTCCAGGCATAACAATCGGACAAATGAACCCATGTCTGGAACTGCAATCCTGTCCAATAGCCAATCTCCAACGCCTCACCCTTAACCGGCATGCGTAAAGGAATATTCAAGCGACCAGCCAAATGTTTAGTCCCATCAGCACTAAAAGGATTGCAGTCATGAAAGCCAAAGAAACAGTTCTCATGGACAATTGGCGCCTTAGAAAACGAAGAGGCATAATTAGGCAACAAGTCGTAAAAGCCCTGATAGACATTGCGAATGAAATTCTTAAGAATATAATTATTCTTTACCTTATTATAGACAAATGACTCAACTCTGTTCATAAACAATTATTATTTATCCGCAAAGGTACTACTTTTTTTATTCATTAAGATAAAAATAACGTAGAAAAAGACGAACTATCATCATTCTACCTTTAAACTTTCATTTTCAGTCCAGCCCCTGGGCCATATCAATCCAGGGGCTAGAAAGAGTGGTTCCAGGCCCTAGAAGGACCCATTCCAGGGGCTGGATGAGATGCAAAAGCTAAAGTATTGAAGCGCAACAGCTACGCTATTGAACGATGATAATGCAGTAAAAGAATGTGAAAAGTTTCTATATATCGAAAAAATACATTACCTTTGCAACCCAAAAGGTAAGGAAATGGCAAATCCACTTGTATCTGTCATCATGCCATCCTACAACTCAGGGATGCACCTGAAGGCGAGCATTGACAGCATACTGAATCAGACATATCACAACATCGAGCTGCTGATCACCGATGATCACTCCGATGATGAGGACACGCTGAAGATTCTGCACGACTATGCGCAGCAGGATGAGCGCGTCAATGTGGTGTATCTGGACACGAACCATGGTCCCGGCTATGCGCGCAACAAGTCGATAGAGCGTGCCAAAGGCCGTTATATTGCCTTCTGCGATAGCGATGACCGCTGGATGCCAGAGAAGTTGGAGCGCCAGATTGCCTTTATGCAAGAGAAGCAAAGTCCGCTGAGCTACACCTCATTTGTAACCTGCGACGATAACAACAAGGAGCGAGGCGTGGTCATTGCTCCCGAAAACCTGACCTTTGGCCAACTGAAACGCGACAACAAGATTGGTTGTCTGACGGCAGTCTATGACACGGAGTTGCTGGGCAAGAAATACTATATGCCTGCCATTCGCAAGCGACAGGACTGGGGATTGTTTCTTTCCATTCTGCGCGACTGCAAGAATGCGTGCGGCCTACAGGAGCCTTTGGCCTATTATCGTATGCGCAAAGGGTCGGTATCGCGCAATAAACTAGGACTTATCAAATACAACATCCTGATATATCAGAAGGTGCTGGGATTCTCCAAGTGGAAGTCCATCGTG
>Ga0265301_10001414_pt1 | contig 31540 bp, 10 predicted proteins | sample AusTroGonzalo_MG_2_FD_193488 | JGI IMG/M metagenome (GOLD analysis project Ga0265301, IMG submission 193488) | Bovine rumen microbial communities from tropical cattle in Woodstock, Queensland, Australia - Gonzalo_04 | ecosystem: Host-associated > Mammals > Digestive system > Stomach > Rumen ... | reverse complement strand
TCGGGGCACACCTCTTCCCATTCCGAACAGAGAAGTTAAGCCCGACCGCGCCGATGGTACTGCCTTACCGGTGGGAGAGTAGGTCGTCGCCCAATACCACAGCCCTGTCATCCGACAGGGCTTTTTTGTTTTAAATCCCCCGCCTACCGGCCGCCCAACCCCAGACCCGCAAGCGCACAGTTTCCCAGACTTTCAATCCCTCATGCTTCTGAACATCCTGGTGCGGGTTCCTGTTTTTTCCTTACTTTCAATCTCCCAAGATATATAACCTATATGACGTAACACTATAAAATATAATTGTATATATTATATATATGTACTGATTCCCTATACTCATCAGTTCTTTTTTATACATCTTACTTCGTACCTTACTTCTCAACCTTTGTTTGATATCCCCTTGAGAATTCAATGCTTTTGTTGTTGTCCGAATACCGGTTGGATTTTAAATTCTCGGCGCGATATTATTAAGTTGCTGAAAATCAAATATTTAGTGATATGCCCTATACAATGCTCAATCGCAGAGTATGTTGGAGATCCCGGTGATACTCGCTGATGAAATGAACCGATTGTTGATAACTTCCCTTACTTTTCAGCTAAATACTGCCACATTTTAGCCTTCTTCATACAATTTTGTTCTAACCTCTTTGTAACTAATTTTTATTTTAGAAGTATAACTAATTGAAAGACAACTTTTTCTCTGTCTTGAAATAAAATAAAAAAAAATTCTTCAAAAAGAAATATCGAACGAAAAAAAATGTATTTTTGCAAGTTAATTATAAAGTGTATAGTGTATGATAGACTACGTAAGTATTCGAAGTAAAATGTTAAGAAGCAGGGAGGGAACCGCCCACCCGGCGCTTATCTTTTCGTTTGATAATGAGTTGAAATATAATAAATTAAATTAACAATAGTAATAATTAAAATCAAAACGATGAAAAAATTTATGATTTTTCTGCTAATGGCGTTCCTGTACTTAGGAACATGCCAGGCACGCAGCGAAGCATCGCATCCAAACAATGCGAAACTGAAGCTGCTCAGTTGGGTTTCCCCAACGCCATCTGAATCGTTTTTGACGCGCAGTGACGCGGTGAATGTGGAGGGATTGACGATCTCTCCGTCAAGCACCGTGTTCCTCAGCGTGACAGGGGATCACAACTCCCAGGTATTTACTGCTAACTATGGTGGCGGTAATACCAATGTTACAGCGTGGAAATGGTTTGTTGATGGTGTGAAGGTGGGTAACGCACAATCTTACACCTACACCGCTGATGCGATGATTGTGGGTACGCACAGCATCTACAGCAGAGCTATTCTGGCTTCTGGTGATTCTGTGCAATCCCCCGCTACCACGATCATTGTCAATCAAAATGACATTCAAGTGGAAGTCGTTGGCGTTACGGAGGCTTGTGAAGATGCCGAAGTGGTTCTCACTGCTTCTATTGAAGGCACCCAACTTCAAGGTTTCCAATATGTTTGGAAATACCAAGGCAATGTTTTGTTGCACGGTGTGAATTCTGTGCAACTGCTGAACCAAGGTCAACAGATCAAATTCTTCCCCAGACAATTGCTGGGTGGTCAAGCGTTGGAAAATCCTCGCGAGCTTGACTTTACTGTGGAGATCAGCTATGCCGGTTGTAAACTGGAACTCTCCCCTGTTCACTACTTGACGGTTTATCCGACTCCGCAACTTTCTTTAGTTGTTCCTGAACAAATCTGTGCTACTGGTGCTACTGTCCTCACCGCTGCTGTGACGGGCAATACTAACTTGACTCCTTACCAATATAAATGGTTCAAGAAAGCTGGTGAATCCATTTCACCTTTGGCTACCACTACGGTTCCTGAACTGACTGTTGAAAATGACAGCCTCCTTAATAATGCTAATTGGGACAATGTCGGTGTGGCAGCCATCTATACTTCTGCCGCTTGCAATACGGATACCGTTTGGAATCAAACTCGTCCTACTGAGATCCCGGCTCCCGCTGCAAATGCTCTCGTGATGAAACACACTCTTCCTAATGAAGAGGCTGACACTTTCTGTTTGGGTTCTCAAATTTTGTTCACCCTCACGGACGGTAATACTACTTTCGGTACTCCCACCTACACTTGGACGGTGAATGGTGTTCCTGCAGAAGCTACTGGCAACATGTTAGAATTTGTTGCTGAACAAGAAGGCACTTTCTATGTTGTGGTTTCTGCTACTTATGAGAACTACCCGTGTGAGGTCACTGTGGCCGACACGGATACCGTTGTGATTAACGTTGCTCCTCAATTGTATGTTGCTGGTGACAATGTGATCTGCGCTACCGGCAGCACTACGCTGACTGCAACTGTTTCTCCTGCTACTGAAATCCAATCCTACGAATGGACAACTCCTTCCGGTCTTGTTGATAACAACACCAACAGCTTGCTTGCTAACGAAGCCGGTATTTATACAGTGAAGGCTATTATGAGAAGCGGTTGTGAAGTTACAGCTCAGTTCTCCATTACGCAATTTGGTGCTGACCTTCAGGTCTATGCTTCCGAATATTATGCATGTCCCGGTTCCACGGTTGCGCTCAACGCCAATGCCGATGGTTGGGTTAATGAGAACATCTCTTATGCATGGTACAAAATCAATGGTACTAACGCTGGTGACACGGTGAATCTTGGTTTCACTGGTCCCACCTACACGGCTACCATTCCTACGGACGCTACTGACAGTGTGAAATATTTGGTCAAAGCTACCGCTGCTGATGGTTGTACTTTGGAGCAAGTCATCAAGGTCAACCTCATGGGTGGTCCTCTTGCCAAGATTTCTTTCGTTGATGCAAAAGACACCACGCTTTGTGCCGGTGGCCAGGCTGTGTTGAAGATCAACGATCCTGTTAATACTTATAATGGTAACTATACTTGGTATCAGAACGGTATTGAAATTCCGGGTGCTAATCTGGATTCCATCAGTGTTGCTCTGAACCAAGCAGGTGTTTATGTCTATTCTGCAAAACGTGCTAACGCTGCTTCTTGTGGTAACGACACTGTTGCAGATGCTTCTGTTACTTTCACTGTTGTTGACGCTCCCGTCATTACCCTTACGGGTGACAACGTGATTTGCCAGAATGATTCTGCGACCATGACGGTTGTTCCGAGCATCGCGAATGCTACCTACAAATGGTATGGTCCGGATGCTGCAGCTGCTAATGCAAACACCTATCAATTCACAACCGCTACTCCTGGTGTTTATGCGGTGACCGTTGGTGAAGGTGCTTGTCAAGCTGCTGCTGAGTTCACCATCACACAATTCGGTGGCAACCTCCAAGTCTATGCTTCTGACCTTGAGGTTTGTCCCGGCAGCCCTGTGATGTTGAATGCAGTGTTTGACGGTTTCAATAACCAGAATGTCGCTTACAAGTGGTACTTGAATAACAGTGTTATTGACAGTGCTTCATCAATCGTAGTTTATCCTGAACTTGCTAATGCAACTGATGACAGTGTGCATTATGTTGTGACGGCTTATGCTACTTCTGAGGATGATGCCAATATGTCAACCGCTTGTGCATTGACATCATATATTAATATATATGTCGTCGACACTACATCAGCTAACCTCACTTTGTTCGTGGCTCCTGAGAATCTGTGTCAAGGCGGTCAGATTGGTGCAAGCGTTACTCCTCAAGGAAACGCCAACATCAATTATTATACTTGGTTCCTCAACGGTGTTGAAGTTCCTGGTCAGAACCTTGATACTATCAGCCTGAACATCAATGAGCCCGGCGATTACACCATTGGTGTGAAACCTGCCGACAACATTTGTGTTGCACACCCTGCAACCGTCGTGAACCAGGCTGTTACCGTGTATGGTATTCCTGAAATTACAATGACTGGCAATAATGTGATTTGCAACGGTGATACCGCTGAAATCATTGCTGTTCCTGTTCCTACCCTTGAAGGTAATGATTATACCTATACTTGGGCTGGTCCGAACACGACTTTTGCTAACGATTCTTCTCTGAAGACCGTTATTCCTGGTGTTTACACCGTGACGGTTAAGAGTGATGATAACCACGGTGGCTGTATGGCCATGGCCGACTTTACCGTCTATCAAAATGGTGGCAATCTGCAGCTGACTCCTTCTCAGACCCTCGTTTGTGCTGGTGAAGCAGTTGTGTTGAATGCTAACCTGAATGGTTTCAACGGTGAGAATGTAGTTTATGCATGGAGCACGAATGACACTGCTTCCACGATTACCGTCTTCCCGACCGATACTACCACTTATGCTGTGACGGCAATCGCTGGCAACTGTGTGATGGTTGACTCTGTCAAGATTTATGTTGCTCCTAGTCAGACTTACACGACCACTGTTGTTCGTAAGAAAGGTAGTGAGTTCTGTGTGGATCAAGAGATTGCTTACTTCGAAGCTAGTTCAACACCTGCTATCGCTCAAACTCCTGTTTTATATAACTGGTATTTAGATGGCGTGTTGATTCCTGGTGACAACCGCAATACTTTGTTCTTGAACAATGTTGAAATTGGTGCACACTATCTTACTGCTCGCGTTGTTGTTGACGGTTGTAACTCCTCTGCGATGTCTGATGCTGTGAATTTCAATGTTCATGCTGCTCCTGAGGTTACCATTACTGGCAACAATGTTATTTGCAATGGTGATACCGCTGTGTTGACGGCAAATGCCTTCACATTACCTATTCACCCTGCTACTAATAATGTTTATACATATACTTATAAGTGGAATACTGGTGCTGAGACTCAGTCAATTAAAGTTACTGAGGATGGTACATACACTGTTACTGTTACGAACCAAATTAATCGTAATGGTGTTACTAATCTTTGTTCTTCTATTGCTACTATTCAGGTTACGACCTTTGGTGGCGACCTGCAGCTCACGGCTGACAGAACTGTTGTCTGTGCTAATGAGCCCGTCGTATTGAATGCCAACTTGAATGGCTTCAATAATGAGAACGTGGTTTATGCATGGAATACTGAAGCTCACGATACCGCTTCTACGATTACTGTCTTCCCGACGGCTACTACTACTTATGTAGTTAAGGCTATCGCTGGTAATTGCAATATGACAGATTCTATCAAGATTACTGCTAATGGTGGTGTTAAGGTTACTGCTACTGTTACCAGTGATGATGATACTGTTTGTCTTGGTGAAGTTTCTCATTTCTATGCTAATGCTGATAATGACAATGTTATCCATTATATTTGGTACGTTGACGGTGTTGCATTGGAAGGTGAGCAACTCTCTACTTTGGTTCTTACCATTGATCAACCGGGTATTCACTATGTTGCTGCAAGACCTGTCCTTGGTCCTTGTGACACTGCAATTATCTCTCAACCTGACACAGTTCTTGTTAATCCTGCTCCTGAATTTACCCTTTCTGGTAATAACATCCTTTGTGCTGGAGACACTGCAAAGATTTACATCAATATTGTTGATGAAAATACTCAAAACTACAGCTATGAGTGGAGCAATAATACATCTGAGAATCCTCTTAAAGTTACAACCAGTGGTACTTATACCGTTACGGTTACGAATGAGGTTTCTAAATGTTCTTCTGTTGGCTCTGTTAACATTGTCACCACTGGTGCTCAACTGCAGATTCTTGCTGACAAAACTGTCATCTGTGATGGTGAATATGTTACTTTGAGCGCTAATTTCGATGGTTTCGAGAATGAGAATGCTTCATATATCTGGAACCAAGTTGGTGGTGATCAAATCGGTACTGGTTCTACTGTTACCGTACATCCTAGTGCTACCACCAAATATGCGTTGACTGTTAACGCTGGTGAGTGTTCTGTTGTCGACACTATCGAGATTATTGTGAATCAACGTCCTGCTGATCTTAACGTAATGGCTTCTCTTGAAAACATTTGCGAAGGTAGTCAAGTTACTTTGACAGCTACTGCTGCTGCAAATGCTACAGGTGCCGCTACTGCTTCTTATATTTGGTATCAGAATGGTGTTGAGCTTGCTGGTCTGAACCAGAGCGCTATTACCGTTAACCTTGATGCAGCAGGTTCTTATGCTTTCACTGCTAAGGCTGTTTCTGCATACGGTTGTGAGGCTTCTAATGCTTCTCAAGCTGATACTGTTAATGTCTTTGCTGCTCCTGTTGTGACCCTTACTGGTAACAACGTGATTTGTAATGGCGACAGCGCTGAGATTAATGTTAACGTGCTTCCTGCTGCTGATGCTGATCACGTTTACAGCTATGCTTGGAATGCTGGTGTTCCCACTAACGCTGCTCTTATGAAGACTGGCATTGCTGGTATCTATACTGTTACGGTGACGAATACCGCTAACAATTTGAACTGCCAGACTGTTGCAAGTGTGAATGTCATTACCACTGGAGCTGATATGCAGATCATTGCTGACAATACTGTCATCTGCGAAGGTGAATATGTTACTTTGAGAGCTAACTTCGATGGCTTCGAGAATGAGAACGCTACCTACAGTTGGAGCTTATCACAAAATGGTACTCCTTCTATTGGTACTGCTTCTACTCTTACTGTTAACCCGAATGTCAATACTCGTTACTATTTGACTGTCACTGCTGGTGATTGCTCTATCAGTGATTATGTTGACATTACGGTTCATCCTCGTCCTGTGATTGCTTCTGTGACTGCATCTACTGAATATGTCTGCCAAGGCGGTCAGGTTTCCTTCACAGTTAATCCTGCAGCTGCTAGTAACAATTATGAGTGGTACTTGAATGGTGTACAGATTGCAAATGAAGGTACCAGCACACTCACTCTTAACATGAATGAACCTGGCGCTTATCAAGTTGCTGCCCGCATCATTAATGAGTATGGTTGTGCCGCTGTGAATACGACAGTCCCTATGGCTGAACATACGAATTACATCAACGTGTATGGTATTCAAATACCTTGGGGAACCGTTACAGAGCCTGCATTTGTTGCTGTATTACCTACTCCTGATATTCAATTGAGTGGTAATAATGTGATTTGTAATGGTAGTGAGGCTGTAATTACCGCAAATGTGATTCCTGCTGTTGCTAATGATGGTATTGCAGGTCTTATTTCAATTTGGAACAATTTAGTTGGAGCATCTGATTTCAATTATGAGTATGCATGGAGCAATGGTGCTAATACCCAAACCATGACTACTACTGCAGCTGGTATTTATACTGTAACTGTAACTAATACCGCTCATAACCTCAATTGTTATGCTACTGCATCTGTTGAAGTTAACACCGTTGGTTCTAACCTGCAGGTGTATGCTGATAAGATGAACGTTTGTGAGGGTGAGTTCGTTGAACTGAATGCTAACATCAATGGTTTCGTTAACGAGAATGCTACTTATTCTTGGACGAATGAAGCTGGTGCAGTACTTGATACGACTTCTACCATTACTGTTCAAACTGTTGCTAATGACAACAACCAAGCTATTTATAATGTTGCTGTTACTGCAGGTGCTTGCACGATTGAGGGCTACATCGCAATCAATGTGACTCCTGTTCAGACTGTGATCACCGAAGTCACCTACGTTGGTGCGGATACAGTCTGCGTTGGTCAGGAAGCATGGGTCTTCAGTGCAGAGAGCTCTGTCCAAGGTGAGCAAACAGGTGTTGATGACTGGGGGCTGCCCGTCTATGCTACTGAGGATTACGAGGCAAGCCAATACATTTGGTATGTTGACGGAATCGAGGTTCCTGGTCAGAACCTGAGCCAGATTCAGCTCAACTTCACAGAGATTGGTGTTCATCGTGTGTCAGCAAAGGCAGTTGTGGAGGGATGTGATGTTGCCGAGGTTTCAGAAGCTTGGGATATCAGAGTCATGGCTGCACCTGAGGTCACGATTTCCGGTAACAACATTATTTGCAATGGTGACACTGCAACTCTTGTTGCTCACGCTGCTACCCCGATTTACGATCCTGAAATGGACAACCAAGGCATGTACACTTATGAATATGCTTGGAGTAATGATTCAACCACCGCTTCTGTTGATGTGACTGCTGCAGGTCTTTACACTGTCACTGTCACCAATGCAACTACGGGTTGTTATGCTACCGCTTCTGTCGAGGTTACAACCCTCGGCGGCGACCTGCAGCTGACTCCTTCTGCGACGGTTGTTTGCGCTGGCGATCCTGTTGTGTTGAACGCCAATATCGACGGCTTCAACAACGAGCTTGTTACTTATGAATGGAGCACTGAAGAAACTGCTTCTACTATTACCGTCTTCCCGACCGATACCACCACATATGTTGTAACGGCTGTTGCCGGCAACTGCACGATGGTTGATTCTATCACCATTTTCGCAGCTACTATTGATACTGTCAAGGTTCAGCTTGCAAGTGTTGAAAGCATCTGTCAAGGTGGTCAAATCAAGGCTGTTGCTACTGCTACTCCTGCCATCGCTGATTACTTCGTATGGTATCTGAACGGTCAACAGTTGGAAGGTGAAAATCTTGATACTCTCGTTTTGAACATGTACGAGAGCGGTGATTATTACCTCGTTTCTAAAGCTATCGTGAATGGCTGTGAGAACGCTCCGCTTTCTGAGCCTGTTTACTTCACCGTTGATTCTATGCCTGTTGTAACCATCACTGGCAACCAACTCTACACTGTTGGTTCTACAGTGGCTACTTTGACGGCTTCTAACGATTATAACTTCCAATCATTCGTTTGGAGTAACAATGCTACTGGTCAAACGATTGATGTGAATGCATACGGTGTTTACACTGTGACGGCTACCACAGCTAATGGTTGTGTGGCTATTTCTGAGCCTTTCACCGTATCTCCTGTTGAAGATCTCCAAGTGCACATTGTTGGTGCTAACGAGGCTTGTCAAAATGACATCGTTACCCTCTCTGCTATCGTTGATTTCGATCTCGAGGGTCACACCTATCAATGGTTCGTGGATAACAATCCTATTTCTGGTGCAACTCAATCTCACCTTGTTGTTAATGTGAACGATCTCTATGAGTCTACTCAAGAATTGGCTCACGAGTTCAAGGTTGAAATTAGTGTTCCTAATTCCGGTGCTGCTTGCCACGTAGTTGCTAGCCCTGTTCACAGCTTCCTGATCATCCCTGCTCCGATGGCTGTCGTGAGCGCTCCTGAAAAGGTTTGTGAGGGTTCTGAAGTTACGTTCGAGGCTCTTGTCTATGCTATTGGCGACAATGCACAATATCAATATGTTTGGTATCGCGATAACGAGAACAACCCTGTTGACACGATTGATTATCTGACCACTTACACGGTTGATTTCGCTACTGCTACTGAGCATACTCACGCTGTTAAGGTTCTCTATCAGGATCATGCTTGTAACTCTACCATCTCTCAATTTGTTGGTGTTGAAGTTTACGAGACTCCTGCTAACATTACTATGAATCTTGATCCTACTACCATCTGCACGACCAACCAAGCTAATCTTACCATTACTGACAATAACGGTGAGGAGACCTTTGGTGTTGTTACTTACAACTGGTTCATGAATGGTATTGAGATGCCTCTCGTTCATGGTAACCTCTTCACTGCTGATTTCGATCACAACGGTGAATACACCTTCTGGGCAACCGCTACCTATAGCGAATATCCTTGTGCAGTTCTCTACACTGACACTGTTGTCGAGAATGTTGTGATGCATCCGACTGTCCAAATCACTGGCGATCCTATCATCTGTCATGACAATATCGTTGAGTTGTTTGCTAACGTGAACGATACTGATGACGATTTGGATTACAGCTATGAATGGAGACTGTTCAACTATACTGTTGGTTCTCAGTTCAGTCTTGACATGTTCGGTGGTACTCTTACCTTCGATAATCCTATGTTCCTGAACCACTTCCTCGTAGCTGCTAATGCAACTGCTGGTAATACCAACCACTTCGTTTCTATGCCGCTTGAAGCACGCGATTATCCGTACATCTTCACGGTTGTTGTGACGACTCCTGAAGGTTGCCGCGTTGTGAGCGAACCTTACTACGTCTATGTTGGTGAAGATCCTGAGGTTGTTGTCACTGTTGACTATGATACAGTTTGCGCTACCGGTGAAATCACCGCTGTTGCACATCTTGGTAACTGGAACATGGACAACCTGACTGCTCAATGGCAAGTCAGCACTAATGATGGTGATTCTTGGCAAAACATTGACTATGGTACTTCTGGTATTTTGCACCACACTCCTGGTCAAACTTCTCAATACAGAATCGTTGTGACGCAAACCACCACTGGTTGTCAAGCTACCAGCGATCCTGTTGAAGTTGTCGTGGTTACTCCTCAGCAAATTCATCATATCCTTGCAATCAATGCTAATACCGATACTAACTATGTTTGTGAGGGTGCTCAAATCGAAGTTACTGCTTTGATGGTTCAACTCGATGAGAATGGTGATCCTGTTGTTGTTGACGGTGATACTGTTTACTATGTCAACCACGATGCTACTTATATGTGGAAACTCAACGGTATGGAACTGCAGACCATCCATGGTGCTGAATTCAGTGCTCAGGCTTATATCTATGACAACGATCCTGTTTACTATGTGTATGAGGCATTCGCTGTCTATGATATTCCTGGATGTGAAATCGTTCCCGTTGCTTCTGATACTATCTTCGTGAAACGTAATCCTATCGTTACTATCGATGGTAACCCGAATGTTTGTTTCTTCGGACCTGATGTGTACAATGTCGCTTTGACTGCATGGGTTGATGGTGATGTCGATCAGGATGCTACTTACACTTGGTTTGAAAGCGGTCAATCCAGACCTAATGAAGGTGGTTATGATAATAACTATCGTGAGGCTTGGAATCCTACCTATGATAATCCTTATATCTTCACGGTTGAGGTTACCAATGGTGATGGTTGTACCACCATGTCTGATCCTTTCTATGTCAATGTTTATGAGAGACCTTATGTGAACATCACTGGTGAAGCTACTCAAATTTGCGAAAACGGTAATGTTACCCTTCAGGCTAATCTCAACAACTACAATGATCCTATGTTGACCTTCCAATGGTATAGAGATGAGGTGAACAATACTCATATCGTACCTGGTGCTACCCACGAAGTAGAGACCTTCGAACCTGAAGTTGGTACTACCAATTTCATTGTCAAGGTTACTCATTTGATGGACTACATCACCCAATACTGTGTTGCATACGACACCTTCCCGGTTAATGTTGTTCCTGTTCCTGTTGTTACCGCTGTTAACGACCTGAATGGTGAGCGTTACATCTGTGAGGGTAGAGATGTTACCATGAATGCTACCACTACTGGTGGTGTTGCAGGTGGTGAGGTTTACTCTTGGTATCGTAATGGTGAACTCATCCAAGATGTTAATAACAGCATCTTCGTTGATTCTCCTGTCGCTATGAATGGTCAACCTACTCAATACATCTACTCTGTGAAGGTTACTCAATCTGCTTCTGGTTGTGAGTCTGAAACCTTCGTTGTTGACACTATCATGGTCAATCCGACTCCTGTTGTTGAACTTGTCACCGATCCTATCGTTTGTATCGCTGATGCTGGTACCAACAACATCAATATGATTGCCAATGTTGAGCCCGCTCCTACAAGCGACCTCGTTTATCATTGGTTCGAAAACAACCAAGAACTTGATACTACTCACACCAATGCTTATTCAACTTACAGACCTTATAGAGACTATGCTTATAGCTTCAGCGTAAGATTGTCTAATGACTATGGTTGTATTGCTGAAAGCAGTGCTCTCGTCTATGTCAATGACGCTCCTGTTGTCAACATCACTGCTAACGACACTATGATGTGTGTTGGTGGCGAAGTTGAACTTGCAGCTGCTCTCAACGATTGGAATGCTGATATGCTCACCTTCCAATGGTTTGACAACAACGTTGAAATTCCTGGTGCTACTTCTCTTAATTATGCTGTCAATCCTGCAGTTGGCGATCACAACTACAAGGTTGAAATCCTCCAGCTCACTTCTGAGTGTTCCGCAACTTCTACTCCTATTACGGTTCATGTCGTTGCTGATCCTGTGATTGCTTCTATTACAGAGAATATTCCTGAGAATAATCAAGTTTGTGACGGTTATCAAGTTCTCATGACCGCTAACGTCCAAGGTGGTGTTGCTGGTGGCGAGGTTTATACTTGGTATCGCAATGGTGAAATTATTGAAGGTGCTACTGCTCAAGTTTACTCTGAAGTTGTCAGCGCTCTCAATGGTGAACCTACCGTTTACAAATACACGGTTTCTGTTGCTCAAAGTGCATTCGGTTGTGAATCTGATGTCTACACTGGTATGGCTACATTCACTGTCAATCCGAATCCGACTGTTGAAATTGCTTACGATCCTATCGTTTGTGTTGATTCTAATGATAATGTGACTCTCGTTGCTAATGCTTATCCGACCAACGAAACCTTCACCTACAGATGGTTCGAAGACAATGTTGAGATCGATACAGTTACTGGTAACACGCTCACTACTACCAAACCTTTCAGCGAGAATACTTATAACTTCAGTGTGATGCTTGTGAACAATATCGCTTGCTCTGCAGTTGCTGAGGCTCACGTTATGGTTAACGCAACTCCTGTTGTGAATATCGCTTCTACTGAGTACGACATTTGCGTTGGTGGTGAGATTACGCTCACTGCTTCTCTGAACGATTGGAACGCTGATATGCTTACCTTCCAATGGTTTGACAACAACGTAGCTATTCCTGGTGCAACTTCACTTGAATACACCGTTACTCCTACTCTTGGCGAACACACCTATACGTTCAAGGTTAATCAAATCACTTCAGGTTGTGAGGCTATGTCTCTCGTTCCTGCTGTTGTGACTGTTAATCCTCTGCCTGTTGTTGTATCTGTGAACGCTTCTCAGTATGACGTTTGTTACGGTGGTCAGATCACTCTTACCGCTACTACCAATGTCAACCGCAATGATGGTGTCTTCACTTGGTACAGAAACGGTATCTTGATGGAAGGTGCTACTGCTGCTGTGATCAACGATACTCCTGGTACTGTTGATAACAACACTCAAACTTATGTCTACACTGCTGTTGTTACCTATCCGCAGGCTGGTTGTACTTCAATGCCGACCTCTTCTTCTGTGGTTACGGTTTACCCGAATCCTGTCGTGGTTATCACTGGTGATCAACACGTCTGTGAAACTGATTCCATCTTCTTGATTGCTAATGTTGATACTACTGGTATGAATGTTGGTGGTCTCCACTACACTTGGTACGAATCTGGTCAAATCAGAGACAATATGGCTTACAACCTTGGCGACAGAAACTTCTTCGCTGAATACATGTATGCTCGTACTGAGCCTTACAGATTCACCGTTGATGTATGGCGCGATGGTGTTGATGCTGGTTGTACTTCTCATTCTGCTGAATATCTCGTCTATGTGTATCCGCAACCTGTTGTGAATATCACTGCTACTGAGACCGAGATTTGTGAGAATGGTGAGGTTACTTTGACTGCTAATCTGAACGATTACAATGCTGACAACATCACTTATCAATGGTACACTGTTGATGAGGAGCCTGTTATCGCAGCTATCGGTTATGATTCACTTGGTAACTATATTTATGATACCACTTATGTCGCAGTTAACCACAATATTGCTGGTGCTACCTCTTCTACTTACACCACTACTCTGACTGAAACCACTACTCTTGGTGTGACAGTTCTTCAAACGAACTCCACTTGTACTGCCAACAATACGATTACCATTACGGTTAATCCTATTCCTGTTGTGAACAATATCACTGTCAACTTCCAAGCTGTTGATACGCTTTGCAACGGTGGTCAAGTTCATGTTGTTGCTAACACGAACATTGATCCTGCTGAACTTAACAATGCAGTCTTCACTTGGTACAGAAATGGTGTTGTTGTTGAAGGTGCAACTGAGTACATCCTCTCTGAGTCTCTCTTCACCGCCGACAATCAGACCACTGCTTACTACTACAATGCTATTGTGACTCTCCCGGCTTCCGGTTGTGTCTCTGAAATGGCAATTGTTCCTGGTCTTGTTATTGTTGAGCCTGCTCCTTCTACCGTTTCTATCAGCGGTATCAACGTCCTCTGTGAGAACGACAGCACTGTGCTGACCGCTTACTCAGATGTTCCTGGTACCTTCTATTGGTCTAACGGTGATCAAGGCAACACCACTACTGTGATGGCTGGTTCTTACACTGTGACCTTGAAGACCAACACTGGTTGTGAGATGACTTCTGCTCCGTTCGTGGTTGAGTCCTTCGGTACTGACCTGTTCGTGGATGCTACTCCTACTCACATCTGTCAAGGTGAACATGTCACTCTGCATGTCACTCAAGATGGTTGGCAGGGTAATGTGACCTATCAATGGGATGCTAATGCTAACAACAGCACTTCCACCACTGTTGATGTCACTCCTGAGGATACCACTACCTATCACGTGGTTGCTACTGTGAACTATGTCAACGGTACTTGTTCTGTTGAGGGTGAGGTTACTGTCATTGTTATTCCTCGTCCTGCTCAACTCACTGTGGTTGCTTCTGATTCTGTGGTTTGCGAAGGTTCTCAAGTCACCTTCACCGCATCTGGTGCTAATGATGCCGTTTCTTACATTTGGTATGCAAATGGTAACGAAGTTCCTGGTGAAAATCAGGCTAACCTGACCGTTCTCTTCAACGAGGCTGGAATTTACGAGTATTCTGCTAAGGCAGTCAACGATGAAGGTTGCGTTTCTGCATTCGCTTCTGCTCCTGCTACTGTCACTGTTAACGCTGCTCCTGCTTCTGTAGCTATCAGCGGTAATTCAGTGATTTGCAACGGTGGTTCTACCTTGTTGATTGCTAACGTGGCTCCTGAGGCTCCTGCTGGAACACAAGTTGTTTACACTTGGTTACTGAATAATACTCCTATCAATTATCCTTCTCTTGATACTCTTAGAGTTTACACTGAAGGTTCTTACAAGGTCAATGTTTCCTTCAATGGTTGCACGACTGAATCTGAAGCATTCGAAGTCACTGTTGAAGAAGCTCCTCAATTGCAGCTCACTGCTACCGAGACTGACATCTGTGTTGGTGGTACTACTGTGATCACTGCTGAGGCTACTGGTTGGAATAATGGTAATGTGAACTACAATTGGAGCAATGGCTTCCAAGGCTCTGCTTACACCTTCGTTCCTACAGCTGCTCAAGCTTACAACTTCACCGTTACCGCTTCTCAGTCTACCTCTGGTTGCGAGGCTGTTGCTTCCATTACTATCAATGTTAGCAATCCTCCTGCTGCTCCTGCAATTGTTGTTGACAATAATACGATTTGTGACGGTGGTCAAATCACTCTGACCGACACCAATGCTGTTGATGGTGCTATCTACACCTGGTACAGAAATGGTTCAGTCATCAACGGTGCTACTCTGTCTACTCTGACCGAGTCTCCTGTCACTGTTGACGGTGATCTTACCAACTATGTCTATACTGCTGTTGTTACGCTGCCGAATAGCGGTTGTGTTTCCGCTATGTCTGCTAACACTGTCGTGACCGTTATTCCTGCTCCTGTTGCAGTTGTATCTGTCGAGGGTAACACTACGATTTGCGAAGGTGGTAATACCACGCTGCACGCTAACGTTACTCCTGCCGGTGTTGGTTACAGCTATCAATGGTACAGAGACAATGTGATGATCCTCGGAGCTAATTCAGCTGCTTATGTTGTTGCTGACAGTGCACGCGAGACCGCTTACAACTACACTGTGGTTGTTACCGCAAATGCTGGTTGTAACGTTACCGCTGCTGCTCCTGCTATCACGGTTGTTGCTGATCCTCAAGTTGCCGTTACTATCAGTAATGATATCGTCTGCGTTGGTGGTACTGCTACCTTGAACGCTGTTGTTGACGGTGGTGTTGCTGGTGTTAATGGTTTGAATGGTTACACCTTCAATTGGTACAGAAATAATACTCAGTTAGTTGGTACTGGTGCTTCTTACACCACCACTGGTCTTGAGGCTGCTGGTAACTACACTTACAGAGTTGAAGTTATTTCTAACTATGGTTGCCAAACCCTGTCTGCTCCTACTACCTATGTGGTTGTTCCGGATCCTGCTGTGAACATTACTCGCGTTGTTGAGTATCCTGCTACAGTTTGTGACGGTGGTTCTACCGCTTTGAAGGCTAATGTGACTGGCGGTATTGGTGCTATCACTTATCAATGGTTCAAGAATGGTAACCTCATCCCGGGTGAGACCAACGAAGTTATCTTCATCGACAACTTGACTTATGGTACGAACGATACCTATGCAGTCCAAGTTTCTCAAGAAGGTGTTGGTTGTTCTAACGGTGACACTGTTGCCATCAGCTCTATGGTTACTGTTTCTCCTGCTTACACTGTTAACATCTCTGGTTTCGGTAACGTTTGCGAGGGTGGTACGCTCACGCTGAATGCTTCCGTGAATGGTGTGATCGCAGGCGATGTCCTCAGCTATCAATGGTACAAGATTGTGAACGGTGAAAATGCTATCGCTATCAGCGGTGCTACCACTGCTCAATATACAACCTCAGACCTGTTGCTTGGTAACTCTTACGATTACTATGTGGTTGTGACCAGTAACTTCTCCGGTTGCTCCGTCGTTTCCAACTCCGTACCTGCTAACGTTGTTCCTGCTCCTTCTGTAGTGATCAATGGTGCTAATACGGTTTGCGAAGGTGGTAACCTCACTTTGAATGCATTCATCAACGGCGGTGTTGATGGTACTGCTTACGTCTACACTTGGAACTGGACTGGCGCTGACACTGGTTCTGCTGTCACCACTGTTCCTACCTATGACGTGAACCTCAACGCTAGCGACTACTCTGCTCCTTACTACTTCACCGTTACGATTTCTCGCGCAGACAACACGGGTTGCACCGCTACCTCTGCTGCTCACGAAGTTAACATCCTCGCAGCTCCTACGGTTACTGTGACGGCTGATAACAATTATGTATGTCAAAACGGTGACGTAACCTTCACTGCAAATGTTACTCCTGTTGGTGCTTACAACTATGTATGGACTATCAACGGTCAACAGCAGGCTGCTAACACTGCAACGATCACCACTAATATGTCTAACGTTGGTGCAATCACTGCTTCCGTCGTAGTTTCCGCTGCTAATGCAAGTTCTTCTTGCACTGCTAGCGCAACCATCGCTACTCCGGTTCAAGTTGTTGCAGCTCCTACCGTGACGATTTCTGCTGATCATCTCACCATGTGTGTCGGTGGTACTACCACTTTGACTGCAAATGTGACTGCTAATGGTAACGTTCCTGGCGATTTCAACTATCAATGGGCTATCAATGGTATTGAAGTCCAAGGTGCAGTTGCCAATACGTTCGTCCAACCTCTCAACGCTGCTGGTGTTTACACCTATACTTTGAGAGTTTCTCAAGACAACAACCTCGGTTGTAACTCTACTTGGTCTGCTCCTGTGACCGTCCAAGTTGCTGAACAACCTGTTGTGACCTTGAGCTCACAAGATGGTCTCTCTATCTGTGAGGGAGGTTCTGTCACTTTGAACGCTGTTGTTACTAACTACAGCAACAATGTCAATGGTGTTGTTAACAGCAATATCTATGGTAATATGACCTTCAACTGGATCAGCAACGGTACTGTTGTTTATCCTCATGCTAATGTGAATACTGGTAGTGATGTCCAAACCTACACTTTGAATACGATTGGTAACTACAACTATCAAGTTTCTGTTGATGCTTCTGGTTACAACTGTCAACCTCAAGTGTCTAACATTGAGACTGTGAGCGTTGTTGGTGATCCTTCTTGGACAGATGTTCATGTCATTGCTAACAATGGTACTGACGTTTGCCTCGGTGAGATGGTTATCCTGCAAGCCGCTATCCAAGGTGGTACAACTGATGGTGAGGGCAGCACAAGCGGTCACATCCAGTGGGTTGTTACCGATGGTCAAGGCAACACGGTTAACGTGTCCGGCGGTCTCGGTGGTAATTCTTACGATATTCCTGCAGTTGCTGGTTCTTACATCTATACTCCTACTTACGTTGGTAATATCGGCAGCGGTTGTCAATTGACTAACACTGGTGATGTCCAAGTGGGTGTTACTGTACATGAGCTCCCGACCGCTACCTTCGTCAGCGGCGACAGCACTGCTCTTTGTGCAAACGATCCTAGTGCATCTGCTGAACTTGTGATTGCATTCACGGGTGTTGCTCCGTTCGTCTATGAGGTTGTTGATGCTAGTGGCAATGTTGTTGCTCATGCAACCACTCTCGCTAACACCGCAACAATCTATGTGGCTCCTGCTACTCAGACCACTTATAGAATCAACCTCATCCAAGACGCTTACTGCGTGAATACCGCTCTCGATGCTGATGCTACTGCTACTGTCTTCGTCAACGATATCCAATTCGAACAGACCTTCTTCGTTGCAGAGTGCGATGCAAATAATGTTACTATTAACTTCAATATGACTGCTGGTAATCCTACCGCTGCCTTCAGCGTGGTTTACGAAAACGGTCAAGTTGAGAATGGCAATATTATTAACAATACTGCTACATTCGCTACTCCTACGGTTCCTGGTGATTACGCAGCTGTCTTCACCGTTGATGGTTGTTCTTATGACATTACGATCAGAGTCCCGATGGGTTCTTACAACTACACTGGTACTCTCCCGTTGATGGATCAACGTTGGAACGATGTTGTTGTCGTGAACTGTAATCCTGCTACCAACGGTGGTCACACCTTCGTCGGCTTCCAGTGGTATCACAACGGTGTTGCAATTCCTGGCGCAACCTACTCCAACTATCAAGACAAGGACGGTTTGAACGGATTCTACTCTGTTGAATTGATTGAGCAAGATGCTAATGGCAACATGATTACCTACATCACTTGTGAGCAGTACTTCAATGCTACTTCTACTGTGAAGGTTTATCCTGTTCCTGCTAATGTTCGTCAAGAAATCACTATCGAACTTGATTTGACCTCTGAAGAACTTGAAGGCGCTGTCCTCGATATCTTCAGCGTAACGGGCGCTCATATCAACCACGTTGTTGATCTGCAACCGATCACGAAGATCGAAGGCTTCAAAGCTCAGGGTACATACTTCGGACGTATCTTGACAGGTACAAATGAAATCAAGACTGTTAAATTCGTTATCGTAAAATAAGACTTTGAAATCCGAGCTTAGCGGCTTCGGCCGCTAAGCACCGGTTTCAAATTAATCACTGAATAAAAAAAGAAAATATATTATGAAAAAGAATTTATTATTAGTCAGTCTTATTTTCGCAATGTGTACCGCTTTTGGTCAAGAGGTACAAACAGAAAATAATTCCGGTAATTCGGAAAATTATGAGACTTCTACCTTCTGCCCTCATCACGTGAATGTGCATGTGGGTGAGGCTTGGACTAACAATATCTACAGAAGAGCTGGTTTGAATCAATACTATTCTCACAGCACTATGTTGGATGTTGATTATGCTTACTTCTTCAACGAACATTGGGGTATTAGCATTGGTACTGGTATTAACCGTATTGGTGCAAAAGCTTCTATCTCTAAATCTGGCATTATTTCTGATTACAACATAGCTAACGATCCTACTTTCGGTCAGCCGGTTACTTATGATCCTAACTATGATCTTTATTATGATGCTAATGGTTTGAGAGAGAAAGAAGTTGTTTGGGCTGTTGAAGTTCCTTTGAAAGCGCATTTCGATTGGCGTTTTGATGGTCGTAACGGTATCTATGCTGCTCTCGGTCTTCAAGGTTATTTCCCGATTAAGGGCTATAACAAATACACGGGTGAAGGTACGATTACCACTTACGGTTATGAAGACATGTTCAACCAATGGTATATGCGTCACTATGAGAATGGTGAAATCAAAATGGACAACCACTTTGCAGAAGGTTCTTATTCTGGTAAAGGTAAGAACGTGAAGATGAGACCCTCTGTTGACATTCTTGCTGACTTCGGTGGTGTTTTTGCCATCAGCAAAAAAGTTGACTTCTACATTGGTGCATACTGCAAGTATGGTTTCCTTGATATTCTCCCTAAAGCTAAGACCCCTATTATTGCTGCTAATGACAATGGTGATATGCAGTTCCAAGGTACTCTTGGTTCTGACATTCTTGACGTTGCTTACGCCAATGGTGAACTCAAGAGAAAAGGTCAAACCAAATGGCATCTCTGCCAAGTTGGTGTGAAGACCGGTTTCCACTTCAAGACTTGTTCTACTCCTGAGGAGAAGACAAAGAAACAACTTGAGAAGGAAATTCTCGAAGAGCTTAAGAAGAAATCTAATGAACCTATCATCATCAAACAAGATCCTCAGTACATTTACATTGTTCCTGTTTGCGATCAGTTGAATGAAGATGATGATTATCTCACCCCTGCGGACAAGAAAGCCATCAACGAATTGAGTGATGCTTTGTCCAAGACCAAGATTCTTTTCGACCTTGATAAAGATATTCCCAAGATCAGCGACTACAATGACAACATCAACAAGACTGTTTCTATCCTGAAGGCTAATCCTCAGTTGAAACTAATCGTTGAAGGTTATACCTGCGATCTGGGTTCAGAACAACACAATCGTGATCTCGCCCAAAGAAGAGCTAACAACGTTAGAAATCTCTTCATTGAAAAGGGTGTAAATCCCGATCAAATTGAAACCGCTTCTTACACGGTCAATGATCCTCAAAACAATCAGAACATCAGTGACCCGAGACGTGAGGAGCATCGCGCCGCTATCTTTAGAATCGTCAAAAGATAATTATTACTATTCTCGTTAGAAAAGGGGCTGCCGAAAGGGAGCCCCTTTTTTAGTTAGGAGTTAGGAGTTAGGAGTTAGCAGTTAGAAGTTAGAAGTTAGGGTGGGGCTTCTTATATTCGTCTATATTTGAAACTGTCTGAGTGTTAGGAGTTTATGCGGGTGCTTTACAAAAAGCGTGCCATAATGATATTTTTTTTTCAACAACTTGTGTTTGATTAAAAAATAATGCTATATTTGCCAGCTTGTTTTAGAATCGTTATTAAGAGGTGGAATGAGGCGGTTGTGGTTTTTTAACAAGTTGATTTTGAGAAGGTTGTGGCGCTGGAATTTCAATTTGTTTTCTGTTCGTTTGTTTCGATTCGTGCAAGAAAACTCTAAAAATTTGAGATTAATAAGAAAAATATAAAGAAATGAAGATAGTGAATTATTTGAAAGAGTCTTATGACGAGCTGGTTCACAAAACGAGCTGGCCCACCATGCAAGAACTTGGAAATAGTGTTGTGGTGGTATCTATTGCTTCCCTAATAATCGCGTTAATCGTGTTTTTGATGGATACCATTTTCAATCTGGGTATGAACGTCATGTTCCCCCCGGCTGTTTAATTTCTTTATTAACAGACATCATATTCCTAAAGTAACTTTGTCATGGCTGAGTTAGAGCGCAAGTGGTATGTGATCAAGTCCGTTACGGGAACTGAGAAGAAGGTAAAGCAGAACATTGAAACAGAGGTTTCGCTTTCCAGCTTGAAAGATTCCGTGTTTGAGGTTTTGATTCCTACGGAGAAAGTGTTTCACAGCACGAAGAACGGCAAGAAAGTAGTCAAGGAACGTAACTATTTCCCGAGTTATATTTTCGTTGAAGCGATTATGACTCAGGAGGTTTGTGCCAAACTGCTTGAAGTGCCTGGCGTGTTGGGATTCGTGGGTTGCAAACGTAAGAGCGATCCTCCTGTGGCTTTGCGCAAAGACGAGGTTTCCAGACTGCTGGGTAAGGTTGATGAGCTCTCCACTCAAGATGAGTTCTTATTACAGCCTTTCATGGTTGGCGAGGAGGTCAAGGTTATTGACGGACCTTTCAACACCTTCAACGGTATCATCGAAGAGATTGACACCGAAAAGAAGAAGCTGAAGATTACGGTGAAAATCTTCGGCCGTAAGACCCCGCTTGAGCTCGGTTTTATGCAGGTTGAAAAAATATAATGTCTGACAATTAGTTACAAACAAAATTAAATTAACAAAAATGGCAAAAGAAGTAGCTGGCTTAATTAAGTTACAGATTAAGGGAGGTGCCGCCAATCCGTCACCGCCGGTAGGTCCCGCTTTGGGTTCTAAGGGCGTGAACATCATGGAATTTTGCAAACAGTTCAATTCCCGTACGCAGGATTTGGCTGGCAAAGTCATTCCGGTTATCATCACGGTCTATAAGGACAAATCCTTTGACTTTGTCACCAAAACGCCGCCGGTAGCTGTACAGGTTATGGAGGCCGCCAAACTTCAGAAGGGCTCTGGTGAACCCAACCGTACCAAAGTGGGTACGATCACGTGGGATCAGGTTCGCAGCATTGCCGAGATCAAGATGAAAGACTTGAACTGTTTTACGATCGAGTCTGCCATGTCTATGGTTGCCGGTACCGCTCGCAGCATGGGTGTCAACGTGAAGGGTGGACAGAATCCTTTCGAGCAAAATTAATTAACAAGTAAAATCAAAACAAATGGCTAAGATATCAAAAAAACGCAAAGAGGCTTTTGCTAAATTTGATAAGAGTAAAATATACGCTCTGCCCGAGGCTATCCAAGTGGTGAAGGATTTGACCTACACCAAGTTTGATGCGTCTTTCGACATTGACGTCCGTTTGGGCGTTGACCCTCGTAAGGCCAATCAGATGGTGCGTGGTATCGTGACCCTTCCTCACGGAACTGGCAAGGAAGTGCGTGTGTTGGTGCTCTGTACTCCCGACAAGGAGGAAGAAGCAAAGGCTGCGGGCGCTGATTTCGTGGGCTTGGAGGAATACGTCGATAAGATCAAGCAAGGTTGGACCGACGTGGATGTGATCATCACCATGCCGAGCGTGATGCCGAAGATCGGTGCGCTGGGTAGAATCCTCGGTCCCCGTGGTTTGATGCCGAACCCGAAATCAGGTACCGTGACGATGGAGATTGGTAAGGCCGTGTCAGAGGTGAAAGCCGGTAAGATCGACTTCAAGGTTGACAAGTATGGTATCATCCACACTTCTATCGGCAAGAACCGCTTCACTGTGGATCAGCTGACCGACAATGCTCGTGAGATGCTGTCAACGGTGATCAAGCTGAAACCTACCAGCGCGAAGGGTACCTATATCAAGAGCATCTATCTCTCAACGACAATGAGCCCCGGCGTGCAAGTGGATCCCAAATCAGTTACCTTATAATAAAGATTAGTTAGTATGAACAAAGAACAAAAAAGTCAAATTATCGAAGAAATATCCCAAGACTTGGCTAACTATTCTCATGTATATGTAACGGATATTTCCGGATTTACAGTTAGCACAGTCAATCAGTTACGCAAGTTGTGCTTCAGCAAGGACGTGAAGTTGAAAGTGGTGAAGAACACCCTTTTGAAACGCGCCATGGATCAGTCGGAGAAGGATTATTCAGAACTTTATGAGACTCTGAACGGTCCTACCGCCGTCATGCTGTGCAACACGGGTAACGTGCCCGCCAAATTGATAAAGGATTTCCGGGCAAAAAATGCAAAGCCCATCATCAAGGCCGCCTTCATTGAAGAGGCTGTTTACATTGGCGATGACCAATTGGAGATGCTTTGCAGCATCAAGTCTCGCGAGGAGTTGATCGGCGACATCGTGGCATTGTTGCAATCACCTGCAAAACAGGTTGTATCTGCTTTGCAGTCTGGTGGCGGCAAGCTGGCCGGTATCGTGAAGACCCTCTCCGAAAGAGCATAAACAAAAACAACAAATCAAATTTAGTAAAAACAATTAAAAAAATAACATTATGGCAGATTTGAAAGCATTTGCAGAACAATTAGTGAACCTGACCGTTAAGGAAGTTAACGAATTAGCTCAGATTTTGAAGGACGAATACGGCATTGAGCCCGCTGCAGCAGCAGTGGCAGTCGCAGCTGGTCCCGCCGCAGGTGGTGGTGCAGCCGCAGAAGAGAAGACCGAGTTCGACGTCATCCTCAAAGCAGCCGGTGGCAACAAGTTGCAAGTTGTGAAGTTGGTGAAGGAACTCACCAGCCTCGGCCTGAAAGAAGCTAAGGAATTAGTTGACGGCGCACCCAAGGCTGTCAAGGAAGGCATCTCCAAAGACGAAGCTGAGTCTTTGAAGAAATCTCTCGAAGAAGCCGGTGCTGAAGTAGAAATTAAATAATTTCGGTTCATACCTCAAGCAATAGAACAACGCTTCCACACTAGGTGGAAGCCTTGTTCTTATTGCTGTTTTATAATACCTGCTGATTGGTATTTTGCTAAAAATCAGTAATTTTGTCAATTAAAAATCAAACAGCCTTGTCAACTACAAAAAATAATAGAGTTAGTTTTGCGACAACAAGACCCGTCGAGTTTCCGGATTTCCTGGACATCCAGTTGAAGTCTTTTCAGGAGTTTTTCCAGATAGACACGGATCCGGAATCCCGCAAGAATGAAGGGTTGTATCGGGCATTTGCGGAAAATTTCCCGATTACTGACGCAAGAAATTGTTTCGTACTGGAGTTTCTGGACTATTACATTGATTTTCCGCGTTACTCCATGGACGAATGCCTTGAGAGAGGCTTGACATACAGTGTCCCCCTTAAAGCGAAGTTGCAGCTGAAATGCAACGACGAGGAACATGAGGGCTTTGAAGAGGCCCGCGTGCAGGAGGTCTATTTGGGTATGATCCCTTACATGACCCCGAGCGGCACTTTCATCATCAATGGTGCGGAGCGTGTGGTTGTGTCACAGCTGCACCGTTCTCCTGGTGTGTTCTTCGGCTTTTCGTACCACTCAAACGGCACCCCTCTCTACTCCGCCCGTATTATCCCCTTCAAGGGATCATGGATGGAGTTCACCACTGACATCAACAATGTGCTGTATGCCTACATTGACCGTAAGAAGAAATTGCCTGTGACGACGCTGTTGCGTGCCATCGGTTATGAGACGGACAAGGACATCCTCAGCATATTCGACATCGCAGAGGAGGTGAAGGCTTCCAAGGCCAACCTCAAGAAGTATGTCGGTCAGAAACTGGCAGCTGCCGTGACCAAGACTTGGTACGAGGATTTTGTAGATGACGAGACCGGTGAGGTGGTCAACATTGAGCGTACGGAAGTGCTCATTGACCGCGAAACCATTTTTGAGAAAGATCACATCAACATGGTGGCCGATGCCAACATCAAGACCGTGCTGTTCCACAAACAGGATGACAAGCAGGTTGACTATTCTGTGATCTTCAACACGTTGCAGAAAGACCCCACGAACTCGGGCAAACAGGCTATCGAGTATATCTACATGCAGCTTAAGAGCACGCAGGCTCCTGATGAGGAGACCGCCCGTGCCACACTCGACAAGCTGTTCTTCTCCGAGAAACGTTATGATCTTGGAGAGGTGGGTCGTTACCGCATCAACAAGAAATTGAATTTGGACATCCCGATGGAAACGGGCGTGCTCACGAACGAGGACATCATCTCCATTATCCGTTATTTGGTGGAGCTGATTAACTCGAAGACGGAAGTCGATGATATCGACCACTTGAGCAACAGACGTGTCCGTACTGTCGGCGAGCAGTTATATAATCAGTTCAGCCTTGGCCTGAACCGTATGGCCCGTACCATCCGTGAGAAGATGAATGTGCGTGACCACGAATCCTTCTATCCGCAGGATTTGATCAATGCCAAGACTTTGTCTTCAGTGGTCAATTCGTTCTTCGGAACGAACCAGCTGTCGCAGTTCATGGACCAGACCAATCCGTTGTCAGAGATTACGCACAAGCGCAGAATCTCCGCATTGGGACCTGGCGGTCTGTCCCGTGAGCGTGCCGGTTTCGAGGTGCGTGACGTACACTACACGCACTACGGACGTCTTTGTACGATTGAGACCCCTGAAGGACCTAACATCGGTTTGATTTCCTCCCTCTGCGTATTTGCACGTATTAACGATCTTGGTTTCATTGAAACCCCGTACAGACGAGTGGAGAACGGTCAGGTCCGCTTTGACGAGCCGCCGATCTTCTTGACTGCAGAGGAAGAGGACAACAAACGTATCGCTCAAGCCAACACCCCGATGGACGAGAACGGTTTGCTCGGCGAAAAGGTGAAAGCGCGTCGTTTGGCCGACTATCCGATTTTGCCGCGTGAGGATATTGACTTGATCGATATTGCTCCTAACCAGATTGCTTCCATTGCAGCATCATTGATTCCGTTCTTGGAGAACGACGACGCTAACCGTGCGTTGATGGGATCTAACATGATGCGCCAGGCAGTACCGTTGTTGCGCCCCGAGGCACCTATCGTGGGTACTGGCCTGGAACACAGAGTGGCGGTCGATTCCCGTGTGGTGTTGCTTGCTGAAGGTACCGGCGTGGTGAAATCCGTCGATGCCCAGCACATCGAAATCGAGTATGAACGCACCGACACGGAAGCGTTGATCAGCTTCGACTCCAATGTCAAGAACTATCAACTGCTGAAATTCAGAAGAACCAACCAGAACTCCTGCTTCAACCAACGTCCTATCGTTGTGAAGGGCCAAAAGGTTAAGAAGGGCGACGTGCTGACCGAAGGTTATGCTACTGAAAACGGAGAGTTGGCTCTCGGACGCAACTTGATGGTGGCATTCATGCCGTGGAAAGGATACAACTTCGAGGATGCTGTCGTGATTTCCGAGAAAGCGGTGACCGACGACTTATATACCTCTATCCATATTGAGTCATTCACCCTTGAGGTTCGCGACACGAAACGCGGTCAGGAGGTGTTGACCAACGATATTCCCAATGTCTCTTCCGAAACGACTAAGGATCTGAACGAAGACGGTTTGATCCGAGTGGGTGCGGAAGTGAAGGAGGGCGACATCCTGATCGGTAAGATCACGCCTAAGGGTGAGTCTTATCCGACACCTGAGGAGAAGTTGCTCCGTGCCATCTTCGGCGACAAGGCCGGCGATGTGAAGGATGCTTCCCTCAAGGCACCGCCGTCCATGCGTGGTGTGGTTATCGGTGCTAAATCCATGTCTCGCCTTATTAAGGACAGAAAGTCCAAGGCGAAAGACAAGGACATCGAAGAAGAAATCAAGGCTAAATATCAGGGCGAACTGGATGCTTTGAAAGAGGTTCTGGTGATGAAGCTCTACAAGGTTCTGGATGGTAAAGTCGCGCATGTGATTTGTACCGACATGAAAGAGCCCATCGTGCAAAAAGGTTCTAAGTTCTCCCAGAAGTTGTTGAACACCATCGATTATAAGACGGTGTCTGTATCCAAGTGGACCAACGACAGCCGCGTGAACGGTATGGTTGCCCAGATTATCCGCAACTATCTGGTGAAAGTGCGCGACATCGAGTCCCGCCGCACGCGCGAGATTTTCGACGCTACCATCGGTACAGAGCTGCCTTCCGGTATCGTGCAAATGGCCAAGGTCTATGTTGCTAACAAGCGTAAACTGCGCGTGGGTGATAAGATGGCAGGTCGTCACGGTAACAAGGGTTGTGTGGCAAAGATTGTGCGTCAGGAAGACCTTCCGTTCTTGGAAGACGGTCGTCCCGTGGATGTGGTGCTGAACCCGCTGGGTGTGCCTTCCCGTATGAACTTGGGTCAGATTTACGAGACCGTGTTGGCATGGGCAGGTAAGAAGATGGGTGTGAAGTACGCCACCCCGATTTTCGACGGTGCTTCTATCGACCAGATCAACGAGCTCATGCGCGAAGCTGGGTTGCCCGAGAATGGTAGCACGCAGCTTTATGATGGTGAGACCGGTGAGCCGTTCCATCAAAAGGCGACGGTCGGTTACATCTACTACCTGAAACTGCACCACATGGTTGACGACAAGATGCACGCCCGTTCCATCGGACCGTACTCATTGATTACGCAACAGCCTCTCGGCGGTAAAGCCCAATTCGGTGGTCAGCGTTTCGGTGAGATGGAGGTGTGGGCCATCGAGGCCTACGGTGCTTCCAACGTGCTGCAAGAGATCCTGACCGTGAAGTCTGACGATGTGGTCGGCAGAGCCAAGGCTTACGAGGCCATCGTGAAGGGCGACAACATGCCGGTTGCTGGCATCCCTGAGTCTTTCAACGTGTTGGTCAACGAGTTGCGCGGTTTGTGCTTGGATATTAAATTTGAATAAGAAATAAAAACATCTGAAAGAATGGCTCTCAGAAAAGATAATAATACCCGTAAGGAGTTTCATAAAATAACCATCAGTCTGGCTTCCCCGAACACGATTCTGGAGCAGTCGCATGGTGAGGTGTTGAAGCCGGAAACCATCAACTACAGAACGTTGAAGCCGGAAAGAGACGGCCTGTTCTGCGAGAAGATTTTCGGTCCGATGAAGGACTGGGAATGCCACTGCGGTAAATATAAGAGAATCCGTTATAAAGGAGTCATCTGCGACCGTTGCGGTGTGGAAGTTACCGAGCGCAAGGTTCGTCGTGAACGCATGGGTCACATTCAGTTGGTTGTGCCTGTTGCTCACATCTGGTTCTTCAAGTCTTTGCCGAACAAGATTGGTGCTCTTTTGGGTTTAGCCACCAAGGAGGTGGAAGCCGTTGTGTATTACGAAAAGTACATCGTGATTCAAGGCGGTATTATGGAAAGCGACGAGATCAAGAAAGGTAAGTTGCTGACCGAAGAGGAGTATTTCGATTTGGTTGAGAAATTGCCTGCTGATAATCGTCTGTTGGAGGACACCGATCCCAACAAGTTCATTGCCAAGATGGGTGCCGAGGCATTGTACGACCTGCTTTGCATGGTGGATCTGGATGCCGAATCCTACGAATTGCGTGACCGCGCCAATCGTGAAACTTCTCAGCAGCGTAAGAAAGACCTGTTGAAACGTTTGCATGTGTTCGAGGCTTTCCGCGACAGCCGCAAGCGTGCTGACAACCGTCCGGAACGCATGATTGTGAAGACAGTGCCGGTGATTCCGCCGGAGTTGCGTCCTTTGGTGCCGTTGGATGGCGGTCGTTTCGCCACTTCCGACTTGAACGACCTCTACCGTCGTGTCATCATTCGTAACAACCGTCTGAAACGTCTCATGGAGATCAAGGCTCCCGATGTGATTATGCGTAACGAAAAACGTATGTTGCAGGAAGCTGTTGACTCTTTGTTCGATAACTCCAAGAAATCCAGCGCTGTTAGAACGGAATCCAACCGCGCGTTGAAATCCCTCTCTGACAGTTTGAAGGGTAAACAAGGTCGTTTCCGTCAGAATTTGCTCGGTAAACGTGTTGACTACTCTGGTCGTTCCGTTATCGTTGTCGGTCCTGACTTGCACCTGAACGAGTGCGGTCTGCCGAAAGATATGGCTGCTGAGTTGTTCAAACCGTTCGTTATCCGCAAGATCCTCGAAAGAGGTATCGTGAAGACGGTGAAGTCTGCTAAGAAGATTGTGGATCGTAAGGATCCCGTCGTGTGGGAAATCCTCGAAAACATCCTGAAGGGTCACCCGGTGTTGCTGAACCGTGCTCCTACATTGCACCGTTTGGGTATCCAGGCCTTCCAGCCGCGTTTGGTCGAGGGTAAGGCTATCCGTTTGCACCCGTTGTGCTGTACGGCATTCAACGCCGACTTCGACGGTGACCAGATGGCTGTGCACGTCCCGCTGGGCAATGCCGCTATTATGGAAGCCCAGATGTTGATGATGGCCTCCCACAACATTCTTAACCCGGCTAATGGTGCGCCTGTGACTGTGCCTTCTCAAGACATGGTCTTGGGTCTGTACTACATCACGAAGGAATTGCCTTCCACACCTGACCATAAGGTTCCCGGCGAAGGCAGCATTTTCTACGGACCGGAAGAGGTGAGAATCGCCTATAACGAAAAGAAAATACATCTGAATGCCAAAATCAAATGCCGTGTTGATGTTGACGGGCAGGGTACCCAAAAGATTGTGGACACCACCGTGGGTCGTGTGATGTTCAACCAAGTGGTGCCGAAAGATTATGGCTATATCAATATGTTGCTCACTAAGAAGGCGTTGCGCGATATCATCGGTGACGTGTTGATTAAGTGCGGTAACAAATCTTGTACACAGTTCCTCGACGACATCATGACCCTCGGTTACCGTATGGCTTACGAAGGCGGTATGTCGTTTAACCTCGGTGACGTGATTGTGCCTGCCGAGAAACCGAAGTTGATTGCTGAGGCTAACGCTCAAGTCGATGAGATCACCATGAACTACAACATGGGTTTCATTACCAATACCGAGCGTTACAACCAGGTGATTGACGTGTGGTCACAGTGCAACGCGCGTCTGTCCAAGATTTTGATGAAGGAAATCGAGGAGGACCGTCAGGGCTTCAACCCTGTGCACATGATGCGCGACTCTGGTGCTCGTGGTTCTGCGGAACAGATTCGTCAGCTGTCCGGTATGCGTGGTTTGATGGCAAAGCCCAGTAAGGCTGGCTCATCCGGCGGCGAGATTATTGAGAACCCCATTTTGTCTAACTTCAAGGAAGGCCTTTCCGTGCAAGAGTACTTTATCTCTACGCACGGTGCTCGTAAGGGTTTGGCTGATACCGCATTGAAGACCGCTGACGCAGGTTACCTGACCCGTCGTTTGGTCGATGTCTCCCACGATGTCATTATCAATGAGGAAGACTGCGGCACGCTGCGCGGTATGACTGTGAGCGCCTTGAAGAACAACGAGGAAGTGGTGGAGACGCTGTACGACCGTTTGTTGGGTCGTGTGACGTTGCATGACGTTTATCATCCTCAAACTGGCGAGTTGATTATTCGCGCCGGTGAGGAGTTGACCGAGAAATATTGTCAGATTATCGAGGATTCTCCTATTGAGGAGGTGGAAATCCGTTCAGTACCGACCTGCGAATCCAAGCACGGTATCTGCCAGAAGTGTTACGGTCGTAACCTGGCTACCGGCAAGATGGTGCAGATTGGTGAGGCTGTCGGCGTGATTGCCGCTCAATCTATCGGTGAGCCTGGTACTCAGCTGACCCTGCGTACGTTCCACGTCGGTGGTGTGGCCGGTAACGTGGCTGCTAACAGCAGCATCATGGCCTCCTACGACGGTGTGTTGAGCATCGACGAGTTGCGTGCTTTGGAGAAGACTGACGATACCGGCAAGTTCTATTACAAGGTAATCGGTCGTACTGCTGAAATTAAGATTATCGATGTGAAGACCGGTGTGGCGCTTTCTTCTGCAAATGTGCCTTACGGTTCTAACCTCTACTATAAACATGGCGACAGCATCAAGAAGGGCGACCTGATCGCTGATTGGGATCCGTTCAATGCTGTGATTCTGTCCGACGTGGCCGGTAGGGTTCAGTTCAACGATATTATCGAAGGCGTGACCTACCGTGTGGAGACCGACGAGCAGACCAACATCCACGATAAGGTGATTATCGAGAGCCGTCTTAAGACGAAGAATCCGAGTATCAACATCGTTGATGAAGATGGTGACATCATCAAGAGCTTCGACGTTCCTGTGGGTGCCCGTCTGGCTGTGGAAGAGGGTCAAGTCATCGATTCCGGTGAGATTTTGGTTAAGATTCTGCGTTCCTTCGGTAAGTCCGGTGATATCACGGGCGGTCTGCCGCGCGTGACCGAGCTGTTCGAGGCACGTAATCCTTCCGATCCTGCTGTGGTGTCTGAAATCGACGGTGTGGTTTCCTTCGAGAAGAAGCTGAAACGTGGTAACCGTG
>Ga0265301_10001407_pt1 | contig 31630 bp, 60 predicted proteins | sample AusTroGonzalo_MG_2_FD_193488 | JGI IMG/M metagenome (GOLD analysis project Ga0265301, IMG submission 193488) | Bovine rumen microbial communities from tropical cattle in Woodstock, Queensland, Australia - Gonzalo_04 | ecosystem: Host-associated > Mammals > Digestive system > Stomach > Rumen ... | reverse complement strand
TAAAATAATAGAATTATTAGGTAAATACGGTGTAGTCCTAGAAAGACCACTAGAAATAACAGTACCTTGCAAAAATTGTAGAGAAAGTGAAACTTATAGATTATACAAAGATCATTATGTTTTTGTAGAAAATAAAAAAAAGAATTGACAATATATTAAAACTGTGCTATATTAATATTATAGAAGTGCAGTGTATTTGACCTTATTAGGTGCAAATGGAAGCATAGGGAAGAACCTGTGCTTTTTTTGTTGGAGGTTTAGATGAAAGAAAAATGGAAAATGTATTTATATTATAATGGAATACATATTAAAACGATTAAAATTGATAAAAATACTGCACCGAAAGAAAATAGTTATCCTATAACAGTATGGTTCAAAAAACAATTATTTGGGAATAACAAAGTAGGCATAATAGTAAGGCCATACAAAATAATTAAGAATGATGAGAAAAAATGCCATACATATTGGGAAGTTATTATGGAACAAGGTGTAGAAGTATAGGAGGAATACTATGTTAGGTAAATTAAGACATTTTAATCCATTACAAGCACCTTATATAAATGTTAAGGTAAAAGTTATAAGTCCAGGAACAACAAATGGAAAACCAAATATTAAAGATGAAGATAGATATGTATTAGCCCCATCTGCTAAAAAGATAGGAACATACATTAGAAACCAATTATTTGGTAGTGATCTAATGACACAAACAGAAGGACTTAATATTAATTGGATAATGCCAGCATTAGGCGAAGCATTAGAACTAGCAGTATATGAAAAAGAAAGTTTTATATATATACATAAGTTCGACAATAAAGTATATCTTGAATGTATAAAAAGATGTGATATACACAATCTAGTACAAAAATATGACAAAGTATATAGTTGTGATTTGATACAAGATATAACAGAAACACCAAACTATGACTATCAATTAAAAAGACACATAAAAATGAAAAATGGTAATACTACATTGACATTAACAGCATTAAGAAAAGACAAAGATAGTAATAAATGGTTTGAAATATCAATAGAACAATTTAATAAAGAGTTTGACACTGACTATGCAAGGATTTATGAACTACCATACGAAGTATTAATAAATATAGATAGTGGGCAAGAGTTCTTTAAAGACAGTATCAAGTTCTTAAACGAAGAAATGGAAGTTTACAACACACTATGTGAAGAAGTAGAAAAGACAAAAACAAGAATAGCTACTACACAACACTTCCAAAGTGGCGATGTTTATAATAAATGGCAACCAATGACAAACACATACGATGTTAAAACATTAAGTGTAAACGGTATGCAAGATTTCTTTACTTTACTTCCTGGAGATAAAGAACATTCAGTATTCGAATACTTACAAGGAAGTTTAAGAGTAAATGATTACATAAATACATTTAAGTTTTGTGATTATCAAGTAATTCAAATGGCTAATTTAAGCCCTGCTTCATTTGGATATGAAAAAGACAATTACCAAAATGTTGCAAGTGTAGACTTATCAATGAACTTAAGTGAAATGACAATAGAAGCAATAAAAAAACAACTAGAACCACAAGTAAATCATTTATTAGAAAACATAATCAAATTACAAGAATTAATTGGTGTTGAAGATGATAGTAGAATACCAAGTGATCTAGTATGGGATTATGGAGATAATGAAAAAGTAGATGACCGCAAGAAAATAGCAACATTAAGAGCTATACAAGGTGTAATGAGCATACCTTATGAAACAAGAGCCAAAATAACAACACCTATTTTAAATAAATTAATAGATGAAAAAACAACAGCAGAAGATTTAACAAAAGCGTATAATAAAGAGAAAGATGATATAAAATTAGTATATGAAGAAATTTAGTATTGCTGATAGTGTATTTAAGGTAAACTTGAAATATGCAAAATTACAAAACAAATCTAAAGAGTTATTTTTTAGGTGTTTACAAGAAGACCGTTCTGTCGAGTATTTTAAAGCCGAATTAGAGGCTTTATGGGGTATAAATGATATGACATACCTAGAAGAACAAATCTTCGAATATCAGGCTTATTTACACGAAAAAAATACAAATAAAAAATTAGACAAAACAAAAACAACAATAGCAGGACTAGCAGCATTAGCAGTTATTCCTAAAACAAATAAGTTGTTTACAAAAGTAAAAGAAAAAGAATACATATTAAGAATAGAAAGTCTAGGTTATAAAACAAACAAAGACGAATATTTGAAAAAGTTAGTACCAAAATATACAAGTGATGTCAAGGCTTATCGAAATGCACAAAATGAAGTAGTAAGGTTCGTTAAGCCTAGCACTTATAATTCTATGGTATATAATACAACACTTACAAGAAATGGGTGGGTGCAAACATTAAATGATGGAGATGATATGGGTATAGGATATTACTATATACCAAGTCATAACTTTAGTTGCATTCATTGTGCCGAACATCAAAATATAGCGATGAGTAAAGAACAATGTATGAGATTATTAGGAACAGCAGATGATGGAGCTGAAGAACTATTACACCCAAACTGTAAATGTGAACTAACTTTTTATAATCCTAATTTAGTTCTTGATAGCACAATAAATAGAGAACAAATAGAAAGAGAATATGATATAAGACAACAGGTAAATGCTTTAACTATTAGAAAAGAAGAAATATTAAGTGATATAAGAATACAAAAAGAATTAGGAAACCAAGATGAAGTTGATAGATTAAATCAACAACGCAACAAAATAAATAGTTCAATAAAAGAACTACAAAATGAGTTGCCTACCGATGAATTGCGTAAACAAGTTGTTGCAATTAATCGTTAAGCATAAACTGTCCCTTATAGTGCAATCTTTATAGGTTGCATTGAGTAGATATTAGATATATTTTTAAGGCATTGTGCCACCAAAGTTCTAATGGGAAATATATGATTAGAAACAAATATCTATTCAATGGTGCTTATAAAGTGCCACCACTCACTTCTAAATAGTCGACAAATAGGAGGAAGAATAATGGATATTTCAAAATATCTAAAAAACAAGGATATTCAAGTGTCCAACGAAGACATTGACTTCGAAAAACTTGAAAAAGACATTAGAAAAGGTTATGTATTAAGTGAAGAAGTAGACAAAGCAAGAAACGAAGCTGAAAAAGAATATACATCAAAATACACTACACTTGAAGATGAAAAAAATAAGTTAGAGAAATCTTATGCTGATATCGAGGCACGAAATACAGAACTAACTAATGCAAATCAAGGATTAAAACAAAAAGTTGAAATGGTTTCTTTAGGATTTAGAAAGGAAGACTTAGAAGAAGTATCTAAATTAAGAAACAGTGTTTATGAAAGTGAAGAAGATGATATAAAAGCATTTTCTGCTATTAAAGAACGCTATGGATCTACATTTGGTTTCACTTCTAATGAACCAGAAAAACCTAAAATACCAGAAGAACCTAGTTTTAATTCAACAAATGAAACAAAACAAGAAATAAAGATTACTAGAAACTCAAGAATTAAAGATTTAGTAATCAAATAGAGAAGGAGAGATTAAATTATGTACGCAGAAGTAAATTTAGATTTACAAGCATTCGCAAAAAGAGTGTATGATAGTATTTTATATCAATCAACATTCTACAAATTTTTAAATACTAACTATATTGGAGAATTAAGACAAACTGGATCTCCAGTAATCGAAATAGCAAAAACTAACGCTCTATCAGTAAATGTTAGAGAAACAAAAGAAATCCAAAGTGGATTAACACCAGCATTAACTACTTATACTCATACTATGGTAGATTTAACTGAATTACCAATGGATTATTCAATCCGTGTACCATTAGTAGTTTCTGGAAGTGATATTACTAACGCTATTCAAGACGCAGCTGACCTAGAAGACAGTGCTATTGCTAAACAAATCGATACTTATGGATATGGTAAATTAGCAGCAGCTACTATGGACGAGTTTGAATGGGCTCCAGTTACAAGTGATGACTATATTAAATTATTAAATAACTTAAGAGCTAAATTATTCAATAAAGATATCACAGGAGATTATAGAATTGGTTTAGGAGCTACTGAATATGCTAACTATGTATCAGCATTAACTTCAGTTCTTAAATATGAAACTATGTCTGGTCGTGAAGGTGTAGATATGGGTATCATAGCAGTTGCTTATGGTATATCTGCATTCGAAATCAATGACAATGTATTAGACGGAACTATTGGATACTTCTTCAACCCAATCGCAGTTGTAGGAGATACATTCTTCAGTGCATTCGTTCAACATAATAGTCCACAAGGATATCCTGGATACTATGTTCTTGAAGGAAACCAAATGTTTGGTGCAGAAGTTGTTAGACCTGAAGCTATCGTAAGATTAGTAGACGAAATATCAGCTTAATAGAAAGTAGGTGAAAACCTATGCAATTCTTTACAATAGAAGAATACGAAGAAAAATATGACACAGAAGTTTCTAATTATCAAATAGAAATGGCTTGTGAAATGATATATAGTCAAGTAGGGGTAAGATATCGTAATCCAAATTGGAACGATACAACTTGCCCTATGGCTATTAAAAATGCCAGTATGGAACAATTAAGATTTATGTTAGAATACGAAATACCTTTTTTAGATAATCGTGGTTCAATTAAAGCAGGAGCAATGGAAAGTGATCTTATAAGTGATATAAGTACACTTGCATTAAGAATGCTAGGAAATGCTGGTTATCTATATAGAGGAAATCCAATTAATTACAATAAAGGTATGAATATACCGTTTGGAGATTAATATGTTTAATGTCAATGGAATACCTGCTACTTTAATTCAAAATAATAGAAACGAAAGTAGTGTATATGACGACCAAGACAAACAAGAAGTAGACATAAAAGTATGTCCTTATAATGTTGACGAAAGTGTTGCTTTTGGAGAATATACAACTGCACAAGCAAAAGGCTATTTTATAGTTAAAAGCAGTGTAGATGTAAGAGAAGGCGATGAAATAATAGTTAACGATAGGACATTCTCTATAATAGATTTAAAAGATAATTGGATATGGAATAAAGTTGCTAATATTATACTAGCAGTAAAATAATGGATATTGAAGTTAAGATAATAAAAGGGATACCAGAAAACCAAATAAAACATTTTGAAGATAAAACAGTGTATAATTGTGCTTTACTAACTCGAGAAATAACAAAAAGCAGCAATGCTTATCCTTATTTAACAGGAAAATTAAGTAGGAATGAAATAGCATTACCAATTGAGGGTAATAATGCCTCTTATAGTTTAGGAACTGGTGTAGATTATGCCAAGAGAGTTTATAGCTATAAGAATGTTAATTGGACTAATCCTAGTACAAAGCCTCAATGGTATCATTCTATATTTGAAAAAAATGCAGGAACAATTGTTGGAGATGCAGTATCGCACGCATTGAGAGAGGTGTAAAATGAGCGAGCAAGACATAAAAAATAAAAACTTAGTGTTAATAGCTTATCTTAATTCTATAATTGAAGGATATAAGATTAAAGCAGAATATTCCACTAATGACAACGATATAAAAGTTATTGTAGTTCAAGAAACATCAGGACAAAAAGTTGTATTATGGGATACGGATCCTTTATTTAATTATTATAACATTGATATATTTGATAATAATATCAAAGAAGCAAAAGAAACAAGTGTAATTATAGGCAATTTAATAGGAAATAATGTATATTTTGATTGGGAAACACTAGATAAAGACAAAAAGAAAGAAACACAACAATGGCAAATAATGTTTAAACAATTTACAAACCCTAGAACTATTGCATACGAAGATATCCGTAGAGTGAGTTATACTTCTACACTTCAATGTATAGTTAATAGGATATCATAAAGGAGGAAAATTATGGAATGGTATATTAGTAATAGAGAACTTATTAAAAATCTAGCTATTAATACAGGAACTACTGAAAATCCAACTTTTACTACTATTTGTACTACAAGTGAGATTGGTGTAGAAACTGAACTTGAAGAAAAAGATTTCTATGTTTTCTGTGATGCTTTACAAAGAAAACTAATTACTGGTGCAAGTGTAACATTAACTGGTACTTTAAAATTAGATGTAAACAATGAAGGAGATATAGCTTTCTTAGATAAAGTTCATACTTTAATTGCTGATGGAGAAGTTTCACAATTCAGTGGAATACTTGTTAAGTTTGATTTATTAAGTGGTGTAAGTAATAGTACATTAGAATATACTACTTATCAAGCACAAGTATCTCTTAACTTAAGTGATCTAGGTGGAGCAGCAGAAGATGAAAGTGAGTTCTCATTTGAAATGCAACTAATAGGAAAAGCAACTGAAGTAGCTTCAGCATAAAATCCTTTAGGGTAGGGGGTAAAACCTCTACCTTTTATTATTTTAGAAAGGAGAAAAGATATGAATAATGCAGAAGTCTTAATTAAGTTTAAGGGCGATACAAAAGACGCAGATAGAGCCACAAAAGAGATGACTGCTAGCATAGATGGACTTACAAAAAGTTTTACATTAGCAAGTTTGGCAGCAAAAGGAATAACTACTGCAATAAGTGTGTTTAAATCTGGCTTAGACGATGCTATTTCAAGAGTAGACACATTAAATAACTTCCCACGAGTAATGAGCAATCTAGGAATAAGTGCTGAAGAAAGTGCAGAAGTAATTAATGATTTAAGCGAAAGATTAAAAGGGTTGCCTACTACATTAAATGATGCTGCTATGTCAGTACAAAGATTTACTTCTAAAAATGGAGATGTAAAACAAAGCGAAAAATTATTTTTAGCAGTAAATAACGCTATCTTAGCAGGTGGAGCCAATGCTTCAGTTCAAAGTGCAGCACTAGAACAAATAAGTCAAGCATACGCTAAAGGTAAGCCTGATATGATGGAATGGCGTTCGTTAATGACTGCTATGCCAGCACAACTTAAGCAAGTAGCAGTAGCTATGGGATACACTGATGCAGCAATGCTTGGAGAAGCAGTAAGAGCAGAAGAAGGAGCTGCTGAGTTCCAACGAATGATGGATACTATGATGCGTATGAATGAAGAAGGAGTAAATGGTTTTAAATCATTTGATGAACAAGCTCGTAATGCAACAGGTGGTATAGGAACATCAGTTAAAAATATGAAAACTGCTTTTGTAAGAGGAATAGGAACAATATTAACAAGTGTAGACGAAGCATTAGTTGATTTCGGTGGATTGGCTGGTGTTTTACAAAAAATAGGTAAAGCAGGAGAAAAAGCATTTACTGCAATAGGAAAAGTAATCAAAAAAGTTATTCCTGTTATAATAAATATAGCTCGTTGGATAAAGAAAAATAAAGAATGGATAATACCATTAACATTAGCAGTGGCAACATTTGTAGCAACATTCAAAACAATAAAAACAGTAATAGCAATTATTAATTCAGTAAAAATGGCAATAATGGCTTTACACGCAGTAATGTTAGCAAATCCAATAGCATTAATTATAGCAGCAGTCGCAGCTTTAATAGCAGTATTTGTATATTTATGGAATAACTGTGAAGCATTTAGAAACTTTTGGAAAGGATTATGGGACGGTGTAGTCAATGTAATCAAAACAGCAGTAGATTTTATTGTAGGATTATTCAATTCAATAGTTGATTTCGTAAAAAACAATTGGCAAGGATTATTATTGTTAATTGTTAATCCATTCGCTGGAGCATTCAAATTATTATATGACAACTTTGGTGGATTTAGAAACTTCGTTGATGGAATAATGAAAGGAATTAAATCTATATTTTCAAGTGTGGCTAATTTCTTTGTATCAGCCTTTGAAAATGCTAAAAAAGGTGTAGAAAAAGTATTTAATGCTATAAAGAAGGCTGCTGAAACAATAGTAGGTGGTATAGTAGCAATAATAAAAGCACCAATTAACTTTTTGATAGATGGATTAAATGAGTTTATCAAAGCATTAAATAAAATAAAAATACCTAATTGGGTTCCAGGTGTAGGTGGTAAAGGATTACACTTTGATCCAATACCAAGATTAAATGTAGGTACTAATTATGTGCCTCAAGACACATTAGCAATGATACACGAAGGAGAAGCAGTAATACCTAAAAAGTTCAATCCTTATGCAAATGGCTTAAGTCCAAGTACATTAGGTGGTATGCAATCTTCTGGAATGAAACCAATAATAAATGTATATGCAGACTTCAAGACTGATCCATTAGGACAAACAGTATCAAGCATAAAAACATTTAGTGGTGGTGCTAAAAACGATTATAATTACGGAGCAGGTGTTTAGTATGAGAATATTAATTAATAATGAAGAAGTAGTATGTAGTAATAAAATAACTATAAAAGAAGAAATGCTAAACACTTCCTCTACTATTTTAAATAACTGTTATCCATTAAGTTGGGAAGATACAAAAGACTATACACAATATTATTATCCTGAAGATTATTCAAAATGTTTAATATATGACGATGATGATAATTTATTATTTTGTGGTATAGCAAAAAGAACTGGAAATATAAACTTAAATCCAAGACAATTTCACGGTTGTGATATACAAATACTTGATTTTAAAGAGTTTTTGTCTACTGGAGAAACGCTTGATTTTGTTATAAACAATAAAACAGTAGAAGAAGCAATAGAAATGGTAGTAAATGCAATAAGTGATTATGGGGTTGTGTTAGGAAACATAAATATATATGGTGGATCAGAAGTCATAGGAGCTTATTCTACGGCTGAAAAGACTGCTTATGATGTATTTAACTATTTAGCAGATATTACGCAATCTAGATGGACTACAAGACTTGTAGACGATACAAAAATAGCAGTAGACTTTTATGATCCAACATTAATGCCAACAGGAACAGCATTTGTTTATAATAAAACCTTTTTCCAAAACAACAATATAGTAGATATGAGTTATTCATATTCAACACAAGATTATCGTAATAAACAAGTAATGTTATCAGATGAAGTATATGGAGAAATAATTTATAATGAAGAAATAATTGCCGATGGTTATGCTAAATCATTTACTACTGAAAACAATATAGCTTCATTAAGTGGAATATCAGTAAATGGAACTGTTGCATCAATAGCAACAACTGATGAAAAAGGATTAGGAATAGAAGCAGACTTTTATTATAGTGTTGGTTCTAATAAAATAGAAACAGACAATTTATATATAGCAGGAACAGAAATAATTATTAGTTATCTTCCATTAGTCAAAGGAAGACAAGTAATATACAATGATGAAGAAGTTGATAGAATATCAAGCAACACTGGTAGAAAAGGTGTTATAGCAAGATATGAAAACAGAAATGATGTATTATCTAGTGATGAGTTAATTTCAATAGGTAATTCTTATATAAAATATAAAGGTAGTGCCGAAATAACATTAACTATAACAACAGAAGATAATAATTTATGGAATGTAGGACAAATAGTTAGTGTATCAGGAACACCATTAACACCATTAAATACTGATTATATGGTAAAAACAAAAGAAACAGAAATGATAATAACAGCAAATAAAATATTTTACACATATACATTAAGTTCAAGTTTCAATAGTGAAAATGCTATAAACTATTTTGATAATCAAAGAGCTAAATCAAAAGGGAATATAGCAGCTGGAGATTTTATTGATCGTAATATTGATATAGAAGAAACAACCAATGTAATATTTGATAATCTAAATATAGAAGAAGCAACCGTAGTAGGCGATAATGTATTGAATTGTGCTTTAAATAGCCCTTTCATACAGTAGGAGGTAAATTATGACACAAGATTATAAAGATACATTATTAAGATATTTAACAGGAAATCTTAATATAGAAGATGGTGATAATGAACCACAATTTCCTTATTTATTATCAACACAGTCAGCGATAAGAAATTATTTACAACAAAACATAGGTTCTGCAAATAATTTATATATAGTTGACCTATTACAAGGTTATCAATCTAACTTATCAATGTTATATGGATATAGTGATTATAGCGGAAAAGGTTTTATAGTAATACTTGACCAAGATATGATGCCAATTCAGTATATAGATAGTTATTCTAGTGGAACTGCTTTTGGTTTATTTCAAAAACTTAATGTAGCAGATGATGGAAATGTTTATGGAATAGATGTAAACGATGGAACACCAAGATTTATAATGTTAAATAATATAACATTAAAAACACCAAATCAAAGTGAGTTTGTTGTTAAATTAAGACAAAGTTATAATTTACCAAGTCCAATAAATACAGCATTGACTTATTTCGGTGTTATAAAAGCAGTAGGACAAGCTAAATACATAATTGGTGGAACTGCTGGAATGACAAATGGAACTAAAACAATGCTTACTGAACTTACAATAAATGTAGGTTCTCCAAATGAATGGGTAGATTATGAATATGAAGATACAAATTATGCTTTCTATGGAAGCGATATATTTGCAAGTTGGGACGATAGTGGATTAACAGTGTTAAAAGCAAATGGTTATGAAACTGAAGCAAATGATACAACAGTAAGATATTATACCGAGTATTATTATGATACTGTAATGCAAAAAAGAGCGTATTCTTTCCCAGAAACATATACTTATGATGAACAAGTAAAAACAATTATTGTAAATGATACAACTGCTTATATGGGGGTTTTGGTTTTAAGAGGAAATAGTAATCCATTTTATATATATAAAGTAGACTATACCAATAATGAACTTGATCTAATAGAAACAATAAGTTATGGAAATACACAGCAAGGAATAGGAACAATAGATTACATATCATTTAAAAAAATAAATGGTATGGCAGTATTCTTAGTAGGACAACAATTCGTTCAAGGAACAACAGATAGACTAAGATATTTTGTTGGATATATAATTGGAGAAGATGTATATTATAACTATGCCGATAGTACAAGCACTAATACATTTGATAAAGTATTATTCTTAATAAGTAATAACTACAACTTATACACATTTGGTATTTTAGGAATAGATGAAAGCATACAATATCAATCAGTTTATAATGATAATAATTATAACGGTGTTGCTTACGAAAATACTAATTCATTAGTTCCAAACAGTTGTATTCTTTATGATACAGATGGAATGTTATTATTTGCAAGAAACTTATATAATGTAAGTATATATGGAAATACAACATTAAGTACACTACAAATACCAAACACTATGGTAAATGATATAACAGTAGATACACAAGATTTAATGGGTAAAACAAATAAAATATTAGCAAGTAATGATGATAATTTTGTTAAAAATATATATGAAACTGTTTATTTAAACTTTTATAATTCATTAGTAATACAAAATAGAAATATGCTTCCATTTACGACTAATACAACAGCAAGTGAATTGTTAAATGAAAGCGTATCAAGAGCCATAGACTATAATGATACACAAGCTACAATATATAGAATAAATTATTTAGATGGAACATATCAAGATAATAATATATTACCAACAATAACTAATGGTGTAGCAAGTTATGTTATGACTGTTTATGTACCACTTGATAATCCAATAATGAATATACAAATACGAAGTGCAGACAAAATAATAAATTACCAACAAATAAATGGTTTAATAACATTAACAGGTGGTAAAATATATACAATAACGCAAGAGTGTTATGTAGAATAGGAGGAAAAAATATGAGTAAAATAACATATACTGATAAAGTAGCATTAAATGTTAATAGTGATATAGCTGATATTAATAAAGTTAATGCTACTGATATGAACGAAATAAAAGAAGTAGTAAACGAAAACGAAACTAAAATATTATTAGCAGTATCAAGTTCAGCACCAGCTACTTGTAGCACAGGAGATATGTATTTTAATACTACTAATAATTTAATATACACAGCAACTGCAACAAACACTTGGGGTACAACAGGTGTAGCACCAACTTCTAATACAATATATATAGTATTAAGTACAAATTCTACTTATGCTTATGATGGTAATACATTAGTAAGTGTAGGGGGTGGACAAGTAGAAAATTCTTATTCTACAAGTCAAACTAATGCTTATAGTTGTGATTACTTAAATGATTGTGAAACATATTCTACAAGTGAAGTTAAGACAAATAAAGTATGGATAAATGGAGAACCTATTTATAGGAAAGTTGTAAATGGAACTTTGCCAACTGTTGATCCTGGAAGCACTACTGCAGATGCAAATATTGCTCACGGTATATCTAATTTAGGAACAGTAATATCTATAAGTGGTAAACTGACTTATGCTAATGCCCCATTTTATTTTCCTATATTGTCTTCAAATGGAAAAATAACTTGTATTAGAACAGTAGATAATACAAATATTATAATAAGGTCAAGTGATGGTTGGCAAGCCGGACCACCATTACAATTCATAATAGAATACACAAAAACAAGTTAAAAGGAATAACAACTATGAACATAACAATAAATCAAATACAATCATTTCTAGTTAATTGTGCAAGTATGATAGCTGCTGGTGGTGTGATATGTGCGTTTGCATTAAAGATAGGTAAAGGAATATTAAATAAACAACTTGATCCATTTAATGTCAAAATAAAATCAATGGAAGAAGCAAGAATAAAACAACACGAAGAAACAAAAAGTGAAATAGCTATATTAAAAGAAGAACTTAACAAAAACTCACTTAATACTATGAAAAATACTATATGTAATGAAACAATCCCTTTAAGTGAAAGAGTATCAGTTGGAAAAGAATATATTGATAAAGGTGGAAATGGGGCAGTTAAAATATTCGTTCATAAATTAGAAGAAGACTATGAGAAACAATTAAAGAAAGGAGAAAAATAGTATGAAAGATATTATAGTAAGAGCTATAAAAACATTTATACAAGGTTTTCTAGGAGCTTTAGCAGTTTCACTACCAACAACAGATATAAATAATAGTTCCTTATGGAAAAGTATCTTAATAGGTGCTTGTGCTGGTGGTATATCAGCAGTAATGAACTTTGTTATTGGATTATTAAAGAAAGAAGAAAAATAATGTATTCTTATGAAATACAACAACTAATGGAATTAAGAAACTATTTACTTGAGGTTAAGGAGTATTTGCATATATGTAATACTTCTCCTCAAATAAATTATATACATTATGATGCTTGGCAAGATAATTTTAAAATAGCAACAGATGATAGATACGAATGAACTTTTAAAGTAAAGGAGAAAAAGAAATGAAAAAGTTTTATTTAGGAATGGAAACAATCCGTATTACTCAAAACTATAATGGAACTGCATCGCATTATAACCACTCACACGGAAGCCCTGCTGATTTCCCTATTGATATGGCTGGAGCAGATGGTGGGCAAAGTTGTTATTTTGCACCAGTACCAATGAAAATAACAGCAATAAAAGGTGTAGGAAATCCTAAAATAACTAACACAGTATGGTTAGTATCAACTGAAAAGGTTAAAACACCTACATTTGTTGACACAGTATTTATGTCATTAACACATTTCAATGATAATGCTATGAAATGGAAAGTTGGAGATGTAGTACCAGCAGGACAAGTTATTACTTGGGAAGGAACTTCAGGAGCAAGTGCTAATCACTTACATTGTGTATATGGTAGAGGTTATAGTGATAACTGGGTATGCAATAGTAAAGGATCTTGGGTAGATACAGGAGATTGTAAAAAACCTGAAGAAGTATGTTATATATATGATAAGTTTAGTAAAACAGTAGATACAAAAGGAATTAACTTCCAACATACTGATAATATTGATTATAATGACTTCTTACCAGCAAGAGGTTGGTATCAAGAAGGCGACCAAGATGGAAATGTACAACTAATAGATGATTTCTATGTTAGTAAAGTTCTAGGAGATTATTTTGGTAAATATACTAAGTTCTTAACAATGGCATTCCAAGATAAATACAAAATACCAGGTGGAATTGATGGAAACATAGGAACTAACACATTAAATAAAATGAAAGAAATGGGATTAGACAAATCAGTAAAACCATCTAAGACATATTATCACGAAGGAGATAAAGGAAGCGATATTGCTAAAATAAATAACTTTCTAGCTAATGAAGTAAAAGGAAATTATTATGGAATATTTACTGTATATGGAACAAAGGCTTTACAAACAATAGGAAAAGAAGATAAAATATATAATGATGCTATTGATGGAAACTTTGGTTCAAAAACTCTAGCAACAGCTGAACATTACGATTTTAAATATTAGGAGGACAAGATGTTTAAATTATATACAGATAAAGGTACAAGAAAAATGATAAATATATCAGAAAGTGAACAAGATATAATAGATACAATGGGAGATTACTTTAGAAGTGATCTAGAAGCAAGATTTTTAATTATAGAAAGTAGACAAGATGGAGATAACTTAAGAGGATTTATTAGAGGAATAGAAGAATATACATCTTATGTAGAAAACTTTAATGAAAAATTGAAAGAAAAATCTTGTGTAGAACTAAAAACTGATATGATGCAAAAGGTAAAAAGGCTTACAAAATAAGTCTTTTTTTACTTTACACAAAAAAGTTTAAAAAAATGATACAAATGTATTGACAAAGATACAAATGTATAGTATAATAGACTTATAAAATGAAAGGAGATATGGGAATGGAATTATGGGAAGTATATCACGATTTCTACACATTAAAAGAAATTAATTTTTCTAAAGGTTATAAAGAATATGAAATGGCATACGAAGAATTAAAAGACGAATTAAAACTTAAAAGAGAAGAAATCGACAAAGGATTATGGACTTTGGTAAAAATAACAAAAGAAGATAAATAAGGACTAGAAATAGTCCTTCCCAAAAGGGAGAAGGGAATTAATATGAGCGAAGAAGAAAAAGAATATTATGAAAACATTATAAAGATATTGCAAGAAATAAGAGAAGAATTAAAAGAATGTTTGAAAGGAGATGAAGAAATTGAAACAATTTAAATTAATAGCAATGATTAGTTTAACAATTATTGTAATAGTAGGTGGTATGATAATTTATACTAACAGAATACAACAAATAGAAAATGGAACATTCAAAGTAATAGCAGACAGCGAATGTGATAAGTGATTTTAAGGCGATTTAAGGCACTTTTAAGCAAAATAGTATAAACTATCGAAAAAGAGCAAAACAAAGCCAAGAGGGGCATAAAAATAAGTTAAGGAGGGTATTATGAAAAGAAAAAGTTATAAAAGATTATACTTGATAGAAAAAACAAAAAGAAAAATCTATGAAGATATGTTTAATTTTTTAATAAAAGAACTAAAAAGATGTGAACATATACAAGTCATAGAAGAAAATCACGAATTACCATACAGATTTAGAAGAATAGAAATATTAGAAGATCACAATTATTTATGTAGTATGGCGATAAATGAAAGCACATTTATGGAAAACGAGGAGGAAGAATAATGACATTATTAAAAGAATATCGTATAGATAGCGATATGGGACAAAAAGAAATGGCTGATAAGTTGGGTTGTAGTATTCCTGCTTATCGTAATTATGAAAATGGTAAAAGAATGCTACCAATAGAAATACTACAAAAGTTCTTATTATTAAGAGCTAGACCTGAAGACTTAGAACTAGCAGCAATAATTGAAGAAATAAAGGAGAAATAGTATGTTAAAAATGCTAATAATTATAATTATATCTTTGTTTATTTTAATATTTAGTTTAATTGAAAAAAACATAAAAAATAAATATGAAAACGAACGAAGAAAAATATTAAAAGAAAATAAAATGTTAATTAAGGAACTAGAAAGGATATTAAAATAATATGTTAAAAACAATATGGATAATAATTGCTATATTACTTATACTTATCTTAGCAGTAGTATTAAGTGATAAAGTAGTTATGTTTAAAAAAATCAAACATAAAATAAATGATTTCTTTGATGTAAGAAAGTATCGTAAAATTGCTAATAAAAATGAAAACGATGCTAACACTGAAAGAAAAGAAAGAATAGTAGCTTTAGAAACAGTACAAACATTAGTAATACAAAATATAGAATTACAAAAAGAAAACCAAAAATTAAAAAATGAAAGAAAGGAATTGAAAAGAGTTATAGCAGAAGAAATGCGACCACTAAAAAGGAAAAGAAAAAATGATAAAAAGGTATGTTAATTTATTTAACTTTATTAGAGAACTACCATCATTGAATGATTGCTTGATAATTTTTTCTCCAAGTGTACAATGGCAGTTAGGATTATTAAGAACTGAACAATATAAAGACTTAAAAAATAGAATAAAAAAACAAAATATAAAAATAGTTGTAGAAAAGGAAACGATAGGGATAAAAGAGTATGAAAAAAATAAGCATATTTAAAAAGGTATTTAAAAGCCCCGTAGATACACGAAACAGTTTAGACGATAGAATATATTACTACTTACAAAAAAACGCCGTAGGATACTCTAAAAGGGTAAAATCAAGTATATTAATGGATAAGTTCAATATAAATGATAATAAAACATTAAGAAGCTATATAGAAAACATAAGAGATAATATGGATTATCAATTAATAGTATGTAGTGAAGCAGGAAAACACGGAGGGTATTGGATAGCTACTAATGAAGAAGAAGTATATGACACATTAGAACATTTGTATAAAAGATCAATGAAGATGTTAAAGACTTATTCAAGAATAAGAAAAAAAGCAAGACTTAATAGACAAATGACATTAAAACTTAATAAAAGTGAAAAAGAAATATATAAATCTATTATGGAGGAATAATGACAGAAAAAGAATATCAAACATATAATGCTATAAGAGATTATATTTGGGAACATAACTATTCTCCAAGTATGAGAGAACTTGCGAACATATTAAATATAAGTGTAGCATCAGTTTATTATAGACTATCTACATTAAAAGAGAAAGGATTTATAGATTATAAAAAAAATAAAAATAGAACTATTAAATTAGGAGGTAAAAATGATTAATAGTATAATTTTAGTAGGAAGATTAACAAAGGATTGTGAATTAAAATACACAACTAATGAAACACCAGTAGCAACATTTAGTATTGCAGTAAATAGAGATTACAAAAATGATAAAGGCGAATATGAAGCTGATTTCATAAATTGTAAGGTATTTGGAACAATAGCTGAAACAGTAAGTAAATATTCTAAAAAAGGAGATTTGCTAGGAGTAAATGGAAGAATACAAACAGGAAGTTATGAAAAAGATGGACATAAAGTATATACTACTGAAGTAATATGTAAAAAAATAACATTCTTACAACAAAAGAAAGAAGAAAACGAGTTTAAAGATATGAGTATTAAAACAGAACAAAAGCAACAGTTTGAAATTGAAGATAGTATGTTACCTTTTTGATAGGAGTTAATTATGAATAAAAAACAAAAAGAATTATTAGATAAAGTCATAGAATTAAAATATGGAGATGAAATACCATTGTTTAAAGGTATTTATATAATACAAGAAAGAAAATTACACGATAGTGGATTTAGATTAATGAATATAATAGGACATACCGAATATAATAAAGAACTAGGAGATTTTAAATATTATTTGATTAGTAGTTGTTCTGATGTAATTGACTTTGAACCATTGTTTGAAAAATATATTAAAAATGATTATGATATGTGTGATTTACATTTAGACATAGATAGAAATGGATTAATACATATATGGACTAATAGCAATAAAAAATTATGTTGCAAATACGGATTACATTTATCAAGTTGTAGTTTTGAAATAGTAGGAGAATAATATGGATTTATATAATGAATTACAAATAAAACAAAATGAGTTAAATGTATCAATAAAAAAACTACGAGAAACAGGTACAGCCTATGCAGAAGCAGAACGAGATTATAAAATATTATTAAGACAAGAATGTTTAAAATTACGAGATGAAGGTATGGCAATAGGAATGATAGACAAAACTTGTTATGGAATACCAAGCGTAGCAGAAGCAAGATTTAAAAGAGATGTAGCTGAAACTATATGGAAAGCAAACCAAGAAGCTATTAATTCAACTAAATTACAAATAAGGATCATAGAAAGTCAATTACAAAGAGAATATAATAATTAGGAGGTATTATGATAATATTAAAATGGATATTAATTATATTCTTAACATTATCAATTATAGGTGGCATATTAAATACAATAGAATATAAAAACAATAAAAAACAAATGTTAGTAAGTGTATTAGCAGTTATTATGGAAATAATATTATTAATTTATATAATTTTTAAATAGACGATTGGGGGGTTGTCATAAATTGACAGTCCCTCTTTGTTTTTTATAAAAATGTATTGACTATATAAAAAAGTAGATTTATAATCGTATTATAAGGAGGTTAAAGAATGTATAAGTTCAAAAATAAAGAAGATGCACAATCATATAATAAAGAACAAATGGCAAAAATTATAGGACTAAATCCAGACACATTAAGACGAGTTATTAATGGAAAACAAGAATGTTCTAAATTAGTAGCTTATTGTATAACAAAGTTTTTAGACTATAATTCTGAAATTGAAAATTATTTTATAAAAGGAGAATAATATATGATTAAAAATCCAAAAAACATTAATGAAATACTTGAAGAAATAAATGAAAGATATAGTTTGCTATCAAAAGAAATTGAAGAAAAGACTAAAATGGCTAATTTTTTATACTTATTAATATGCCAATTAGAAAATATAAAAAATGGAAAGTAAAAAATATTATTGGATTAAATTAAAAACTAATTTTTTTAATAGAGAAGATATAGACTTTATGTTATCTCAAGAAAATGGGTGTCAATATGTAGTATTATATCAAATGCTATGTTTAAATACTGCTAATAATGACGGTAGATTAGAAACTAAAATGAACGAAGTAATAATTCCTTACGACATTAAAAAAATAGTAAGAGATACAAAATATTTTGATTATGATACAGTTGCAGTTGCATTGGATCTATATAAAAAATTAGGATTAATTTATGAAGAAGACAATAAAATATTAAAAATAGCAAATTATAGTGAAATGATAGGTAGTGAAACAGCTTGGGCAGAAAAGAAAAGAATATATAGAGAAAAACAAAACTTATTAAAGGACAAAGTAGGGGACAATGTCCTAGAAGAGTATAGAGATAAGAGTATAGAGTATAGAGATAAGATAATAGATAATAAAGAAAATACTAAAAGAAAGTTTGTTAAGCCAACAATAGAAGAAATAGAAGCATATTGTAAAGAAAGAAATAATGGCATAAATGCCAATGCTTTTTATGATTTTTACGAAAGTAAAGATTGGTATATAGGTAAAAATAAAATAAAAGATTGGAAAGCCTGTGTAAGAACTTGGGAACAAAGACAAAAAGAAAAAACCAAGAAACAAGTAAATAAACCAGTACCTGATTGGTTCAATAAAGAACTTAAAAATGAAGAAATGACAGAAGAAGATATAAAAGAGTTTGATAATTTATTAGAAGAAATAGAAAATAATATTCATAATATAGGAGGTAAATAATTATGAAAAAATATTTAATAGAAATAATAATAATAATATCAATAATACTAATGATCGTTATGTTAGGTAAAATATATGAACAAACTAAACCAAAAGATTTAGAATATCACGAAGTAGCTGATTGTATAGAAATAAACGAAGATATATTTTGTAGAATAGCACCAGTAGTAGATTATTAGGAGAATAATATGAAATTAATTAAAAAAATAATAATAGGGGAAATGATAGTAATATCAATAATGTGTCTATCAATAAATAAAACAATAATAAAATATAAACCCATTACACTATCAATGAATGGAAGTAGTTTAGTAAAAGAAAAACCTAAACCTAAGCCAGTTGTAAGACAAAGTAGATCATACACAACAAGAATGACTAGCTTTTGGGTAGGTGATGACTGTAATAGTGGTGATATGACAGCAAGTGGTAAATCAAGTAAAGACTTTGGTGTTAATGGAAACGGTTGGTACACTTGGAATGGTATGTTAGTTATAGCAACAGCAAGTCATAGACTGGGTAATACAAATCAAAGGACTTATAACTTATATGACCAGGTAACACTTGTTATAAATGGAAACACATATAGAGCTGTGGTATTAGATGTTTGTGGTGCTTGTATGAGAGATAATAGAATAGATTTATTTGTCAAAGATTATGCAAGTGCAATAGATACAAGTGTAGAAATTAGAAAGTAAGGTGAATTACTTATGTTAACATATATGTTATGGGAAGATTTTAAATATAAGTGTAAAGAAAGATATATTGGATTTGCAGATAAATATTACAAATATGATAATAGTGAGATAGTATCATTATTTATGGTATATACTGTAGTGACACCATTTGTTATTATATTGGATTTAATATTATCGCCATTTGAAATTATTTATTTAATTAGCTTAAAAGTGGTAAATAAATTAAGAAAGGAACCTAAATAAATTATGAAAGATGAAGTAAAAAAAATATTAGATAAATTTGATAAAAAATTAGAAAATTATGAATTAGATAAAAAATGGGGTGAATTATCAGTAGATAGTATAGGTCATTTATTTCCTAATGAAATGATAATAATAAAACATTACATAACAAACTTAGAACAAGAAAATGAAAGATTAAAAGAAATAGTAGAAAATCTAGCAACATTTACAGTATGTGGAGATAGAAAACAAATTAAAAATACAGCACAATATAAATTAGAAATAGCACAAGACAAAATAGATAAAGCAATACATAGAATACAATTACTTCAAATGGACGGAGAAGTATGTATAAAAGATTTAGGATTAATAGTTAGAGATTTAACAGGTGGTGATGAAGAATGAAAACTTATCAATTAACATTTAAAGATAAATTATATTTCTTTTTTGAAAGCAGATACCATAAAAGATATTATTATTTATATCCAAAAGTAGAACAACACCAATTAAAATGGTTCAATGAAAATAACATAAGAATACCATTAGATTTTAGAGATTATGTTAAAACTTATACAGAATGTTTATTAGATGAGTTAGGAGAGTGAAATAACAAATGAATAAAGAAATAAAAGAAATATTAGATGATTTAAGAAAATATGCTAATGAAGGTGGAGAACATAAATTAATGGAATATGAACTTAAACATATCCAATGCTACATAACAAACCTAGAACAAGAAGTACAAGACTTAAAAGCAGACTATGGAAGTAAATCACAAGTAGAAAGAGATTTATTAGAACAAGAAAATGAAAGATTAAAAGACAACCTAGAAACAATGACATTTACTGCAAAAGTAAAGCAAGAAGCAGTAGATAGTTTAATATCAAGAATAGATAAAGCAAAAGAAGAATTAGAAAATATAGGAGATTTTTATACAACACCAATAGGACAAGTTATACATTTAGAAGATAAAATAAAACATATAAATAAATCATTAAATATTCTAAAAGGAGTTAATAAAAATGACTAAAAGACAATTACAATTAATAAAATTATTATCAATAGTAGCTTGTGAACTAAAAGAAATTCATAAAAGAGAAGAAATGCTATTACAAGAACAAACTAAATTAACAGATGAACTATTTGGAACAATAAAAGAACCACCAAAGACATTAAGAAAGGAAAAGTAGTATGTTAAGTTTTTCAATCTTAATTTTTATATTAACAATTAGTTTTGTTATTTTTTATAAATTAGTTTATTGGATTATAATATTGTGGTTAGCAATAATTAATAGTTTTGCAGTTTATGATGGAACAAGTAAAAAAGCAATATTACAATTATCTAAAAAAGACAAAGTATGGAAAGATGTTGCAAAAATATTAGAATTAAAGGAGATTAAATAGATATGTTAAAAATAAAAGATAATGTAGATTTAAAAGAACTAGAAAAGTTTGGTATGAAATATAATGGTGGTAGCGAATGTTATGTCAATGATTATGTTTATAGTTATTTAACAATTTATACAACTGATAGAAATAAGGAAATAATTGTAGATATTAGTCCTGCTTCATTTGGAGATTTTAAAGGTAGAAAAAAGATTTATGAAAATGCTATGGGAATATTATACGACTTAATAAAAGCAGATTTAGTGGAGAAGGTGTAAATATGAAAGATAATAAAATATTACTATTAATACCATTAATATCAATAATGTTAATTATGTTAGGCATTGTAGTATATGATGATTATATAACTAGAAAAACTAACAATGATCTAAAAAAACAAATAAGAGATGTTAGACAAGAATGTAAAAAATTAAATAAAGAAAAACTAAAATTGATATTGAAAAATTAGTAAAAATGTGATATATTATATATAGCAATAGGTAAAAAGAGTAGATTTAATGCAACTTACTAGCCTATTGCTACACTAAAATAAATAGTAGGTTGCGTTAAGTCTATTTTTTAATTATGAGGGAGGAAAAAAATGGAATTAAAGTTTAGAACATTAGAAGCAGAAGAAATTGATTGTAGAGTAAGTCAAATAGCTAGTAATTGGCTAACATTATTACTTTACAAAGATGCAAGAGTGGATCAAAACATTCTTGATGAAACGGTAGGTGCTATGAATTGGCAAAAAAAATATTTAAGAGATAATGCTAATTGTATAGTAGAAATATGGGATACTGACAAAGAACAATGGGTATCCAAAGAAGACACAGGAACTGAAAGTTTTAGTGAAGCTGAAAAAGGCTTAGCAAGTGATAGTTTTAAAAGAGCTTGTTTCAACTGGGGAATAGGTAGAGAACTATATACATCTCCAAGCATAATAATATTTCCTAAAAAAGAAATGGGAAAGAAAACAAAAAAACTAGATGAAAATGGAGAAGAAATATACGAACCAGAGTTTTTTCAAAAAGAAAATGGTAAATATGATACTAAAACAAGATTTAATGTAGATTTAATAAGATATGATGATAGAAAAAATATAAAAGACTTAATAATAAAAGACAACAAAGGAAATACAAGATTTGCAAGTCTAACAAAAGAAACTGAAAAAGAACTATTAAATAATATGCACACATTATTAGACTTAATAAAAGACAAGGAAGAAAACGATAAGAAGTTTAAAAAAGAAAACTTATATCAATTCTTTGGAGTAGAAAATGAAACACAATTAAGCTATAAAGATATGCTTAAAGCAATAGAAATGCTTAAAAAATAGGAGATAAAATGGAGAAATGTATAATGCCTAGTGATGCTAGATATTCAACTGAAAGATATTCTGGATTAGAACGCCACGAAATATTTGAAGGAAGAACAGGAAATAGAAACAAATCAATAGAAGATGGACTTGTGGTATTCTTAACACCAGAAGATCATAGAACTGGCAAACATTCAGTGCATTTATCTCCTAAAGAATGGTTATGGTTGAAACAATTAGGACAAGAAGTATATATGATACATTACAATAAAACTGAAGAAGATTTTAGAAAAAGATATGGAAAAAGTTATTTATAAAAGCCACAGTTAATCCTTTTAGTTTTTTATTTTTTCAGCCCCTTTCATAAATACTCAAATACCACGAGTTTGAAGTGGCGAGTTTGGTGGTATTTACAAAATTAAAAAAATATGTTATATTAAGATAAAGGAGAAGTTATGAAATACGAGTTCATTAAAAATGCACCTGATGACTACACATTAAAATACAAAGATAAAGTTATCAACTTTCACAACACAGTAGATATTGCTACTAAATTACAAAGTTCGATAGAAAAAGGTAAAAACAAATTAATATTTGATTTAGCTAAAGAAGGACTTACTGTTAAATCATTGGAAGTTGAAACAAAAAAAGATGGAAAAACATACATCGATAATTCTAACTTTGAAGCACTTGAAAAAAACTACATAGAAAAAGCACAAGCTGATACATTCATAGAAATAGTAGAAGAATTATTCAAAACTAATTTCAATGAATTAATGATGGATATTGGTTTTTCAACTGAAAGTGAAATGACACAGTTTGGTACTGATTTAGGAAATATACTAAACGGGAACTTTCCCAGTAAGTAAAAGTTCTAAAGGAAGTAAAGAAACAATAATATGTTTGCCTTACGATTTAGAACAAATATATGCGTTTTATTGTAGCAGATATGAAAATATAAGTTTTAAAGATTTTCTTAAGTTAGGATATGATGAGTTTAATATGAAAATTAATTCAATACCTGAAAAAGAACCTTTACATACTATATTTAAGTCTAGATCCATAAAACTAGCAAAGATAAAAGATAAAGAAGAAAGAAAATATTGGCGAGAATTAAAGAAAGCCAATAAAATACCTGATATATATTTATTACCAAGTGAAATAAATGAAAGATTAAAAGAAAAAGTTAAAAATGGAGGAATAAAAAATGCAAGATAACATTTTAGATTTTAATAAAAAAGTAGAAATATTAAATAAAGATTATTCATTATACAAAGATGAAGAAAAAGGTGTAATGTTTGCACTAAATACAGTAAATTGTCTAGCAAGAGTAGATTATATTGAACTATCCAAAGAAGAATGGGAAAAAGCAAAGTTTGAAATGAAAATTGATGATTTAGATTATAACATAATAGAAATAACAAGACCACAAAGCAAGTATTTCTTAACAAAAAAAGAAGAAGATAAATATACAATAGTAGATAGTAAAGTATCAGTAAGACAAGTATGGAATGTATCAAACTCAATAGGAATACATAAAAGTTTTACAAATAAAGAAGAAGCTATGGAACTTGCTAATAATATAAATGAAAACATATTAAATGTTATAAAATAAAACAGCTACCATTATAGGTAGCATTGAGTAGATATATAAATAAAGTGAGATAGGTTGTAAGGCATAAAGAATTTGATATCTTTATATCTATCGTGAAACAAATACCATATACAAATTAGTACAATGATATGGCAGTGTACTATAAGCCTTTATATCTATTCAATGGTGCTTATAAAAGGCACTAAGTCAAAATGACGCCAACACTATCTTTTATAGGTAGTGTACTGATGATATAAGGTCTGGTGGAACAAGGGCTAAACACAGATGATAGAGGTAATCAAGCAAAGGGCTAACAGGTGTTTTATTAGGTAAGCTGTGATAACCGAAATATTTATTAACCTAACCCTACCGAAGCTGAAATTTGCAGAAAAACTTGTTTTTATATCATTAGTACAGTGCTTATAATAAGCAAATGGGAGAATAAAAGGGAACTATGATAGATACAATATTATTGCTTAGTAGAGGGTTCAGCAGTATCTAAAACGGAGGTATGTATATGAGCGATGGAGTTTTAATAACACTTATTATTTGCATAACTATAATAGGACTAGCCTATATAGGAAACAAAAAGTAGGTGTTTTTTATGTTTTCAATAATAATAGCAAATTATAATAGTGAAAAATGGATAGCAAAAACATTAGAAAGTATATTAAATCAAACATACCAAGATTATGAATTAATTATAGTTGATGATATGAGTACAGACAAATCATTAGATATAATAGAAAAATACAAAAATGAAAAAATGAAAATAATAAAACTAGATCATAAAGCGTATAACGGTGGTTCAAGAAATATAGGTGTAAAAAATGCAACAAAAGAATATATAATATTTATGGACTGTGATGATTGGTTTCATTCAAATGAATGTTTAAAAGCAATAGCAAAAGAAATAGAAAGAACACACGCCGATTTAATAAGATTACCTTATCAGGCATATTTAGGTAAAGCAAGAGGAAGAATAATGCTACACGAACAAACATTAAGAGAATTAGCCAACACTATATTTGTAGCACCGTGGACTAAATGTATAAAAAGAGAACTATATGTAGACTTTCCAGAAAATAGTTTATTAGAAGATGTAGTACAACATATAGCACAAATAGATGTAATAGAAACAATAGGTTATTGTTCAATACCAGTAATAGTATGGAATAGAGCTAATGAAAATGCAATTTCAAGCGATAATGCTAAATATGATAAAAATAGTAAAAGATATTCAAGTGTATATAGAAATATGGCTGATTTATTAGATTTAAGATGTAAACACGATTATTGTGAAGAACAAAGACAATTTAGAATAAGAAACTATGAAGATATAATTCGTAGAGGAGATATACTTGGATTAATTAATGGAAGGAATGTAAGACAATGAAAAATGTATTTTATATGCACAAGATATCCAGTATAGGAGGAGTTGAAAGTTTTTTCTATTATCTATCAAAGTTATATGACATAACAGTTTACTATACAGAAGGAGATACAAAACAAATAGAAAGATTAGCCAAGAATATAGAAGTACACAAATATAATGGAGAACCTATTGAATGTGATAGATTATTTAGTAATTATAGCTTTACAGCAAGTACAACAGCAAAAGAAAAATATCATATAACACATTATGATCCATTAAATGTAGGTTTTGGAACAAGTTATTGTGAAGGTTGGAATTATATAGGTGTTTCTAAAGTAGCTTGTAAAGGTTTTGAAGCAATAACAGGACATAAAGAAGAATTAATATATAATCCAGTACCAATAAAGAAAAAAGGACTTAAAAAATATGATGGTTTAAATTTGATAAGTGCGACAAGACTGACAAGTGAAAAAGGATTATCAAGAATAATCAAATTATCTAAATTATTAGACAATGCAGGTATAAATTATAAATGGACTATATATACAAATAAAGTAAGAAAAGCAAAAACCCAAATAAGTAGTCCTAATGTAATATTAAAAGACCAAGAATTAGATATATATGATGAAATAGAAAAAAGTTCTTATTTAGTTCAATTAAGCGATTGTGAAAGTTTTGGTTTATCAGTATGTGAAAGTCTTATATTAGGAACACCAGTTATAATAACTGATTTAGAAGCATTTAAAGAAATAGGCTGTAAACACGGAGAAAATGCAGTTATATGTGATATGGGAATGAATAATGTAGATATAGATATGATAGTTAAAAACAATATGAAGTTCACATATACACCACCAAAATCTAATTGGGACAAATATTTAAGCAGAGAAAAAACATATAATCCAGAAGAACTTGTAAATGTTATATGTATAAGACCAATGTGGGATATACAAACAGGGAAACATTGGAAGAAAAAAGAAACAGGGCAGTTGACAAGAGCAAGAGCAAGTGTATTTGAAGCACTTGGCTGTATTGAGGTGATATAATGGCGTTTTCTTATGAATATTATAAAGAAGATATTAAAAATTATCTTATAGAAAGATTTAAAGGCAATGCTAAAGTATTAGATGTAGGAGCAGGGGAAGGAACATATTGGAAATTATTACATAGATATTTTAGAACAATAGATGCAGTAGAAGTATTTAAGCCTAATATAGATGATTTTAAATTAAAAGAAAAATATCATAAAGTATATAATATAGATATAAAAGACTTTAAATACTCAAATTACGATATTATCATATTTGGAGATATAATTGAACACCTAGATATAAAAGAAGCACAAGAAGTCTTAAAATATGCTTACGATCATTGTAAAGAAATGATAGTAGCAGTTCCTTATGAATTAGAACAAGGAATAGAAGAAGACAACATATATGAAATACATAAACAGCCTGATTTAACACCTATAAATGTGCTTGAAAGATATCCAATGCTAAAAGAGTTATATAAAAATGACTTATATGGATATTATATAAAAGGGGAATAAAAATGAATGATGCGATATTAGAGTTAGGAAAAAGAGTAAAAATTAGAGAAATCACTTGGAGAGAAGCAGCAAACGAATTAAACAAAAAATATAAAACAACCATAACACCTGAAGCAATAAGAAAAAGATATTATAATCTTTGCGAAAATCCAAATATGAATGAAAAGAAAAACGAAGAATATGAAACATACAATAAAGATGGATCAATAGAATTATGTAAAAAGATATGGTTCGATAAAAATGAGAAAAAAACACCAGATACCATATTAGAAAAGTTTGGATATGACAAAGAAAGCTGGGAAATAGTAAGTTGGACATTTGGTAAATGGGAAGTAGCAATAAAAGATGAAGACCAAAATAGAATATGTACTACTATTAGATCTAAGATAAAACCTAGAACTGAATACAACATTCCAGTAGAAAAATATATAGAAGTTGCTAAAGAAGTATTTAAAAAAGAAATAAAACCATTAAAAGTAATACCTAAAAAAGAAAACAAAGAATTAAATAAAAACAAACTATTAGAGTTAACTGGAATGGAATTACACTTAGGTAAAATGTCTTGGGCTGGAGAAACAGGACAAGATTATGACAAAAATATAGCACAAGAAAGATTTTATACAATATATGAAGAAGTAATAAAACAACAAGAAGCAGAAAAATGTGATACTTGTTTGATATGTGTAGGAAACGATTTCTTTAATAGTGATACAGTAAACGCAACAACAACAAAAGGAACACCACAAACAAATGATTTAAGATGGCAAAAGCTATTTAACATAGGATTAGAATTATATACAAAAATGATATTAGGTTTAAGTGATAAATTCAATAACATAGAAGTAAGATTACAAAGTGGAAATCACGATAAAATGGCAAGTTTTTACTTATATACAGCATTAAGTTGTTATTTCAAAGACTATAAGAATATAAACTTTAGTAATGACTACAAAGATGTGCAATGCTATATATGGGGTAAATGTGGTATATTTTTCTCACACGGAGATGTAAACTTAAAAAGACTCATCAAATCAATTCCTGCCGAGTTTTATCAAGAATGGGGTAAAACAATATTTAGAGAATTACACTTAGGACATTTACATAAAGAAATAGTAGTAGATGATGATAGTGGAATGATAACAAGAAGGGTAGGAAGTCCAACAGCAACGGATCAATGGCATTATGAAGAAAGATTTATAGGAACAACACAAAAATACCAAACATTCGTATGGGATAAAGAAAAAGGACTACAAAATATAAAATATATCAATTTTGAGAATAAAAAAAAACTAATTAAAAGGAGATGATGTTATGCCATTTAAAAGTGAAGCACAAAGAAGATGGGCTTATACACAAGCAGGAACAAAAGCATTAGGTGGTAAAAAGAATGTAGCAGAATGGGAAAGAGCAACAGGAGATAGAAAACTACCTAAATATGCACCAAAGAAGAAAGGAAAGTAAGGAAGTGATATATAGTGGCAAATCCTAAAACATTGATACCAGAAGCACATAAACTAACACTCGAAGATCAGTCGAATGGTGGCAAAAGATCAGGGGAAGTTCGTAGAGAAAAAGCCACTATGAAAAAAACACTTGAAATGTTATTAGATACAGTGCCTAATATAAAAGAAAACATAGAAGGTAAAACATTTAGAGAATTATCAACTGAAGGATTAATGGTAGGAGCAGTACAAGGTAAAGCAGAGAACTTTAAATTAATGCTTCAACTATTAGGAGAAATGCAAGAAGAAACAAATAGTGAAACACCAAGTGTAAACATAAATATAGTAGACAATAGTGGGTTGGAGAAAGTATTATATGAAAATAACGATAAATCATAAGTTTGAAAGCATAAATGACTATATAAGAGAATGTAGAACTAACTTTTATATAGCTAACAAAACAAAACAACAAGAAACAATGTTATCAGCGTTAGCATTTGCTAAAATACCACCTATAACAAAGTTTCCAATAGAATTAACATTTTATTGGCATATAAAAACAAAAACAAGTGATTTAGATGGTAGACTAGCAAAGAATATAATAGATGGACTTGTTAGATCCAAGAGAATACCTGATGACAATGTTAAATATATACAAAAAATAACACATATATACATAGGGGATACAAAAGACTATGTAGAAATAGAAATAAAGGAGATGAAATAAAATGGAGTTCATAAAAGTAGGTAAAAATTATATGATAAAAGGTGGCAATGGTAGAATTGTCAGTGAAAAAGAAAAACTACAATTAGAAAACAATGAATTAGTATTAAAAGATATTAAAGGGTGTGAATGTCAAAAAGAAACAACTAAAAAGATATCTAAAAACAAAAAGAAATTAAAAGAATTAGAAGAAGATATAATTGTAAATATAGATAATGTATTAGATATAGAAGAAACTGCACTTGAAGAAGGAGATAGTGCAGATGATATTATCGAAGAAACAAATTAGTTTATATAAAGATATAATAATTCCAAATATACCAAACATAAGTGTGCTAGGAAGTACGCAAAGTGGTAAAACATACGATATATGTGGAGCATTAATACAATATGCGTCAAACTTAAGAGATTATGAAAAAGAACAACGCAAAAAACCCGATTATGTACCAAGAGAATATAATGGAGCTATAATAGGTTGGACTACTGATACAATAAAGTCAAATATAGTAGATAATCTAGTAAACATATTAGAAAAAGAATACAAGTTTAAAAATGGAAAAGACTTTGTATTGAAATATGGACAACAAGAAAAGTATTTAGAAATATATGGCATAAAGTTTTATTTCTTTGGATTTAATACTAACTTATCATTTAATAAGATACTTGGTAAGCCATTGATATTTGTATGGGTAGATGAAGCAGCTAGAATATATACATCTGGTAATTTAAGAGATAGTTTTGATGAAATACCTGGTCGTATGATGTCATATTCAGGACACCCTTACTATAAAAGAATAGATAGTTTCAATGTAGAAGGAAGTCAAAATCACCCATATAAAAAGGAATACATAGATGGTAGAGATTGGAAACAATATGTATTTTATCCGTATGACAATCCAGTATTAAATACAGAAGAAAAAATAAAAGCAGCAGTTCAAGCATTTCCAATAGGAAGTTTAAGAGAACAAAAAGTATTTAATAAATGGGTAGTAGCAGAAGGTAAAGTATTCAATGATATACCAAAAATATCGTATGAAGAATTACAAAATTATTTAGTAAGAGAAATTGGTATAGGTTGCGACTATGGTAGTGTAAATGCTACAACATTTAGTGCAATAGCATTAGCACAAAATCAAAAGACAACAAGATGGGAACTTATCTTAATAGATAAATACTATCACGATCCAAAAACTGAAGGAGATACACCTACTACTGAATATTATAGTAATCAGTTAAAAACATTTATAACTTATTTACAAACAAAGTATCCACATATACCAGTAAATACATTAGTTATAGATAGTGAAGCATCACACTTTAGTAATAGACTAGAAGTAGATGGAATAAGACACGAACTAGCCAAAAAGAATAATATGACAGTAGATAAATCAGTTCAGTTAATGCAATCATTATTTTATAAAGGTATTTTGAAGATAGTAGAAATGCCAAGTATAAGATATTTTATAAATGGAGAACCTGTATATGCAGGACACGATATAGGCTTAGAAGAATTAGAAAGTTATCACTATGACAAATTAAAAAGTGAAAAAGAAGGTACTAACTGTTATGTAAAAGACTTTGACCACTATGTAGATGGAACAAGATATATAATAATGGAGTTTAGCTTAACAGGAAGATGCCCAATAGTTTAGGAGGATATATGCAAATAAAATGTAAAAAAACAAAGCGTTTCTTATGTGAAATAAATTATGATGAAATAATAGAATTATTGGGTAAATACGGTGTAGTCCTAGAAAGACCACTAGAAATAACAGTACCTTGCAAAAATTGTAGAGAAAGTGAAACTTATAGATTATACAAAGATCATTATGTTTTTGTAGAAAATAAAAA
>Ga0265301_10001406_pt1 | contig 31634 bp, 30 predicted proteins | sample AusTroGonzalo_MG_2_FD_193488 | JGI IMG/M metagenome (GOLD analysis project Ga0265301, IMG submission 193488) | Bovine rumen microbial communities from tropical cattle in Woodstock, Queensland, Australia - Gonzalo_04 | ecosystem: Host-associated > Mammals > Digestive system > Stomach > Rumen ... | reverse complement strand
ACATATTATTTTAATATGTGAAAAACAATTTTTACATGTGATAATTTTATGATATTATACAATTTAGTAGTAAAGAAATGGGAGATTTATATGGATAACGTATTAAAAAAAATTGGTAATTCACAAAACATCATCTTTTTAATTGGTCTTATTATTTATGGAATCTGTCTGTTTACAATAACAGATATTGCTTTGATGTTGTTTGTAACTTACGTTGTAGCTTGTGCATTAAATCCGTTAGTTGATAAACTGGAGAAAAAATGCAACAGAAATGTTGCAGCCGCCATTGTATTTGGTGGATTTATAGGCGGTATATTATTAATGTTTTTACCCATTATAATTATTGGCGGAAAAGAACTTGCGCATCTCGCATCTCAATATCCACAATATGTTGATCAAGTAAAAGATTATGTAATGAATTCGCCTGTTGTTCAGGAGTTTGCAAATTCAGGCGGTTTGATTGAATCTATTACAAGTATTTCTAAAGGCGGACTCTATTTATTTGTATCATTAATTTTTACATATTTTCTAATTGTAGACAGAGATAAACTTTTAGATGCCGGCATAAGATTTTTCCCTAAAAAATCAAGAAAAAGAATTAGAGAAATCATGAAAATATCTGAAGAAAAACTCAGCCGATTTGTATCAGGTCAATTTATTGCTTCTGCAAGTGTTGGTTTGATTATGATTATCGGGCTTTTGATATTAAAAGTGGATTCAGCTGTTATCTTAGGTTGTATTTCCGCTGTTTTAGACATTGTTCCAATCGTTGGACCTGCAATCGCTTTGGTCATTTGTTTAGCCGTAACATATAAACTGGGTTGGACTGTTGTTATAGCAACTGCTGTAATTTTCTTAATTGCGCAGGTCGTTGAAAATAATGTTGTTAAACCTTATGTATTTGGGAAATTTATGGATCTTCATCCGATAGTTATTTATATATTCTTATTTGTTTGCGCAAAATACTTTGGCGCTGTCGGTGCAATTTTTGCTCCTGCAATAGCCGCAGATGTTTGCGTGTTTGTTGAAGAACTATACTTGAAAAAGATGGATGCTGACGAAGAATAATAACATTAAAGGATAAAAAAATCGGGCTGAATAACTGATACTCAACCCGATTTTTAAATTTTATTAATATTCAAATATGTAAGTTCTGCCGAGTCTGTTTACCGTAAATCTGAGCGGTTTCGGGTCTTCCTTAAATTTTAAACATAATATTCTCATTGAAGAACGAGCCTTTAGGTCATAATTTTCAGGTAATGAATGAGAAAATCTTGTAGCTTCTTTTACAACCATTCCAAGTCGTACATTATTTGCAACGGTGAAGCCCAATGATAAACCACCGGTAGCAATTGCTAAAGGAACACCCAAAGTATCTGCAACATCTAATCTGTCCATATCTACAAATGTTGATGTTGTAATATCTTTTAATGCCGCGAGTCTTTCCGAGTAAACTTTTTCTACTTTTATATCTGAATTTGAATTATTCCTAACAATATATTCAAATGCATGAACATATTTATTTTCTTTGTTTTTTAAACGATATTCATTAATTGTAACCGTAACATCAGCATCTGCATTATAAAATTCTTGTGAATCAATACAAGTCAGGTCAATAGGATTGTTATCCTCTGAATATGGAATAGCAGATGTTTTTTCATTCCCTTTTGAAAGTTTGTCATTTATTTTACTCATACCTTTTTTAAGCGGTTTTAAACCGTCAGGGAGGGTAAATAAGCCGTCTAAAGCACCAGATCTTGCATAATCTACAAAATCAAACTTATATTCTTTATATGCCTCTTTATCCTCAAGTGTTTCATATTTGTAATTTTGACTTTTAAAGAATTCCGTAACATCGTTATTATTTTTGTCATATTCTTCGTCTGTTACAAGATATACATCTGTATCATGCAAGGCCGGATAGAATTTCATATAATAGTGTCCATCACCGTATGTTGCATAATATGCATTTCTTTCAAGCTTCTTAATCTCGACTTCTCTACTTAAAATGTTATCTACAACAGGTACAACTGTTCTTATATTTTGGTTTTTTATTCTGTATGCATGATAATCTTTAATCATGCCGGCTGCATTTGCAGTTGCAGAAAACAGAACAAGTAATGATAATACACAAAGACCTTTTAGAATTTTTCTCATATTAAATTTCTCCTTTATCAATAATCCACCTATTACTTTTGAAACAATACCATAATTATACACTAAACACGATTACAATTCAATTTATACTCAAACGCATTACCTGAAAATTATGAACTTGAATAACAAGCCGATTTAAACAATCTGTTTCATCTGGTGTTTTCTGATTTAGGAAGTTATTGTCCCATAACCAATATCTTAATTGATTTTGTGTAATTTTGATTCTGGCAAATCAACATCGAATAATGATAAACATTTTGCACAAAATGAATCTCGCTTATATAATATAAATATGATTACTTTTATTGTTGGAATTATAATTTTACTTTTGGGTTATGTTTTTTATTCTCGTTTTGTGGACAAGGTATTTGAGCCCGATGACAGACCGACTCCGGCAAATAAAAATAAAGACAACGTGGATTATATTCCCATGTCAAAAAATAGAAATGCTCTTATTCATTTACTCAATATTGCAGGCATGGGACCTATTATCGGTGCAATTCAGGGAATTTTATTCGGACCGATTGCGTTTATTTTAATTCCTTTTGGTTGTATCGTTGCGGGCGGGGTGCACGATTATTTCGCCGGAATGCTTTCCATAAGAAACAGGGGAGCACAAATAACAGGATTAATCCATAAATATTTAGGGAAACCCGCATTTAGAATTTTTATGGTTATAGTTTCAATAATGCTTCTTTTGCTGGCTACGGTATTTGTATATACGGCAGGTGATTTGTTTGCGGAAAGATTTTTTAACGTTAAAGATTTCAATATAGCAAACCCTATTGTACTATGCATATACATAATAATTCTTTTGTACTTTGTGTTTGCAACACTTTTTCCGATAGATAAAATCATCGGCAAATTTTATCCGGCTTTGGGATTACTGCTGATACTCGGTACAGGACTTGTGCTTGCAGGCTTTTTTATAAACGGTATAAATTTAAAAGAATTTAATTTTTCAAGTTATAATTTACATCCCCAAAATCTTCCTATTATACCAATGTTTTTTATGACCGTAAGTTGTGGACTGCTATCAGGATTTCATTCGACTCAGGCAACAATTATTTCAAGGACCGTAGATAAAGAAAAAGATGGCAGAATAATTTTTTACGGAATGATGTGTCTTGAATCATTGATTGCATTAATATGGGCAGCAGCTGCTATGGACGTGTATAGTACAAATCTCGTTCCGCAAAATTTTGTTGGGACTGTAAATGTTGTAAATATTATTGCAAACAAATTCGTTCCTTTTAACTTAGCTTTTCTTGTAACTTTGGCAGTAATAATACTTCCGATAACTTCGGGAGATACGGCATTGAGGGGCCTAAGGATAACAATAGCCGATGCTTTAAAACTTGAGCAAAAGAAAATAATTAACAGACTCATAATAGTTATTCCTATTGTTATTTGTGTTTTATCTGTTTTAATATGGGCAAAAACTAATGCCGACAGTTTTTCACTTATTTGGAGGTATTTTACGTTTTTCAACCAATTAATAGCGATTCCGACCTTGTGTTGTGCAACTATATATTTGGGATGGGAAAAGAAAAATTATTTGATAACATTATTGCCGGCATTGTTTTATGTATTTATTACGATGTCATTTATTTTTAGCGAAAAAATCGGCTTTAATTTACCGCTGAAATATGCGGAAATAATAGGGGCTATATTAACAATTGCGACATTTGTTTATCTTATGAAATGTACAAAAAAATAACCTTTGGCTCGTTTTTTATTTGCTTCTCATTTGCAGAAATATATTGCAACCAACAATGCTTTAATTATCTTCTTCTACAGTCAAAAGTTTTGTTGTAAAATTTTTGTATGGGAAATTCTTATTACAAGTCACCTGTCGGGGATTTAGAAATTATTTGTGAGAACAATGAACTTGTTTCACTAAAAATTGTTGAAACGGTTGCCAATAACGGTGTAGATACTAATTTTATCAAGAGGATAAAACTTCAACTTGATGAATATTTTGCAGGTAAAAGACAATATTTTGATATAAAAATCAATCCTAACGGAACTGTATTTCAAAAGCTTGTATGGGATCAACTTCAAAAAATTCCTTACGGCAAAACAAAAAGTTACTCTGAAATTGCTGTTGCTCTTGGTAACACAAATGCACAAAGGGCAGTAGGCTCGGCCTGCAATAAAAATCCGATAATGCTAATCATCCCTTGTCATAGAGTTATTTCTAAAAACGGCACCTTAGGCGGTTTTGCTTGTCGAAATAAAATTAAACAAAAATTACTTGAGATTGAGAATTATTAAATTATCATAATAAATAGTCAATAACTTCATCCACATGGCCGTTAACTTTGACTTTGCGCCATTCTTTTTCGATTTTGCCGTCTTTGTCCAAGATAAACGTTGAGCGTTCAATACCCATATATTTTTTACCGTACATTGATTTTTCTCTCCAAACATTATAGACTTCCGCAAGTTTATGTTCAGGGTCAGATAACAAAATGAAATTTAAACTTTGCTTTTCTTTGAACAATTTATGACTCTTTATGCTGTCAGGGCTAACGCCGATTACTGTTGCAAAAGAGGTAAAGCGGTTTATGTTATCACGGAAATTACACGCCTCCTGAGTGCAACCCGATGTATTATCTTTTGGATAAAAATATAAAATAACTCTCTTGCCTTTAAAATCATTCAGCGAATATTCTTTTCACTGCCCTCTGCATCAAGTCCTTGTAATTTAATATCGTCCATAAAACTTCTCCTTTTTACATTAAGATACCATAAAAATTCTCACGAACATTGTCAATTGGCATATAATTAAGTTTGATATTTGTGTGCTCATTTTCCACACAACATGATTTTATTATGATGTATTTTTATCAACTTTTGACAAAGGGGTAAATATAATATGTCCATATCTGACATAGTGGTATTGTAATATAATACTATAAAAATAAGGAGTAACATAAAATGCAAAATATAGTTTTTCGGACACTTTTGAAATTGGTTTTTGCTTTTCTTAATCGCTATGATTGGCTTTGTGTTTGAGTTGTACCCGCTTCCCCAAGTCTGAGAGTCGGGGTTTTGAAAAGTCCGAAATGTCCGGTTATTAGGACGAAAATGTCCGGTGTTTTTCCATAAAATTTTATAAAATTGCCGAGTATCCCTATTATATTTGAATTACAGCCAAGTGCAAAAAGCGGACATTTTGTGTAATTTGCTATTCAAAATTTATATTAAACTCGGAAAAACCCCGCAAATTGTGCCTTTTAGATTTTTAATTATTTTGCATAATTCTATGATGTTTACCCCTAAGTCGGAAGTATTTCTTTTAGTGGGAAATCGCTTCCCTGACTTTATTTCTTAAATATTTTTCTAAATTTATTCCAAAACTTGTATGCGACTTTTCTAAAACTAAATGTAAAAAATATCGAATTAATTTTACCCTTAAAGTAGGAAGCAGAATTGAGAGAAAATAGCAGATTTTTGCAAAATTTTAAATTCAAACTGTGTTTAAATTGTGTTTAAAAGATGTTCAAAAGCAGTTTTATAAAATTTTCTGCTTAAAATTCAGACATAACCGAACACAAAACAACACATTTCCCCCTCAAACACTTCCAATTTGAGAGAAATCAGTCTAACATACAGTAGCTGTAATAATAAATAAGGATACGGTATGGCAGACATTAATAATAATGATATTTGGATTGATGTTGAAACACTCGCGAAATTGAAAAACATTACTCGTCGAGCTGTTCGGCTTGCTCTTAATCAGAATAAATATGAATACAAAGTTGAAAATATTAGAGGCGGCAAAACATACAAAATTAAACTATCAACGCTTGAAGAAGAGCTTCAGCTTAAATATTTTCAGGAATATTATAATGATTATAGAACGTGCGAGAATGAAGTTATTGAATTATCAAACCTCAATATTAAACAAGAAAAACTGATATCCGAAAACCAGAGAAAAATTGCACTTGCTAAATATGATTTAATCTATGCGTGGCTTGATTTTAGAAAAGAATATAAACGTGATAAATTGAAAACCGGCGGAAATATTCCAGATAAAGAATTTTTGCAATTATATAATACAGGAATGTTCCAAGAAGAGATTTTCAAAATCTTAGGTAAAGTCTCCATAGGTTCGCTTTATCGCTGGCGGGCATTATTGGATTATAACAAAGATTGGACAGCTCTTGTCGGGCAATACAAATATTCAACCCGCAAGGAATATAGAACAACATTAAATGAAGAACAGATAAAAATATTTATACAAATTCTGCTGTCGCCTAGTGCGTTTTCAATTGGTAAAGCAATTTCTTTAACCAAACATATATTAAAAGAACGCGGTCAAGAGATTTTACCAAAAGATATTACTTTTCGCAGGTACGCAGAGTGGTTTAGGGATAACAATTTTGATAAATGGACACTCGCTCGTGACGGCGAAAAAGCATTAAAGGATAAAGTGAGCCCCTTTATAGTCAGAAACGCAGCACTTTTAAAAGCAGGGCAAGTGCTTGTGGCAGACGGGCATACGCTCAATTTCCAAGTAATAAATCCGTTCACAGGCAAACCCTGCAGAGCGACTTTGCTTGGGTTCTTGGATTGGAAATCCGGCGGGCTTGTCGGATATGATATTATGCTTGAAGAATGTACGCAAAATATCGCATCGGCTCTGCGTAATGCGATATTAAAAATGGATTATATTCCTGAATACGTTTACCAAGATAACGGCAGAGCCTTTAAAAGTAAATTCTTCAATGGTGATAAAAAGTTTGAGGAACTCGGATTTACAGGTGTTTACAACAAACTTGGGATAAAACCAGTCTATGCCACTCCATACAACGCTCGAGCCAAAGTCATCGAACGTTTCTTTTTGGATTTTCAGGAAAGTTTTGAAAAGCTGATTCCAAGCTACATCGGGACAAGCATTGAAAATAAGCCTGCATATTTAATGCGGAACGAAAAGTTACATAAAAACATCCACGAAAAATTTGGCTTCACTCCAACAATAGAACAAGCTTTAAAAATGATAGATAAATGGCTTGAATTTAAGCATTCCCAACCTTGTCCGAATGCAAAAGATAAAACAATTCAAGAGGTTTTAAACGAAATCGAAAAACAAAATATTGACGAAAACTCGCTTGACGATTTGATGATGGCACAAGAAATTAAGAGCATCGGCAGAAACGGAATCCGGTTTTTGAAAGCAGATTATTTTGACGAGGCACTATATGGTATCAAAGAAAAAACGGTCATAAAATACAGCCTGTTTGATTTATCTTACATCAAAGTTTATTCGATGAAGGGAGAATTTATCTGCAAAGCAAATCGCATAACAGAAACCCACCCGCTTGCTTATCAAATGGGCGATATTAAAGATATTGAGGATTACAAACAAAAGATAGAAAAACAACAGGCACTTCGCAGAAAGACGATTAAAGCAGTTCGGGAGCATTTTAATTTAGAAGATATGGATTATCTTGAAAAAGAATTAATGCAAAATATCCGCTTGCCTGAACCCAAGCCGATTAAAGAAATAACGGTTCAACCTGAAACAAACCCGAAACAGGATTTTGAGCCAAAAGTTAAAACCTCAATCGTTGCAAGACCGATATTTAAATCTTCTTATGAACGCTACGAATGGCATATGCAAAACGGCTGCATCTGTCCTGAAGATAGAACGTGGCTTGCAAATTACATAAAATCAGACGAATACAAAGAAATATACGGAAAGGAGCAGTAATGAAAAAGGTCTTTGTGAAAACCAAAAACGTAAAACAACTAATCTCAATGATGAACCGTCTGCGCGAAAGAGAAGACGGAGTCCCCGGAATGGGACTTGTTTATGGCGAACCGGGGCTTGGCAAAACTTACGCGATTACTTGGTGGGCGGCACAAAATGATGCAATACTAATCAGGAGTGCCAACCTTATGTCAGCTCGGTGGCTATTAGAAGAAATGGTTGAAGAATTAGGCGAGATTCCATACAATAAATTTTCCGATATATTCAATCAAGTGGTAGCACAATTAATCAAAACTCAAAGAACCATTATTGTTGATGAAACGGACTATTTGACGATTGATTCTCGGGCGGTTGAAACTTTAAGGGACATTCACGATAAAACGAATGTCCCTATTGTTTTAGTCGGGATGGGTACGGCTAATAAAAGGCTCCAAAGGCACAAACATTTATATGACAGATTATTGGAGATTATAAAATTTGAACCGTTCTCAAAACAAGATATAACTTCAATAATCGACCAATTATCAGAAGTTCCGTTTACGGATTGTGCCAAAAAGCTTTTATACACTCGCACAAATCGATTCAGGCAATTGGTAAAAACTATCAGTAAAGCGGAACAGGTCGCAAAATCAAATGGAATAAAAGAAATTGACGAAATAACATTGAAGGAGGTGTTAAAAAATGACGATGCTGACGCAGATGAAATTGAACTTACAAATGAAAATTCTTAAAATCGCAAAGGGACTTAATAAATTCACTCTGTCTGACATTCAGCCAATGCTTGAAGGAAATGAAAAAACAATTCAAAAAGCACTTAATGATTTGGAAAATTTGGACCAAATTAAAAAGATATCAAATACAGAATATCTATACACAAATTTTAAAAAACGTGTGAATAAACCAGTCCCTACCGGCCAGAACAGCGATTCAGATATTTGGCTCACAATATCCGAGGTCGCTCGACTGCTGAATATTCAGGAAGAAACGGTTAAAAGAAACTGCCTAAAAGGAAATTATATAGTAAAACCTAACAAAGAACCTGATTTAGAGGGAAAATATTTAATTAAACGCTCGTCGCTTAAACTTTATGATTTTTTAGAGGATTCTGAACGGCGGGCGATGGATAAAGAAGTCAAAAAACTTTTCCATAATAAAGAGGAAGAACGTTTGTATGTTGTGGCTTCAGACAGGGGTAAGGAATTTATTTATAGGTACCTGAAACTTTTTAAACTAACAGAGGGTATGAATTGCAGAGAACTGCGGAGTTTTTTGGAAATAATTCCGTTAAAGAATCCAAAGTTAAAGGTTTCATATTCTGCGTTTCATTCCAAACGAAAAAAGTACCAAACAGAAGGTATGATGGGAATATTTCCAAAATATTTTATGCCGGATAACAAAAGCGAAGAACCAAAAGTTCGCAGAAATCTTAATCGGCTGCCTAAAGTCTATAACTTAGCGACAACAGAGCAAATCGAGATTATTTATAAATGCTTCTGCTTTGGGATTCCGGCTTCTCAAACCGCAAAAATAGCAAATATGGGAAACACAACAACCGAGACTTTTTATCAGTATATTCGGGCAAAAATTTTTGACAAACAATATCAGGAACTAGTTGAACATTTTGATACTGATCCTCAGATCCCGCAAATCAGAATTTTTATGAATGATGTTTCAATATGCATTTATTGTTATGGCGACAAAGTTTTTATTGCTCAAAAAGCACTAAAAACAAAGCTTCCACAACGACGTCAACAACCCGAGGAAGTCAAAGAAGCACGCAGATTATACAATATTCTTTATCGCAAAAAATTTATGGCAAGTATGCGAAAATACCTCGACCATCACCTCGCGGTATTTTTATGGAAAGAACTCAACCCCAACTTTGAAGATCAGCTGAATTTGATTTATGAGATGATACATATTTAATACAAGCGTGTGCAATAAATTTGTTGGTAATTATTAAAAAATAGTTAATTTTTCATGAAAGACATGTATTATAGTTGATAATAAAGATAGTACTATTGTATACTTCCCCAACTTTAATGAAAATGATAACAATAGACTCCGTTTAAAAATTTAATTTGTAGGTCCAAAATGGTTTCAAACATCACTAAATTTATTAATAAAATAAAATGTTTTATAGGCAAACATCAGTTGCAAGTTGTTAAAAAAGAAGGTCTTAAAGAACTCTATTTATGCAAAGCTTGTCATAGGGAATTTTCGTCTTGCTATGACATGACAAACGGAAACACCTATTATATAAATTACAATTTATGGTTTGATAAACATTGAAAGAATATTAATCCCCATATTATATAAAGGAATAAATAACATTGCCCAAAATGGCAATGATAAAATAAAAGGGACCCAACTTTCAATTTTTGAGAAAGTTATATGTTTTTGCGGGTTTTTCCCGTTATCTAATATTTCCCATTCCTTAGTATATGCTGGACAAGCTAATTGTTTTTCCTGCTCAAGAATTACTTTAAATTTTGCGGAATTTAATGTCTTGTAACTCTTTATATTTAAAAACCAAATTATACATATACTTACACCTAAAAGACCAAACAAAAAGACTGCCAGTTGATTGTCCTTAGATAATAAATTATCTTTAAAAACGCTCAATATAACAGTTAAAATAGCACTAACTAATGCCGAATAAAATTTATTTGTACTCATTCTTCTTTGAGAAATTCTATCGGCCATGTCCACGCATATTTGATATTGCTTAAATAATAAATCTTTATCAATTTTCTTACCCAACATATCTTCTAATTGCCTCTATAATTGAATCTGTCTGCCAACCAACAATTTCGTTTGCAACACTTGATACTGCCACAGGAGTATTTATATTTCCCCAAGGTTTTATACCTATAATTGGTTTTTTATAATATCTTGCAATATCTATTTCTTTCTGGATCCACTTGCTATAAGCCACATACATACCAGAGACAACTAAAACAACTTGAGTCGGGGCAATTTGTTGTTCCAATCTTTGAGTTAATTCATTATCGGTATGCCTAAAACAATCAAGTGGATTATCAAAAGGGCGACTAAAATTTGAATACCTAAAGTAGTTGGCCTTATCTAGAAAATCGATTATTCGTCTGTAATCCTCATCATATTTCCAAGAATGACTTATAAAAAGTTTGTAATCTGTTAATAGTGGCATGTTTTATACCTCCCTACTCTCGCATAAATAATAGCATAAACAAAATTTATTTACTCATTGTTTGAAGCTTCCAACACTTTAATTTATGTTAATATAAAATTGAGGTGAATATGACACAAATTGAAGTTTTAAAAGGCGATATAACAAAGTTAGAAGTTGATGCAATAGTAAATGCCGCAAATACAAGTTTATTAGGTGGCGGCGGAGTTGACGGTGCCATTCATCGTGCCGCTGGACCTGAACTTTTGGAAGAATGCAGAACTTTAAACGGTTGTGAAACAGGACAGTCAAAAATTACAAAGGGTTATAATTTGCCTGCAAAATATGTAATTCATACAGTTGGCCCTGTTTGGTATGGAGGGAACAGTAACGAGCGAGAACTTTTGAAGTCTTGTTATAATACCACACTAAATCTTGCAAAAGAAAACGAAATTAAAACGATAGTATTCCCCGCTATCTCCTGCGGAGTTTATCATTTTCCATTAGAAGAAGCCTGCAAAATAGCAACAGATACAGTTAGAGAGTTTATTACAAAATGCGATTGTTTTGAAAAGGTAATTTTTATTGACATAAACGATGCAATTATTGAAATTTATAAAAGGATTTTGAATTAAAAACAATGTGTCCGTATTTGACATAAGAAAGAACTAATATATTATTGTGATAATATAAAACTACTGGAGGTACTATGGAAAACACGGAAGTAACTGAAACTAAAAAATTTAATAAAGCGAATTTACCATTTTTTATTGCATTAGGAATGTTTATAGGATTAATAGTTTTGCCTATTATTGCATTCATTTTTTATGCAATTTGTTTTAGTATTAATTCTAATTTAGCAGCGATTCCATTGGGTGGAGTTTTAATATTTGGATTGATAGCGGTGCCCTCAATTCCTTTGCTATGTATAATAGGCTTAATTCTTCAAATTCTACACAAAGAAAAAAATAAGTTTGATAAAATTATGCTTGCACTAAATTCAGCAGCAATTTTAATGATGGTTCTTTTGGTTATATTTGCTTATATAGCTTTTCCTAACGCTCTTGTAAAAGATGAAGATATTAAAGCTCAAATAGACACAGAGTTTGCTACTTTAAACAAAGAGTATCAACCGGTTTTAGATTATCTTGCTATGTATAAAAAGAAAAATGGTGTCTATCCTGACAAGATTGATGAAAAAGTATTACCAAAATCTAAAACATTTGATAAATATGAATACCATGTTGCACAAGATAAAAAAGGATATTGGCTAGAAGTATATCCTATAAATGCTCCAATAGAATTTTACTACAATGATGAATATGACAATGGCTACGAATATTATAAAGGTACAGGAACAATCGACTCTGCTTTTACAAATTATAATTACTATGAAATTGATAATAAGTGGCACGCAGTTCATCAAGACTTAGTAACAAGGCATAGTAGATTTATAAAAAATAAAGCTGAAAGAGATACTGATGTTTATTTTAAAGACAATATAGATAAGTATAATTTTAATGCAGACAAGAAATAATGGATATTTTAGACAGATTAGCAAAATCAAAATTCAGAAGCAGATTTAAACTGCGTGCAAAAGAGCTTGAATATATCAAAGATAAAGGACTTGATACAATCTATTCTCATGCCTGCGATTTTATTAGGGATAGAGTTGCTCCGGCTGAACCCGTAAATGATGGAAAACAAACTTCAATGCGCGGTCATCCTGTATTTATCGCCCAACACGCAACCGCGACCTGCTGCCGTGGCTGTATCGAAAAATGGCACAAATTTCCACAACATAGAGAACTAACCAAAACCGAACAGGAATATCTCGTTTCAGTAATTATGGAATGGATAAACCGCCAAATTCATTTGTAAAACTGTAATAATACTTAACACAAAAATTAAAATTTCATTAAAATTTCCCATAAAAGTTATTGTTGCAAATACAATAATAATATCAGTTATAATAGTTTATCTATTGATAATTGAGTGTACATTGTCAAGATACATATCTGACCGACATATGTTTCTACACTCTGTTTGTTCAACCGCAGCGGTTTCACAAACACGCGTTCCGAAACATAGGTCGCCAATATTGTTAGCAATAGCAGCAACATTGAGATTATCAGTAATATGGTTGTATTATAATTTAACATTATTGTACTCCTTATTATTACATTTGTAAGTAGCAGAAATAAAGGCAACCACTTCGGTGGGTTGATATACCTGAGGGGAGTTAGGATGTTCTGCGGTCCGAAATGAGTTAACTCGCCCTCTCAGGAGGACAATTGAAACAACAACAAAAAAATTGGTACTCAAAGGTCAAGAATAGACTTCATTTAGATGAAAAATGCAACAAAGCTAAAGCGGAAAAGGTAGTTCAACCAGCGAATGTCTCACAACATAAATTTTTCCCTTTTATTCATTTCCAAATAAAACAGTTTAAGCTTTCAAAAAAATTAGAACAAAGAGAAAATGAACTCTCTGTAATAGATCCATACAAAAAAAGAGACATATATTATGCTGGACATTTGGATTCTTACATATATTCTTACTACAATGAAAAATTATTAGAATATTATGAGAAATTTTTACAAAATAATTATTTAGAATGTAGTATTGCATACAGACATATTGATAAAAATAATGTAGGGACGGGCAAATCTAATATTGATTTTGCAGCAGAGGCATTTAAAGAAATCAAAAACAGAAAAGAATGTTATGCTATCGGTCTTGATATTCATAGTTTTTTCGATGAGCTTGATCACAAAATTCTATACAAGAATTTATGCAAACTTACAGAAAAAGATAAACTTCCTGACGATTTATATCAAATCTATAAAATTCTAACTAAATTTCATTTTATTGAACTAGATGAATTACTAAATAACAAATACATTAAAGCCAATAAATCTGATTTTTGGGATAAAGAAACACATTCATTTAAGAAAATATGTTCAACCAAAATCTTTAGAAAAATACTTACTGAAAAAAAAGATATAATAAAGAAAAATCCGAATCTAAACAAGGGAATACCACAGGGAACAAATTTATCCGGTACACTAGCAAATATCTATATGTTAGATTTTGATGTCACAATTCAAAATTTTGTAAACAAAATAAAAGGTTATTATCGAAGATATTCAGATGATATTTTGATTTTAGTTAATTCAAAAGACGAGTTGGATAGCTTGCTTATTCTTATAGAAGATGAATTAAATAAATTAAAACTGGAACTTTCTAAACAAAAAACTATATGTTGTCATTTTCAAGATAATAATTGTGATTATGAACCTTGCTCTTTTCGAAAAGATTACAATAGCAGTGCGGAATTTCAATATTTAGGTTTTACCTACAATGGTAAAATTATTTTAGTAAGGAACGGAACTATCGGTGCATTTTGGCGTGATGCCATAAGACATATTAGAAAAATGGTTTTATATAATTACAAAAATAAAACAAGAATTCCAATTGCTAAAATCTACGGATTATACTCGCATCTATCAAATAGAGAATCTAAATATGGCAATTTTTACAGTTATATAAGAAAATCACAACGAATTTTTGAAAAAGATTATCAATTTGGGGAAGAAGTGAAAATTAAATCCCAAATGTCTAAAAGTTGGGAAATTTTGCATAAATATCTAATCAAACTGAAAGAAAAATATAAAATAAGTGATAAAGAACTACCTATTCCTAAAGATATAAAAGAAAACTCATGTTTGTGATACCCTAAAGAAAAAAGGAGTGGAGTATGACAGTACCAAGTTATCAAGATTTTATGTTACCAACACTTAAACTCATAGCAGATAATTGCGAACACAAAAGCAGAGATATTGTCGAACAAGCTGCCGACATGCTTGGTTTGTCAGAAGAAGATAAGCAAGAAAAACTCCCTAGCCAAACGCAAGCAACATATTATAATCGTGCTATGTGGGCAAGAACATATCTTAAAAAAGCTTGTCTGCTTAATTATCCGGCAAGAGGTGTAATAAAAATTACTCAGCGCGGTATTGATTTACTAAAAACAAATCCAGATAAAATAACAAAAAACTTCTTGCTTCAGTATGATGAATTTAGAGATTTTCAAAATACCGTTAATACTGAACAAAGTGAAACAATTTCTTATGAATCAGTTGAAGAACAAAAAACTCCGGATGAGCTAATTGCAGAAGCAAGAGCGATATTGACTTCTCATTTAGAGGCAGATCTATTATCTAAAATCACAGAAAATTCCCCAACATTTTTTGAAGAACTTGTTGCAAAATTATTATTGGCAATGGGGTATGGGGGTTCAGAGAAAGACATCTTACAAAATCGTGGCAAATCCGGTGATGAAGGAATTGATGGCATTATAAAACAAGATGTATTAGGTCTGGATAAAATATATATTCAAGCAAAAAGATGGTCAGGTAATGTTTCCCGTCCTGAAGTTCAGAAATTTGTTGGTGCTGTACACGGACAAAATGCAAATCGTGGAGTATTTATTACAACTTCATCATTTACCAATGAGGCTAGAGAATATGCTAATAACATAAATTCTAATATTATCTTAGTTGATGGCAAAAAACTTGCTAAATTGATGATTGAGTATAATGTTGGAGTTCAGGTAAAAGATACTATTCAAATAAAGAAAATTGATGAAGATTTCTTTGTTGATGAAGGTTGATTACATTTTTTCTATATACCAGTTACTATTTCCAAAATGATTAAAGTTCCAATGAAGTTCAAAATAAAAATTAAACTCCAAAGAGTTATCGTCTTTGAAGTTCCAAGAATATTTATTTAATTGTGTTTTGCGGTAACTTTCAAATGCGTCCTGAATTTCTTTTGCAAACTTTTTCCTGAATTCAGAATACGGAATATCAAGTGTTTCTTTAGTCAATTTATTTTTCAAAATCATCTTCAAATCCTCTAATGTTATCAAGCTCTATGTTATAGCGTTTGCCGTTTTTATCAACACAAGTTGCAAAATCTACTGTTTTATCGGCAAACTCGTTTTCCCATAAACAAATCAGTAATCCGATTTCCTGCGTTTTTAAATTCAAAATCTTTGTTCCATATAGTTTGTAATCTTTTTCAACCATAGTATGCTCCTTTCAAGCTACACCATTCATCGCTCTTTTTGTGGCAAACATCAACTTTAAATCTCGAAATCGTATCATACAGACACATTCAGGACTTGATGTTTCTGTGAACCAGAGTTATGCTGTGTATGCACCCCATTTTATTATTTTTAAAAGGAGATTAACTATGAAAAAACTAGCACTGGCACAAGATGCCTTAGAGCTTTATGCTGAAAAATTTATGCCGTTAAATGAAATTGCAAAAAAGTTGAAAGTAAATGAAAAAACACTGCGCCGTTGGAAAAAGGCAGATAATTGGGAAGAAAAGAAATATAAGTTCATCAAAACCCAGTTATCTTTGCACCAAGATTTGTTTAAGTTAGGCAGAGTGCTTTTGAAATCAATTAAAAACGATATGGCACTTGGTGAAAAAATTGAACCGCCACGTATGTATTTTGCAATGAAGATTTTTAACCTGCTTAAAGTTGTTAAGGCCTACGAGGATGAAATCGCAGCAGAGAAACGCAAAATGGTTAAAAAGAAACCAAAAGGATTATCGCCAGAAATCATCAGAGAAATTGAAAAAAGTGTTTTAGGAATTCACTACGAAGAATAATTTTTCTAAAAGCCAATTTTTGGGTGAATTTATGCAGGAACGAGGATTTGTCTATAAAACAAATTTTACCCATCTTAATCGACGAGTTGAACACCTTTTGAACAACATTTGAAGTAGGTTCGAACTCCAATTATTCTTCGACATCTTTTTCGTGATCAATAAAGAACGCATTCAACACATCTGCATCGTTTCGTAGATGCTTAACTACCGGTGCGAGATTGTAGCATTCTTCAATTTCTGGTTGATTAGCAACAAAATAATCAATAACAACCGCAGTATTATAAATATTTTCTGACCACTTGCTCAACTGCTTAAACTCTTTTAGAGTAATATTCAATCCGACTTTTTCCATACTTATAACCTCCTTTGACACACAACATTAGCGTAAAAGGAGATAGAAAGCATTGAAAGATTTACAATTAAACACAATTATTCTTTATATTCATATTGTTTAGTGTAGTAGTTGAAATCATAGCTTATAGATACCGAATTATGTGGCAGCAAAAGATATTTCCACGGCTTGCCGTTATTCTTTGTCGTAAATTCGGTTGCATTATGACAATATTCTAATGCTGCTTTTGCTTTTTGCTGAACTTCTTCGGTTGAAATATCACTCTCTTTCTTGGTTTCAACCAAGTATATTGTATTGGCTGTTTCAACAACAAAATCTGGTTCATAGTTACGTTTGTTATCATCCCAAGTTATATTAAACTGACTTGGCGCAGGTCTAAGCCATTTTATGACATTAGAATCATCTTCTAAAATAATTGCAAAATCTTTTTCGGTTTTAGAATCAAAGGTGTATTCACCATGACAAGCCTTTTTAAATCCTGTAAATACCAGAGATTTTATTCTGCTTGTGGGTTCTATTGTTGCTTTATAGTCATAAATTTCATCTTCGGCATACTTAGTAGTGTTCCATTTAACAATAGGAGTTAAACCTCTTACGTCAGGGGCTTCATACCTTACAACTTCTTTTCTAAAATGTTCCATAAGCTGAGGTTTTATAAATGCTGTAATATCTTTTTTCTTATATTGAACAACATTTTTTACTTCTTCTTCGTTTAAATAGGTACTAAGTTTTTCTATAACCTGTCTTGCAAGTTTAAAAAGCAACTTTGCAGTTGTATCATAATTAACTTCAGGAATATTAATCAATTCATTTACGATAAGATTATCTAATTTATCATTTACATATGTTCCTGTACTTTGAATAATGTCAGTTTCCATTTCTCTAAGAGTTGTTCTTTTGATTTCTTCAGATACTGGTTGGTAGTTTAAGTTATGACAATCAAGATCAAAGTCCTCAAACCAAACCTTTGTGTTTGCAGGAACAATCATAATTCTTGGAATTTCAATAATGGTATCCTGTATTTTTTTAACCTGTTCTTCAATATTTTCTTCTATTCTTGCTTTTAATTTTTCTATCTCTGAATTATCAAAAATTCCAAGCTGAGTTTTATTTTCAATATCCTTTATCTGATTTTTAACAGCAACTTCAACTATTTCCTTTTTGGACATAGTTGCAATATTTTTACCGCTTTTAGCAAGTTCAAATGTAGCTTTGTTTATTGCCTTGTTTGCTTCTAAATTCTGTTTTGCATTTTCCTTTTCAATATTATCAACGATTTGTTCTATTCGTTTTTCTTCTTCAATAAGTTCTTGTTCTAACTTTGAAACTGTTGTTACTGCTTCTTTTTTATGACTAATTTCTTCTTCGTCAATCTCAATAATGTTTTCTTTCTTGATTATAGAACCTTCTTTTTGTGCTTCTTCGATAATCTCTTGGAACTTATCATGAGCAATAATAGTTAATTTATCCGCTTTTGGATTGCCTGTTCTTTCTCCATAAGGCAAACGTAAACCACGACCTATTGTTTGTTCTCTTAAAGTTGTTGATGTTGCTGTTCTAAGAGGAATAATTGTATAAAGGTTAGTTACGTCCCAACCTTCTTTAAGCATATTAACGTGGATAACGATTTCTATTTTGTTATTCGGGTCTTCCAAAGTCAGAAGTTTAGCAATATTTTCATCTTTTTCAGCACCTTTTTGTTGAGAATGAATTTGCATAACTTTATCTTTATAGTATCCGTTAAAGAACTCATTTGACTTAATATGAGATTCTAACCATTCTGCATGGCTTGTATCTTTTGCAACAATTAAAACAAAAGGTTTTATTAATTTCTTACCACTTGTTCTTGCATAAACATCTAAATCAACCTTTGTGTTTTCATGAATCTTTACACCATCTTCAAGTTTCATTATATCGAGTTCTTCAACACTCATTTGTTTCGGGTCAAAGTTCTTTCTTGTAGCTACAGCAGGCTCTTTGACAAAACCATCCTGCATTGCTTTTGCTAAAGAGTATTCATAAACAACATTTTTAAACTTAACTGTTTTACTACCGCTTTCAACTTGCGGTGTTGCCGTTAATTCCAAACCTAATACTGGATTTAACTCATTAAGGGCTTTTGCACTTGCACTTGCTCGATAGTGGTGAGATTCATCCATGAGTAAAACTAAATCCGGCAAGTTTTTCAGATAATCAAAATAAGATTCACCTAAATATTCTGATAATCTTTTAATTCTTGGCAATCCTGATTTTTTATCAATATCTGAATTGATTTTTGAAATGTTGAAAATATTTATCCTGACACGTTTGAAGAGGGTATTTGTTAGGTTAGTTACTATATTTTGATGTTTGTTGTAATTATCACCTGTAATAATTTGAGGTTGGCTTATTGCAAATTGCGAAATACCTTTAAAAACATACTTTGGATTGCTTGGATTACCTAAATCTGCGATAAGTTTATTATAAATAGTTAAGTTTGGTGCCAATACGAAGAAGTTATTTATCTTCTTTTCTATATGCAAATAAGCAATAAATGCCCCCATTAGTCGAGTCTTACCTACACCTGTTGCAAGAGAGAAACAAACGTTCGGAAATTCTCTTTCAAAATCGGAGAACTTTTTAACCTCTTCAAACTTTGAACCAAGTTCTTTGATTTTTGCTTTTGCCTCATCAAGATTTGTATTCTTATTAAGTTCCAAAACATCGGCAATATCAGAAAGTATTTCTAAACTTTCCCATTGCGGTTTTCTAAGACTTAATCGGTTTTTTATCTCATTTGCTGTTTTATTCATTTCTCACCTATAAATTACTTGCTGATGGATTTATGTGACCATCTATAACAATTATATTTGTATTTAAATTTAATTTTCTTTTTGCTGCATTTAACTCAGCTGCAATTTTTTGAGTTTGTTTTTCTTTATGTACATTTATGCAAATAAAATATGCGGCTTTTACGTTATCTGTACATTCTTTATATTTTTCTAATTGCTTTGTAAGACCTTTAATCGGTTGATTAACAGATAATTTAAATTCAATTAAAACTCGTAATTTACTACCTTGCGAAAAACAAAAATCTACAGGCCCACTACTCGTTTCTCGTTCTTGTTCTATGTTTATATTATTTTGTTCTAAATATTCATAAACGTATGTATGAAATACCTGTTGCCATGCTGTTTCTGGATTGTAATCAAAATTATTTTTCCATAATAATTCTCGTTTTAATTTATTATTATTTATTATAAATTTTTCAAAACGTTTTATTATATAGTTAATTATTTCTAAATTATTTTTTGCTTCAATTTTAAAATCTACATCTTTTAAATAATCTAACAAACGATCTCTTAATACAATTCCTTTAGAGTCTTTTTCAAAATTATACTCATTACCATCAAGTGTTGACATATATTTGGTTAATTGTTCAATTAACTCAGGATCATCTTTAAATAATTCAAATATTTTAGCTTGTTTATCTGCTTTATCATGGTGTTCTTGCCTTAAAATATCCAATATTTTTTTATCAATTTCTGTTCTTATTTTCGCATTTTTATCAACATAACCTCCCAATACATCATTCATGTCTGCATCTTTTGGTAAGTCAGATAAAATATTACGCGGAACAAAAAGGACCGGATAGACTTTTCTTTTTGTAGAATTTGGATGTTTGGGCAACATGAAAGTACGCTCTTTTATTATAAAAGATTCAGTAGGAAGATTTAAATTTTTTGCAATATTTTCAGTAAAAGATGCTAATTCCTCCCAAATTATATTTGCAGTAATATCACCGATATAATCAGCGCCAATACCTTCACTCAAAATATTTAATAAAGAAAAAGCTTCTTCTCCAATATCTGGTACACATTTGTATATATCTAAAGCATTTTTAAATAAAACTTCCGCATTGAATGAGCCAACACCTTGTCCATTTGTACCAAATTTTGAATACCCTAAACCTAAACCGACTGGTTCTTGAGCTGTTAGTTCTTGAATAATATTTTGTTTTGCTTTCTTCTTAATATTTTCATCAGATATCTTAAGATATGCTTTGATATGTCTTGCTAAATTTTTATAAAACGTTTCATACGTGTTCACAGCATTTTTATTAAATATTTCATATTTAGATTTTTTCAATAATCTTGGATCAATAAACAATTGAATATCTCTATTGACAAGAGTGTTTAAAACCCCGATTTCATAAAATTTTTTAGGGGAAATTTTAAAATATTCAGCAATAGAGATATGATGCTTTTTCAATTATTATTCCTCCTCAAAATCTTCTTCGACATCTTCAGGTTGGGCTTCTTCGATTATGTTTAGGTTATATTCTGCTCTGCCGAATTCGCAGCGGTTTAGGAGCATTTGAGGAATCTTCTTAACCGTAATATTTGAATAAGCACTTCCAACACCCTCTTCAAAATGTGTTGCACAGATTAGCAAACTTTCACCTTCTTCAAGTTTGTTATGTATCTGATTTAACAACTCATTTGATAAGAATTGAGTTGTTGTGAAGATAAAATCTTTTTCTGTTGAATAACCTTGCTTATAGACATTATTTTCATCAGGGGAGAATTTATACCCCTCATGTTTTGCCATTGCTTCTGCTAACATTTCAGCATCATATTTTGGCTCAATTATCCAATTATCAAACTCGTCTTTTTTGAGTAGCGACGGTGCAAGTTCATAGAATTTGTATCCGCCACCACCTTTCCACTCAACGGTTTTTGATATACCGCCTTGATCAGTTCCATCGACAACTTGGTGAAGTCTTGGTTCACAATGGGTATAACAATGGTCACCAAGTTCGATACCTATCCATTTTCTTCCCATTTTATGAGCAACTGCTGATGTTGTACCTGAACCTAAAAAAGAATCTAAAACTAAATCACCTTCATTAGAACCAAGGGTTAAAACTCTTTCGATAAGCCGTTCAGGTTTTGGTGTTGAAAAAACTTCTATTGGATTAAACTGTTTAACTTCTTTTTTTGCTTCTTGATTATCTCCAACTTCATCTCTGAACCATATTGTTAAGGGGACAAAACCATCTTGAACATCTGTTATAAAACGTTTATATCTTGGAACATTATTTCCACTTGTTCCAAACCATATACGGTTATCTGCTATTAATTTTTCAAAATTTTCTTTTGAAAATCGCCAACTTGTGCCAGGCGGAGGCATAATTTTTCTTCCTGAGGGGGTGGTAATTTCATAAATATCTTTTTCATTGGGAGTTTTTGCATGGCAAGGTCCAGAAGCCCATACCCCACGTGGGTCATTATCAGGATTTGAATAACCATTTTTACTTTCCTCTGTTCTTGGTAATAGATTAGGTCTCCATAATGTCTTATTTTTTGCATACACCATTACAAAATCATGGTTATCAGAAAACCATTTTGCATCGTTTGCTCTTGTGTGTTTTTTATGCCAAATACAGTTATTTATAAAGTTATTTCTACCAAAGATTTCATCACAGAGTATTTTACAGTATGCCTGTTCATTATCATCTAAGGAAATCCATATAGAACCGTCTTCAGCAAGCAAATTATGCAGAATTTCTAATCTTGATTTCATTAGGGACAGCCATTTAGAATGTTCAACATTGTCATCATAATGTTCAAAAGCAGAACCAGTATTATAAGGAGGGTCGATATATATGCACTTAATTTTACCTGTATAATCTTGTTCAAGTGCTTTCAAAGCAAGCAAATTATCCCCGTGGATAAGCATATTTTCAGTATTTTTATCGCCATAAGACTTTTCAGGAACTTCAACCAATATCCTTGGCTCAATGTCCTTATACTCATCATCTTTCCCTATCCAAGTTAATTCTAATTTTTGCTTGCTCTTGTTCATTATTAATTATCCTCTGTGTATTTATTACCAAATTTATACTACAACACCCAAATGTCAAAAATGGTCGCACTATTTTTGTGGATTCTGTGGTTGTTGAGGCTTTGGCGCCGGTTGTGAAGTTTTTGGCGGAGTAAATCCTCTTTTCTCAATATTAGGTTGTGCTGAATTTGGCGGATTAAAACCTTCATTTTGCCAATCTTTCTGCATAGATATAGGCGGGTTTAATCCATTTTCTGCTCTATAAAATTTCATATTTGTTCTCCTTTATTTTTTAGGTCCTTTGGGTTGGGTTGTTTTTGGCGGATTTGCTCCACCTTTTACAGATTTAGTTGTTTGGGTAGTCTTAGGCGGTGTAAAACCATCCTGCCCATATGATTTACTCATTATTACCTTCTTTCTTTATATAATATTCAAAATCTTTAGCTTTTATTGATTGCTCAAAAAATCCTTGTGATTCAGATTGTAATTGTGTTGGATTTTGGTTTTGATATTGAATATGAGAATTATTTTTTAACATAACAATAGATGTTAGAATAACTGCTATAATAAAAGTCCAAAAAAATGTAGTATTCAATTTTTCTGAAACATCAAAGCATTTCACGGATTCTGCATCTAGTTCCCCATTCTCATCCAGTCCATAATCACAACCTTTTTTAGAAACTCTTGCAGATATAAGTTGTAATATTAAAGTAATTATAAACAATGATGTTGCAATACAAAATAACCAAAAGTTTTCGGGTAAAACTTTTTCGCTAAAACTTACTAGTAAAGTTATTGCACCTGTTGATGATACAAATATCCAATTTTCAATATTTTTATTATTTTCAGTATAGTAATCTTTTAAAAGGTCATTATATTCTTTTTTATTCATTTGTTTTAGCCTCATTATTCAGTTCTTTCTGTTTGTTAGGGTTTGAAATGGATGTAACTATATTTGCCATATCAATTTGTGCATTCATAAGCTGATTTTTCTTATCGATTTCATCTAAAAGCCATTTGGGGCCATAGGGCTGTTGTATATTATCCCAAGTAATTTTATCCTTATAACCAATATCATTTACTATCATTTCTATTAATTTTGTTTTTGCACGACCAATTCGTTCAGCACTAAAATCTGCTTCATTTTTTGTATATTCACTATACAAAGCTGCATATGCATCTCTTACTGGTTTTGAATCAACAAAAACTAAGTCTATTAAGTTTAAAGCATTTACATAACTTATATCTTGAGATGAAACTCTTTGCATCATTAAAATTTTAAGAATCCATAGCTTGTCATTTCTTTTATCTTTATCATTTTGGATTTTGCTGGATATAAAAAGAGCAATAACAGGTGAAGCAAGAATTGCTAATACATTTATTATTGCTATTGTAATAGTTTGCCATGGTTCCATTAGTTTTTATCCTCCAATTCTTTCTTCTTCTGACGTTCTAATTTTTTAATACTGTCTGCAGTTGGTAAATCTTCCGGCATGGTACCACCAAGCTCTTTAATTGTTTGGCGAACTTTTTGACCTACCTCATAGTGTGTTTTATTTGCGTTTTGCTTGCCTTTGATATTTTCTCGTCTTAATTTTTCCTCTGTTTGTGTTGCTCGGAATAAGTTTGCCGCAAGTTCCGTACTTCCCATATGATCCAATATATCTTGACTTTTCTTTAAGCCTTTTCTTTTATGAATAGCTTGTTTATCTAATCCGCCATACAAACCCTTATATCCAAAATTTTGGAATATTGCGTAGTCAAGGGGTTCATTAACACCGGCACCTTTTGCTGCATCAGCCAGTTGTTTATTATGTTCCCTCATTTGTTCTCTTAATAAAAGTCTTTTAGAATCTTCCTCAGATTGAATTAAACGTTTTTCCTCTTCTTCTAAAAGTTCTTTTTGACGCGTTTTTATAGCAAAGTATGCCTGTCCCATTGCGACATTTGGTTTAGTAGGATCTGCGTTTTGAACTGCAATATAGCAAGCCAATCTTGAAAGTTTTAAACTATCAAGCTCCCTATCAGCTCCTGAGCCGATTTGAACCATGTCGAGCATGTCCTCGATATGGTTTTCTATTTCTTCATTAATATTTTTTAAGGCTTCTTTTACTTTATCAATTACGGGTAAAAAATGCCTGTATTCTGAATATTCAAGCAATTTATATAAATCTCTTGCAGACCAATATTCATATCCTTCTTCACTAATTCTTTTAATTTTTTCAAAAGGTGATTTTAATAAGTCATCAATTGAATACTTCATACCAACCTCCAACGAATTACAAATAAATCTTTTTCTTCAATTTTCTGCGTCATATTTGCTTCAATTTTTTCAATAAGTTCTTCTTTCTGCTTATCAACCATATCTTGTGATTCAAAAAGTTCGCGACGCATTTTGTTTCTTTTTGCTTCCATATCTTTTATTTGTCTTTGAACTTTTACTTTTTCTTCAAGATTTATGATTTTCTTTGATTCTGTTTTTTGAGTTTTTATATCTTTATCTAGCTGCTTAAGTGCAATTTCAAGACTATTTTTCCTATCTTCCGCCCATTTATCAAGTTTAGTCATTTCTTCATCAAAAAATTGAGCATTCCTTTGTGATATAAAATCAAGCAATCCTGCTTTTCTGCCGGAAAGATAAGTATTAAATTTATTATAATCAGGAGTTCCATCAGTAATTTCAACTTCAGTGGCATCAAGCATAAACATCTTTTCACATTGGTCATAATCAATATATTCGCCATTATCCTGATAACCTGCAAAAAGTAAATAATCTTCGCTTTCAAAGGCATTTACAGTCATTGCTTTTAAAATCATCCAACCGGATTTGCCAACTAAATCTTCCAAAATAGAAATCTTTTTAGTTTTGTCATTAGTGTAATCAAAAACAAGTTCTTTTGGCTGCAATTCAAGGTTTTTACAATTATTCAACATCCGTTGTGCAAGCGGATGCCCTACACGATATGTGTTTGCATCTTCTATATTTTTACCCAGTTTATAAGGACCTCTATTGATATTAAGTTCAGGGAAAGGATTTTTATCAAGCATGAAAAACATCTTTTTATCATCAAATGTGGCACAATCGCCTAAACAATATTTGGTTAGATCCCATAATTTTTGTTCAAATTTATCAAGAAATTTTTCCGTACTGTCTTTACTGATTTTAAGTTTTTGTGCGACTTCGACGTCGAAATTTTCAAGTAATTTTTTCCTTGTTTCAAGCATTTTTTCGTCAATATCAGATTCCATCGATTTTTGAAGGTCATCAAAACTCTTATTTATTTCTTCTTCAGACCTACAATTTTGCAGTATTTCAACAATACGCTTTTCAAAATCTATGCCGGAACCAATTGCTCCTAGAACTTCATCGCTTGCACCAAAAACACCATCAAATAATTTAAATTTCTCACTTAATAATTCAAAAACTCTGATATCTGCAGCATTTTTCGTATTTAAAAAGTTTACTACAACGACATCATGTTTTTGTCCGTATCTATGACAACGACCAATTCTTTGCTCAATTCTTTGTGGATTCCAAGGTAAATCATAATTTACAAGCAATGAACAGAACTGAAGGTTAATGCCTTCTGCTGCTGCTTCAGTTGCAATCATAATTTCCGCATTGTCTCTAAAATATTCAACCAAAGCAGCTCTTTTGTCTGCAGTTTTAGAACCGGAAATCTTGTCTGTTCCTTTATATTTTTCGCACCAATTTTTATAAATTTCTTTTGATTTTTCATCATTATTGGAACCGTTAAATAAAACGATTTTTCCTTTATATTTAGTCTTTTCAAGAACTTTTTGTAGATACTGTTGAGTTCTTGTAGATTCTGTAAAGATAAGAGCCTTTTTGCTGCCACCATTTTTTGTATTCTCAGAAAAACCTTTTTCTAATGCTGTTAATAATTTTTCGCCTTTTGCGTTTTTATCAATTTTTTTGGCTAATTCGTAAAATTTAGTTAAAAGAGCTTTTTCTTCTTTTATTTCAATTATTTCTTCAGGAGAATAATAATCTTTTTCTTCGGTAGTTTCTTCTGAATCTTCCTCTTCATCATCAACCCATTCTTCTTTTAATTCATCAAAATTTTCAAGATTATCCTGCAGCTCTTGTTCTTCTTCGTCAATTTCTGGATGATTATTATCAATTATATTTTGCAATTTTTGTGCTAAACCGCCTAATGTCCCGGATATTGCAAATGTCGAAGATGCCAATAATCTGCGAACAATTAACGTCATCAATTTTCTTTGACTTTGAGGTAAAGCGTAAAGTTTAGGGTGGCTCAGGTATTCAGACAAACCGAGATATAATTCATGTTCTTCTTCTGTTGGAACGAATTTTTCGGTAATTGCTATTCTGTTTGTGTATTTAATATATTCTAAAACTTGTTTTCTCAATGTTCTTTGGCATATTGGAGAAATTCTTTCTTTTAATTCTGCGAAATCAACTTGTTGTCCAGCCCTACAATACTGTGCTTTAAAACTAGGTAAATCTCCGAAAGTGTAATTATCAATAATGCTTACAAGACCATAAAGTTCTAATAATGAATTTTGTAAAGGTGTAGCGGTCAATAATATTTTATTTCTATCTATTAAGGATTCTTTAATCGCATTTGAAATTTTATTAGAAGCCTTGTAGACATTTCTCAAACGGTGCGCTTCGTCTATTACAACCAAATCCCAATTAATTGCTTTTATATAAGGAGCTTTATTACGGGCAAAATTATATGAACATATAACAATTTTATCCTGTTCAAAAGGATTTAAATTTCCAGACTTAATTTCATCGTTAAAAGTTTTAGCTTCCAATATTGCTGATGGTAAGAAAAACTTTTCTTCAAGTTCTTGTTGCCATTGTTTGCGAAGAGAAGACGGCATAATTATTAAGATTTTCTTTTTTCTTTCAGCCCAATATTGAGATACAATAATACCAGCTTCAATTGTTTTTCCCAAACCTACTTCATCAGCTAATATAGCACCTTTTGATAAGGGGGATTTAAAAGCAAATAATGCTGCATCTATCTGATGGGGATTCAACTGAACTTGAGCTTCAGATAATGTCCTTACAAACTTTTCGATAGTTTCAGAAGAACACCTTTTTGTTAATTCGTATGCATAATATTTGGCATGATAATCTGTTTTCATTACACTTCCCCAAATTTATTTTACCATGAAAATACCGAACTGCATGTTGTGTAACGATTTTCACTTCTTATTCGCAAACCAATTAGCAAACATTGATATTAATGGATGTTCAAAATCAAAGAAGAATAACTTATGCTCTTCAACATATTCAGGCTCGTTATCTTCCATTTGCTTCATTACTTTTTTATTATGTTCATATATATCATTTATCATCTTTTCTCTTGTTTCAGCAATTTTTAGAGCCTGTTGCCGTCTTTCTTCTTTTGTTAAGCCATCGTTTATTTGATATGGTGGTTCTGTTTTGAGTTTATTTTCTTGTATCAATTTAACAATATCAGCAAAACCGCAAACCTTTAAATCAACTGAATTATAAATCTTATCAAATAAACCTTTGTCAAAATATTCTGCTTCAATTTTTCCGTCTAAATAATCATCGCCTATTAAAAGAGAATTAAACCAAAGAATCTGCTTTATTGATAATTTATTTTCTGCGATATATGAAACATAAGAAGATAAATCAAATAAGTGTTCGTTGTCCGGCAAGGGTATATCTACACCCAATTCTTTTGCTCTTGCTTGAATTGCTTTAAACCCAAAACCATTATTATTCATCCCCCAATGAATAAAACTAACATTCGGAATTTTATCAAAAACCAACTTAAAATTTTCAAGAGTCAATCTTTCGGCCTGTTCTAAAGAATTATCGTCAGTATGATCGCTTATTAAGAATCTATATCCCTTGTCCGTTTTAAAATTGTAAATAACTATGCAAGAAACTCTTGGTGCTGGGCTTGAATCGTTATAAAATCCATCACTTGCATAGTGAATAAAATAACAGTCATCTCTATTTATAAAATCTTGCAACTTGTTATCCATATTTTTATTATACACAAACAATGTGTCAAAAATGGACATAGTGAATAAATTGCGATTTATTATAGTTTTATTAGCGTTCAAATGCCGTTTTAATTTTCATCTTTTTCATTAGCTTCTATATCTGCAAGCATCTGAGCATAAACTTTCGCTTGAATTTCTTTAGCTTCTTCTTGTTCTTTTACTTTTCTTATTGCGCCTTCGATTATTGGATCGCGTACTAATCTTAATATTTTTGGATTTGGCTCCGGTATTTCCTTGTGATAAGCAACCTTATAATTTTCACATTGTTCTTCGAAAGGTATTTTTTCAAGGCCATCTAGGAACGATTTTGTTAGTTTTAGTGCTTTTTTCTTCCATGCAAATGCTTGTCTTAGTTTTTCCCTGTCTTCAGCTGTTCGCCACAATGCAGGTACTGACGGTAAAATATAGGCAGAACCTAGTCCTCTTTGGTCTTCACCGTCATAAAGGAAACCTTCGTCTTCTGAATAAATATCTCTTCTTAGATACATTGATTTTGAAGTACAAAGTGGCATCCAATCACCGGTATATGTTCTATCTGTAACAGAATCATAGATCCCATTTCTACCATATTTTAAAGGATTTTTACTTCTTAAGCACATTCCGATAAGATATTTTTTATCAGGAAGTTCCTGTTGTACATAACTTTTCTGCCATAATTCATTTGGAGATTTGCCATTAAATAATTGGTTTCTGTGAATTCTTTGATTAACAATTGCTTGTATGTGGTAATCTAAAAGATTTTTACAATCAAAAAGATTAGTGTTTGGTTCTGGAGGTATAAATTCTCTCAAATCGTAAGCAATAGACGATGTATTTATGTTTGTAGGAATTTCAAAACTATATCTTGCACCTGTATATATAAGTATAGGTGTTAAATTGCTTTTATTGCAATTAATTTCAGCTTTTTTAATTTTGCCGGTTTGATAAATATAAGAATCAAATTGCATATTCCTAATAAAGATTTTTTGAGGCTTTCCATATTCAATAAAAGCATAATAAACAGCTTGAATTATATGCCCAGAGTTAACAGGTTCAAAGTATATGAACCAACCAAGCCACTTTTCGGTTTTTACATCCTTGACTACCGTAAGCCAAGGGTAAAAATATCTTTTTCCTCGCTTTAACGGAAATTTTAGCTGACAACTTTCAATTATCCAATATTCATTCGCTTTGATATTTGAATAATCCCTCGCAATAACTTTTTCGTGGTGTCGTCTTGCTCTTTTGATTTGTTCAGGAGAATATTCTTTTTTTAATAATCTATCAAAAGTCTTATCGCATGGGAAGTTTGCAGTTTTAATTTTATCTTTTTGTTTTGCATAATTAAGGGTTTGCATCCAACAATCAATAGCTGAGGGTGCTGTGGGTTGCATATATAGATTTTTGTAATAATCATAGTATTCCGGTTTTACACGGTATTCCTCTTCTTTAAAGCCTTTCTTTGACAAAAGTGCATCTTCGCCGAATTGTTCATATTTAACTCTTGCCTTACATAAAGCAGAATAACTTGATTTTTTATCAGGATGTTTTTCGTTCCACTCTTTAAGAAATTCAACGATTTCTTTATGTTTCATTCCTTCTGTTTTTTCTATTAATTCAACGTATTTTTTCGCTTGCTTCTTTGCCCATGATGGAGATTCTTTATAGAATTTAGAATGTTGTACATTTATTTTTATGCCATTGTATCTGTTTTTGGCTGCTTCCGGAAGTGAATCAAGGTTTATTAAATAGTTTTTATATTTACCTTTCTTATCATAAGTACAAGAATATTCGCCGCGTTTACATTTGCGTCTGACAGTTTCTTTGACTTCGTGAGTCAATTCGCAAACATCTTCCATGCTCAGCCAAATATCTTCTGCCATTCTTACTCCTTAAAAATGCTAATTATTGGTTATGTTAGAGTATATCACAATGACAATAAAAAGATATTGCCCAATTAGCCATACAAGATTTAACAAATAGACATAAACGAACATATAACTTAAAACTTTATTATCATTAAATTTGAGAGTGAATTATCAAAGAGTTTTGGAATTTATATCATGGATTTTTGAAGTTTTTCCGACTTTTTGTTTAACAGTTTGAGAATATTCTCATTTTGTGTCTGAGAATTATCATTTTAAGTGATTGTTTATACCCTCAAAACTTAAAAAGTTTGAGAATTCTCTCAAACTTCCGGGGGTATTTTTCTCAATCTCTCTGATAATCTATACCCACCCACAAAAACCCATGAGATAATCATGGTTACTATATACACAAACTCTTAAAACTGCTCAGGTTGGACACGAACCTGTTAAGTCTTAAAACGCTTGCTATGTCACTATTTATCTTAACTCTGTTTTCAGACAAGTCAAGTCTATCAAGTAATAATAATGCGTTTTTTAGACACATTTCGTATCAATTGCTAAAAATGAACCGATATCAGTCTTAGTTTATTATGGAGTTGTACTCCGGATTAAACTAGTTTATTTATTTAAAATATACTTTTCAGCATTCAGATGGAATACCTTTTCTTTTTCTTCCTCGGTTAATTCTAAAGTCTCCATATATTTCATCATTTCAGACAAACATTCATAAGGATAATCAGATGCAAAAATGATACTATCTATACCAAGAGCTTTCTTAGTACATTCAAAAGCAAGTTTAGACATATTACCGCTTGTTGTCACAACAACATTTTTATTTTTAAAGTAATATGA
>Ga0265301_10001400_pt1 | contig 31724 bp, 25 predicted proteins | sample AusTroGonzalo_MG_2_FD_193488 | JGI IMG/M metagenome (GOLD analysis project Ga0265301, IMG submission 193488) | Bovine rumen microbial communities from tropical cattle in Woodstock, Queensland, Australia - Gonzalo_04 | ecosystem: Host-associated > Mammals > Digestive system > Stomach > Rumen ... | reverse complement strand
TCGTCATGCGCAATTGTAAGAGGTTTAAGAACTGATGGCAAGTATGGTCCCAATATTTTCAGTTTCGAGCATCGTGAACACGACACTATTGCCAATGGCAAGGTGGCATTTCGGTTTCCTGTTGCCAAAATGAGAGCTGATTGGATTGATACGATGCGTTTTACACAGCCGCCTCATTGTGACAGTATGACCTTTTGGGAAGCGATGAACGCGGCAAGCAACACGCAGGGATGGCTCATCCTCCATAACGATAGCATCGTTTATGAGAGGTACTGTGGCGATTTCTCGTCCGACCGCATGGCCAACATCTTTTCCGTTACCAAATCCATCACATCACTACTATGCGGCATCGCGGTTGACGATGGTTATATTCACAGCATTGATGACCCTGTTACCGACTATCTGCCGGAGCTGAAAAAGAAAGACCCGATGTGGCAAAAACTGACCATCCGTCATTTGCTGGATATGAAGAGCGGACTTGATTTCGACGACACCTACGAGTTCACCTCATTAAAGGATTTGAAGATGCTTAATGCTATGGCCAAATTGAATTACGGACACAATCTGATGAAGCAAATCAAAAGTCTGAAATTCCGTTGTGAGCCAGGCACATCGCGTCGTTATGAGAGCATGACGGTAGCAATCCTCGGTGTTGTTATTGAGCGTGCATCAGGCAAGCGTTTTGCCGACTATCTCAGCGAAAAGGTATGGAAACCGCTCGGTATGGAGACGTTTGCGCTAATCAACATTGACAGCCGCAAACATGATAATGCACACACTTTTGGCGGCCTCTCGACCACTATAAAAGACCTTGCCAAGATAGGCTGTCTCTATCTCCACAACGGAATGTGGAATGGAAAACGCATTGTGAGTGAGGAATGGATAAATCAGACTAAGGAATTTGATTCCAATACTGTTGGCTACCATTTCAATTGGTATAACGTGAATTACGAAGGTTATATTAGACCTGAACATTCCGGCTACTATGCGCTGGGAATCTGCAATCAGGTGCTTTACGTTAACCCCGACAAAAACCTTGTCATGGTGAGAATCGGGCTACACAACAACACCTGCGCAATTATTCCAGTGCTGATGGAACAGTTGAGCATTTCGTGGCCAACAGAATAAAACCGCAAAAGGATAAATTAGTAGAATACCAAACAATTCAACAATTAAACAAACAACAATTAAACATCAAGTTATGGACAAAAATGAAATGAGAGAAGTGATCGCCAAGCGCGCAGCCAAAGAACTGCACGACGGCGATGTTGTCAATCTTGGCATTGGCATTCCGACTTTGATCCCCAACTACCTTCCTGAAGGTGTCACCGTGACCCTCCAGACCGAGAACGGCGCTATGGGTATGGGCCCGACTCCCGAGGAAGGTAAGGAAGACAAGAACCTCATCAACGCTGGCGGTGGTGCTATCACGCTGCTGCCCGGTGCCTGCACTTTCGACTCGGCCACTTCGTTTGCCATCATCCGTGGCGGCCATGTGAACGTGTCGTTCCTTGGTGCTTTGCAAGTCGATGAGAAGGGCAACCTCGCTAACTGGATTATTCCTGGCAAGATGGCTCCTGGTATGGGCGGTGCTATGGACCTCGTCGTGGGTGCTAAGCGCGTCATCTTGACTATGGAACACACCCAGAAGGGTGCTCCCAAAATTCTGAAGGAGTGCACGCTGCCTCTGACCGCTGCCGGACAGGTGAACATGATCATCACCGAGATGGGTGTCATGGACATCACTCCTGAAGGCATCGTCTTGAAAGAGATTCATCCTGAGTTCACGGTGGAAGATGTGCAAGCCGCCACAGAGGCCAAGCTCATCATCTCCCCGAACCTGAAACCTATGGACATCTAATTTCCAAGGAGATGGAATATACCTATCTGAAGATTGAGGAACACGACTATATCGCCGTCATGAAGGTGTCGGCCCCCAAAACCCTGAATGCCCTGAATACAGGTGTTTTCAGGGATATGGACGACTACCTGACCAAGTTCGACTGCAACAAGTTCCGTGTCCTCATCGTCACTGGTGATGGCGAGAAGAGCTTTGTGGCAGGTGCCGACATTAGCGAGATGGCCAACCTCAGCATGCTGGAAGGTCAGACCTTCGGCGCACGTGGTGCTGCGGTGTTTCGCAAATTAGAGACTTTGCATGTGCCGGTGATTGCCGCTGTGAACGGTTTCGCCCTTGGTGGAGGCTGCGAGTTGGCAATGGCCTGCGACATCCGCATCTGTTCTGAGAACGCCAAGTTCGGTCAACCCGAAGTGGGTCTGGGTATCATCCCTGGCTTTAGCGGCACTGTACGTCTGGCTCGCCTCGTGGGTCAGGGGATGGCCAAGCAGCTCATCTATACGGGTAAGGTGATTCGCGCTGACGAAGCCTTACGTATCGGTCTTGTCAATGAGGTCGTCCCTCAAGCAGAGTTGATGAATCGCGCTTTCGAACTGGCTAACCAGATTGCCGCGAATGCTCCTTTGGCTGTAAAGGCCGCCAAGCATTGCATCAATGCTGAGTACGATATGGATGCCGATGAGGCAGTTCTGTATGAAAGTGGTATCTTCGGACATTGTTTTATCACTAAGGATCAAAAGGAAGGAATGAAAGCTTTCTTGGAAAAGCGCAAGCCTAATTTCATAGGAGAATAAATCTGCTTAATTCGTTAAATTCGTAGTTAACAACAATTCAAAATAATCAAATTATGAAAATCTGTGTTATCGGAACTGGTACAATGGCAAAGGGAATCGTGAAGGCTTTCGCCGCCAAGATGCCCGTCGTCATGAAGAGCCGCACCCAAGCCAGCCTGGATAAGGCAATGGCTTCTATCGCCAAAGGTTATGGCAAACTGGTGGAAAAGGGCAAGATGACCCAAGAGGCCGTAGATGCCCTGCTGAAGAACATCACCACCACTACTGACTACGCCACCTTTGCTGACGCCGACCTCGTTATCGAAGCCGCCGTCGAAGAGATGCAATTGAAGAAAGAGGTCTTCATGGAACTTGACAAGATCTGCAAGCCTGAGACCATCTTTGCCACTAACTCGTCCTCATTGTCGATTACTGAAATCGCTGCCTGCACCACACGTCCGGCACAATTCATCGGAATGCACTTCTTTAACCCCGCTGACCGTATGGCCCTCGTTGAAGTCATCAAGGGACAACTCACCAGCGACGAGGTCACCAAGTGCATCGTTGAACTGGCCACGTCCATCGGCAAACAGCCCGTTGAGGTGAAGGAAGCCCCTGGATTCGTTGTCAACCGCATCCTCATCCCGATGATTAACGAGGCTGTGGGTATTCTCGCCGACGGTATCGCATCCGCTGAGGATATCGACAAATGCATGATGCTGGGTGCCAACCACCCGATGGGACCTTTGGCTTTAGCCGACCTCATTGGCAACGATGTCAACCTCGCCATCATGGAAGTGTTGTACAAAGAGTTCGGCGACCCGAAGTACCGTCCTCATCCATTGCTGAGAAAGATGGTGCGTGCCGGATTGCTTGGACGTAAAACTGGAGAAGGATTTTATAAGTATTAATCAGTTGGCAGTTGGGAGTTACCAATTATCAGTTAAACTGAAAACTGCCAACTGAAAACTACAAACTAAGAATAATGGATTTTAGCTATTCAAAGACAGAACAGTTGTTCTTGCAGATGATTAGATCGTTTGCTGAGAACGAAGTAAAGCCTTTGGCCGCCGAAGTCGATGATCAGGAACGTTTCCCGATGGAGACTGTCCAGAAGATGGGCAAACTCGGTATCATGGGTATTCCGATCCCGAAGCAGTACGGTGGACAGGGCGGTACCGTCCAGATGTACATCATGGCGGTCGAAGAGCTCTCGAGAGTGTGCGCCACCACCGGCGTCATCGTCTCAGCCCACACCTCGTTGTGCATGGCTCCCATTCTGGAGAACGGCACCGAGGAACAAAAAATGAAGTACCTGCCCAAGTTGGCTTCAGGTGAATGGATTGGTGCTTTCGGTCTGACTGAACCCAACGCTGGTACCGACGCTGCTATGCAGCAGACCACAGCCGTCGACGCTGGCGACAAGTGGATTCTCAATGGAACCAAAATCTTCATCACCAACGCCTCCTATGCCAACGTGTTTATCGTGATGGCTATGACTGACAAGTCGAAGGGCACCAAGGGCATCTCCGCCTTCATCGTGGAGAAGGGCATGAAGGGCTTCAGCATCGGCAAGAAGGAACTCAAGATGGGTATTCGCGGCAGCGCTACCTGTGAGTTGATTTTCGAAAATTGCGAAGTACCGAAAGAAAACCTCCTCGGACCTCTTGGCAAGGGCTTCACCATTGCCATGAAGACTTTGGACGGTGGCCGTATCGGTATCGCCTCCCAAGCTCTTGGTATCGCCCAAGGTGCTATGGATGAGACTGTGAAGTACACCAAGGAACGCAAGCAGTTCGGTAAGTCGATTGCCCAGTTCCAGAACACCCAGTTCCAGATGGCTGACCTCAAGACCAAAGTTGAGGCCGCCCGTCTGCTGGTTCGTAGCGCCGCTTGGAAGAAGGATATGGGTCTCCCGTATTCACCTGATGCAGCAATGGCTAAGCTGTTTGCCGCTGAAACCGCTATGGAAGTGACCACTAAGGCTGTCCAGTTCCATGGTGGCTATGGTTACACTCGTGAGTATCCTGTGGAGCGCATGATGCGTGACGCCAAGATTACCGAGATCTATGAAGGTACCTCGGAAGTCCAACGCATGGTCATTGCCGGTCAATTGTTCAAGAAATAATAGGAGGGAAGCAGTATGAATATTATCGTTTGTATCAAACAAGTTCCGGATACCACTGAAATCAAGATTGATCCGGTAAAGGGTACGCTGATTCGTGACGGTGTACCGAGCATCATGAATCCCGACGACAAAGGCGGTCTCGAACTCGCTCTCCGTCTGAAAGACCAATTTGGTGCCAATGTCACCGTCGTTTCGATGGGTCCCCCGCAGGCCGATGTCATCATGCGCGAAGCTTTCGCCATGGGCGCCGATCGTGCCATCCTGCTCTCCGACCGTAAGTTCGCAGGTTCCGATACTCTGGCTACTTCGTATGCCATTGCCGGTCTCTGCCGTACTTTGGACTATGACCTCATCATCGCTGGCCGTCAGGCTATCGATGGTGACACTGCTCAAGTGGGTCCTGAGATGGCTGAACATCTCGGTCTGCCTCAGATTACTTACGTTTGCGATGCCAAGCTGCTGCCCAACGGCAACCTGCAAGTCCACAAGGAGAACGAGGACAGCGTCCAAGTTCTCGAAGTGGAAGGCAAGTGCCTGCTGACCGTGCTGGCTTCTGCATTTGAGCCCCGTTACATGACTGTCAGCGGCATCGTTGAGGCCTACAACCGCGAGGTGGAGGTCTGGGGTGCCGATAAGATCGACTACGATGAGACCAAGCTCGGACTGAGCGGTTCACCCACCAAGGTGTTCCAGAGCTTCCCGAAGGCCATGAAGGCCCCGGGCGAGGTGCACGAGGTGAGCGAGGAAGAGGCCGTTGAGCTGATTGTCAACAAACTGAAAGAAAAACACATCATCTAAAAGTTACAGCCATGGAATTGAAAGATTATAAGAACGTATTCGTTTTCGCAGAACAACGTGAAGGCATCATCCAATCCGTTGCTTTCGAACTTTTAGGAAAGGCTCGTGACCTTGCTGATGCTCTCGGTGAGAAGGTCGTGGCCATGTTGTTGGGTTGCAATGTGAAAGAACAAGCCCAGAAACTGATTGAATTCGGTGCTGATGAAGTCATCGTTGCCGATGTTCCTGAACTGAAGGATTACCTTTCAGAGCAGTATTCGCAAGTTGTTGACCAGATTATTAAGGAGCGCAAGCCCAACATCGTGCTGTATGGTGCCACCACCATTGGCCGTGATATGGCTCCGCGTATTGCCGCCCGTCTGAAGACCGGTTTGACCGCTGACTGCACCAAGCTCGAAGTGGTTGCTGACGAAAAGAGCAACAACGAGCTGCAGTTCCGCATGACCCGTCCCGCTTTCGGCGGTAACCTTATGGCCACCATCATCTGCCCGAATAACCGTCCCCAGATGTCAACCGTGCGTCCCGGTGTGATGCAGAAGCGTCAGCGTCAGGAAGGCCGTCAAGGTGTTGTCACAGAATTCGTCCCGAAATTTGACACCAGCAAGTTCAAGGTGAAACTCGTTGAGACCATCAAGGAAGACAAGACCGTGGTCGACATTGCCGATGCCAAGATTTTGGTATCCGGTGGCCGTGGTGTCCAGAACAAGGAGGGTTTCGACAAACTTCAAGCCTTGGCCGATGTCATCGGCGGTGTGGTGTCATCCAGCCGTGCTATGGTTGACAACGGCGTGATGCCTCACGACCGTCAAGTGGGTCAGACTGGTAAGACCGTCCGTCCGAACCTTTACATGGCTTGCGGTATCAGCGGTGCCATCCAGCACCTCGCCGGTATGGAGGAGTCCGACTTCATCATCGCCATCAATAAGGATAAGTTTGCCCCCATCTTCAGCGTTGCAGACCTCGGTATTGTCGGTGATCTGCACAAGATTGTCCCGATGCTGACGGAGCGTTTGAAGAAGGAGATTGAGAAGTAATCTTAATCCGATATTGTTGACTATTATTGTAGAGACGGTGCATTAGTGCCGTCTCTATTTCTTTGTATTTAAAAAAAGACTATTTTTGCCGCTGATCTCATTGATATTTGTAGACAAGCGTAAAATACATCAAAAACATCGCAATGGATTCGAAGATTCTTTCAATAAGTCGTTATCAAGTTCTCAGTGGCAGCGCCTTGAAGCTCATCGCCTGCCTCTCGATGCTTGCCGACCATCTCGCCAAGTGTTATCTTTGTCGCTTCGCCTGGTTCCGAGAAACCTGGTTCACCGTGTTGGGACGCTCGGTTTCGGCTCAAGAGCTGATGATAGCGTTTGGCCGTTTTGCTTTCCCTCTGTTTGTTTTCCTGCTGGTCGTTGGCTTCGAAAACACTCGCAACCGAACAAGATATGGCATCAGTCTGTTTATTCTGGCCTTGTTGTCGGAGCTTCCGTTTAACCTGATGATTGGCGGAGTATTACGTTTTCCAGTGCAAAACGTGATTTTCACCCTTTTGTTGGGCTTTTTGGCCATGTGGAGCCTGTCGGCGTTGAAACAGCGTCCCGTCTTGTCTTTTGTTGCTCTGATAGCGCTGTTTATGGTGTCAAAGTACCTGAATGCGGACTATGGTGCTGCGGGCTTCGTCTTTATTCTACTGGTGTATGGTCTGCGACGAGAGAAAATCCTGCGGTGTATAGCGGCACCTTTCCTGCTGGCCTCGAAAATGAAAGTCATGATGGCCTTGATGCTGACCCTGTTATACAATGGACAGCGCGGTTTCATCAAGACACCTTTTCTTAAATACTGCTTTTACGCCTTCTATCCCGTTCATATGCTTGTGATTTATTGGATTTCCCGATGCTAATAATTCCGCTTTAAATACGATTTTTTCTGTTTTACATCGGGAATGTGGTCGGTATAATATTTTTTTATATCTTTGTCACGGAAATTCTATAAGCCATGAAAATCATCACATTAGGAAAAACCAATCTTAAAGTCAACAAGAATGGTTTTGGTGCATTGCCGATTCAGAGGATTAGCGAAAAGGAAGCAGTCTATCTGTTGCACAAAGCGTTTAATGGCGGTATCAACTACTACGATACAGCCCGTTTTTATACCGACAGCGAGGAAAAGATTGGCGCTGCGTTTGCTGACCGCCGCAATAAGGTGATTATTGCCTCGAAGACGGCTGCCACCACTATAGAGGATTTCTGGAAAGATTTGCACACTACGTTGCGCAACCTGAAGACCGACTACCTCGACATCTATCAGTTCCACAACCCCGACTATTGTCCGCGCCCCGGTGACAGGCAAGGTATGTATGACGCTATGCGTGTGGCCAAGCGTCAAGGTAAGATACGTTTCATCGGTATCAGCAGCCATATGCAGTCTGTCGCCATGGAGGCCATCGAGCGTGATTGCTACGATACGCTGCAATACCCCTTCAGCTACCTCTCGTCGGAAGAGGACCAGAAGATTGTTGAAGCCTGTCGTAAGCATAACATGGGCTTTGTCTGCATGAAGGCAATGGCCGGAGGTCTTATCACCGACTCGGCATTGGCTTATGCTTTTATTGACCAGTTTGACCATGCGTTGCCCATCTGGGGAATACAGCGCGAAAGCGAATTGGACGAGTTCCTTTCCTATCAAGAGCACGCTCCCGAGTTGTCTTCTTCTTCGTGGCGTAAGATTGAGACTGACCGTACCGAGCTAGCTGGCGACTTCTGTCGTGGATGCGGCTATTGTATGCCTTGTCCCGCAGGTATCAAAATCAACGATTGCGCCCGCATGAGTCTCTTCCTGAGAAGGGCTCCGCTGAGTGTCTATCTCACTGAGGAATGGGCTGAGGAAATGAAGAAGATTGAGAAGTGCAAGCATTGCAGCGCTTGCCGCGATAAATGTCCGTATGATCTGAACGCTCCTGCGCTTTTGGAGAAAAACTACGCTGACTTCAAGGAGTTCTGGGCCAAGAAACAAGCCGGTGAGCTTTGATTTTTCCCTTGCTTGGTACACTTTTTGCTATTTTTTACGTTTTGTATAACATTAAAGCAAGACGAAATGAATAGAATATTGAATTTCAGGAATTTGAAATATTTTGTCGTCCTGAATATTTTATTGTGGGTGGCAGCATCGACGGCTACAGCACAAACCAACTTGATTGTCAACCCCGATTTTGAGAACACTTCTGGTTTCGACTATAGTACGATATCTGAATACATTCGTGTTTGGAGTGGCGGTGTTCAAGAAGGTCAGTTTATTCATGACGTTACTTCCAATGGTCACGGTGTCGGTACGGTTGGCTGGCCGAACAATCTTACTGGATACGGTGGCTCGGGTTATTATTTGCTGTTCAATGGTTACGGTGGTAGCCAAAACCCAACGAAAGCAGCTTGGAAGCAGACTATCACGGTGACACCCAACACCAACTATACTTTTTCGGCACAGGTGAGGAACTTGGCGCAGGGATATATGGGCGTTAATCCCAATCCTGCCAAGTTGCGTTTGATTATCAACAACCAAACGGTGGGTGCGGATTTTACACTTCCGCAACACAACAATTGGGTGGAATGGGGTAATTTGACTTGGAACAGCGGCTCGTCGACTCAGGCCAACATCAGAATCGTTGACGCCTATACGGATTTGAGCAACATGGGCGACGACTTCGGCATCGACCATCTTTCCTTTATCGCCGAAACGGTCTACAGCGTGACGGCGAATCCCGACAATGTCTCTGCCTGCCTTAATGTTTCCGAGAATGTCTATGTGCTGAATAATGACATTATCCAACCGAATAATATTCAGGAAGTGACCTTGCAGATGGTTACTGACCCTCAATACGGTATGTGCTTTGTCAACAATACGAATCATTACATTCAGTATATTTATACGGGAGGCGGTACGGGGACCGACCAGTTCAAGTATCGGGCGACCTATCACGGGGTCACGAGCGAGGCTTGGGTGTTTGTCACTACGTCCAGTATGCCCGAGGTGAGCAACATCGCGGCACAAGGCCCGATTTGCGCTGGTGGCGTATTGAATATCCCTGTGCCTACGTTTAATCCCAGCGCCACCGGACACTGGGAGTATAGCGCTTCGCAAACGGGAACCTTCCAGACCTTTGACCCGAACAACATTCCCCTCTCGATGAACAACAAGTGGGTGCGCTATTCAGCTACCAACGACTGCGGCACGGGAACCAGCAACGCGGTTCAAATCACCGTGACCAACGGTCCTTCTTGGGCATCGGGTTCGGCAGGACAAACGCCTCAAATCCAACCCATTTGTGCCGGACAAAGCTTAAGTTTGACCCCACCCACCTACAATGCCAATGGCTCTCAGATTCTTAGCTATGGATGGGTGGCTTCGCCCACGGAGAATGGCGAGTATACCGCATTCAGTCTGAATAACATCCCCGCATCCTACAACGGTTGGTATATCCGCTATATGGTGGAGGGCAGCTGCGGTTTCATCTACAGCAATCCCGCCCGACTGCTGACTGTGAACGTGGCCCCTTCCAATATAGGCACCTTGCAGGCTCCCGTCGCCATCTGTGCTGGCGACGACCTCGAAGTGACTCCACCCACCTACGATGGTACGGGTACAGGCGTTTGGGAAATCAGCCAAAACCAGAACGGTCCCTACCAGTCGTTCAACATCAACAACGTGTCGGCCACCTATAACAATTGGTATCTGCACTATAAAGTCAGCAACGACTGCGGCAGCGTGACCAGCAACGCCGTACAGATTCACGTCAACGAGGCACCGACCATCGGTACACCCGCTACACCGACGGCTATCTGCGCCGGAAGCAGTTTCAACCTGACCACACCGAGTATCCAAAACAACGGCTTCACCATCACCGACCAAGGCTGGCAGATTGCCGCTACCCAGAATGGCACGTACAACGCGTTCAACAACAACAACGTGCAGTATTCTTCCAATGGCTACTGGATTCGTTATTATGCCGTCAACGAATGCGGCGAGACACACAGCCCCAGCGTACAAATCACGGTGAATGCCGATCCTATTGTGGGCAATATCACTGCTCCAGCTGGCATTTGTGCTGGCCAATCGTTCAACCTGACCACACCCTCGGTGCAGTGGCGACACACTCAGCAGGGTACAGGCAGCTGGGAGATAGCCCCCACCTCGTCGGGTGACTTCACGGCTTTGAACAATAACAATATACCCTATACTTACAACGGCTACTATCTCCGCTATAAGGCCGTCAATGGATGTGGCATCAGCTATTCCACCAACGTGGTGCAGGTGACGGTGTATTCTACCGAGCCCACCTACGACACCATCACAGCCTGCGATACCTATGTCTGGAACGGAGTAACCTGCGACCACACGGGCAACTATCAGGCTCAGGTGCAGAACGCCAATGACTGTACCATCACGGCTCATCTGCATTTTATCATGAGCGATGCTTACACCGAGACGCAGGTCGTATCGGAATGCAACAGCTACTACTGGCCGAAGAACCATGTGACCTACAATGCTACAGGAGTCTATGAGTTTACGGTGGAAAGTGGCGATCCTATGATATGTGACAGCATCTTTACCCTTGACCTGACCATCAACCACGCCCCGGAGGTGACCAGCAACGTGTCGGCACCGACGGCCATTTGCGCTGGTTATCCTTTGAATGTCGTTGCGCCGTCCTATGTGATGAACCCCATGGAAGGCGGCGATGCCCACTGGGAATATGCCACTTCGGCCAACGGACCGTTCATACCCTTTGACCCCTCGGCCAATACGCTGGGCTATGGTACCTATTATCTCCGTTATGCCGTCGTCAATGGTTGTGGCGAAGATTTCAGCAATGTGGTCCAGTTCCATGTCAACGATATGCCTGAGGCTCATTTACAGCTTTCGGCTCTTCAGGTCTGTGAGGGTGAGACGCTCGACTTGCCTGAGGTGAGTGCGGTGAATGTGGATTGGCACAACGACAACGTGAACGACCGCATCGCCCAATGGCAGATGTCTCCTACACAGAACGGTACCTTTGCGCCTTTCGACCCGGCAACCACGCCCATGCAGTCTAACCTCAACGGCTACTGGCTGCGCTTTATGGCTCAGAACGGTTGTGGATTCGACATTGTCGGTCCCGTTATGATTACTGTCCTCTCCACCGATGACCAATGGCTTGAGACTATCACGGCCTGCGACTCCTATTTGCTGAACGGTCAGCTTATTACGGAAAGCACCACGGTCGATATGGTGGAATACGAGCCTTGCTATCATACGGTTCACCAGCCCGTTGAAATCAACCACAGCAACTATGTGGTGGAGCCGATTACCTCGTGTCACGAGACCTTTGAATGGCATGGGAGGACGTTCTATCGTTCCGAACAGATGCAATATGCCTGGGACACGCTTCAAAACCAGAGCCAATGCGACAGCATCATTGAATTGAACTTGAGTTTCGACGAGTATTCTTCCTTCACGCATTCCCGCGTGGCTTGCGGCTCGTATGAATGGGAGATGAATCCGGGTCATGTCTATTACGAGTCGGTGCGCGACTCGGTGTTTGTGCCTGCCGTTGGTCCCGATGACTGCGACACATGGTATTACCTTGATTTGACCGTGGGTCACGATATGGAGATAGAGGGAGAGCCTATGACGGAATGCAGCGGATTCGAATGGCACGGGGTGGTCTATGAAGCAGATGCCATCCTCTACGACTCGTTGCAGACCTCGGTGACGCATTGCGACAGCATCATCACTTACAGACTCACCATCATCCCTCCGATTGTCGAGTATGCCACTATGGTTTCGTGTACGCCCGTGCTGTGGAACGGTCACTTCTTTGAAGTGGATGGGGATGAGTATACGGCAACGCTCACCTCGATGACGACGGGTTGCGACAGCATTGTCACGATGCACTTCAACCTTTCGCCTGAAATCGTGATGCCGCCGGTTGACACGCTGGTCTGTTCGGCTTTCGTGTGGATTAATGAACACACCATCACCGAGAACGGACAGTGGCAACACACCTTCACCACACCAGCCGGCTGCGACAGTACGGTGTTCCTCAATGTGACCTTTGTACAGAACGAAGTTCTCCAAGAGGAGGTGACGGCCTGTAACGAGTTTACCTTCCACGGGCAAACCTATTATCCAGGCACTTATCAGATTTATTACGACACTCTATATTTCGCCAACGGTTGCGACAGCGTCGTACATTGCATGAACCTGACCGTCTCTGAGACGGAACAGATGGGAGCCATCAGCGGCAGCCACGAGGTGTATGTGGCCTCTAACCTCATCTCTGGTGTCTATCGTTATGACATCAACACAGAGGGCATCATCGGCGATGTCGAGTGGACCTTGAGCAACGACGAATGGCGAGTGGTGGAGTCGGCGATGGGTTATTGCCGCATTTTGGTGCCCACACAAGGTTATGCCACGCTGACGGCACGTTTCGAGACCGCCACGTGTGGCATGATGGAACGCCACTTCGATATCCACGCTGGTTTCTTCGGCTTGGACGAGAATGGGGTAGAGGTCAACATCTATCCTAATCCCACCAAAGGCACCCTCACTATTGAGGCTGAGGGCATCAAGAGTGTCCGCTTGGTCAATATGATGGGCCAGACCCTCGACTGGATCGAGACCGACCGCGCCGACCACCTCACCATGAACCTGAACAGCTTCCCGCCATCAGTCTATCTGATAGAGATAGACACCGTCAACGGCTTGGTGAAACGGAGAGTGGTGGTGTGCAGATAAGAGTGCAGATGATAAAAACCACTCCCCGCAGGGTTATCTTTCGGTATTTTTTGTCAAATTGGAGTGTTATGGCAAAAAAATAGTATTTTTGCAGTAACAAAACAGAATCGCTATGGATACTATGACTGCACAGGCGACGCCTTTCACGCCATTCCAGATAGAAATGCTGGAACTTGTCTCCCGAGTCCAATCTAAAGGGGAAATGGATGATATCCGTTGTTTACTGGGCCGATATTTCGCCAAGAAGGCGGAAGACGCTATTGACCGTCTTTGGGATGAAGGCAAGCTGAACGATGAGGTTATCGAAAGTTGGAAGAATGAACACATGCGCATACCCTATAATCAGTGATGAACATTGTACTTGACACCAATTGCCTTTTGATGTCCTTGTCGCGTAAAGGCCGCTACTATCCAATTTGGAGAGATTTTGTCTCTGGAAAATATACTTTGTGTTTCACCAATGAAATACTGATGGAATATGAGGAAATATTGACACAAAAATTTGGTCCTGAAATTGCTGCAAACGTAATCAAAGCTATATTGGATTTGCCAAATACTCAGATGGTTCAGGTGTACTATCATTTAAGATTAATCACGTCTGACCCGGACGATGACAAATTTGTGGATTGTGCATTCAAAACCAACGCACGCTTTATCGTTACCCAAGACCGTCATTTTGATATATTGAGAAAAGTCAAATATCCAGTAATCAGTATAATAGACATTGATGATTTTGTGGAATATTTGGAGTATTTGAAGCAAAAACCAGTCTAATGTTGTCAGGCTTTTTTGCGATTAGCAGAACTTTGCTGTTGCTCAGATAAAACCACTCCCCGCAGGGTTATGCTTGCGGGGAGCGGTTCGCATTCTTCTATGTCGATTTTCAATTGTTGTTCACCGTTCACTGTTCACCCTATCTCCCAGCCTTCCTGAATCGCACGGTTTGAAGTTGGCCGGAGGGAGACTTGTCTGCCTCGATAGCTTTGATGCTGTTTCCCAACTGCCACATGGAAATCACTTTCTTGAGTGGCGTGGAAGTGCCGGTGATGCGCAATGCACGCTCCACATCGTCGCGAGTAAACTCATCATCAAGCAACTTATATGCCTCTATCCACCGGTTTGTGTTGCTGACATTGTCGTCAATTTGGAAGCGTAGCAGGTGCTGGTTGAGCATCTGTGTGGCCACCCAACGGGCAAACTCTGTAGTACGCTTGCGGTTGCTTCGGGTGTCCTTCTCTCCATAAAGGAACCAAGCCAGCATACCTGCACGGAATCCCACTACGGCAGCACGGCGGCAAAAGGTGTCGCGGGTGCGGTCGTTGGTGCGCATGGCTTCTTCCCTTTGTTCCGCTATCCAGCTGTCCATTACTTTGTTCAAGAAGCCCATATCCATCACGTGGTCATTTTGTACTGTTCCCTCTGCAAAGCTGATGGCATCAAGGCGAGCCACGTGCCGGTCAATCTCCTCTTGCTCTTTTGCCGTCAGTTTGCTCCTCATGGGCATCGGTTTGCCGAACTGGTCGGGGACGGTGACGAAGAGGACGCGGCTCACAAGGCCGTTCTCGACATCGGGATAGAGTTTCCGCATCGATTTGGGCGTGCCGCAGAAGAGCGTGTTGAAATAGACATTGACCATACCGCTGAACGAGTTGTCGCTGGCGTAGTCTTGTCCGTAGACTTCGTTGTCGAACGCCACACGAAGCAGGCTGCTGTAGTTGGCAAACTCGCGTTTGATGGCATGGGTGACCTCGTCGATTTCGGGAGCCACACAAATGAGATGCAGCCCTTGCGAGTTGTCCATGCGCATCAGTAGCTTGGTGACGCTGATCGTGGCGGGGATGACCCTCACTATCCCTTTGGGGCGAGGCCCCAGTTTGTCTTGTTTGTCCTTCTGCTTCGCTTCCAGTACCTTCTCTGTGAAGGTTGCTTCCATCTTACGGTTGCCTGTGTCGCGTTTTACGATGGGCTCAATCAGTTGATTGGCCAACTCGGTAATCAGGCTCTTTCCATTGGCCTGTGGCGCTTCAAAACTGACTTGGAACGAGGGACTGTGCATGCGTCCGTCGAGATATTCAGCCCTCAGCTTCGAGCCTAATGCACCCAAGGCAGGCAACTGGCACAGGATGGCGGCTTTCTTGAAGTCATCGGGGAACGACTTGACCGTCTCCTTAATCAAAGGTGGCAAAGGTGGCAACGCTTCGTCAGTAGGCAATTGATAGTTGACAATGGGGTGATGCGTGTCGTCGTCTTTGCGTTGCAGCTTCTGCAGTACTTGCTCAAGGGTTTGGGGCAGCGTCGTCGAGCGCGGGGCGATGCAGGCCGAGTGTATCAGATTGCGCATCTCGCTCTCCGACAGGCCGTAGTTGGGGATGACCGCTAACAGGATGGTCTCGTCGAAGTCGGTGATGTAGCGCAAGGCATGGGCCAGGTTATGCAGCCTCGTGTTGCGCTCGCCCATCACGGGCTCTCCTCCGGTCAGTATCAGCCACTCGTGGGCAATGTCTTTGAGCGACAGGCCCTTGAAAGTTGTCAGCGGGTGGTTGACAGTGGCCGAAGGTTGTTTTCCCTCTTCTTCGTTTTGATGTCCCCCCTGTCTCTCATGGCGGGTTTGCCCCGCAGTCTCCTGTGTATTAGGCGTAGTTGAACCCGAGCATGGCTTCACCTCGTAGACAATTCCGGGCTCGTCCCTGAACAGCTTCTTGGCATCGATGAAATAAATGTACTCATCTGGTACCAGATAGCTGGTGCGAGCCCAGTCCTTGCAGGCGGAGTCGTGTTGCACGCCAATTGCGGCGGAAAGCCATTGCTGGCATTCGTCGATGGTCGTGAACTCGGGACGGCACTGGCACACCAAACGCAGCCCATGGGTGGAGGGCGTTTGATGGGCCAGCAGGATGCCCAGTTCCTCGTGTCGGGGGAGGATGCTGCACCACAGCCGGTAGGGGTTGTCCACAGCGTCCACGTCCAGCATGAAGAGGCTGCTGGGCTGTGCCAACTCGTTCTTGCGTTGTCCCTCGAAGTAAGCCTGCCAAGTGGCGACGGGCAAGCCTTTCTTCAGCTCCTGCTGCTTCTCATGGTCGGTTTCTTCGGCAATCTTCGCACAAATCTGCTTGATGCGCAGGTCGCCCGTGATGCTGTTGAACAGCTCGGCTGTCAACAGTTGTCCGCGTTGGGAGCGGACGGTCTCAAATAATGAAATTCGAATCATTTCAGTATGGGTTCTTGGTTAAACATTCGTTTGTGAGACGGGGAAGCACACGTCCATCATCTCGTCAACAAGCTTGACGTTCCAGCCGTCCTCTTGCATCGAGAAGCGGAAAGTGAGTGTGTAGTTGCCGTCGGGACGTTGCACCAGCCGCGAATGGGCGGTGCGCATCACCTCCTTGCTTCGCTGTCCGCGAGGCTTGTCCTGTACAAAGAGAGCATGGTGCTCCTCTTTATTAATGGTGATGCGGCCATGCAGCGTCCGCTGATTAAAGTCCTTTTGGCCCTTGAAGCCGATAGTCATGCCGTTGAGGCGGGTGTAATTAAATGAGTTGTTCTTCATTTTGTTACTTATTAATGGTTTATAAATTCAGTTATATGGTTGTTGCGCAATCAACTTTCATAAAGATTCAATTTGTAATGCTTTCCAAGCTTGACGGTAAAATGAATTGTACTCCATCAGCCTACGATGGCGGGCGAGCAGTTTGCTCACGGCTGCCTGACTGATGCCCAGCAGAGGGGCAACGTCTTGCTGCCTCACGTGCGGGCGGTTCAATAATATAGCCACAATCATGGAGCGGGCATCCACCCAATCTACACGGCGGCAGTGGGAGAGGATGTCTTGTTCGGATACGCCCAACTTTTTTGCAAGTTCGGCGAGGGTTTCTTTTTGGATTGTGTTACTCGTTTTGCTCATCATTTCGTGTATAATTTGATGCTGCAAAATTACATAACTATTTGATAAACAATGGACTAAATCATATAATTGTCCATTATATAACTAACTTGTTTATGGAGGTTGTTCGGACAAAACGTAAAAGGGTGTCCCTCAACAGGAACACCCTTTTTTCAGGTAATGAAAAAGACACCCTACTCAATAATGGACTTCAATGGCTATTATTGGACTTTAGTTGGACTTTGGTCTTTAATGTCCATTGAGCTCTTCGCATCTCGTATAATTTTCGCGATGAGGCCATTCTCTTTGTCGCAAATATCTTCTCTTTTATAGGTATTCTCACCTTTCAATTGGTGTATGGGATGGGATACACCTTTCCTGTCGATGTAACAGAATATCTTCTCACCAAGTTTGTAATCCCCACCCAGCAACAGGTCAACAAGCACCTTGCACAAAAACTTGGCTTTTACAGGTAGTTGTCTTGTTAATACAGTCGGATTGGTGAATGCAGTAATCCATTCCTTGTCGGTAATATTGTCTGCCACAAGGCCGACGTCTATTGTGCGATAGTTCTTCCATTCCGCTTCTTTCAGACCCTTAAGGATGGCGATGAGAAGCTTGTCGGGCAGGTCGATGGTACACTTCCGGTTTTCTAAAGTGTTCTCTATAGTGGCGACAGGCTCGTCGGGCTGAATCCCATTTGTTTCAAGCATGTCGTAATCATAAGACACATACTCAATAAGCAAAAGCCACAATTGAAGAATTATGAATTCTCCTATTTTGTATTCTTGATTGGTCTCGTCAAACCGGTACCGCACATTACCGTCTATTGGTTTGCTTAGTATGAAGCTTGTCAAACTTGAGAGGTTATAGTAATCACACGATCCGAAATCAATGATGTCCTGGGCCATGAGTACTTTACACAAAGGGATGACATGATGATGAAGAAAAAGCTCACTATTCTCAATTAGCATTTTTCTCGACACATTATTCAGCCCATGGTATTCCTTCTGTAGGCCTTCAACTTTCCCAATCTCCTCTGATAGGTCGAAGATGCCTTGAATAAGATGTGCGTATCTCTTTATCCTCATAGTGCAATCCCCTTCAAACAAGTTGGGGCGCCCACCGGTTGGCTTGTTGTTATTCTCAGCAGATTTCAATGAATCTTGTAGTTTTTGAAGGTCTACTCCTCTAAGTGTAAAATCAAACATAGTTATTGGTTTATATTTTGGATATGGTTATGGTTTCGTGATGGTTGGGGTTGGTTGATTGGAGTATATGGGACAAGCCTATTAACTCTTGGCGAAGCACAAACAAGAGTTGGCAGAGTATTAGAACACTTCGGGAATAGCCTTCTTCGTTTCTTTCGGTCCAGTATGACACGTCTTCCTCCCTCGTCTTTCGCCGGATGAATTCCAGCAAGTCTTCAAGGTGGTAATAATCTATGTCTCCAAAGTCAAAAGCGGAAGAAGATATCAGCATCTTTCCCACAGGCATGTTTCGGAGCTCGTGAAGATGGTCGCCATACTCTACAAGTATCTTTTTTCTAACTTTGTCTAAGTTGGCGTACCTTGCCTTTGTACCTTCTATGCTTTCCTTCTCGTCTAAGCTATCAAGCCTATTCTCGATGAGTTCGGCACACCTTTTCAATATAGAAAGGCTCTTTAGTCCATCTACTATTATTTGTGGATACAGTCCCATTTTGTGATTCTTTACTGCTTTATTTGTTGATACTACTTCCATTGTTGGGTTCAAAGCTTCAGACTCGAATGCTTTTGAAATATTGACTGTTATTAACATAAATTTGTAGTTAATTGAGTTGCGTTGGTTGATATACCGACAGCATACCGCCTAACGGCAGGGGGGCAATCCCATTAGTACAGCGAGGCTGTACATCGGGTGAGGGTAGTGACAAAACGTATTACTTATTGGGGGAATTTAGTTCATTGTGTGGGTATCGTAGTGTTGGTCATAGATTATTTATTTATGTTTAATATTAATTCTGTCTCCCTCTCACCATCCAGCGGATGGCCTTGAAGTGACGATGGCAAAAGTACGAATTATTTGTCAACCGCATTATAATACTTGTATGAAAACTTTTCAACAGTTTTATCAACAGCATCAAAAAACTGAAATCTAATCGAGAATCTTGGGAGAATGTCACTTACATTGAGCCATTTGTAGGAGGAGGGGCAATGATTTTCAGATTTTTTGGTGAGAAACGCCCTAATTCAAAGTTTCTTCGTATGTTTGCAACGAAAAACGACAACTTTGACGGCTATGGTACAAGACAACAAAGAGAAATACATCAATCCATACACTGATTTCGGCTTCAAGAAATTGTTTGGCACCGAGATGAACAAGGATTTGCTCATCAGTTTCCTTAATGCACTACTCGAAGGCAATGAGAAGGAAATCGAGGATGTGCAGTACCTCAATGGTGAGAACCTGGGCGATGGTTATGCCGACCGTCGTTCCGTCTTTGATGTCTATTGTATGGCGAAGGACGGAAGCCGCTTCATTGTCGAGATGCAGAAAGCGGAACAAGCCTTTTTTAAAGACAGGAGTGTTTATTATGCCACCACCCCTATCCGCCAGCAGGCGCCAAAAGGCGAGTGGGATTACCGTCTCGATGATGTCTACACGGTGGGCATCCTGAACTTCGAGTTTCCCCATGGTGAATATCCCGCCGACAGCTACCGCCACGAGATAAAGCTGAAGGACGTGGAAGACAACCATGTTTTCTACGACAAGCTGACGTTCATCTACCTTGAGATGCCGAAGTTTACCAAGACGGAGGACGAGTTGGAGAACTTGTTCGAAAAGTGGATGTTTGTGCTGCATAACCTCTACAGTCTTCTTGAACGTCCCAAGGCACTGCAAGACCGCGTGTTCAAGAAACTCTTTGAGCAGGCGGAGATTGCGCGTTATTCTGAGACAGAGCGCCGCCAGTATGAGGAAAGCAAAAAGGTGTTCTGGGACAACTATAGCGTACTAAAGACTGCAGAGAAAAAGGGAGTGATGAAGACTGCACGTAATATGAAAGCCGACGGAATGTCCACGGAGCTGGTTGCAAAATACACAGGTCTCACCAAAGAAGAAATCGAGTCACTATAGTTTCATTATTATGACCCAAGCGCAAGCAGTAATAGAAACTATTGAAAAGTTGGGAGGCATCGCCACGCTTAACCAAATCAATCAGCACGTCTTCGAAGTTGAAGATTGTGTGTGGAAAACTAAGACACCATTTGCTAGTGTTCGGAGAATTGTTCAACAAACAAAAGGAATATACAAGATAAAACCTGGTTTGTACGCGCTTGAGACTCATCGCAAACAATTGGAACAAGATGGAATAAACGTCCAAACGGAAAAGAACAATAGGAAGCATTCGCATCCATCAGTAAGGCTCGCCGCGAGGAAATCAACAACATTCAGACGTTTATCTCATACCAAAGGAGAATACCCGATATCATGAAAGCCATCGATGCTCAGTTGAGTTGTTTTACCCTATGCGAATCCGACCCATTTGAGCCGCTGCCTTTCCTTTCGGAGGAATAAGATGTGGTAATACAGATTTTTTTTCAGAGACGGTGAACGGTGAACACGGTGAACCGCTGTGTCTTTGGATTGCAATAAACAGGCCGACGATAGTCTTTTTTTGAAAAAAGAAATTCGTACTGATTTCTTTATTAATTAATAGAAGCCCACTATATACACTGGAGTTCACCGTTCACCCTGTTCACCATTGGGCGAAAGTCGGATTTTTCAACTCTAACCTAACTCTAACCTAACTCTAACTTTTCGCTAACCCAGCGATAGAGGCTTTCTCGAGTCAAAACCGCCATGTAAAGGCAAGTTAGTTATATAACTATCTTATTGTCAGTGGTTAGAGAAATATTTCGTATCTTTGTGCCGTGAAAGCCGAAGGAACTACCCCGAGGCTCTCGCAGACCAAAAACCAAAATTTATAAACCATTTAAAAACCAAAAACCATGGCAAGAATTGTTTCAATCTTCCAGTTTACCGGACGCGCCGGCTCGGCCGTCGGTATGAAAGGCAAAGGCGGCAAGATCCTCCTGCGCCAGTATCAGCCCACTGTGGCTAACCCCCGCACCCAAGCTCAGATGAGCCACCGTGCCAAGATCAAGCTCGCCGCACAAGTGGCGGGTATGCTCGGCGAAGTCGGACGCACCGCCCTCATCGCCAACGGAATGCGCAAGACTGAGCGCGGAATGCTGATTAAGCAACTGCTGCAATACGTCAAGGTCAGTGGCGACGGTGCCAAAGCCATGCTGGCTTACGACCTCAATCTGGTCAACAACCCCAGCTATGCTGAGAGCCTCAGCCTCGTCATCACCTCTGAGACCAGTGCTTTCGTGGCTACCTTCTCGGGTGCCTCTGCTGGCGAGGTCATCGCCAAGGCCATCCTGGTACACGACATCACCACGGGCTTGTGGCGTCACGCCTCGGTGATGGACTCCAACACGACCATCAGCATCGGCAAGAGTGCCAACGAGAGCGGCAACGCGCTCGAAGTGTTCGCCTATGGCATCGTGTTGATGCCTAAGGCCAACGAGGGCTTCAACAGCATCGGCCAGACGGGGGCTAACCCAACGGGCTACGTCATCAATCTGAACGAGGTGAGCGCCACGAACTATGCCTTCTCGCCTTGTGTGAGCGCAGCTCTCAATGTGGAAGGTAACGGTACCACCTCCGGCGGCAACGGCAATACAGGTGGCAACACTAACGAGCCTGAGACCGTAGCCGCACCCACCATCAGCGGAACGACTCCATTCACGGAGACGACACAGGTGACCATCACTGGTCCTGACGATGCCCGCGTGTACTACACCACCGACGGCACTACGCCCACCAGCGGGAGCACGCTCTACAGCGCAGCCTTCAGCTTGAGTGACACCACCACCGTGAAGGCTGTCGCCATCAAGGACGGCATCTCCAGCACGGTGACGACCAAGACCTTCACCAAGACCGCAGGTGGCAACAACGGAGGGGACGACCCCTTCGCCGGATGATGAACCCTTTATTCATGCAGAATCATGAACAAGAAGCGCATCATCGAGATTGTGGTGAAGATGTTAGTAGCCGCGCTCACAGCTTTCGTCACTGCGATAACAACCACGAGCTGTATGGGTAGAGGGCCGATTTTCCTCTAAAGGATGCCAAAGGGCTGGTGACCATCGTCGCCAGCCCTTTGTTTTTGGTAATCCCTGCTCAACCAATGAGAAATGGCAAACGCCAAGCAGGGGCGTCAACCGTCAACCCGTCAACTGCAATTGCATTTCGCTTTTTTTGTTCATGGGATTTCCGTTAGCTATTGAAATTATTACTACCTTTGCACCCCAAATCGCGGATGAGATGCTGTTCAATTCCCTCCAATTTGCCATTTTTCTGCCGATAGTGTTCCTGCTCTATTGGTTTGTGTTCGACCGCTTTATCAGCAAGTCGAAACACCAATTGATGCTGCAAAACGTTTTCATTGTGGTGGCGAGCTATGTGTTTTACGGCTGGTGGGACTGGCGTTTCCTGATACTGATAGCGTTCACCTCGTTCTGCTCATGGGGCAGCGGTTTGCTGATAGCAAAAGCGGCAACGAGGCAACGGGCGAAGACCTTGATGTGGGTGAATGTCGTCATTAACCTGCTGATATTGATAGTCTTCAAGTACTATAATTTCTTCGTTTCGGAATTTGCGAGACTCTTTCATTGGTCCACCGACGGCCTGCTGCTGAAGGTGATTCTGCCCATCGGCGTCTCGTTCTATACCTTCCAGGCCCTGTCGTATTCCATTGATGTCTACCGAGGCAAGATTGAGCCGACCAAGGATATGGTGGCTTTCTTCGCCTATATTGCGTTCTTTCCGCAGTTGGTGGCGGGACCTATCGAACGGGCGACTCACCTGTTGCCCCAGTTCCTGAAGCGGAGGGAATTCAACTACGACGTTGCTGTTGACGGAACGCGGCAAATCCTATGGGGCTTGTTCAAAAAGGTCGCGGTGGCTGACAACTGTGGGTTGTTCGTCGACTGGGTCTTTTCCACCTACATGGACCGAGGTGGTAGTATGCTGATGCTGGGCGCTGTCTTGTTCGCCTTCCAGATTTACGGAGATTTCTCGGGCTACAGCGATATAGCCATAGGAACGTCCAAACTGTTTGGCATCAGGCTGATGCGGAACTTCAATGTGCCTTATTTCAGTCGCGACATTGCGGAGTTCTGGCGCAGGTGGCATATCTCGCTGAACACCTGGCTTCGCGACTATGTGTACATCCCTATGGGAGGCAGTCGCGTGTCGAAGTCAAGAATGATCCTGAACACGTTTGTCATCTTCTTTGTGAGCAGCTGCTGGCACGGGGCTAACTGGACCTTCGTCGCCTGGGGCTTGTTCCATACCCTCCTGTTCCTGCCCTTGCTGTTGACAGGCAGGAATCACAAGAACGAAAGAATAGTGGCAGAGGGAAGAATGCTGCCGACGGTGAAGGAGGCGGGGAAGATGTTCCTGACGTTCTTCCTGGTGACGATGGGATGGATTTTCTTCAGGTCGGAGAGCATAGGGATGGCTTTCGAGTATTTCCAGAGAATGATTCAATGGGGGACACTACGGGCGAGTTACCGCTTTTTCGTGTCGCCTGATGTGTTTCCAGAGAGCCTTTACATTATCATCATGCTGGTGGTGGAGTGGGTGCAGCGCGGGAAAGAGCATGGGCTTTCCATTGATGCTACCAAGCAGGTGCTGCCCTCAAACGTCTATGTGAGGGCGGTCATTTTTGCAGCCCTGCTGTTCTTGGTCTTTCTTCTGGGTAAGGGACAATCAACGTTCATTTATTTTCAATTCTAGGGGGGTAGGTTATGAAGAGGTTCGTCAAAATGGCATTGTTGGGGACGCTGGTTTTTACCTTGCTGTGGATGGCTGTGGAGTGGTATCAGCCCATGGTGGTAAACAAATTCTCCTACAAGGCCAAGTATATGGACAACAATGCTGAGAAGATCAAAACGCTGATACTGGGAAACTCATACATGGAGAACTCCATCAATCCGCATTTGCTTGGCGACAGCGTTTTCGACTTGGCGGTTTCAGCGCGTTGGATATACTATGACGACCAGCTGCTTGCCCGGTATATCCCAACTACGAGCAACCTCAAGTGCGTGATTTTTGGCATGGGTTATGCTGAGCCTTTTTACCGGTCCTTCAATTGTCCGGAAGAAGATATAGTCATATCCGGCTACCAAGAGTATATGCATCGTAAGTTTATGGATATTCCCTACGAAGGGGAAATGGCCCATTGGGTCGGTCTGTTTGAGGGTTATATCAATATAGAATCCTTGTTTGACGATAAGATTCCGGATTCCATGGGATGCAACCTGAAAGAAGGGCAGGTGGACGGATGGGAGCATTATTACAATATAGACCCTGATGTCATACACAACCCCGATGCAGAGGCGCAAATTGAGGAGTATACGGGCTATCTGAGGGATATGGCCAGATTGTGCTATGAACATAACGTCAGGTTTATTGTGGTCACTCCCCCGTATTCCAATCCGTACATTGTCAATGTCAGGCAGGATGGCATCGATGTCCTGCATGGGATGATTGAGCGTATCCGCTCCGAATATCCGATTGATTATAAGGACTATATCCGTGACGAGCAGTTCAGGGAAGATTCCATATACTACAATAGCTCCCATTTGAATGCCGTCGGTGCCAGCATGTTTGCCCTGCGGGTCAAGGAGGATTTCGGATTGTGACCGAACCGTCAAAGGCGTCAACCGTCAACCCGTCAACTGCAATTGAAAAACCACAAACACAAATCCCGCTATTTTCGGCGGGGTTTGTGTTTTTTTTGTATCTTTGCAGTCAAATGTATTGCACCATGAAATTACGTATCACTCTTATAACTATCTTGATGGCTCTGCTGACGGCAGCGGCATGGGCCCAGCCCGTAACCATTACGCCGCCTGAGGCTACCATACAACCCGGACAGTCGGTGACTCTCACCGCCTCGGGCGCGATGTACTACCAGTGGTCGCCCGCCACGGGACTTTCCACCACCGAAGGACCAGTGACCGTGGCCTCTCCAACTGTGACCACCACCTATACCTGTGAGGGTTATGCCCCTGGAGCCGAAAGCGTTGTCAACGGCAACTTTGACCAAGGCAACACGGGCTTCACCTCCGACTACGAGTACAACTCCAACCTATGGAACGAAGGCACCTACTACGTGGATGCCGACGCCAGCCTGCATCATGAGAACTTTCACGGCTTAGGGCACGGCGACAGCGGCAACTTCATGATGGTGAACGGCGCCATCAACCCCGGGACGCAAGTGTGGACGCAGCAAATCACGGTGAACCCTAACAAATACTATGCTTTCTCTACCTGGGCTTGCACCCTGGCCGGAGGTGCATCGCAAGTGGCCCGACTCCAGTTCAGCATCAATGGTATACAGATTGGCGACATCTTCTCGGCTCCCGACCAGACCTTGCAGTGGCAGCAGTTCTACGAACTTTGGTATAGCGGTACGGCAACTTCCGCCACCATCACCATACTGAACCAGAACACCGGCGGCGACGGCAACGACTTCGGCTTGGACGACATCTCGTTCCGCGAGCTGGTGTTGGTGGGTGCCCCCACCTGCACGATTTACGTGGGCAACATGAGTGCATCGGCCACCGCCGATGACACGGAGCTCTGCGAGGGTGAGTCGACCTCCCTGCACGCTTTGCCCACGGGTGGTTCGGGCAACTACTCCTACAGCTGGACACCTGCCGCAAGCCTCAGTAACCCCAACATACAGCACCCTGTGGCCACGCCACCAGTAGGAACCACAACCTACACTTGTCATGTGACCGACAACAGCTGGGGCAGCTCGCAAAACGTCAGCGTTAGTGTCACCGTGCATCCCAACGAGGAAGCCGACGAGTATGAGACCATCTGCGCTGGAACGACCTACGACTTCTATGGCCAGACGGTGAGTGAGCCCGGGACGTATGAACACATCTCGGAGACACAATACGGCTGCGTGAAGACCACCTACTTGCACTTGGACAACTGGCCGGCCTACGACGAGACGACCATCACGGCCTACATCTGCCCCGGTGAGAGCTACAACTTCTACGGCACCGAATACGACTACAGCTGCCAACAGGCCTATACCGACCACAGTGTTCACGGTTGCGACAGCATTGTCCGTCTCAACCTGACGGTATATCCCGCCAACGATACCACCCTTGTGGATGCCACCATCTGTGTGGGTCAGTCCTACAACTTCCATGGAACGCTATACAATCAGGACGGTACCGTAGCCTATTTCGACACCCTCGACAACCACGGTTGCCTGAAGGTGGAGAAGCTGATGCTTGCGGTGGACGAGTACCAGATGCCCCCCATTGTATATCAATACGAGTGCTACGAGTACGGCACAACGCCCTCGTGGACTTGGGACAAGACAGGCATCACCTATCACGAGAACACGGTGGACGAAATCATCCTGCCTGACCCTGCTGGCGGCTGCGACATCCGTCACCGCCTCGACCTGAAGTTCCACCAGGAGTTCTACCAAGAAGAGAACAAGGTGGCCTGCGACTTCTATACTTGGCCTGTCAATGGGGTGACCTATACAGAGAGTCAGGATAGGGTAGAGGTGACCTACCACAACGAGTTTGGCGACAAGATTTGCGACAGCACCTACGTGCTGCATCTTGAAATCAGCGACTATGAGACCACCAGTGTCTCGCTCACCGACGATGAGCGTTGCGACAGCTATCTCTGGGACTCTCATGGGATGGAATACACTACTCAGGACTTTGACCCCGCCGACCATATCTTCACCGAGTCGGGTACCTATCACCGCACCTATAAGAACATACAAGGCTGCGACAGCATCGTGACGATGCAAATGGACTTTGAATACACACCGGAACCCACCGAGGTACATCCTGCGGACGAAAACAATGCATATCCGCATTGGGTAGTCACCGCTTCAGAGTTCCAAATCAACTCGTATGATTTTGCCATCTATGAAGAAGGTCATCCGTATACGAGCCGCTGGGATTCCATCGAATGGGCTTTTGAGAACCCCGAAGTACAATGGCTGCTTGAACCCGATTCCACCACTTCGCCGGTTGGAAAGCGCTGTAGGATCTATGTGCTGAACTATCTGGACGACACCGTATGGCTTGATGTCACCGTCTATGGACACTGTGGACCTCAGGAGGGTGTCAAACAAAGATATTGGTTTATATGCTCATTCTACGGCATAGAAGAGGGTGCCCCTTCAGCGGGCTCAGGGAACTTCACGGTAGTGCCTAATCCCAACAGCGGCCAGATGACCCTGCATTTCGAGAACCTCACAGGACGTGTCGATGTAAAGGTATACGACATGAAAGGCAATATGATTGACGATTTGGAGTTATATTGTGACACGCCGCAAAACACAATGGCATACAATTTGAATGGAAAGTCGGCTGGAGTATACCTCTTTGTGGCTACCAGCGGGGAGGGTACGATAACAAAGAAAGTGATAATCAATTGACAAAATGATGAAAAACAAAATGATATGGGCTTTCGGGCTTCTTTTGGCAGGCGGCGTTGCGCTGTCCTCGTGCACGAAGAACGACGAGAGCACGGTTTCGCTTATCGGCACGGAGTATTATATTGATGATATCCTGTCGGTGATTCCCGATTCGATTCAGGCAAGGTTCCGCGCCGATTTTGGCGACATCCCGAATGGGGCGGTGCCACCCAAGATTGAGGGCGACTATGTGGTAAGTCCCAAGCAGCGTGTGTGTTCCAATGTGTCCACCTGGGTGCTGCAAGACGATCCTAATATGTATATGCATTTCAACCATCAGCACAATGGCATCGTGGCAATGGAACTTGACGAGGCTACCGCCTCGCTGACGGACACGGTTTTCGTACAAGGTAAGGCCAATAACTTTGTGGTGTATTTCATTGAGGACAAGGCGTATGTGATGGAGTTCAACGGCCAGAACTATCAGGTCAGGATGAAACGTGGCGTGGTGATGAAAGGCAAGGTGACGGACAACGGTTTCACCGATTTCCGTTATGCCACCATCGTGATGGAGACGGAAGATAACTCAGGCGGTCTCATCGGACAATATCCCAAGGGGTCTTATTTTATTTACAAGGACGGCGACGGAACGGTGGAAAGACAGTAAAGAAACTAAAGATGAAAAAGCATATTTTGATTTTGGGTCTGCTGCTGTGCATGACTACTTTCACGATGGCTCAGATGAGCCGGAATAGCAACCAGAACGAGCCTGTGGCCATCGGCATCAAGGGCGGACTGAACCTGCCGCAGATGTGGTACTTGGGCAATAAGGCCTTGAGCCAACTTGACCAGAAGATGGTTCTTACCCCAACGGGCGGGTTGTTCGTCGAAATACCTGCCGGCAGTATCTTGATGATTGCACCAGAAGCCATGTATGTACAACGTGGCACCGATATTGAATACGAACACCTCTCAGGCGCGAAGGTGCATTACGCGATGAACGTCTCATATGTCGACCTTCGCCTGCCTTTTGAATTTCGCTGGCCGGTCAGCACGTACTTCCAGCCTTATTTGCTGGTGGGCGCAGAGGCGGGTATGCGCTTGTTCGGAACGATTCATATCAATCGCACCTCCCCGATCGAGTTGGACCAAAGTATCGCTGTGGGTAACGCCAACATGGGGTTGATTCATGCTGGTGCTTTTGCGGGTGTGGGTATACGCAGCCGCTTTAACCTTGGGGCGATGGGTATGGTGGTGAAGCTGAGTGCCAGCTACCATCAGGGATTGTTGGACACCTATTCCGCAATGGAGAAGGAGGGTACTGCCCAGTCGGTCAATGTGAATGCCTATCAGATAACGGGCAGCCGTTTGCCGCGTGGCATCGAGGCGACATTGGGTATCGCCATTCCCTTGGAGAAAATGGCTGATGATGCTTGCGCCACGTTCAGCCACGATCGTTATCACCGCCGTAGTAGGGGCGGACGTTTGTTTGGTTTTTAGTTGGCATGATGCGTTTCCTCTATCCAAATATGCTTTGGGGACTGCTGGCCCTGCTGATTCCCATTATCATCCATCTGTTCAACTTCAGGCGGCATAAGCTGGTGTATTTCAGCAATACTGCGGTGTTGCGCAACATCCAGCAGGAGAATGCGAAGACGCGGAAACTGAAGTATCTGATTACGCTTTTGTTGCGATGTTTGTTCATCGCGGCATTGGTGTTGGCTTTTGCTTTCCCTTATCGGGCGGAGAAGCAGTTGAACGTAAACACGGAAAATCATCTTATCGGCGTGTACATCGACAATTCAATGAGCATGAAGGGGCAGTCGGCGCGAATCACCTTGATTGAGGATGCACGGCAGTCGGCTCGCGACTTGGTGCACAAGTTCAGCCCTTCAAGCCGATACCTGCTGATGACCAACAGCTTTGAGATTCAGAACGAATACCCCATGAACCAGGAGGAGATGCTCGACCAGTTCGATCGCATGAATCCGGATGGCGCTCCTGTGCCGATGGGTGTGGTGATTGACCGTTTCGGGATGCTGGCCAAACAGCACGGTTTTGCTTCGTCTACCTTGTTCGTCTATTCCGACTTTCAACGCAATACCTTTGACTTGACTGCCGCTCATGCCGACACCGCGATGCAAGTGGTGGTGGTTCCTCTGGAGTCTGAGTTCAAGACGAATCTTTACATTGACTCGGTTTGGCTGGCTTCACCCATTGTCCAACCCGGTCTGTCCAACGACCTCAATGTGCGTGTCGTCAACCAAGGGGACAAGGAGGTGAAGGGCTTGCCTGTCTCCTTTGTGATGGACGGGGCGATGGCGGCTTCCACAACGGTGGATTTGGAGAAAAATGGTAGCGCCGATTTGTTGATGCAGTTTGTGGTGGAAGGTACGGGCGATCATCGTTGCAGCGTCAGCTTGACCGACCATCCCATCACTTTTGATGATACATATGACTTTGTTTTAGGCGTTAGGTCTTGCGTCTCGGTGGTGGAGTTGGGTAGCGAAAGCTCGTGCTGTTCGTTGGTTTTTGAGGATGATGAGCAGTTCCGTTATACGCTGATGGAGCCTTCACGTTTCGATCTGAGCGTGTTGTCCACCGCGCAGTTACTGATTGTGAATGAAACGGCGGAGCTGAACGAGACCCTCAGCCAGACTTTGTTGGATGCTGTTGCCGAGGGCGCTAGTTTGCTGATGTTCCCCCAGGTGGACAAGTCGAAGCAGACCTCGTTCCTGTATGAGAAACTGGGCCTTATCCAGATGGAGGTGGACACCAACCGCACAGCAGCAGAGGATGTGTCATTGCCTCATGCTTTTTTCAACGATATGATTCTTGACTTGCCTCAACATCCTGATTTGCCCAAGATAAAACAACATGTCCGCTTCAAATCGAACGGAGCTTTTACTCCTTTGATGGCTTTACAGAATGCTGACCCGCTGTTGCTGTTTGAGTCGGTGGGGAAGGGACAGGCATTTGTTTTCACAACGGCTTTGAACCCTGATTGGAGCGACTTGGTAGATAACGCCCTGTTCGCCCCGACTTTGGTAAAAGCGGCACTGTTAGGCGCCCATACGGGATGTATAGCCTATACACTGGGTGTGGATAAGATGTTGGTGTTGAATGATGTGAATCTCGAAGGTGACCATAAGTATCAGTTTGTCAATGCCGACAAGAGTTTCGTGAATAGGCCTGCATCGGTAATCCGCAATGGCAAGGTCTATCTCTATTTGAATGACAACTTGCCTGCTGTGGGTTTTTATGTCCTAATGGATAACGACTCGGTGAATCGAGTGACGGCCTGGAATGAGAGCCGAGTAGAGTCGAAAATGGATTTTGTGGGTCGGGATGAAGTAGGAAAGACGTTTGCTGGAGCTGGTTTTGATGTGGTGGCGGTCTTCGATATCGCTGATTTTACTTCATCTGATTGGGTAGAAGCGATGGCTCGACAGTCTTCGCTCTGGAAGTATTTTGTCATTTTGGCGCTATTAGCTATGCTTGGAGAGGTGGCAATATTGCGTTTTTGGAAGTAATCCTATGCTTATATAATAATATAAGGTGTCGTTTCTATGATAGAAATTGATGCAGATTAATTTTTTTCCTCTTGATAATGAGCGTGATAGTGATAGTGATTGAAAATAATTGAAAAAAGTGCTTGCCGGTAATTAAAAAGGTTGTACTTTTGCACCCGCTAAAGACGAGAGGGGCATGAGAGAAGGGTTGGATGTCTGAGGCGATAAAGTTCATTGAAAGCTTGAGGCCAGCACAAGAGACAGGCGGGGCCGCCGCGAGGCGCCGCTCCGCGCTGGGATAAGGAAAACAACGAGAACGAGAACGATGCGGTGAACCCTGAGACAAAACAGAGCAAAAAAAAAGAACAGCAATAGTACAACGAAGAGTTTGATCCTGGCTCAGGATGAACGCTAGCGGCAGGCCTAATACATGCAAGTCGAACGGTAAGTGGCCCTTCGGGGCCGCGAGAGTGGCGGACG
>Ga0265301_10001398_pt1 | contig 31732 bp, 49 predicted proteins | sample AusTroGonzalo_MG_2_FD_193488 | JGI IMG/M metagenome (GOLD analysis project Ga0265301, IMG submission 193488) | Bovine rumen microbial communities from tropical cattle in Woodstock, Queensland, Australia - Gonzalo_04 | ecosystem: Host-associated > Mammals > Digestive system > Stomach > Rumen ... | reverse complement strand
TTGAAGCCAAAGAAAAGATACTTGTTATCCATGGAAATTACGACTGGGTCGGAGCTGAGAAAGTCCCTAGACATCCTGATATTGATAGAGTTATTGCCGTATCCAAGGATGCTGCGGATGCTTATACTCGTTTAACAGGGATTCCATGCGAGGTATGTTACAACCCTTTGGAATTGGACGCACCGAATAAAGTCCTTACGTTGATGTCAGCTACGAGGTTAGATCCTTACACTGAAAATATTAAGGGTACTGCTCGTATTCAAAAACTGTTGGAAGCATTGGATCGTTACTGTGAAAAAAACGGTACGGATTATATGTGGTTAATGTTTTCCACCAACTCCGATGTAATAAAGCATCCTAAATTACTGTTCATGGAACCTCGATTAAACTTGACAGGTTTCCAGTGCATGGTCGATTTCGGTGTTCAGTTGAGTGACAACGTTGAAGGTTTCTGTTATACAACGCACGAAATGTTGAGTTACGGAACTCCAATGGTTTTAACGCCTTGCAACGTTTACAAAGAGTGTCACATTGATGACGAGATGGCTATCTTTTTAGATTTTGATTGTGGAAATATTGATGAAGTCGTTGAAAAGATGTTCACCAAGAAATTACGTTTTACTTACAAACCACCTAAATCAAGATGGAGCGAAATTTTAGCTAAACCGGCAAAAGCAACAAAACCTAAAAAGATTACTTTAATACCTGTTGTTGCGACAGACGAATCCAAAAAGAAATGGGTACGTATTGCCGAAGTCAACAGAGTAGTGGAAAAGGGAGAAAGATTTGAAGTCACTCCCGAAAGATTAAAAGTTTTACAAGGTGACAACCCGTATGGAGTGAGGTTTGTAGAATGAATTTAATATTAATAGTTTTAACAGGCGTCTTAATGGGCGCTTTTAATTTTGCGTTTTTTATTCTTGGATATTTGTACCGTGACAAGAAACCTTCCACAGACGGAGTAACTGTCACCAAGGAAAACAAAGCCTTCATTGAAGAGATGATGAGATGGAGGAACTACGGAGGTGAACAATGAAAACACAGCCTGATGAAATATGGGCCGAATACACCAAAGGCGTTGAGTATTTATACAACTTAGATAATTTCTTTGAGAAGATCCGTATCAACGAACACTTCTGGGACGGCAAACAGTGGGAAGGCCTTGAAGGAAAGAATATGCCCAAACCTGTATTTAATGTATTGCAGCGTGCAGGCAAATTCATGGTCTCCACAATCGGTTCAAATGATATCGCAGTCAACATAGTACCTTTTACTTCTGTCGCAGATGACATTGAAAGAATGGTGCCAATTTCGAAAGAGATCGAACACATCATCGAGATAGCACGTATGAAGGAAGCCTCAAAAATGGTCATCCGTAATGCGTTTGTCGATGGTTCGGGATATATGATGCAGTACTTCGATCCTGAAGTTGATACCGGACAGCCAGCTCAGGGTGCTATCAAGAACCAGATTGTCGACAATACCAACGTTTTCTTCGGCAACCCATTCTCAAATGATTTACAGGGCCAGCCTTACATTATCGTTGCGTTAAGACAGGATGTAGGGCAGGTACGTCAGGAAGCGATGGAATTAGGTATGTCAAAAGAAGATGCCATGTCCATTGCACCGGACAATATGGGCCTTCAGGTAAACGAAGAGATTGCGACCAACCTTGTTACAGTACTGTTCAAGTTCTACAAAAAGAAAACAAAATTCATTGAAGAATCAACTGATATCGATCCAATTACAGGCGAAACGATCGTAATGCAGGAAGAGAAGGAGAAAACTACTGTATGGTTCACCAAGACCACTCAGACGATGGTCATTAAAGAGCCTACAGATTTAGGTTACTCACGTTATCCTCTTGCGTGTTTCGGCTGGGATGTTATCAAGAATTCTTATATGTACTCTTCACCGATGACCTCGGTAATTGCGAACCAAGTATTCATTAACAAGTGTTTTGCCATTGCCCAGATGTACGGTTTGCAGAGTGCTTTCCCGAAAATCATCTTTGATAAAAACAAGGTCCAGATCGATGAGTTCCTGAATTCCGTCTCACCACAGGCGGTATCGGGAATTGACATTGCTGGAAAATTTATTGATTTTATCAAGATTCCTGATTTCAGCAACAACATTATAGATCTGGCCAAAGAGACAATTGCACAGACCAAGGACATGATGGGCGTCACTGACGCTTCATTAGGTAACGTAAAACCTGAAAACACTTCAGCAATCATTGCGTTACAGGAATCTTCATCTGTCCCATTGGAAATTCAGAAACAGAACTTCTACTCATTCTGGGAAGACGTGGTACGAAATATTATCGACATTGTTTCTACCGATTACGGTGTGAGAGAAGTTATGACCTCTGACAATCAATTGGCAATTGTAGATTTCTCTTCATTGAAGAATTTAAACTACAACCTCGATGTTGAGATCGGTAATGGCGCTCAGTTCTCTGAGATCGCACAGATCAACACATTAGACAAGTTGGTACAGGCAGGCTATATCGATCCGGGTGTTTATATCGATGTAGTGCCTTCCAAATACATCCCGCAGAAATCCAAGTTGTTACGTTCCTACCAAGAGCGTATGCAACAGATGACTGCAATGGGAGCAGAGCCTCAGTCAAGGGGTTCTAATCCAACAGACGAACACGTTCCAATTTAAAGAAAACGCCTCACCATGGGCATGAAAGGATTAAATGGAAAACGAATTAAATGTAAACGAATTAGATTCTGTAGAAGGTTTATTCGATGACTACACGCCTACCAGTGATGTAGCTGAAAACAGTGAGAATGAAACGGAAACAGAAGAAACTGCAGTCGAAGAAGAACCTACCAGCGAATCGGAAACTGTAGAGACAGAAGAAGTTGAAGCTGAAGCAGAAACAGAAACTGTCAACCCATTTGAGTTAAAGGTGAAATTCAACGGTGAAGAACGTACGCTCACTGAAGAAGAAGCACGTACCTTAGCACAAAAGGGATTAAACTATGACCGCTTCTATGAACCGATTGAACGTTTAGCTCGCATGAACAACATGAGCGTAGGAGACTACGTTAACCAGTTAAACGATACTCAGTTCAATTATGAAGTCGGCAAAGAGATTGAATCTTTACGTAATGACCCTCGTTATGAAAACGTCAATGACGATGTATTAGAGGAACTAGCCACCTCAAGGGTCAGGGATTCAATGGGTCAACGTGACAGAAATTACGAAGACCAAGTAAAACAGCAGGCTGACGCTGAGCAGCAGAGGCTACAGAAGGAAATCGACCATTTCTTTGAGGAATACCCGGAATTCAGAGACAAAGGACCTGAAGCGCTAGATCCAAAAGTCTACGAGTTCTGCAAACAAGGCTATACCTTATTGGAAGCCTACAACAAATTCCAGAGATTAAATGTTCAGAAATCCCAAGCCGAAGCCAAAGCTAAAGTCAGCAAATTAAATGAGGAAAACAAAAAGAAGTCATTAGGCAATACCACCAATGCAGGAAAGGTTGAGTCAGATGACTTTTTAAATGGCTTCCTCGCTGATTAAAGAAAGGAATTTAAAACATGGCAACAATTAATCTTGCGACAAAATATTCTCCAAAAGTAGTAGATAAGTTTTACCTCGATTCCGTAGTCTTAGGAAAGACCTCAAAGGAATACGATTTCGATGGTGTCAATTCCGTAAAAGTATGGACCATCAATACTTATGATCCGACTGACTATAACAAGCCAGCCAATGACAACGAAATTTCCGGTCAGCACAAGAGATATGGCTCAACTTATGAAGTAGCCGACACCATCCAGACGATGACTCTCACTCAGGACAAAGCCGTTTCACTGTCAGTCGATAAGGGCAACAACACTGAGCAGATGCTCATCAAGAACGCTGGTAAAGTTATGGCTCTTGAAATGAGAGAGAAATTCATCCCGATGTTCGACAAGTACTGCTTAGGCGTATGGGGCAACCCTGCAAACTGCGGTACCGTTACCGAATTATCTTCACCTTCGAAGTCAAATATCGTTGATGCTATCTCAGCTCACGTTACAGCTTTAAGAAATGCATACGCTACCGTTGACGATGCTTACTGCTTCATCGGCGAATCCGAGTATGCAATGCTCCTGATGGCTCCAGAGTTCATCAACTACAACAACCCGACATTTGCTCCTCAGCACTTAGAAAAAGGCGTTATGGGCAAGGTAAGAGGTTTACAGATCGTTCCTGTTCCTGATTCATATTTCACCGACACGAACATCAACTTCGTTACCGCAAAGAGAAGCGCTATCTTAGCTCCTACCAAGATCAAGGATATGAAGGTCCACAGTGATCCGGTAGGCATCTCAGGTGCGCTGCTTGAAATCAGATGGTTATTCGATGCATTCGTTCTCACGACCAAGAAAGATGGTCTTGCTGTCTGCTTAAAGAACGACGCTTCAGTTTAATCGTTTTAGGGGGGGAGGGTCTTCGGATCTTTCCCTCTTGCTTATAGGAGGTTTCTATGACCGAACAGTGGAAAAGTATAGCCAATTATCCTAACTACGAAATTAGCAATTGTGGGCGATTCCGCAATGCCAAAACAGGGAAGATATTAAAAGCTAATCCCGGCCATTTTGGTTATTTGCGTGCAAGAATCTACAACGAAAACGGGGTTTGGTGTGTTGGCGTTCATCGCCTTGTAGCAATGCACTTTATTCCAAACGATCAGAACAAACCTCACGTGAATCACATTGACGGTAATAAAAAGAATAATAACGTTTCTAATCTTGAATGGGTAACACCAAGCGAAAACATGAGACACGCTTACGATACCGGGATTAAAAAAGGTCATGCAGCAAGAAGCCGTGACAACCCTCTATCAAAAAAGGTGGGAATGTTTGACCTCGATGGAAACTTAATCAGGACTTTCTATTGTGTTAAAGACGTGGAAAGAGAATGTGGTTATTTCGTTTCGAACATAGTCAATGTTTGTAATGGGAAAAAGAAAACAAGCCATGGATACAAATGGGCTTATATGTGAAGGAGGTGGTTACCATTACTGTCCAAGAAATGTACACTAAAACAAAGGCGTGGATGTTTGAGAAGCCTTCTTCAAAGATTTACGACAACTACATAATCGAGATAACAAATAAGATCCTGGCAGAGGTATACGAAGAGAATAACAACCTAAGAATGTTCAAAGGTATGTCTCCGTTTCAGGATGGTATTCAGTATCATCAGGTTTCAAGTATGGATGATGAGATCGATTACGAACCTGAATATGTTTATGACGTTATCCCGAAAGGTATTGATGCAAACTTCTTAATGGACGATGACCTCTCAAAAATGTCCATTTATCAGACCGAGTACAACAATGCTCGTGTCATGCATCAGTGCTTGGTATCAAAAGACACATTGGATGAGTATTACTAATGCCAATTAAAGAGATGCCTCAGTTCAAATCTGTACCCGACAAGATGTTAGAGGTACCGCAGCCAGCTATAGGGGGTTTGGACTTAAAGGACTTGGAGTACGAACAAGAGGTCAGTAAGTCTCCGTATATGAAAAACATAATGTACCGTAATGGCGCTTTCGGTAAACGATTCGGTCAGGAAGTACATTCAACCTATGCAGATACAATCTACGCTGAAGTCTACTTTGACGACAATATATTCGTTCATGCTGGGACAAAGATTTACAGATATGCTGCGAGTGGAACTCATGTGGAAGTAGCAACCGGGATGCCTTCAAGTGCTGGTATCTTTATTATCTTTGCACAGAAACTTTATTACATGAATCCCAGTGGGTTCTACCTTTACAACGGCACAAACTTTGTGTTGGCAGACACCTACGTTCCAGAGTTATTAATCAACTGCAAACCTGATGGCACAGGCGGTGGTGACCCAATTGATGAATTAAACATTATCGGATCACAGTTTTCTTTAGTCTACAACGGCACCGCTGGAACAACGGTTTACGAGGTAGGACCATACGACAGTGAAAACATAATTGATTGGGATGTTACTCCTACTATCAAAGTGGATGACACTGAGACTACGGCTTTTACCGTTGACAAGACCAACAAGAAAATAACCTTCAGTACAGCACCGGGCGCTGGTGATATGAATGTCGAGATGATATTCACAATGAAATCCACGACCTTTGCTACTGAGAAAGCTCAGATATTATCCTGTAAGTTCTACGATACATTCGGTGGTGCAAACAACAACAGATTATTCCTAGCCGGGTGCGGCAAGTCGAAATACTTCTACTCTGATTCCTACGATGTAACATACTTCCCTGAAAACAATTTCGCAACGATTGGAAACACGGAAGATGACATTACAGGATTCGGCAGGCAGTACAACGTATTGATCGTATTCAAGCCTCGTGAAGTATATTCAATTTATTCGTACACTGAGACCGCTTCAACAACAATCATTGAAGAAAACATCGGTGTGGAGAATTTCCGTTCACAGTTAGTAAACTCAAGAATCGGATGTGATGCGCCTTATTCAATCCAATTGGTAAACAACTACTTAACGTGGTTCAATTCGAATTGGGGTGTATGTACATTAGTTTCTACCAACATTCAGGACGAAAGAAACGTAAGAATAATTTCAAGGAATATCGAGGAGACCAATACATTCGGTATCACTGGATTATTGAATATCAATGAAACTCTTACCAAGATTACAAGCGCAGATTACAACAATAAATATTTCTTAGTTTTCCCGACATCCGGGGTTTGTTTCATGTGGGATTATGAATTACAGCCATTCGTAGTAACATCACGTGGAGAAACAGATCCTAAGTTATTGGTGTGGTTCTACTTTGACAGGTTCTTTGTTAAATCATTCTTACAGGTCGAAAAGACTTTGTTATATGCCTGTTCACACGCTGACTTCACTAATAAGCTGATTAAATTAACTAGCGAATTTTCAGACGTCAACTTTGATTTATTGGAAGATGGCAGTGGGAATGTCTTAACAGAAGTTCCTATTGAGTCTTTTTACATGACACCGTTCTTCCAGTTCAACGCAGTAGAGATGCTGAAAAACGTCCGTTATATTTACGTTCAGTGCAGAGGTGATTCAAGCTCTCTAGTTAATTTATATTACTACACCGATGATTCACCAACACCTGAAGCCGATCCAGAGCCTATCATGGTCAACCAGAGCGGAAGAATATGGCAGAGCTTTCAGTGGTCGGATTATATGTGGTACATGAACGTATGGGGAAACGTTTTTGTGCGTAAGTGCAATTTAAAGAAAATACAGATGGCAGCCTTCTTCTTCACCAACAACGAATTAGATAAGGATATGCCTATTACTAATATCGGTTTAAGATACCAGTTAGTCAAATACGTGAGGTAAATATGAACAAATTAAGTTATGGAAGCTACAGTTCCGATATAACAGATATTGCGTTCTCTTCCACCAACGGCTATACAGACCCATCAAGCGAACTGGAGACACGTAAACAGTTTTCTACTCCGTTAAAGGAGATTAAGGATTTTGTCAACAATACGGTCACCGTAGACTCAAATGACAACGCTGTACAGTTAGTGGTAACAGAAGAAAACAAACTGCAGTATAAAACCGATCCGGGTTCAACGCCAGTAGATATTGAAGCATCAGGCGTACCAGAGGGGGGTACTTCCGGGCAAATCATCGTGAAGAATTCATCCACGGATTTCGATGCCAGTTGGCAGGATCAGGACCATTCGATCGTTACTGTGCAGACTACCGCTCCAGAAAGTGCCTATACCGGGGGAGGTGTAAAGATTGTTTATCTTACATCAGAACCCGGCACGAAATACTCAGGATATATTTATCTGATTAAGGGGTAGTTATGCCTATTTATTACGGAACAAACAAGATCGGGAAGATATACAACGGTCCTAATGTCGTAACGGAAGGATACTACGGTTCTAACAGAGTATTCGCAGCCGACAAGACAATCGATTTAGGAAGCGTGTCTATTTATGGAAGTGGCGATTATATGAATAATTATTATTCGAACGCTCATGCTTATAAATTGAGAATCAACGGTACATGGTACTTGAAGATTACTGGCAAATGGTACTCAAAAGGAACGCACGTAAGCGGTGATGTTACAAACTTCTCTACGAACATCAATGTAGGCTCACAGAGGTCACAGCGCAACTTTAACGTTTACGAATGGAACAATACCACGACACCTAGCGGAAGTCCTTATTCAACAAGAAGTTCTTACGTCACTACGGGCGGTACTGTTTACTTGCCGTTAGGACATGAGAACGTTTATAGAGTATTTAACCAGTTCGATTATAATTCCACATTAATACAATTAGATCCAGCATAAGGAGGAAATTATGGTTACAAGAAATCGTTATAATTTAGCCGAAGATATGGCTTATCAGGGAACATCCCTAGATAGCAAACCCACTGAAGGTGTAGCAGTCAATTCTATCTTTTGGGAACTCGACACCAACGATCAGTATTATTTTGATGGTTCTGCTTGGAACAAAGTAGGCGGCAATACAGGAGAATAAACATGAATAGGGGGGACACAATATCTTTAATGCTTGATTATCAAGTAAATGGTTCTCCTTTGGAAGAAGGCGCATATGATGAACTGGAACTCCAGATTAACAATCAGAACAGTGCTAAGGCGATTAAGAAATTATTGTCTGAAGGCACGATAGCTTGGAGGACCATTAATTACGTTGATGGCGGTGTAGAGAAAACATTTACTGGTTATGTCGCAGAGCTGGATCAGGAAGAGACATTTAAACTTTCAGCAGGTCAATCCATGGTTCAGTTAAGAGTTAAGATCGGCAATCAGGTAGGTTCGTCTGGCAATTCAATGTTTACGTTAGGAGCTGTACTCAGTACGAGAGTCTTATGATAAATGTCGCATACGGATTAAAGATATCCGGGAATATCGAACAGTCAGGGATTACGCTAAGCGGAAGTGTTATCAGTGGTGCAGGTTCATCTCCCATTGAAGATTACACAGGTCCTTATACCGTAACCCCTTCTCAGAGTACTCAGATTTTATACACAAACGACAGACGAGCAACCGACAACATTACAATCGAACCGATACCTTCCAATTTTGGATTGATAACTTGGGATGGGTCGGTAATAACAGTTAGTTAAAGGAGAAAATTATGGCAGCAGTAGATGTAGTAATCAACAGCGTACAATACAATGACTGTCCTGAAGTCAACATTCCGTTAGTGGGTGGAGGCACAGCGAAGTTTTTAGAGACCTCGGATGCCGACATTACTTCCGGGGATGTTTTATACGGCAAGATAGGATACAATGCCTCAGGCTCTGTCACAGGGTCAATGGCTAACAACGGTTCTGTTTCAGGTGATATTTCAACAAAATCTGGAACAGTAGTCGTACCAGCCGGATACACAAGTGGCGGCACGGTAGCAATCGACTCGACCGAACAGGACAAAATCATCGCAACGAATATCAAATCAGGCGTAACCATTTTAGGCGTATTAGGTACTCTGACATCTGCCACCATCAGTCAGGACAGCACAACTAAGATTTTAAGCATTTCATAAAATGGACGTAGAAATTCAAGGCGCAGTTTTTTTTGGCGTTCCTGCAGTCGATCTTCCTAAATATGGTGGTGGCACAGCGAGATTTATGGATGTTACAGATACAACCGCTTCCGCATCAAATGTAGCAAGTGGTTACTATTTCTATGCATCTGACGGAACAAAGACACAGGGTTCAGCTTCATTAGCAACCGCAACGGTAAGTGGGACAGTTTTAACTCTTACCGATGGCTTCCCTGTTAGCGTGTGAGGTGATTTATGGCAGACATTACACAAATCAATGTAAACGGTACTACATACGACATTAAAGATTCCAATGCAATGGCGAAAGTCACCTCTGCAACAAGCGGTGATGTATTAGTCACTGATGCAAACGGTCAGGCGGTAGACAGTGGAAAAGTCTTAGGTGATTTAGCTGAATATAATGCAACAACTTTATCCAGTGGTGTCGATGCCGTTAAAGTCGGTGTGGATATGGACTTGTTGTGGACTAATAGTTCACCGACAAGCAATTTCGCTGGGCAGACAGTAGCTTTAGACTTATCTGATTACAAATTAGTTTTAGTTTATTTTAAAAGAACTAACAGTTCGGATAAATATGGAAGTAGTCTGTGCCATGTCGGAATGGCTTCAAATGGTATGTGCCCACCACAAGGTGCAGATGCTACAACAATGGCTACTAGATATTATTCGGTCAATTCTAACGGCATAGCATTTGAAAATGGCGTTTATTCTAATCATGGTGGAGCAAACACAAGCTCATATGTTGATAATAACGGATGTATTCCATACAAGATTTACGGCATAAGATAAGGAGATAATTATGAATAAAATACAACAGCTTACAGATGCCAATGGCAACAACATATATCCGATAGCTTATGCACAGGGCGGGATGAAGATGGATCTGTTATGGACTAATCCAAATCCTACATCTAATTTTTCAGGTGGAACTATAACATTTTCAGATGGCGATTATGATATGTATATTTTTGAAACTAATTACGCAACGTCATCCGAACTTAAAGTACATAACATTTCAATCGGACATAGTAATTTTCTTTTAATCTTTTTTGAGAGAACGGCTCTCTATCAGAGAGAAGTGACATTTACAAATGGATCAGTTACATTTGCCAATACGAAGGTAGCTTCATATAATGCTGGTTCATGGAGTACAGCAAATAATGTTTTGATCCCATACAAAATCTACGGTCTCAAAATGTCTTACATCGTTCCAACAAGTGTTCACGGTATGCAATACATAGAGGTGTAATTATGGCAGATAAATGGATTCAATTAATGAGTGAAGATGGAACGGATAATTTATTTCCTACGAGCAAGATGGATTTACTGTGGGAAAATGCTTCACCGACAAGCGCATTTTCTGCTCAGACACTAAATAATATCAACACATCAGGCTATAAATGGATTCTTTTTGATATTAAAACGCATCTGACTAGTAGCTTATATGTATATTTTTTGGCAAAGCCAATCGATTATATCAGACCTTATTTTGTAACGGACTCGACCACAGCAAACAACAATTTAACTTATAGAAATATTGAATTAAACGGTTCTCAAGTTATTATTTCTAGCCCTGTGCGCGGAAGTGGAAATGTTGTTTCTGAAAACAATGCGGTAGTTCCTATAAAAATCTTTGGCATAAAGTAAAAATGAAAGGACTATAAAACTATGTTATACACAGCAAATTTAGATGAAAACAATTTTGTTTTATCTCTTGCTCATACTCCCCATGACAATATTGACTTGGATTTGTCTGAAGTCGATATGGAGTATCTGAACGCTTATCAGTTAATCAATAATGCTTTAATTCTCAATCAGGAAAAATATGATGAGATAAAAGCACAGGAACAGGAAGCTGCAAAGCAAACGGAAATCAGTGAACTGAAAAAGAACTTAAGCGATACCGATTGGATATTCAGCAAGGAACTAGAAGAAATCACATCCTTAAGCAATCCATTAACTTTTGTGGCAGATGTCATTAAGATATTGGTCAATTACGCTACCGTCTATAAAGATACTATTGCACAGCGCAAAGTTTGGAGAGCGAGGATCGAAGAATTGGAGAAATAAAATGCAAAAACAATTAACCGAATTTTTCTGTGTGGAAAATGAATTCTTTACCTATGTATTAGTTATCATAGGAATCTACATCGCCCAAACATTCTTCAAGATCAGTGCTGTACGAAAGGAAGGCACTTTTTCTTTTAAAGAGTTGTTTGATGGCATGATCGATTATGCAATTTATTTTTTAGGCATCATGGTATTTTTCTTCTCCGGGATGCTCATACCGAAAGCACAAATCATACCATTAAGCGACAAGTACTTAACGATCGATGATGCTCTTACTGCGATGGCTTATGCATTAATCATTATTCAATCAGTGAAGTGCTTCAAGAACATCAAAGAAACTTTCAATGTAAGTGATGAACAGATTGTAGTCAACGATAAGGAAGCGTCTTTCCGGGGATGAAGTACACACTTAAAGACATAGTCTACGGTGGAACTCTTCACGATAAACTGTGGAACGTAAACAACAATCCCAATGCCACGATAGGTAATTGTCTTGCCAACTGCACAACCTTAGCTTACGGTCTGGCAGAACCAAAACCAGTATCAGTAATAAGAGGCGCTTCAAATTGGCATACAGTATTAACCAATGGTTGGTATGCGATTCCCTTTGACCGAAGTAAAGTCGAAGAGGGCGATATTATCGAATGGGTGAATCATGTCCATGTCGCAATAGTCGATAAAGTCGAAGATGGAAATATTTACTTACACTGTTCATGGTATACAGGCATACATGGTACCGCAATGTGGAATGGGAGTTATGACACAAGACCTTTTTCATCACTTAAAGAAGTATCAGACTTCATGTCGGAAAACTATCCAACGAGAATGTATCACTATTTCGAATTGGAAGATGAATGTCGTGGAGTCGGTGGAGACCCGCAGTATATTCTTAAACATCCTTCTCTCATTCCTAGCGATGGTGAAGACAAGTCCGTAGACCAAATCTATGTATCAACCAACGAGCAGAACGTGCGTGTTTTACCTTCAACATCAAGTGAAATCGTGGGTGTGGCATCAAAGGGTTACTACAATGTTCTCGCCTCACAGAATGACGGAAAATACGTCTGGTATCAGATTAAAGAAGGTTGGATCGCTGGAGTTGAAGGAAGAGTAAAATTTATCGAAGGCGAAGATGATATTAAAAAGTTAAAGAGAGAAAATGCCAAATTAAAAGCATTACTTAAACAGATCAACGAATTATCGGAGGTATGAATATGGACAATATTACTTTAGGCCAATTATCTGGAATTATGGTATGGCTTATCGGGTTCGGTACAGCGACACTCACCATAGTCAAGGCAGTTAAAAGTGCTATCAGTAAGTCATTCGTGCCGATCGAGAAGAAGATTGATGATGTAGATCTAAACGCCACCAAGAATTTTTTGGTAAGATGTATCGCTGACATAGACCGTCATGGTATCGATCCTGTTACAAAGATGAGATTCTATGAGCAGTTCGAACACTATCAGAAAATGGGCGGCAATTCCTACATAAGGGATGAAGTTGAAAGATTAAAGAAGGAGGGCAAACTTTAATGGCAATTGCAACGTATAACGATGTAGCGTCTGGTACAAAAACAACAGGCGTAACAAGTTCAAGCGGAAAGAGCAAATCGAGTGCTTACACAAATGCAGTAGCATCGCCACAGACTTATAAAAAGGTCTATTCCGATGTTGGCATTATCAAGAACGACCAGCCGAAAAACAATGGCGGTGGAACAATAGTTCAGACAGGTTCTTCTTCAGGTGGAAGTTCAGGCGGTGGTGGAGGTGGAAGTTCTACTCCCGAAGTAAACTACGAAAATGAATTACTTGAGAAAATCAAATCGCTTCTGTCAAATGAAAGACAGTCAATGTATGATGCTGCTAAGGCGGCCTACGAACAGTCACTGCTTAAGAACTCCACCGATTCCGAGTCTCTGAGCAATGATGCAAATGTTAAACGTGAAAGAAATGACAGATTAATCAGAAGTCTTTATGGTCCGGGAATGGGACAGGGCATCTCAAACAGAATTGCCAATCACAACAGGTGGGCTGATACACTGGCATCGATCAAGTCAAACAGAGCTAATAATGATTTAATCGCACTCAACACGTACAACCAGAACAAAGCCAATGCAGATAATATGTACACTCAGGGTCTATACAGTTATGTAATGCCTGTTTACACAAATAGACAGAACTATTCCGATTCACTTCAGAACCAGTTAAGACTGTATCAGATGCAATTAGAAAACAGCAAATTATAGGGAGGGGGAAACCTCTCTCTTTTTATTAGGGAGGGAATATGGCGAAGAAACCAGTAGAAGACAATAGCGGAACCAAAAACAAAAAGACTACCGTTACTACAAATACAAATACCTCTAATTTAGCAGGCGTTGATTATCAGAAACAGGCTGTAGGAACTCCTAAAGTATCTACGTCTTCTTCTGGTTCAACCGGGTTAAACACAAACGCATCGAACCTTGCCAACACGAATAACATTCAGAACGCAGGGGGAACTGTAAGGAATACAACCAAAAGCTCTGACGTTTACGTTTCGAATTATTCTAAGCCAACGGTCACCAATTCTTATGTTGCCAAAGCCAATTTAAACAAAGCAGAGAACAAGAACGCTCTGTCTTCAATGGCTGACAGCTCAACTAAGAAGGCAAATCAGGTGGTCAATGCGATAGATTCATTTGTAAGCAACGTAAAGAACACTATATACAATGCCAATCAGGATTACAGAAATGACATTCAGTCGCAGAGGCAGGCACGTTATGACCAGAGCAGAGAAAAGGTTTATGCCGAACAGGATGCAAAACGTAACGAAACTCTCAAGACCCTCACAAAAGAAGATTTAGATAAATTCTACAATCAGGATGGTACGCCAATAGACTACGATTCGCAGATACAGAACCTTAACAGCAAGAAGACTACTCTTGAGGCGATGATTAAAAATGCGGAAAACGATGGTCAGGCAATGTCTGCACAGGCAGAGCTGGACACTGTTTTAAAGCAGATGGAATCCCTTGATATTCTCAAAAACAAGAGAGATGCCCTTGAGGAGGATTACAACCTTAGAGCATATAGAGAAAGCGGAGATGAACAGGCATACAGGTCCTACAGAGAAGCCTTAGCTCATAAAGACGATTCCATGCTTGAGAGATTCGGCAGTGCTGGTTCTCATTTGCTGGCACAGACTATCAACGAAATTCCAACCGCTTTAGATCAGGGCATTTACAGAGCCGATGTGGGCAATGCTATGTCCGGGATGGAAGCCTTAAAAGCGGCCTACGAAAGCGGAGAAATAGATACCGATTCTTACGTTACCGCATTGGGTGAAATCGACCAGAAAATCAAGGAAGCACAGAACCGGTACAATGACAGCACATCTCAGGAAATAAGAAGAGTTGTAGACCAGTACGGTGCTAATACTTTTTATGGTGCAAACGATATTGAAAAGTTCATCCTTCAGGCCGGGGAAAGCACTGCACAATTTATGCTGCATTACGCAATTGGAACGGCAGTGGCCAGCGCAGCAATGGGAGCAACGGCATTAGAATTGGGCGGTGATATCGCTACTACTACCATGTCTTTGACCAGCGCTACTGAAAAGACCAACCAGCTGTTAGACGAAGGCTATGATATCCAGACTGCCTACAGGAACGGCTTATTCACAGGATTAGTCTCATACGCTACTGAAAAGGTAGGCATGGACAGATTCGTGGATATGTTAAAGACCCCTGTATCAGCAAATCTTATGGGCCAGATCATTTTAAGGAACGCCAAGAGCGGATTATCCGAAGGCCTTGAAGAAGTTGTAGAAGGATTGGTAGATCCGTTGGTAGACGCTGCTACACTTGGCACTGATTATGAAGTTAACGGAAACGAATTGTATATGTCGTTCTTGCTGGGTGGCACATCCGGATTAATCATGTCCAATGCGGCCACTATTGGCAGTGCAGTTCAGACCAACTATAAATTAGGCCAGCTGATCGTAGCAAACAGACAACAGAGAGAAGCACTGATAAACGAAATCAACACTCTTAAAGCCAGCCTTCCTTCCATGGATGAACTCCATAAAGAGATTGCGGCTCAGGAAATCAAAAAAGGTGAAGACGCTGTTTACACATACGATTCTATGTCAGCTACGTTGGGAATCACGTTCTCCACTGACTTTGTAGAAGAACCTTCTCCGGCTGAAGCTGAATACGCAGTTGTAGAAACATTAGTTCCTAACTTCAATCAGGAAGTACAGACTACCGCTGAATTGGACAATCTTCAGTCTCAGGTAGACTCAAATATCGATGGCATTATTGACGTTGAAAACAGCATCCTTGCGCAGACTCAGGAAATGCTCAACAGCAACGGATATAACATTGATGCCGGGGTATTCAACAGTTTAGATTCAAAGAGGCAGAACGATGCTTTAGTGGCTTTGGACTTTGCCAAGATGATGGGCATCAATGCCAATGTTGTAGATGATGCTGGTATTTATAATGCTATCGCACAGTACGGTTTCAATGGCTCACAGGAAGAACTGCAGAGGATCGTAGACGGTACAAGCGGTTTAGTGACCCCTGATGGCCAGATTTTTATTAATGGTTCAAAGAGGCCTATTCTGTTTACGCTGACTCACGAACTCACTCACGGCACTGAAAGCTCAAAATACTATCCAATACTTAGAGATCTGGTCCGTGCTGAATATGGCGATAACTGGCAGAACGCTCTTAACGAAAAAGCGGAACAGTACAAAGGGATAGAAGACTTTGACGCTGAAAAGGAAGTTGTTGCACGTTATGTAGAAGAGTTCTTAGGTGATGAGAAGTTCATTGATGATTTGATCAAATACAATTATTCACTGGCTTCAAAGATATTCCAGGATCTGAACGCATTTGGCAACAATGACGAAACTGTTAAAATCAGGAACGCTTTTGAAAAGGCATTTGCAGATAACTACCAGCAGAATGAAAGCCAGTTTTCTATTGACCAGCAGACACACAAAAATGCGGCTAAAGAAGAATTCGGCACAACAGACGATTATAACAAAGCCGGATATATCCTCGATGACGGTGAACTTTTAGATCTGTCAGAAGGTCAGGATAGAAGAACTCAGGACCATAGAAGCGTCGGTTACTTATTCGATGATTTAGATTACGCAAGAGATGGCATGAGCGCTGGCATGATTAAATTTATGAACGAAGGGAATATTAGAATTCTCCCAGAAAACGGCGGTGTGGATATCTCTAACGTAGTTGAACCAACCGCAAAGCAGTACGATGCGATTTATGACTATCTGAGAAACTACAATGATGAGTGGACAAAGTTAGATGTGTCTGACGAGAAAGGCTATAATGTTTTCTCTGTAGAATATCCTCCTAACACTTCACCGGGAGTGGCAATAGCAGATATAAAAACTTACTTTGAAGACGGAACGATTCCAGAGGCATATAACCCGGATAATATTTTCCAGTTCTCGTTCGACCCGGATTATGAAAAAGTCAACTTTGATAGTAGAGGGCTTAGAGTAAACAAGAACCTCGCCAATTTTATGAAGGGAACAAAGCTGACAGATCCTAGAGGTAGGCTGTTAAGACTGCACCATACGTCCCCAGTAACATTCACCGAGTTCGACCCTAGAGGTTCAAATAGGTATAGATTCGGTAACAGTGTAGTAAATTACTATTCTACAAGTTCAGCTGTTAGTGGAAGCTATACAGGCGGGGAATTTGTAGAGTTTGTAAATGATTACTCATACAAGAATTTCGAAGACGCAAACAAGAGGTTCAAAGAGTTAACCAGAGAACTCGAAGTATTAAGGAATCAATTTTCGGATTACAAACTAGCCAAGTACAGAGAAATATTCGATATTATAAACGGACGTGAATTCCAAAAAGAGCTTAAGAATACTATTTCCAAAATTGAAAAACTGGACATTCCTAAAGATGACTACAGTAATATGACTGCGTATATCGCAAAGGAAGGCCTGATCGATTACCTGCAAACAATCAAGGACCAGACCGACAATAGTCTTATCGTTGGAGATAGGCTAGAGGCTTTGGATTCAACGCTTGTGGATCTGATTGGCAAAGACGATCTTTTTGGCAACAAAGTTCCTCACATTCTCGCAGAAGCTGTTCATAATTTGTATGACTCATCTAGCTATAAGAAAATGACTGAAATAGCATCGGAGGTAAATAAAGAGTACTCCAAGTCATGGGAAGAACAGCAGAAGCTGAGAGAAAAAAGAAGCTATTATGAAAAGTATGGTGAAGCAACAGGCCGCCAGTATATCGGATATGGCAAAGCATTAAATCCGTATATTGTTGAAGGCCGTGTAGAAACTGACAACTATTCTAAAACCGTTAACTGGAATGATATAAACAATTCAGCTAATACGTTCAAAGAAGACGAATATGATCTGGATGATCTGTCTAATCTGTATAATGTTTTCAAAGAAGTATATGACAGCAGAGAAAATAATTTGCCGAAGCAGAAACAGTTTGAACTCGTTCTTGAAAACGTAAACGAGAAGAATAGGGAGTTTTTCCTTAAAAACCCGATTGCTTTGGCAAATATGTTTAACTATGTAGACAGAAGAGCGATTAGGTACTATGAAAATCTGGAAACTAGCACTCCTCAGGATGCAATGTATACGAACATCAACCGCAACATTGTCATTCCAGAATATTTGGAAAGCGAGTTTTCTAAACACTATGACGAAATTATGAACTTAGCGTCTGAAATAGCACTGACGAACGGAAGAGAATCGATAAGCAATTCTGATTTTGATGATGCTATGTCACAGCTAGGTTATGTAGAAACGCAACATTTCACAGGAAATAACGATTTAGAGACAAACGATGTTGTTAAAGCTATATTGGCAATCAACGAATATGCGAAGAAGAATGGTGGAGAAACCTATGACGGAGTGATATTCAGAAACATTACGGATAGTGGCTCATTTACAGGCAGAGACATAGCTTCAGATATTATTGCGTTGTTCAGCTCCAATCAGTTTAAGCTGGTGGGCAACGAGAATCCAACGGAATCGGGGGATATCAGATATTCATTCGACAAGACACAAGAAAGTGTGCCTACTGAAAACGAAAGTGTGTCCAGTCCGTATTTCGGTTACGGAAGGAATCCTGCAAGAAACGTAGATATCTTAAAGGAAACCAAAGCCGGTCCTACATCAAGATTCTGGAACAACCTTGCCAACAGTGAGTACGTTTCAGACGAGGAAGCTGTCAGAATCCAGAAGATGGTGGAAGACGGTTTAGGCGCATACGAAGCTACCACAAACAAAAAACAACAGCAGGAAGCTCGTAAGATGATACGCCAGATGGGTCTTGAAGATTCATTCAAATACGCAATGAACGCAGACAAGATGGCTACTGCAGATGTAGACACAGTATTCTGTAAAGAGTTGCTCAATGAAATGAACCAGAAAGGACTCTCCGGCACAGAAAACTACAAGCAGCTGGAAGCACGTCTGGCATGGCGTTCAACAATGTCAGGTAGAGCTGAGCAGGCGTTTAACACTTTCAGAACACAGACCCCTGAAGGACAGGTAATCACGATTAGAAGTGAAGTACAGAGAATTCAGGAAGGTTTGAACGAGCGCTATGGTGACGGAGCTTACGATATCAAAATCAATGAAGAACTGATCGAACAGTATTTAAGAGCAAGGTCACAGGAAGAGCGTGATAACCTCAGGTTACAGATCGCTACGGATATCGCTAAACAGATTCCTCCTACCATTTTGGAACAGCTGAACTCCTATAGACATTTGTCGATGTTGTTCAATCCTCGTACATGGATCAAGAACAGATTGGCTAATGAGCTGTTTGGGTATGTCAACGAAGTGACCAGAACGGTGAGAGTTTTAGGCGAAGCGATGTACGAGAAAGCCGGTGGCAAGATCGACCGCCAAGCTGGTATTTACAATCCGTTCTCAGGTAAAGACAGGGAGGCCTACAAGAAGGCCATAGAAGATTATGGCAAACACTATTCCGATGTCGATATGAAGTATTCAACGGTCGATGCAGGTAACGTGTTATTAGGATCTGAATTCGGCCAGCAGGTAGCCATGAACAGAGACCAGTTTACGTGGAATTGGCTCAATAAGATCGCTGAGTTAAATGCCAAGATGCTCTCGGATAGACCGGGAATGTCCAAAGCGTATGCAAAGTCTCTGACAGGTTATTTAAAGACTAAAGGTTTAACCTTCGAAACAGCCACCGAAGAGCAGATGGAGAAGGCACGTGAGTTCGCTTATAAAGAAGCTCGTTATGCAACCTTCAACTCTGACAACAAGCTGGCCAATTATATAGTCGAGGGCAACAGGAAACTCTTGGAAAGGAAAGATGCTTTAGGTTACGCAGGCCATGCGATAATCGAATCATTCATTCCGTTCAAGAGAACACCTTTAAACTTGCTGGCAACAGGAGTGAGATATTCACCAGCCGGGTTAGTTATCACGATGACCGATGATTTAGTCAAGCTGAAGAAAGGCAAAATCACAGCCACGCAGTTTATCGACAACATGGCTCAGGGTTTGACCGGATCGGGTATTATGGCGTTGGGTGCTCTATTGTATTCTTTGGGAGTATTCAGAACCAAAGATGACGATAAGGACCGCAAGAAGTATTTCGATCAGGAAAACGGTGAACAGGACTACTCGATTTATTGGGACGGTGGAAGCTACACAATCGATTGGGCAGACCCGATGATTATTCCTTTATCGATGGGTGCTGAAGTCGCAAAATTAATGGAAGACGGAACACTGACAGCTGATGATGCTTATAGTTTAATGACTGCTATGGCACAGCCTCTGTTTGAGACTTCCATGATGAGCGGTATCACCAACAACCTAAAGAGCTTTGCTAACGATAACACCGGATATGCAACAGATATCTTCAAGAACGCTGGTACTAACTTTGCTTTACAGTTTATCCCTTCTGTGTTGGGTGCAGTAGCACGTACAGTAGATGATACGAGAAGAAGCACTTACACCGACAAAGGCAATCTGGATAAAGTGAAGAAACAGGCGATGAATAAGATACCGGGTTTATCACAGAAAAACGAACCATACATCAACAGATCTGGAGAGGAAGAAAAAACTGAAGATTTGGGAATGGGCGTAGCGGGAAGAGCTATCCTGAATTTCCTTTCACCGGGTTACTATTCTTCAAAGGATATCGACAAGTACGATGAAGAGATGTACCGTTTATTAAGTGAGACCGGGGAAGCTGACGCACTGCCATCAAGTACCTCCAAGAGTGTTACCTTCAACAAGGAGAATTTCAAGTTCACCGATAAAGAGTACACCGAGTGGAACAGAACCAGATGGTCTACCGAAGCTGAGTACGTTAACCAATTCATGGATTCCAATGCGTACAAAGGTTTGACCGATCAGGAGAGAGTTGCAACAATCGAGGATATTCGTTCCTATGCACAGAAAGTTGCCAAGAGGCAGTTCCTTGAAAGCAAGGGTTACGAGTACACAGACGATAAGGAATTAGCGGAAAGCAATCCTGAAAAGTACGTGTATGACAAAGAGCTGACCAATGCCGGAGGAGCTATCGACCACGACATTAAACTGTATGCATACTACGATTATTTAAACAACGCCGGATCTAAACAGGCAGAGAAGATTGCCTACCTGGAGGAATCGGATTTAACTCAGGCTCAGAAAGAATATCTGTATGACTTGAGCGGATACAAGACCTCATACGAAGACGCTTATAAGAAGACCTTTGGGAAGTCAAATAAAAAGACAACCGGTAAGTCATCTTCAAGTAAAAAGTCTTCAGGTGCGTCTAAAAAGGCCTCAGGTTCAGCTCCAAAGACCAAGGTAAGCACCAGTTCAGGCAGCAAGGCAAAGTTCAATAAGATATCAGCAGCGCCTCAAACCACCAGCAGTGGAACGAAGAACGTTGCAAAGAGTTACTTAAAGGCTTATGCCAAGTCAATGAAGAAGCAGAACGTCTCAGGAGGTAGCCAAACACAAGTGTGTCCAAACTGCGGATCGAGAGTTCCAGCTAACGCTTCAAGATGTCCTAACTGTGGGGCAGCATTATAAGGGGGGGATTTAATTCTCCCTCTTTTTTTGTTATAATAATTATAGTCGACGAGGGATTGCGGTCCCGATTACAGGTGGTCAGCCGTGCGAAAGCGTAAGTGGCGTGATGCCTGTTTTTTTTGTTATAATGAATTAAAGGTACGAGGAGCACGGTCCTATAGTGCCAAGCCACGGTGTCATTTGGGCAACCAGCTACTGCAGAGCGGGCATCGAGGGCGACTATAAAAGCTCCTCATTAATGCGGGTGGCTACCGAACACTTCCATGGGTGTGTAGGCAGTTGAGCCTGCTTTTTTTGTGTCAATTTTGTGGCAATTTTGTGTCAACGGAAGTGATTTTGTGTCAATTTGTGTCAAAATATAGGATACAGTAGGATATTTATTACCACAATTGAATACTGTCAAAAAGCCAATAAAATAAGGGTTTTCCATGAAAAAAGGCCATTTTACAGGCCTCTTTCGCAAGTCATAAATGGTCCCCGAAGTCGTACTCCAAACCCTAATAAAATAAGGCTTTTAGCAACTTTTGTGACGAGTTTGTGTCAAGATAATAACTCAATGGCCTTTTCCTTCAGATCATCGTTACTCGACGCATAGTATAAACTCATATCGTAAGTGGCGTGTCCAAGTATCTCCATTGTGGTCTTGGTGTCTACCTGTTTTGTAACTAATGAAGTGGCCATGTTGTGTCTTAAGCGGTACATATTGAACGATATATTTTCCGTTTTGCAGATCCTCCGGATGATATTACCGATCCATGTTGAATCCATGTACTCGCCATTCTCCCTTACAAACAACTCATCGTACAGAGCATACTCCATCAAATCATTGAGAATCGGTTTCAGGTTTTTGTGAATCGGTACATTACGGATCGAGTTAGGAGTTTTACACTTTCTTACCACGTGATTCTCGTCCATATTTGAACCGAGTTCTTTAGTAACCGAAATGTAATCTCTCTTAATGTCATCTCTTGTTAAGACTTCAACTTCAGCCGGTCTCATTCCCGTGTAGTACAAAGTCTCCAACAAATAGACAATAATCCTCGCATCGTAATTACTCGCAACAGTTTTTCTAATACCGTCCTCTACCTTCAACAAAGTTTCTCTGTCAGTAGTAACCCCACGTTTCAGTGCAATCATGTGGGACTTCGGCCTTTGGATTCCCAACGTAACATCTCTCATAACAATATCCTGCAGCAGTGCGCTACCAACAATGTCATCCCGGTAAATACAATACACTCTGCCAATCGTATCGTCACTCGCAATCTCGACCATTTTGTTAAGGTCCTCGACAATCATTGCTTTAGTGAGCTCCTGAATCTTGGTGTCTTTGTGGTGGATGTACTTGTTGAATAACTTAATGTGGTAGTCCTTAGTCTTGTACAGATCTGTGGTGTGGTCCAAATAGTAGTCAAACATATCCTTAACGGTCGAATTGTTTTTCTTTTCTACCATTCCTACCGACAGCTCATACAACATTTTGTTCCGGTACTTCACTGCTGTTTCAAATGCTACTCTTGCGCTGGGGTAATCCTTTTGATTAAATGACTTGCTGACTTCTCCGTCTTCAGTTCTGATCCTTACCAAGAATGTTATCCCGGCTTTGGTCTTACGCTGAATGATGTTAGTTTCTTTTCTGAACATATTCCTCCTTTCTACAATAGGCTCAAAATGAAACCGACAATTGCGAGTATCAGCATAATGTGTGGTGCATCAAGTACTCCATCTGCAAAGGCTACTAGAGCGTGCATCTGTCTCCAATAAAAATAAAGGTACAGTGCATAGCCGATTGAGCATGATGCGGTGATGAAAAAAATACTGTGAATCATTTTGTCTCCTTCTAAATCATTCTTCTAATATCTTCATAATCTCATCTACATCTTCGAACTTAAGCATCATCAATACTATCCTTTGTGTATCATGGTCCAAGTCCAAAAACTTTTTAAATAGCTTGTCTGCAAAATCCGGGGTAGGCAAGTCTATAAAAGGAAGTGGCTCGAAATCAATTGGAACAAGAACAATCCTATCTACTATACTTGTATCGGTGGCATATCCTCTTTCTATCGGCTTTACGCCAAGAACAGCACAGAGCGTTTCCAAAGTATCCATATCAATTCTCATTACACCATCTTCATATCTTTTAATAGAGACTTTAGATTTTCCAATCATATCCCCGACAAACTCTAATGAATATCCTTTGTTTAACCTTGCCTTTTTAAGTTGTTTTCCCAGAGACTCATACAATGGTTTATCAATCTTCTTCATTTAGCACCTCCTTTCAAGAAAAGTGTACCACAAAAAAGTAACAAATCAATAAAAAAACAAAAAAAGTTGCGCAAAAGTGTTGCAAATGGCAATAAATGTGGTATGCTATAAGTGAAGTTACGTTAAAATGTAACAGAGAAAGGAGACGATGATGGAAAAATATACTGTCAAACAGGCCAGAGTATTAGCCAACATCACAATCAAAGATATGGCAAAGAAAATGGGCCTGAGTCAGACCGCTTATTTTAAAAAAGAAAAAGGATTGTCCAGATTTTATTACGATGAAGCAGTGAAATTCTCTTCGTTTGTTAATATCCCTATGGACAATATTTTTTTTACTTCGCAAGTTGCGTAAAACTGTAACTATATTCCCGCTCTGATAAGAGTGCATCATGTAGCCTCCTTTCAGTGAAAAAAGTTCTATTTGGCCTGAGCAACCAGAAAAACGTCATAATTAAAAGCTATTAATTTCATGTATAAATCACTACATGGTGCGCTCCTACGAGGGCGGGAAAACTTTGGTACTCATATACGAGTCGATCTATGCTCCTAAACATATCTTCCTACGCACTAAAAAAACATCGACATTATCGTATAGATCGGCTCCTGTATGGGTATCAAAGTAGAAAGGAAACGATGGAAAAACTACTCACATTAAAAGAAGTTTGCGAACTGCTCGGCAGCGAAGATCCAAAAGGAAGAAAGGTCCGGGAACTCTGGAAAAGAGGGGAACTTGAAGGCGCAAAGTTTGGCAGAAAATTAATGTTCAAACAATCTTCGGTCGAGGACTACATCGATGCACAGTTCAGACTGCAAAGGTAAAAGGAAAGACCGCCTGTTACAGCGGCCCGGAGACGATGACTCACAAGTTCATCACAAACATTATAGCAAAAAGGAGACATAATGACAAACAACGTAACAGTAAGAATGAAAACAATCAACGAATCACTACAGGACATACGCTATAAGCTGTCCAAGACGGAACTGAAGAAGTCCGGAAAGAACAAACATTTAAACTTCGACTACTTTGAGCTGAAAGACTTCTTACCAACAGCAACCAAGTTATTTAATGACGAAGGTATCTGCCCACAGTTCTCTATCGTCACAGACCAGAACGGAATTGAAGTAGCAGTATTAAATCTCGTAAGAGGTGCAGAGTCAATCAAGTTCGTTATCCCTACAGACCAGCCAGCGAATATGTCAGGTATTCAGGCGTTAGGTGCGAAGATTACTTACTTAAGAAGGTACTTGTATTTAATCGCATTAGACATTGTTGAGAACGATATCGTGGATGCCTCGATCGAATCTAACGAAGCACCAAAAGAAGAGAAGAAAGCAACCGCTAAACAGGTCTCAATGATTAAGGACTTATACGATGAGGAAAACCAGAAGAAGATACTTGACTATTACAAGATCGAAACGCTGGAAGACCTCAACTTAGCAGAAGCGTCTAAAGTAATCGCAAACAAGAGGGATAAGAAATGAATGAACTTGAACTGAAACAGAAGTTTGATGTCCTAATCCCTAACGAACTGTTGGAGGAATATGAGAAGCTCGCAGAAATCAAAGCAAGGTTCGGAGTTGTCGAAGAAGAAATACGTGCGAAGATGAATGACTTCCTCGTAGAGAATAATTTGGCCGAATACAAACAGGGAAGATTCTCATTTGTAGCAGTGCCTAGTTACGAAAAGAAAACGGTGGATACAAAGAAGATGAAGGATGAAGGTATCTATGACCTGTACACCAAAACTTCCATTGTTAAGCCAAGCATCAGGATAACTATCAACTATGAAGACGAATGACATTGAATTCCTGGAGGATAGTCACCAGTATTTGTACCGAGGTGTTTTAGTTCCCAGCGTGTCCGAGCTGATAAGGTTCAAATTTGTAGATATGTACCAAAACGTCCCTGATAAGGTCCTAAAGAAGAAAGCAGACTACGGAACAAAAGTGCATGACTACATAGAAAGATTTGTTAAAGGCGAATTCACGCTGGAGGAGCTGAACAAGAAGAAGATAGATCCCAACATAAAGATTGCGGTAGAACAATTCGAAACGTGTAGAAAGATGTGGGCCTTCCATGTAAAAGATATGGAGCAGATAGTCACCTACAAAGGAAAGTATTGTGGCAAGTACGATATCTTAACCATCGATGACTACATAGTGGATTTAAAAACCACATCCGAACTGCACGAGGAATGGCTACGCTGGCAGTTAAGTTTGTATGCATTAGCGTTGGGTATCAAAAAAGATTTTCACTTCTGTATCTGGCTACCAAAAGGAAAAATGGGGAAGGTTATTCAAATCAAATCTGTCCCGGAAGAAGAGTTATTAAGAGCATTAGACGATTATGAAAAGCATACTTCAGGATAAAAAGGAGTGCTTCGTTACGGGGGTGACAGAGGGTCTTCACAAACACCATTGTATGAACGGCCCTCTCCGTAGCAAATCAGAGAAATACGGATTGTATATATATTTAACCCCCGCATACCACAACATGAGCAATAAGGGTATCCACTTCGATCAGGAATTTGATTTAAGGGTCAAGAGGTATGCTCAAAAGAAGTTTGAAGAATTATACAGCCATGAGCTTTGGATGAAGGAGTTTCACAAGAATTATCTATGAATAAGTATCACGCAAAGAAAACAGAATTCAACGGAATAAAGTTTGATTCAAAACATGAGAGAGACAGGTATGTGGAACTCCTACTGATGGAAAAGGCTCAAGCTATTCAGGATCTAAAAACACAGGTGAGGTTTCCTCTTATTCCCAAGTCCAAATATGGAAGGGAGATATATTACTTAGCCGACTTCACTTATTACGAGAACGGCAAGTTAGTTGTAGAGGATGCCAAATCACCAATCACTCACAAGAACCGCATCTACCGATTAAAATTCAGGATGATGCAGGAGACTTACAACATAACAATCAAGGAGACGTAAAAATGAAACAGCAGGAATTAATTTTAAAGTATCTGGAGACACACAAAAGAGGTCTCACATCAAAGGAAGCCATCGAGAAGTTCGGTGCAACAAGATTATCAGGCGTAATATTCAAATTAAAATCTAAAGGCCATAAGATTGCGTCTGTGAGGGAAACAGTGTTTACAAGGTATGGACACACATCAATCGCAAGATACTATCTGGAGGCTTAAAAATGGACTTACTGGATGAATTACAGAATTTAGTTTCACTATTGGATCAGTCTGTTAAATCACTCAGGAAAACCAATGAAGCACGTGCCAAAACCGAGATGGATTATAAAATTCTCCTCCGGGAAGAAACGCTAAAGCTGCGTGATACCGGAATGGCAATCGGGTTGATCGATAAAACGTGCTACGGAATTCCAAGTGTGGCGCTGGCAAGATTCCAGAGAGATATCGCAGACGGAAATTATGAAGCCAACAAGGAAGCAATCAACGTTTACAAACTGAGAATCAGACTATTGGAAAACCAAATCAATCGAGAGTACGGGATGGAAGGAAAGCAGTTATGAGGCCATGGCTGAAGCTCTATAAAAGTTTGAAGGATTGGGAGTGGAAAGACTGTCCGGAAATGATTGCCTTATGGATCGACATTCTCTTGGAAGCAAACGATGAGCCAAGCACGTATCGTGGAGAACTATTCGAAGAAGGAACATTTCCAACATCGGTAGACAAACTTTCCAAGAACACAGGCCTTTCAACACAAACTGTTCGCACGTGTCTTAAGAGGTTAGAAAAGACGGGTGAAGTAACAATCGTTTCAACAAGCCAAGGAACAAAGATTTCAGTAGTAAAATGGCCCGATTATCAAAGTGACGTAAAAAAGCGAACAAACAAATCAACAAACGAACTAACAAACGAGCAACAAACGGCTAACAAACAACTAACAACTCTTAAAGAATATAAGAGTATAAGAGATAAAGAGTATAAGAATAATAATACTATTGCTCCGAGCTCTTTCGATCTCAAAGCCGTTGCTTCGCTCCCTCTCAACAAGAACGGAACTTTCTACCAAGTAACCGAGGAAGAAGCGTCTCACTACAAAGAACTTTATCCGGGTGTAAACGTAGAACAGGAGTTGAGAAACATGGTGGGGTGGCTGGAATCTAACCCTGCTAAACGGAAGACACAAAACGGTGTGCGCAGCTTCATAAACCGTTGGCTATCAAAAGCACAAAACAGCTCAAGATTGCCGACACAGACGAAAGGAGGAATACCATACTTTGACATCAACGGAGATTTACCGAGCCTTGAATGAGTTTATGAGCTTATATCCGAACTACTACAAGAACCAATCGAGAGAGTCGATGGAAAGAGTCGCACAAAGCTGGATGAGAAAGTTTGATAAAGTCACTGACTACAATACCTTCATCGACGCCTTGTACGAATTCGAACAGAAGTCAGATTATCCTAACCCTCCTACTACCAAACAGATGTTGGACCTTTACCGCACAGTGAAAATGCGGAAGGCCAGCGAAAAAGGGCAGTCGGGGAGAAGGATAGAAACTCCGGAAGAAGTAGCCGCACAGATCTTCCACCAAGAAATGGAAAAGCCACGTGAGAAGAGAAACTACGATTTGCTGGAGAGAACAAAATACTATGCCGGATTGTTTCAGGATGATGAGGCTTATAAAAAACATTTTGGCAAATATAGAGAAGAATACGAGAAGTATTAGGGAGAGACGATGAAACACTACTACGGAGAAATAAGAATATCATTCACTTACACTTGCAAGGACGAAGAAGAATTGTACGAGTACATCGAAGATTGTTGCAACCATGACGGCCTTCAGATCCATACCATCGATATAACAGACGAAGAGGAAGAACCTTATATCCCGGAGGGCAAATAATGGACTGCAATAATTGCAAACACCTAAAGTGTGAACCTGGTGACAGATGGACACCTGATTGTTATTACTGCGATCTCGATATGGATGAGGACAATTGCGAAGAATATGAGTACTTTGATTATCTCCAACACATCGAGGACGAAGAAAACAGAAAGCACGATGCAAAACTTCAGGGATGGGATTGGAGAGAAGCCAGAGGTGATTATGACAGGTAATGAATTAAGTAAAAGAATATCTTTGATGACAATTCTTAATGCAGAAAAAAAGAGAACCATAGACACCATGTCGGTTGGTTTATCCGAAACCATGAAAGAGTCTTTAAAAGAAAAAATTGAAACGATTGAATGGGGTTTGGAATTGTTGAACGAGGGTGTCGATATCAACTATAAGAAGATATTTAGAGAATGTGATGAAAGCAATATTAATAATTGATGATATGCCGAAGACCTGTGGTGGCTGTCCTTGTATGCGAGTATCTAACACAGGGTTCGTGTGTCAAGAGGAATGGCGAGATGTTGTTGACCCCGACCATATTCCATCATGGTGTCCTTTAAGACCATTGCCAAGCAAAATAGATGTGACAGTTAAGAGGTTTGAGGATATTCAAAGTTACAGTATTACTGAGGTCGCAGACAATATTTCTGCAAGGATAATTCTTAAAACTGATGAAATATTCGCGCTTGGGTGGAACGCCTGTCTTGAGGAAATCATAGGAGAAACAGAATGAAAGCAGTAGTGATAATAGATCTTCCTGACAATGTTAAATGGGAAGAAATAGAAGATGTAATTGTCGATGTCTGGATCGGAGAAAAAACATTCATAAGAAAATATAAGTCCATGCAAAGGGGGGTCGAAATAAAACCTTTACCGAGCAAACTAAATCACGGAAATATATGGTCAGAATACGATGAAGAGTGCGGGTACATTGACGGTTGGAACGCTTGTCTTGATGAACTGTTAGGAGAAGAAGAATGAATCTTAAAAATACAGATTACGATGACTTTATTACTTTATTAGACGTCCACGAAGCGCTGAATAAAGAAAGTGAACAGACATTGGCAAACAGTTTTCAGGAATTAAGAGGATGTTTAGATGCGCTTTATTATTCAGGCAGAGATGAAACAACAGACAACGATAGAAGAGGGCAAATCTTGCAATTAATAGCTGAAATAAGATACTCAGGCTATCGTGAAGGTTTCCGGGATGCCATTAAGCAGATGGATATCGTAATGAAGAAAAGCAAGACAAGATCCGAACAGTTAGAAGCGGAAAAGCTCAACGGAGAAGGCGGTCTGATGGGAGGTAAAGATGATTGATGAGTTGTTAAACAAAATGATTCAGTGGGCAGAGGAAGGTCTAACCGGGATTCAACAGACAGAAGAATATCTTCAGGGCAAAGACGAAAACCTACCATACCTTAAACTCGTTAAAGCCGAAAAGAAAATGCAGGTAATATACATCTTCATCAAAGGTTTAAGAAATTGGCTGAGAGAAGAAGCTCATTATTGGAACCCGGAGGAACTGAAATGACACTAGATAAGCTAAAAGTCCTCTGTGCGAAATATAGAATACCATCATCTGTTAAGCTACTGTCTGATTCAGGATGGGAATGTAGTGAAACCGAAATGGATGGCGTGTATTACAGCAGAGATAAGAACGTAATAATTTTCACTCAAGGCGGTCCGCTATATGAAAACGATAACTATGGGGAACTGGAGAGATTAACATGACAACAAATCAAAGAGATATCCTTGCTGCCTTACTGACAATAATTCACGCTTCAGGCAATGACCTAAAAGACCTACCTGAAAAAGCCGTAAAAGAATATTCAGCAGTAAGACTAGCAGTGGAAGAGATCGACATCAGAGAGAACTATGCAGAGCAATTAGAAAAGTTCCGCAAGGACATTACAGAGGTGATGGAAAAATGTGGGTTTACACGTTAAGAACTTGGATTAGATTGATATTCGGTTTATTCGGTTTCGCAACCATAGTTGTATTTATTGCTGGATTGATGTCATTTGCCATTGTATTGATGTTCGTCATTGTAAAAGAGGTTATCCGGGATGGAATTCTTGATAAAGGTCAGTGGTTCAAAAAGGAGGACTAATGCCGTTTCTTAATGATACTGAAATAAAACAGCTAAACGCTTTGCAGACATACAGAAATCAAATCTTAATTGCAGATTCACAGTTAACCACTGGGGAAATGACTGCACAAGAATATGATTCGCTAATGGAAAGAATAATTGCGGGCGTTAAAAAAATCGAAGACTACTACGGCATTAAGGAATACGATGCCAAAAAGGAAATGTACCGAAAATCTTTTGATGAACAGATGGGCAACCCGATGGGGATGTTGGGAGAGATGTTCGATGAATACGATATCGAAACTGATGAGTATTAGTCACTACTGCAGTAACCATTATGAGTGCAGAGATTGTATTTATGCCTACGGCCCGGAAGATGACCCATACTGCAAGATCGATGATGTGTTGAGGTATTTATCAGCAGAAGAACCACGTAGCTGGAAGAAAGAAAAAATTGAGGAGAGATTGAAATGAAAATATACAAGTCAAAATATGGGTGGAGCACTACCGCTCACTCAACCACAGTTAACGGAGATAAGGTAGAGTGTTACTTTGATTGCCAATTCAAGAAGGGTTTTGAACCAGAGAACGAAATCGAAGGGGAATTGTACTTCAAAGGAAAAGACGGAACGATTAGGCCATGTTTCTTATCTTCCTACGCCAAACAGGATGGAACAGTTAAACCGAAATTGGTGTTGAGAGAACCAGAGGTAGGCACACATAACTTCGTCCGTAAAGAGACGCAGATGCCGCTCACAGGAACGAACCAAACTGTAGATGGGCATTTAGATCCTGAAGTAAAAATAGATCCTGATGAACTCCCTTTTATTGAGTCTCTAGTGCATGGCGA
>Ga0265301_10001395_pt1 | contig 31750 bp, 38 predicted proteins | sample AusTroGonzalo_MG_2_FD_193488 | JGI IMG/M metagenome (GOLD analysis project Ga0265301, IMG submission 193488) | Bovine rumen microbial communities from tropical cattle in Woodstock, Queensland, Australia - Gonzalo_04 | ecosystem: Host-associated > Mammals > Digestive system > Stomach > Rumen ... | reverse complement strand
AGAGAAGGGGGAGTGGATTTCCGATTTTTTTTCTTTTTGGATTAATCGATACCCCGGGGGTTTTTCTTCTCGCGGGCAGTTCTAAGTCTCTCCCATCGCTCCTCTATCTCCTGCCTGCGTCTGTCTGCCCTTCGCTCCCTGCTGGCCTGCACCTCTGCCTTGGTGTGGGTCTTGGCCTTCGTGTGGACATCGATATGGTGACGGATGCACAGCAGACGGATATTGTTCGGGTTGAAGCAGAGCCGCTCCATCTCCTGAATGGTACGTGCCGACTCCACTGGGACGATGTGGTGGCAGTCGATGCCCTGTGTGATGCGTCCCTCTTCCTTGCACTGCTCGCACAGTCCGTTGGCTCTCTCCCATACCATCGCACGCACCTCCTGCCACCGCTTCGTATTCAACAGCCTCTGGTAGTTCCTATCCCTGCTCATACGCTCACCATTCAACACCGAAGGGACGGAAGTCGAGCGCATACACTGCATTCTCATGCCTCATGTATTCCTCCATCTCCTTGGCTGTTCTCTCATGTTGTTGCTCGATCTCCCTCGGGAGTATGTAGTCTTCAGGATCAATCATCTTCCACCTCCTTTGCTTCCTTGTCTGCCTGTACCTTGTCGTATTCGCCGAAGATTATCGGTTGCATGGCGGCAGAGCCGGTCACGCTGTCTGGGGTGCGGTGCTGCTTGGCCTTGGTCCTCTTGCCGTAGGCATACAACTTTCCGGCTTCGGTATGCTCTCCCATCTGTGGGCCTTCTGCTCGGTCACGCTCCGTGACGTTCAGCAGGTCCTGAGCGTCGAGCATGGTCAGAAGGATATCACTGAGGTTGTTACACCCCATGTCTAACCCCATTAGCCGCAGGCGGCGGTACAGACCGCGCATGGTCACCTCGCAGACTGTTTCAAGGATGTCGTCAACACATTCCGTCTGTCTCATGGCTTTACCCATCCACGGCTTGTCTATCATTACGGCACCGAACCCCTTGTGATTCTCTTGCTCGAGTATCAGGATGACCTGCGCCACCTTCAACTTGTCGGGATTGGCGAGGTTGAATGAGTTCTGCCATCCGGCATCACTCTCGAGCATGGTCATTATCTTCTGGATGTCTGATGACATCTCGTGGTGTGGTGCGGCGGCACGGATCACCGTGTATGCGAACCACTGGAGAAGATGGTACACATCGACCTGAAGTGCGTCGCAGCATGCGTTGAGTACCTCGGCCATGTCATGGCTTATCTTCGTGCCCGCAGGCTCTGAATGTTTCTTGTTATTCTTCATCTTAATCTAAATTGCTGGTTACTACTTCGAGATTGAACTTATCCACTAACGGCTGGATGACCGGGAATGCCTCGATCACCTTACGCAGCTGCTCTGGCTTTCCGCTCCGTATCGCACCCTCACGCATGATACGTATGAGCACGTCCGCGATGTCGGCTTTTTCACCGTCGCCCGGCTTCCACCACTTGGTGACGGCCTCGGTGTTCACCGACAGGTTACGATACCCGATATGTGCCGCGGCCTGCTGCCATCGCTCTATACCGTCACGGTCAGGGTATAGCACTATCTTCCGTCCCTGCTCGATGAGTGGGCGCAGGAGATCGTTTTTGTTTGTTAGATTCTGCATGCCGGCGCAGGCCGTCCACACGCCCATGGCCATGCCTCCATAGGCGATGGCGCAGATGAGTGCCGTTTTCTCGCTCTCCACGACGTTGACGGTGGCCATCCTCGTCTCAGGCAGGGCGGTGAGGTGCTCACCGAACAGGCAGTAGCTTGCAGAGTTCTCATACTCGTTGAACGGCCTCACCTTCGTCGGGTCGGCATACTTCATCCGTGCATGTATCCACGTCTGACTGTACTGGCTGTCCTTGTCACGGTGACCGTCCGGCCTGTACTTCATCAGGTGACCGTTGTGGCAGCGGCCCTGCTGATCCACCATCCACCAGACGGTGAAGTCGTGCTGCTCCTCGCGGTTGTCCCATCTGGTCGTGAAGAAGGAATGGCCTACACCGTAGTTGCGAAGCATCACGTCAATGCGCCTCTGCTGTGCCTCGTCCCATGGCAGTGACCGCAGCCACCTGACAAGTGCATCATCCTCGATGCCCTTACGGTACCATTTCACCCAGTCGATGGGCCAGAGGCGTGGCGGCAAATCTGCGGGAATTGGTATTGACTTCTTCGGGGTCGAGGGCTTGACCGTGAAGCGATCCTGCTCATCATCTACGGGGATGCTGTACTTCTTGCCGAGCCACCGGATGGCATCAGGGTAGCTAAGGTGCTCCATGTCCATCACGAAGCTGATGGGGTCAGCCGATCTGTTACAACTGAAGCACTTACAGATGTTCTTCGTAGGCGATACCTGGAATGATCCGAGCGACTTGTCGTTGTGCCACGGACAGAGGCCGAGATAACCCGTTCCTCTCTTACGCAGGTCCACATAGTCGCTCACAACATCTACGATGCTCGCAGCGTCCCGAATCTTGTCAATTATGAGTTCATCTATTCGTGGCATAGTTTTGTTTTTTTAACTAAAAACTGTTCGGTCATCTAAAAGCCTGCGAGCGCGTAGCGCGAGGCTTCCAGTGGCCATTTACCGACCCAATGGGCCTTTAGCCCTTGGCCCATGGGTCTGGCCAGCCTCGCGCATGCGCGCGCCTGAGTGAATATTTTCCCCGATAAATATTCACCGCGCAGGCGCACACGCGCAGATACATACGCGCGCGAGAGAGAGATCAGAACGGCGGGATGATCATGCCGTTGATTTTCAGTTTCGGGTTTTTCTGTCCTGGTTTCATCTCTTTTCTGTCCTGTCTGATGAAGAAACGTCTGTTCAATGCTATTTCTATAGCCTCATGTAGCTCTTCCTTGTCGGTGATTCCGTTAGGGATGAGTATCTCACGCTCGATGTCTCTTCGATTGGCAGGCCATTCAAGTTCACGTTGTCTTTCGGTGATCCATTGCTTCAGCTGTTCCGGTGTGAAGCTCAGTTCTATTTTCTTCGCCTCTTCCTGAAGTCCGTATTCGACAGGGACACCCCATCCGAGTGCTCTGTCCTCCACTACGAAGTACCAGTCTTTCTGGTCTTTGCCTCGTGCCTTCGTCTGCTTGACCTCGAAGAACACATCCGGGAAGTTGTCAAACCGCTTGTCGTTGTGCGGTGCTTTGTGTTTCCGTATGACGAATACCTCGGTCACCTTACGCTCTGCGATTGAGCCGAGCGATCCGACGAGCTTGTCGGTCATCGGGTTCTCGTGCAGCACACACCACAGCGAGATGTTCATGGCTGTTGAGACAGTCATCAGCTCTCGGATGATCTCGGAGCATTCTATCTGGTCGTTGTAGTCATTCACTATATCCAGAAGACCGTCGAGGAATACCACCGTAGGCTTCAGGTCCCAGATCAGCTGGAGTATCTGCTTATAGCGGTCCTCGGCCTTGGTTGTCTCTCTCAGGCAGGCGACACGGAACCTCGGCTGTTCCACGCTGTAGTCCAGTCCTGCGAGCGTACAGACACGGTTCTTAATGGCGATGGTGTCGTCAAGACTCTGCTCCGTGTCTATGTAGAGCACCGTCGGCTGCTCGCCGCTGATCTCACAGGTCATGCCGCCGAACCTACCACACAGAATCGTTGCCATAATCTGCGACATGAAGTTCGTCTTGCCATGACCTGACTTGCCGCCTACGATATGGAGGTCACCTCTCTTGGCGAAGCTCACGCCGTTGTGTGATAGCGTCCACTTCGGAGGTGTGTACGGCAGCGTGAAGTCAAGGAGTAAGCCCCTGATGTCGGTGCCGAACCATTTCCTTTCCTGAAGAAGCGTTGGTATATCGCTCGACTCCTGCGGAATCGGTATGTTTGTAGGTTTTTCGTATTGCATCTCTGTATCAGTGTATCACAACCTTCAGAAAACCCCTCTCTTTTTTGCGCTGGAGGATTTTCTCTCGGTTGGTTTGGTAATAGTCACGTTGGTGTGCTTTTCGCGCCTCACGGTTGCGCAAATAGCGTTGTCTGTCTCTCTCCTGCCGTGTCATCGCCTTTCGTTTTTCTGAAGGTCCATCCTGTCGGGTGGCTCTCCGCGAAATAATCAGAATGGTAGATCATCCGCATCGCCCTCCGTTGTTGGTTGTGATGTAGTCGTGCTTGTCGTTGCAGGTGCTTCCGTTGGTCTCGTCTGCTCGAGAGTCTGAAGATTCCGCATCACATTGTAGCAGTTCACCTCATTGTAGAATCGCTGCTCATGCTCGCGGACGGTGAAGCGAAGGAATACGGTAATATTCTCCTCGAGTTCCTTCAGTGCGAACTGTCTGATCTTGTCCTCACCGAACACCTTGAACACCACCTTGTCAGGGTACATACTTCCGGACCATGTGAAGTACTCGAATAGGTACTCCTGTGACATCCATTGATTACCTGTCCTTGCGGACACACCGCTCTGTAATGGCAGCACCTTGGCGATGCGGCCTGTTAGCTTGATTAACTGTTCCATATTATTTATTCAATTTCAATTCTTCGATAGTCAGTCTTGGTATGACACACCACTGCCGGAGTGTCTTGATGGTTTCGTCGTCCAGGGGATAGCGGTCCACGATCTCTAACAGACGTGCCGACATCGCAATCCGTTGCTCACGCTCCAGGACGTACAGCCGGCAGATGCCGTTGTATGCCCTTCGGTACTTCTTCAGTTCCTCATGCTCCTTGGCGGCTCTGCTGTTCGCGGTGGCGATCGCAGTCCTGCTCTTCTTACATATCAGCTTCGACATGGCCTGTATCAGCCTCTCTGCCGTGAAGAAGAAGTACCCTGTCTTCTGTGTCATGCCCTCGAATGACAGTTCATAGCCATTCGGTGACGTTCTTACTTCAATCTTCCTCATGATACAATGATGCTTGCGATGATGAGACACAACGGTGCGATGACACCGTACACGATTCACTCCCTGCGTCTGAAGTCCTCCTTCATGTAATCCTTCAGCATAATGTCAATTAACTCTCTCATATCTATATTTTTTTAGGATTAGCGTAAAAATGGAGCGGGTTGCGCAACCAACCTCTTGTGTCCGTGCGGCTTGTAAATCTAAAGGATAACGTATAGTAATTATGGCAAAAACTGCCGGTAGCGGTGCACTTCCGGGACATACCCTGCTCCTGATTGTGTGATAACGGGCGGGATCGAACCGCCATCCCTCGCCACCGTTGGAGCGTGTGGCGGGTGCCTTACCAATAAGACGACGTTATCTACCATATATTGACGCAAGGCTCATGCAGGTGCCCAACCCTGCCTAAGATACTTGGTTATTCGCTTGGGACATATAGCGAACCTTGCTCTTCGTTCTGGTTAGTTCTGTAAAAATACTGCGCATTACCGCAGCTCATTCAGCGTCATTCTCTCCCACTCTCCCCTCGGCCTTATGCTACTACCTATCTCGATGTGCTTATCTCGTAAGCGTGTCGGATTCGGAACTTACCTGCTGCGGTTTGTTGTACTACAAGACCCTGTTTCATGTCTTCTCTTTCCACTCGCACCACATACGGTCTATTTCGCTGCCGTTTCGACTCAGGACTTCGCACGGGCTTTGCGGCCTTGGCTCCATCCATCTTGTCAGTGATCTCAACAAATGATTGCGCCTACTTACCGGGTTTGCACGCTGCACGACCCTCGGCGTTGTCGGATGTGCCGGAATCGAACCGGCCCTCATTGCGAGTTTGAGACGTGTGCCTAAGCACCCTGTGACATCCGATGTTTTTTCTTCCTTCTGAAAACCTGCGGCCTTCACAGGTGGCAGGGAGTTCTTCGTTGTTTAACTACAATTTTAATAAAAAAAGAAATGAAATAAAAAATTAACTAAATAAACAAACCCTCTTGCGACCGCTGTCGCGTATATTAATTAACAAAACTAAGATTATGAAACTTTCAGTCTGCTGATGCGTCCGTCCTCGATCATCGCCTGAATCCGATGCAGCGGGTACATCCATGATGATGTGTGCTGCTGACCTTTGTCGTCCACCCAGTTCACCCTGGTACGTGGCAGCATATCGCCATGCTCTCTCAGCCACCGCTTAGTCATGATGCCGATGTGCTCTACCAGCTGATCATCCGTCAGCCATCGCTCATCGTAGGTCTCCATCGCCCTCATTACCGAGAGCCTGACCTCGTTCACCAGTTCCATGCGGAATGCCTTGTCCATTCTGTTCATATCACTTTATTCTGGTGATACTGATAGCTACGGCCTTATAGTCAGGACGTATAATGTACTCTGTCCCTTCCTCCAGCATCATCTGGCGGCAGGTCACCCTTGCAGAAGTCACCTTCTTCGGGGTTGCGAGGTTAAAGACTCGGGTCTGCCCGACTGGTATGTCCCTTACCTCCTTTCGTGTAACTTTGTCTTGCATTATCGTTAATTTTTTTTAATTATTTATGTTTCTTTATTCATTTTGAAAGAAAAAGAATTATCTTTGCCGCCTTCGTTGACGAAACACTTTCTTTCTTTCTTTCGATGGCAAAGATACAAAAGTTTTTGAAACGCAGGACAATTTGGAGCAATTTTAGGTCGTTATTTAACTATTTTTAAGCAAAAAGGGGCAATTTATGCGTATTTACGACAAAAATACAAAGAATGAGTTGTTTATGAAGGCGGTTGACTACCTCTTCATGGAAAATCTTGTCGTTAGCCAGAAGGATTTTTGTGCCAAAATAGAAATTGGCGAGTCCTCTTTGTCGCGGATCAAGAGTGGTGTAAAGGAGGTGTCTGATGGCACGATTCGGAAAATGAATGAGAAATTCGGTGGCATATTTAACCTTGCATATTTCCGTGGCGAAGATGTGGATATGCTGAGACAGAACGGGCAGACAAATAATAACATAGTATCTATCGACCAAAGCAGTCTGATGAATGCTGCTCTGGCTGCAAAGGATGAGACGATCCAGGCACTGCACGACCAGATTGACACGAAGAATGAGCTGATAGACTCCCTCCGTCAGCATCTGAGTGATCTGCGCGATAAGATGCACTACGGCCATGCCGATTATGGTAAGCGTGGAGTGATGGCATCTGAGGACTTGGGGGACGTATAGTTTTACCTTTGTTTTCCTCATAACGACAACGGAAATACGGAAAACATTGAAATACAAAAAGATAACAAAAATGAAAAAAGCCCCAAACGAGTCACCAAGGAAAACAGCTGAAAGTGCCCGTAAACAGGGCACTTCCCGCATTTTCAAGAGGTTAGCGTTAAGTTTGAGTCGAAAAGAAAAATGCTAAATCGTGCCGAATCGTGCCGAATTATGCCGGAATGTTTTACCCGCGTTTTCCATCGTGGGCCGACGGAGGGAAAACAATAAATACAATTCGATATGATTACAACGAAGATCGTCTATGACAGGAAGAAGCAGGCAGGCCGTAATGGTGATGGCTCGCTCGAGGTGCGCATCACGTCCATGCGCCACTCATGGTATATCGGTACTGGCATACGTGTACGTGCGTGTGAGTGGAAGGCTGACCGTATCGTCAACAGACCTGATGCCGATGTTCTCAATGACCGTCTGGCCATTATCTATGAGAAAGTGTGCGAGGAAACGAACCGCTGCATCCAGGATGGCGAGCCACTCAATGCCGACTATATAAGACGGAAGGTGTGGAACGGACAAGAGGCCATGAGCAGCGATCCTGTGTTCCTCGACTGGCTCGGTCATCAGATTGACATGCTCACGCTGGCCGACGGTACCGTGCGCCACTACCGCACCCTGCTGACACGGCTCTATGAGTTCGGACGTATCAGGCATTGGCATGATGTGACGACGGAGAACATCAGCGAGTTTGACGTATGGCTGCACAGACGGAGAGCAGGCAGTGGTGAGCCCATCACCGACGCGGCTGTCTATAAGTACCACAAGTGCCTGAAGGCGATGCTGAACCGTGCCGTGGTGTTCGACAAGCTGGACCGCAACCCCTACGACCGTCTGAAGTTCAAGCGCGGTGAGAGCGAGAACATCGAGTATCTGACAGAGGATGAGATGCAGGCCATCATGTCCCTTGACATTCCGCATGGCACACAGATGGAGGTGGTGCGTGACCTCTTCGTCTTCCAGATGTTCACCGGACTGGCCTATTCCGACGCGCAGGCTTTCGACTTCTCTCAGTATCGGCTTGTCAATGGCCGCTATGTCAACACACGCGAGCGCATCAAGTCGGGTGTGCCCTATGTCAGCAGCCTGCTGCCTCCTGCCGTGGACGTGCTGAAGCGTTACGGTTGGAAGGTCCCGAAGATAGACAATGCCGACTATAACCATATCCTGAAGGCCGTCGGGATCATGGCAGGCATCCATACGAAGCTGCATACACACCTTGCACGTCATACCTTCGCCACGTATATGCTCCGGCAGGGCGTGAAGGTGGAGAACCTCCAACGGATGCTCGGGCATAAGAACATACGACAGACGATGCTCTATGCGAAGGTGCTTGCCCAGAGCGTACATGATGACTATGAGATGGTGGCCCGCAAGATGCAGGAGAAATGAAAAGACCGGAAGCGCATCACTGCGGTTCCGGCCATGGAAATATTAAAAGCTGTTGTAGTCAGCCGAATCTATGTCTTTGCATCTCCTCCTGGAGTTCATTCTGCGTATCCTCGTCGATCACCGGCGGTGCCTCCTGCTCCCATGGGAACTTGAACAGGTCCACCGGTGACAGTATGCCCTTCGATCTCAGATCAACGTATGGCATGGATGCTATCACATGGAAGGCGTGCCATCGCGCCGCACTCCACATCTCCCTGTGGCGGTTGTTGTAGCCCAGCATGATACGCCGTGCCTCCCAGTATGATATTTCGTAGAGGAACTCCCTGCGCGGGATGCCTATCTCGCCCACGAACTTCTGGTAGAGGTCATGGGCGGTTATGCGTTTTTTCCGCCATCCTCGCCTTGCGCGACCTCCTTCGGCTCATCCTTCGGCATCTTATACCACATGGCGCGAAGGTCAAAGAAGGCTGCCAGAGCGTCGATGATCTCTTCCGGCTCGCTATTGAACCGCAGTTCATCTTCTGTGATGGGCGCATCCGTGCCCGCGAACTCATAGTAGGCTTTGACGGCCGCCATGATAAGGTGTTTGATGTGCTCCGGGTTGTTTCCGTCGAAGTTTTCGATGGAGGTATTTGCTTTGTTATGAAAATTAATCTCCGTGTCAAAGCAGTAAGCAATGGTCACTGTCTTGCCGCAGATGGTGATGTCTCTCTTTTCCATGTCCTTCTGTGTTTAATAGGGTGCGCCGTGCATGGATATGCCCCGGCGCACCCTTGTTGATTATGCTGCTACTGTGTAGTCCCCGTAGCCGTTCAGGGTCGCCTGATAGGTGGCCGTCTGTCTGTTGGGGCCGTTTAGAGTAAGCGATGTAATGATCGCTGAGCCGCTCACGATGACCGATCCCTTGGTGCGCTGGTTGCTGCCGCTCACGTTGGCGATCTGCCACTTCACCGGTGTGCTTGCCTCGTAGATGCTCTCCACGTCTGCCACCGTCTTGCCTGCGACCTGAGACGTGACGGTCTCGTTGCTGCGCATGAGCGCGGTAGTGGTGATGTCGTAGGAGAGTGCAGTCGGCTCCTGTATCTGCCAGTCACCGTCCGTGTCCTTCGTGGTGGCATCCTCGAGTGTCATGCTCACATGCAGTGACAGCTCTTTTGCGGCTGCTATCACGGCTGCGGGCACTGCCGTATTGTCGGAGCCCAGGAAGAGGCGCACGAACTGACCCTTGGTGTAGGTGCCGAGTGCGATGACCTCGGAAGCCTCCGAAGCCGATACGGTGCTCAGTGCGGATGATCCGGTGAACTGTAAGGACTTCGTGGAGTTCGCGCGGTCGTTGAATGTGAACGTGGCATCGTTCAGGTACGCCGTACCCTTGCGGGCAAAGGTTGCCTTCGAGCGTGTCTGGTTGTCAGTGGTCGAAGTTTCGTCCCACATGAGAGTGAACGGAGTCATGCTCTTGATGGCGGTGAGCATCGCAGCGGTGTCAGCGACACTGAGCGACTCGACCTGCACATTCCATGACTTCGATGTTACCTCGGGCTTCGGTGAGAGCCCGACATCATCCTTGGTGGATGAGTCCTCCGTGTTACCAGTCAGGTTGACCGTGCAGTTGGTAGCCATGCCTATGCACTTGTACTTCTCTGCCGTGCTGTCCCAGATTGTGATACGGAAATTCTGTCCTTTCAATGTTGTCATAGTTGTGATATTTTTAGTTGTTCAAATCGATTCGGAGCGAGAACAGCCCGTTCTCCTTGGATCGCCCTACGGCTCCTGCGGAATACTTCACGGATGCGGGAATCTCATCGACCATGCCGGCGAGCTCCTCCCGTGTGCTGGCTGTCAGCGTGACGCTGCCCTTCTCCTTCAGTTCCTGAACGAAAGCCGCCTCCTTGGGCTGCTTGTCGCTATTCGTCGTTGTCTTGCTCATCGTCTTCCAAGTGGTTGTCAACGAAGCACACGTAGCTGAGGGTCGTATGGTAGCACGGTTTTATCCAGTCCCAGCTAATGTCATTGCTCTGCACCGTCTGTAGCTCCGGCACCTCCTCACCGTCCTCGGCCATCTGTCTGATATGCCTGGCGATGGCCTTGCGTACATGTCGGCGCAACTGCTTCACCTCCCGTGGTGACCGTCCGGCGATCCCAACGGAAGCCTGCACGCGGTCCTCCTCGGATTCCCAGCATGTGTCCTTCGTGGCATCGGTATTCTGTAGCCCGTCGTCCATCACGATGAGATACGGCAGCTTCGTGTTGTCCTGTTCCTCGGGGCTCACCTCGAAGCATGTGGACTCTATGCGGCCCTCTATCGAATCCATCAGGCCGATGTCTGCCGTCAGCGCGTCGTACAGTATCTCGTCGAGTTCCTTCATCATGTGTGCTCGCTGTGTTGTTATTGTTATTTCCTTAGTTCTTCCGGGCAGCCAGCGGGCGGATCAGGCTGTTACCATTGCATCGCCGCCACCCGCTGGCCTGGAACTATCGCCCAGAAGGAAGAGAGATTTTAGCCTCCGATCTCGTTAGAGCTTACCTGCTCGACGACCTCATACAGGGCGAATGCCTGTGTAGGATACGTGGCGGGGTTGCCGACAGGTGTTCCACCGTTGATGTGGGTAGAGATATCGGTGATAGACCATGCCGTGTTCAGGGTTACAGCCGTCACGTTCTTCTTGGCGACAGCCTGAGAAGTAGCGTCGATGGTCATGCGGACATCTCCGTGCTGCTGAACTGACAACCACTCGAAATAACCGAAGCCGATGTACTTCTTCTCAGTCGGAACGAGAGAAGAGCCCGACAGCTTGGTGTTCAGGTAGTGGGTCACGATGTAGGGATAGCCTGCACAGCGACCGTTCTGCACTACGAAGCCGCCTGCGGCACCCTCGATGAGCGGTGTAGCCTTCAGCTCGGCCTCTGTCTCGCGGTCCATGACAAGCACCACGTCACCCTCGAAGAATCCCTTGTCGCTGAACCTTGCAACAGCCTTCAGGATATTCTTATAGGAGTTAGCACCGAGTTCGATGTCACCAGCCTTAGTGAGGTTAGAGAACGGTCCCTTGTTGCCGGTCCATGCAGCCTGCGAATATATCTTCTTGGCCAGATAGATACGCAGGGCGAGAGTGAACTTAGCCTGAACGAAGGCCATCAGGTCGAAGGCCGCATTGTCGATGGCCATGTTGCTGATGGGGATGGTCAGGCCGACACGACGCTGAGTTGGTGTGATGTTGGCGAAGTCGAGCTTCTGGTCGGTCAGTGCATCTACCTCACCTACCTCCTCCATCTCTGCATCATTGATGCTCACAGGCCAAATCTCGTTACCTGTCACACCTGTCACGATGCGAAGGCTGTTGGGAAGGTCAAGGCCCTCATGGAGCGTCGGGATCATCTCATGGATGCTCAGCGCGATGGCTCCGGATGCCTCGATGTTGGCAGTGACATTGGTGTCGCCGTCAGGAGAGAGGAGAATCTCTCGTGTGGCCTGTCCCTGGCGCACCTGCTTCAGATACTCACGGAGCTTCTCGCCCTTAGAGACGACCTCACGGTGCTTACTAAGCTCCTCGGCGTTCATCTGGCTCTCGAGCTCCATATTAACAAGCTGTGCCTCTCTGGTCAAGGCTTCCCACTCAACAAGCTCGTCCTCGGTCAGCGATCGCTTACCCTCGGCTGCGGTCTTGTTCAAATCACTCATGCGATCCTGGATCTCACGATAGCGAACCTGAAGTTCGCCCTTAGTCTTTTTAGTCATAGTCGTAAAATGTTTAAGTTAATAAATATTTCTCATTTTCATTCTCATCAACTGTATCTGGCGGTGACGTGCTGCCGCCTCCTCCAGTGCCTGCTCCTCAGCCTCGCGCTTCTTGCGTTCATCATCGTCTGCGGGTTCGGCCTTGGGCTCCTTCGTGTCCTCTGCCTCGCGCTTCTGCCGCTCGATCTGTGCTTCGATAGCCTTGTCGATGGCATCCGACTGCTCGCGTGTGGCGACAGATGTCTGCTCGTAGGCAGGATGCGTGACGATGGACACGTCGTACAGACCGGTGATGCGCTTGACGTGGCGAATCCATACCTCCTTGCCGTTGACGGTCTCGTTGGTACGTTCAAGTGATACGCCGTTCTCACTGTCCTCCCAGTCATCGTCGAAGGCGAAGGACATGCCGGTGATGTCACCGCGGCGCATGAGCTCCAGCGCAGCGTCGGCGTTAGGGGTGCGGGCGATGTCACAGCGGCAGCCCATGTCGTTTGCCCTCAGCTCGAGAGAGAGAGTGCCCTTGCCATTGCGACAGCGACCCAGCACGTCGGGAATCTTGTTGGAGTGGTTCAGGTTAAGTATCACATCCGACCGCATCAGAAGGTCGTTGGTGATACAACCGGGCTCCAGCACCTCATAGACTTCGTGGTTATCGCTCCATGGTGTGAGGTTCACGCTCCTTACACCGAAAACGATGGGAGTGCCCTCTATGGTGCGGCTATCCGTCTGTCCTTCCTGCGGTTCCCTGACTTTCAGGCCACAGGTCTCAATGGGGATGAATCTAATCTGTGTCATATTCTTCTAAAAATAAATCACTCACTAACTAACAGCCGATTTGCCGTTGCGGGTTTACCGCAGTACGGACGCGGCGGCTTCTGTTCTCAATTATCTCGCGCTCTATCTCCTCGCGCTCCTTAGGTGTTGCTTTCTTGCTCATGGCTTATTTGCTTTGGTTTCCTTCCTGCTGTGTGGCCGACGGCCTGCCTCCGCTGTTGCTCTCGCGCAGCTTCGGGCTGCCTACCTCGGCGAGGTTGGTGCTCACGTAATGAGCGTCGCCCTCAGGTATGGACGGTAGATCGTACTGGTTACGCAGCTCGTTGACGCTCCATCCAGTGTCGAGATGCAGCTTGTCAATCTCTGCCTGTCCCTTGGCATCGAGACGCTTCAGGGCGAGCTCGCATATATGGATGCGTCGCTTCCCGAAGTCGCCTTCTGTGAGCAGCTTGGAGTTCAGCTCGTCCTCGTGTGTTCTGATGAGCGGCTGGATGGTACGCAGAAGGAACTCCTGCGTGGCATGCTCAGGCATACGGTAGTTACCGCCTCCGTCGCCTACAATGGCGATGATCTTGGGAACGCCCATCAGCCTGCATATAGCCTCGTCGGAATAGCCGCGCTGCTCGAGGAGCTGCAACTGCTGTGATGTCTGGCTGATGATCTTCGCATCTGCCACATTATCCAGGATAGCCACATCGTTACGCAGCCAGTCCTCGGCGAACTGCTCCTTCATCCTCCGCAGCTCCTGCGGGTTGGCACGTCCGCGTGTACCCATGGACGGGCCCTTCTCCTCCTGTATCAGGACCTTGTGCTTTCCTCCCTTTGCCATGTCCTGAAGGGCCTGCTCGTCACCTGTGGCGGCGATGGTCAGTGCCTTGAAAGCGTACTTGATGGTCGGCACGCCCATATACATGTCCTCGGTGAGGAACACATTCTTGAAGTGTAGCACGTCCTGCGCGTCGCACTCCACCTTCATACGCGGTCCTCTTTCGGAGTTGTAGACGAGGTTGTATCTGTTGGTGATAGGATTGTAGCCGCCGCCGGTGCACAGCCAGAGGTATCTCGGATAGCCGTCTGTCTCGCGCTCGATATACACGAAGGCATTGCCGTAGTATATCTTCCGGTATTCGATCTGCTCCTGCATCTGTGATGCCGTCATCAGAGGATTGGGGCGCACCTGAAGCAGGTAGTTCAGCCTGCCGTTACGTCCGTATCTGTCTTCGATATAGTTGCCGCCCTCGCCATTCATGCGCTGGTACTGCACCACCATCTGTCCCATCGTCTGCATGATGAGCTTCACGCAGCGCGTCCATGTAGGGATAAGCAGGGAGCTGCTGCCGTATGGCCTTACCACGTTGACATCCCAGTTGCCGCCCTTAGGCACCTGGTTGCTCGCGGCATTAGGATCGGTGGTCTGCGGAACTCCCGTCGGTACACCTGCCTCCCTGCGTCTGGCGAATAGTCTGAAAAAGTTGTCCATATCAATTACTTTTTACTTTTCTTTGTTTTCTTGGTCTTGGGTTTACCTATACTATCGGTTCCATCGAAGGTCTGCCCCCACAGGGCTGTCCCCTTGTCCTTGCCGGACAGTATCCTCTCCTTCTCCGCCGTGCGCTGGTTGATGCCGAAGAAGTATTCAACACATGTCCTGCGCTTGGCCTTGGTGTACTCTTCACCGCAGCATGATCCGCGCTTCCACTTCACGTTGATGTACTCGTCGGCGGTCTTCGTGTCGTAGTGGACGACCCTCGCCGGGTGATGTATGACACTCTCCTGGATGGGCTGCTGCGGTACACGGAAGCCCATGGCATCCACGACGACCATCTCCGGCTTCGTCGGACAGTGCGGGTCCTGGATGGCGATGCCCTTGATGTCTGTATGGATGAAGAACTTCGTGTGCCTGTTGATGCCGAAGTCCTTGCTTGTGCCCTCCGTGAACCGCTCCCTTACAGGACGCGGGTCGTAGTGTGTCAGGCCGTTGTCGGTCATGATCTCCCAGTTGAGCACAACGGCATCGCCTGGCATGTCCGTCAGGTATGCCGGGATGGTCACACCGTCGTCTATCTCCACGAACTCGTCGAAGTCGAGGAAGCCCACCCAGTCGTACTCCCTTGCATTCTCGTTGTAGAAACGCTCGTAAGCCTCGCGCTGCAAGCCGACAAAGGGGATGGTGACGACGAAGTCACTGTCTATATAGTCCTGGAGCACGTCACTGAACCGCTCCTCTCCCTCTCTGTTGTTGTCGTAGATGTAGATGCGTGTCACGCCCATCGCCTTGTAGTGCTCCACCCACTCCCTCGCGTAGAGGTTCTCGCCTCTGCCGATGGCACAGACGGCCACCGTCGGCTCCGTGTTGTCCCACAGGTCCATGTGCGTCTTCAGCCACTCCATCTGCTGGTTCTGGTCGTTCTTCGCCCATGATCCCGATCCGTAGTGCTCCACGTAGTCGCGGATGTCGATATGCAGTCCCTTCAGTCTCGGACGCTTCCGCATGATGTCCTCCAGCAAGGCCGCGCCTGTGTCGTACCAGTTGTTCCTGTTGCTGTGTCCTCCTGGCATCAGTCCGTATGACCGTGACGGGTCGAAGTACACGGCACCCTCCCGCCTGAGCATCGGCACGTTCATCCAGCACAGCATGGGCAGCATGCGTCCGATGCCGTAGGGGTTGTGTGGCTGTGCCTTCTGGTGGTATCCCACCACGCTGTACTCAGGACGAAAGAACTCGTCGATGCTCTTCTTGATGAGCACGTCGCTCTCTATCAGCACGAAGCCGTCTGGCAGCAGCTCCCACAGCTTCTGCACGGTCATCATGTGCTTCGCGCTGCCGAACTCACAGCCCTTGGCGCAGCCGATGGTACGGTCACGCTCCGGGAACTTCTCCAGCTCCTTGTTGAAGTCGATGATCTGTCCCTTGGTGTTGTCGATGACCGTCACGCCCTTCAAGTCGTCGTCAGCGCAGTCCATCGGATCGATGTCCTCGAAAGGACGCTGGTCTGAATTGTCGAAGACTACGACATTGTAACTGCGGCCACCATGCTTCCTGAGGCTCATGATCGCTGCCTCCGTCAGTTCCGGAGTGTTGTAGTGGATGATTGCAACTGTCTTCTGTCTCATGTCTCTTCCTTTCTATTTCGCTATCTCGTTTGTCTGCGTATCACCGCCTGTGATGTCGGAGTTGCTCTCGACGATGTTCACCTGCGTGGTCATCTCAGTGGCCTTCACCACGACCTTGTTCTCCATCTCATCCGCATTCAGCGAGATGATCTGATAGATTCTACCTTTGAACTCGATGAGACTCTCACGGGTGATGGTGATGTCGGTACTGTAGTTCATCTGGAACACCACATAGTCGTAAGCGTCCAATGCGCCTTCACGGAGTGCCTTAGTTCCCTTTTCGAACTTATAACTTGACCACAGAGAGCCGGCGCGACTGTATCCTGTCTTCTCCCCGAAAGCCTTACCGTATGTCGGCACCTTGTTCAGCACCGTTACGCGGTAATTTCTCTTTCCAGCTTCAAATCCTGTACTCATATTGTCAGCTTCATGAAGGGTTTCACCCAGAAGTCGATGCCGTAGGGGATGATCGAGATGGAGAATCCCTCCGTCGGTCCTCGGTGTGTGTATAAATGTTCGGTCAGCAGCAGGGCTGCGATCGTCAGATTGTTCGTAGCCGCCGCACCGAATATCTCCAATGTCTCCTCATAGGTGCGGTTCATCAGTTGTTCGATGCCTGTCTCGGCAGCGTCTGCATACGCTGTCAGGATGGAATCCTCACTGTTACCGTCTATTCGGCAGTGCTCCTTTACCTTGTTAAGTGTCAGCCATTTCATATCTATTCTTACCTTTATATCTTGTCCGAAAATACGTCTGAGGTCTACCTACGTCAGAGGACCGTCGCCGACGAATGAGAAACTGCCGACGGAGAGGTTACCTCTCGTGTCCGTCACCTTGCACATCTTCACGTATGCGAAGCCTGTCAGCCCTCCAGATCCGCCGGAGTAGCCGCCACGGGCACCGACGTGTATCTTCACCCTGGTACCGACCAGCAGCACCTTCTCCAGATCGCTGACAGTCGTCATCAGCCAGTTGACGTTCAGACTCCACTGCTTACGGCCTGCGATGAACTCCTTCGAGTCCTGCTGCGTCGCGCTGGCCTTCTCTATCAGGTCGCACTCATGCTGGAGCTCATCGCTCTTCACTGCCGCAATGGGTGTCCATGCAGAGCCGCTGTAGGTATATACGATGATGTTGTTGCCGTTCATATCTCTTCTGTTTTTAGTTCTTCCACGTTACAAGTTCTCCGCGTCCAGACCTCTTCAGGCTCCTGTTGGCGACAAGCACTATCTTCTCACCCTCAATCTCTCCGACGATCTGCATCTGTCTGCTTCCGTCCTGGAGCTGTGATGCTATATTGCCCTGCTGCGCCTTGTTAAGCACAACCTCGCCGCTGTTAAGCAGGGCCGGCACGTTGTCGCCGCTGTAGCTGCTGCCGCCTACCCAACCGCCAGCCGCATGAACGATGCCTCCGTTGGCCGCAAACTGACCGACAACAGGGATTGATTTCACGGTCTGGATGGCGGTGATGGTCATCACCAGTGAGCTGATGCCTGTCAGTATGGTCATCATTCCGGTGATGCCGTTCATGATTCCCTTCAACTCGTCGGGAACCTCCACACCGATGGACTCGAGGCCGCTGAAGATGTTGTTGATGCCGCTGGAGATGGAGCTGAGCGTCTGTGTCGCCTGCGACAAGTCCTTGGCCATCTCCTTCGGTGTCTTCATGGCTGGCTGTTGCTGCTGTGACGGAAGGTTGGACAGCCCGCTGCCAACGCTCATATAGTCTGTACCGCTCAGATGAGTCGTATCACCGAGCCCTGTCGTCTGTACGGTGCCGCCCTGGTACTTACCCTGCGCCTGCTCCTCGTATAATTTCAACTTGCTGTTACGGGTCTCCAGAAGGCTGATTTCCTCGCGGATGGCCGCAAGCCTGTTCTGCGTCTCCTGAGTGGCATCATCGGCCAGCTTGACGTACTCCTGTGTCAGAGCATTGATTTTCGTCTGGTTAGCCTGCATCTCCGTCTGTTCCTTGTTCTGTGATATAGAACGAGGTGATGATACGGATGATGTTATGGAACCACCGCCGCCCTGCCTGCCATTGAGCACCCTTACAAGCTGTCTGTCAACCTGTGCTATCTCGTTGGCTGTGCGTTCTGCCTGCGCACCGAGGGCCTGTATATTCTTCAGTTCTGAGTCGTTGAGTTTTCTTAGGGCTTCGCCTATGCGCTCTTGCGGGCTGTTAGGTACAGCCTTCTCGTATGATCCACCACCACCGAACATCCCGCCACCGTAGAATATGGTTCTGGTCCCTGACATCGGCATGTTCTTCAGGGCCTGATAACTACCGTATGTGCCACGGAAAGCTGTAATAAGGTCATTGGCATTAACGTTACGCTCGGCAGCAAGTCGCTTGATCTCCGCGATATATGCCTCCTGCTCCAGCTTCTGCCGTTCCTTCAGTTGTTTCTTGTAGGCATCTCCTGCGGCACGCACCATCTCCTTGGTGGCATTACCTTCACGATAATCCACGATGCTCTCTGTCATACCGGTCCTTGTCCTCTCAACATTCACCTGATTGAAGGCGTTGAAAGTGCCGAGAGTGTCAAGTGCATCGTATGCGTTACGCGCTGCCCGGGTGATGCTCTCTATGTTCTTCAGGTAACCGCTGATGTCACCGTTATTGAGCGCGTTCAGGAATCCGTGATACAGGCTCTCTGATGACTGTACTATCCGCCCCCATTCGTCAAGGTTCTCCTCGTTGCTGAAGAGGGCATCCTTCGCCACGTCAAGGGCACCCTTGGCGGCTTTGAGCCCGATATTGAATAGTTTCAGCGCGTCGATGTTCACGGTGAACCTCTCCTTCAGCTTATCGAGTACACCTCCCGTGCTGTTCATGCTCTCCTTGGTCTCTGCGATACGGTCTTGAAGGTTCTTCAGCGACTCGGCCATCGCCTTACCATAGTCGCTCTCCTGCTGCTCCTTGGTGAGTACGTTGTATGTCTTGGCGAGTGTGTTGTAAGCCGTTACGAGTTCCTTCACCTGTTCCTTCGCGTTGCTCGCCGCCGGTGCTATCTTCCCGAGCTCACGCACGGCTTCCACCTGACTGGCGGTGAACCGGTCGAACTCCTTGCCTGCGAGAGAGGTCATCCGGGTGAACTCCGCGAGCCGGTTGGACTCGTCCCGCAGCTTGCTGTCGTACTGCGTGGTCTCGAGCTTGAATCTGGTAATTACGTCTGCCATTGTCTTAGAATATTATGCCTTGTATGATATCGTCGATCAGCTTGTCAAGTTGCTGTGCCGCACGCTCCATCTCCTGGTGAGAGCGTTGGCCGAACCAGTCACGCGCTGCTATACGTCCACGGTTGCCGCCCTTCGGTGCGTTCACGAGGTCATGGCCTCCCATCGAGTGGATGGCTCGGTCGGTGGGTACGGCGTTCAGGAAGCGGAGTATGAAGCCGCGGTCCTTGCCGGTGTAGCTCATGAGGTCCGTTGTCCTGCCCTGTCTGGTCACACGGTTGCCGCCCCTGCCCTTCGGGTCGCTGGTGCCCTTGCGTGGCGGCTCAAAGAGTCGCATGGCTCCGGCCCTGCGTGACTGAAGGATATTCACCTGACCGCCGAAGATACGACGGTAAACGGCCATCCTCACCGCCTTGTATGCGTTACGGGGGTCGTTCTTCATGCCGAGTCCGCTACGTGCCTCACGTTGCAGTGCTGACCGTACCTGTATCAGCACGGTCTTGACGGCCTCGTTGATGCGCCGCTGCATCATGGGGTTCGTCGTCGCCAGCTTTCCGAACTGCCTGATGCGCTCTTCCAGTCCTGTTATCTCTATAGCGTTGCTCATTACCTATCCGGCGTTTCAGCGGACGGGGTTTACTGCACAAAAAAAGGGCACAGCGGTGCCCTTGACAATAATCAAAAAAAACTAAAATTACTTATGATTACAAAACTTATCAACCATATTGAGACAAGCCATCTTCACAGATGACCATATTCTTTCTTCGCGTCGAAACTCGGACAGTCCTTGCGCGGCTCATAGTCATGGTGCCCTACGATCTTCGCCTTCGGGTATATCTTCCGCAGGTCGGTGAGGATGCCGAGCAACGATGCCTTCTGAACCAGTGTCCTGGTGTCCTTGGCTTTCTTCCCGGTGGCATCACAGCCACCGACATAGCAGATGCCGATACTGTGTGAGTTGTGACCCTGGCAATGTGCACCGATGATGTCGATGTTACGGCCCTCCTCGATGCGCCCGTTGCGGTATATAACGTAGTGATAGCCGATATCACTCCACCCCTGCTGCTTGTGCCACCGTCGGATGTCAGCCACGGTGTAGTCCTTGCCCTCTGGCGTGGCTGTGCAGTGGATGATGATCTCGTCGATGCGCCGACGGCTCTTCTTCAGGTCGTAGTACGCTCCATAGCCGTATGGCTTCGACGGTGTGATGGCCGTATGTACCGCCTTTGGCAGCAGCCTGGCCATGGTAGCAGGACCGACGATGCCGTCAGCCTTCAGGCCATGCTCCTTCTGCCATTCCTTCACTCTCTCCTCGGTCAGCAGTCCGTAGATGCCGTCCGGGTACAGGTTCAACGCTCTCTGTATCTCCTTAACTATCTCGCCGCGCGAGCCTTTCTTGTAAACTAACATGGGGTACCTCCTTTTTTTATCGTTTTGCTTTTACTTGCTTCAACAGCCCCGTCGCTGGAGATGATTACGGATTGGCGGAGCTTGCAGGAACGGTCGCCACAGACGAAAGGGCGCATGCTCTCCACCATGCGGCCATACCGCGCCACCTCGCGCTGTAGGTTCCTGACTGTCGCGTCGGTCTTGTCCTGCCGCTCTCGGAGTTCATTACGATCCTGCCGGAAGTGGTCGCGCTCCATGCGCAGCTCCTGGATGATGCGCATCTTGTCTTCCACCTCCTCCTGTTTCGACTGAATCATGCGCTTGTAGGTTTCCTGAATCTTCTGAGCGATTTCGACCTCGGCGGCCTTGGCCTCTGCCTCCTGCTGCTTGGCCTCTGCCTGCGCCTTCTGCGCGTCTGCCTGTGCCTTTACTTTCTGCCATCGCCAGGTAAGGACGATGCCGATACTTCCACCTCCTAATAGGGATAGCAGGGCTGGCAGAATTGCGTCTAATGTTAACTCCATACTTGATTGATTTTTTGTTAGTTTTTAATATGTCCCAGGATGCCGTCTGGGGTTCGGCTCTTTCCTTCTTGTTTCTGCAAACAAAAGAGGCCGGCGCAGCAATCTGCGCCATCCGTTACTTACAGCATATCTGCCGCATGAGCATCATCTGTGCACCGTTCCAGCCGTTGGACTTAGCAAGCGTGACGACCGTCTGGATGTCTATGGTGTCGATGGTGAGCTCTGCCATCTTGTTGGTGCGCTCCTTCATCGACTCGACGACCATATTCTGATAGGGCTGGTAGGTCGATCTCATCCACTCCTTGTACTCGGCGGCTCCCATGGACAGCCCTTCAGTGCTGCCTCCCTGTGATGACTCCTGATACTCCAGGGCGCGTTGTAAGTCCTCGTCGTAGCCGGGGAACTTGTCCTTCAGCATCTTAGCGGCCTGCTCGCCTGCCTCCGCAAACCCAACGGCCACAGGCTTCAGCTGCTCCATGATGTTGAACACCTTGACGATCTCGTCGGTGCTCAGCTCTCCGTACTTTGCGGCACACAGCGTCGTGTAGAGTGCGCTGATCTCGCCTGTCTTGATTCTCTTCTTCATGACTTATTCTTTTTATAGTTCCACAATAGGTAAGGGTGTCGCCACCCCTACCGTTAGTTACGTTTGCGCTGCCGTGAAATAATACTGTTCAATCTCGTCGATCACGTCCCAGATGAGGTTGTGCTGCCGACGTGTACCTTCCGGGAGATTGTAGCGCATGGCCGTCTGGTCTTGTAGCGGATGCCCTGTTGTCTTTCCGACGTAAGCACCGAGCTCTCCGTTATCATTTACATAGGTATCGAAATCAACCTTGATCAATTTCTCTACCCCATCAATCAGTGCCTTCGAGAAGTGACCTTCTGCGATGGTGTCCTCATTCACATTGCGGAATGTGTTGTCGAGTGCGGTAATAACAAATGCCATATTCAATATTTTTAAGTTAGACAAAAATCATTAGATATCCTGTGGCAGTCCATCGGTGAGATGGGTCATACTCCATGATGATGAGCGTTTGAATACTGCGCCCATAGAGGATTGTATCTCTGCCACCGCAGTGAAGTAGCCGTTCTGGAACTGGTTGAACTGAGCCGATCCGGAAGTGGTGAACGTGACCCTCTCAGAATCTGTCCCGCCAGCCTGACATATATCTGTCGCATCCACAGATGTGCTGAATCCTGACACCGCCTGACCGTTGGAGTCGTAGAGCTGTACTGTCAGCTTCCATCGCCATGCCGTTGTTGTAGGGTTACTTACTGTCACGTCAACATAAATACTCTTACCGTCTATCGTGTTTCGCCAGCCTGCCGCTGAGATAATCACGACCTGCGCATATTCGATGCTCACGGTGATGGCCTTCGTGTGGTCAGTCAGCGGGCACAAACACCTCTGCGACCCTGATGGTGGTGTGGCAGACTGGGCGAAAGGTGTCTGGAAGATGACCGGGAATATCTTCCATGTTCCCTCGAAGTCCGTATCGGAGGCCGACAGCTGAACATTAACGATATAGCTGCCACCTAAGACCTCTGCCATAGTGACGTAGTTGTCGCCGTTCTTCATGATGGCGCATACGGACGGGTTCGCTCCTGTACCGCTTGTGCGCTTGGCGACGATACCGAAGTACATGTTGCCGATAGACACGCTTGACGATCCGGGCCATGTCAGGTCGTCGAGCTTCAGCGTCCTTACGGTCTGCGCCCCTCTCGGGAAGATGATTCTCATGATACCCATTGGACTGATGGCTATGGTGTTACCGCTGATAGGCTTGATGGGTTCCTCGGCCTCGTGGTAGTATCCGTCGAAGTCTGTCTGTCGATATGGTGACTCAATGGTTCCGGTAGGTGGTCTCCATACCCAATACTCCAGGCTCAGACTTCCCTTCTGAACATCGCAGTCCGGCCACCAGTTCGTGTGGGCCTGCCTGTCTGCCTGCGATGCGAAGAGGAAGTTGAACATATAATCAGCCCTCGACCATGATGGTATGAGGTCTATGCCATAGTTGGCATTGAGGAAGTCGGCTGCTGTCAACTGCTCCTTCTTGGCGAACACGACGGGATGCCTATTCGACCATTTGTTGACCTTCCCCGATGTGGTCCATGCGTCGAGATCGACACTTGATATGCCGAGTACCGCCTTGATGTCACCATCGGTTACTGGAGCAGTGATCACACCGTCTGATGTATGTGCCATATATTATTCCATTTTATTCGGTTCGATATTGCTTGCCTTCTCTAATCGCTCAATTCGCTTCTCGAGGTTTACCACTTTTCGGGCTGTGACGATCACGAAGATGGATGCACCAACACCATGGGCGATGGAGAGCGTGCCGAGGTAGTCGTTACTTGTCATGACCACCTGCGGCAGCACCTTCTGCCATTCCTGCGCAATGGAGCCGGCGAAGATGGTATCGTCGTGGCGGTCATTACGCTTGTAGAGGATAGTAGGCAGTGAGGCTATCTGTTCAACGGTGATGTTGATATCTCCGACGATGGTCTTGTAGCGGGCATCCGATAGTGCTGTCACATAGCCGTTTGAGAGCATATTGCCGAATGTCGCATCGCCGTTGCTCTTGATCTTCCAATAAGAGTCTCCTTGCCGTGAGCACATGTCTGACATCTTAACCCAGCCAGCATCGTCTGCACGACCGATATAGAGAGAGCCGCCGCTGCCTGTGGCGTTGGAGATACGGCTGTTATTGTTGAGGGTGATGCTGCCTACTGATGTCATGTCGCCTGTGACATTACTTGTTCCGTCGAAACTCTGTCCCCACAGCGTCCGTGCCGTCTTTAGCTGCACGGCTGTGAGTGCTGCGCCCGAACTGTCGAAGTACCCTTGTAAGGTCGTCACGTCGGATGCCGTTGCGAAGTCAGAGGCATGGTAGCCGTCGAGCCTGTCCGCATTGAGGTTGGTGACGAGCGTCGAGGATGCCACGACAAGAGGTGCTGTGCCTGTCTCAACCGTCGAGCGGAATGACTGAGCCGCAGCCACACCGCTTACATGCAGCTTGTAGGATGGGGTCGTAGTGCCGATACCGACGTTGCCACGGCTCATCCATGTGTTAGTGCCGTTGGTTGCGATTATCCATCCAGTGCTCCCTGATGTCCCGTCGTAGAGTCCTCTGTTTGACGAAGTGTATAGTATTACAGTACCGTTGCTATTGGTAACAGAGATTATCGTATCAGCTGTAGTCGTCTTGGTGACGGTGATGTTACCGTTACCCGTGATAGTGCCGACATCAGTCATATTTCCGCTAACGTCGTCTGTTCCGTCAAACGACTGTCCCCACAGCGTCCGTGCCGTGGCGAGTGCCGTGGCCGTGGCGATGTTTCCGTCGGCAAAGGCAATCTCCTTCCACGGAGATAATGCGTAGACTCCCGTGCTCGGCTGATATACTCTACGATATTTCAGTCTCATTGTGCCATACGCATTTCCCTTGAACTGGATGGTTCGCAAGTTATAGCCGAAACTGACAAGTGTATCGTATGTTCCGAGGTCGTCAAGAGTAACATCGTTAGTTGTAAGGTTATTGTAATTCATTGCCACGAAGCATCCTCGTGTGAGTGTGTAATTACTAAGCGTGTCATAGTCATCACCTGCCGCCATAGAACGCGGTCTGACGTTCTTCGACTGATAAGCATAAAGGTCTGCGACAGATTTCGTCGTGCCGCCAATAGTCACGGACAGGTTGGTGCCGTTAGTCGATGTGAGGGAGGTAAAGAGACCGCCTGCTACAGCAGAGAAGTTGCCTTCGTGGTAGATGGTGTTCGTACCCCATTTCACGCCATCAGAGTAGATGCGCAGATTATTGGTTGCATTGTAAGCACCAGTACCGATGTAGCAATAGCTGAACGCGTCGGCAACACCGAATAACCCAAGGTTGAATATTTTATTGTTACCGTCGCCGTTGACAGTTATTGGCTGTAACGCCCATCCACCACTTGTTGACACGTTTCGGTTCGTGCGCACAATCATGCCGTAGTCCGTTGTAGAACTTGCTCCGCCGTAGAAATACAGGTTGCCTGTGAGTGCCTTTGTCGAGCCTGCCGTTAGCGGCAGATAACCCGTAAGGTCGGATGATGTGGCATAGCCGCTCAGCGCGTTGGTAAGATGGCTTGCGTTAATCTGCTCACTCGTTGCATCGTTGAGTGCCGACCATACAGCCGCCATGTCAACACCACCGCCTCCAATGGTCTGGTTCGTCCACTTTCCAGTCGTGGAGTTGTAGACTAACGCCTGACCGTTGGTGGGGTTGCTCAGGGCCACGTCCACAAGATCGCTCAGTGCCGTGCTGCCGCCTGTGCCTCCGCTGCCACGACCGAGAGCACTCAGGTATTGCTCAGTCCAAAATCCGAACATCGCCTTGATATTGTCGATCGTGGCTGTGGTATTGTTAGGCGACACGAGCGTGGTGCCGTTGTAGGCCTTGAACAGCCTGCTGAAGAAGGCAATGCTGACATAGTTGTCATCCACCCATGTCTGCGTGGCATAGGTGTTGCTGTCAACGCTGCCGTCGGCCTTCAGGAACTGCGAAGCCGTACCGCCCGACTTGACGAAGCTGCCCGCAGTGATGCTGCTGGAGAGCGTTGCCGCACCTGTCACAGCGAGGGTGCCGCCGACGGAGAGGTTGCCGGTGATGGCACCTCCGGATAGCGGCAGATAGCCTGCAAGGGTCTGTGAGGTGACATAGCCGCTCAGTGCGTTGGTCAGGTGCGAGGCATTGATCTGCTCGTTTGTCGCAGCCGCAAGGTTGCTCCACACCGTCGCCATGTCCGTGCCACCACCACTGATAGTCTGGTTCGTCCACTTACCAGTCGTGGCATTATATACCAACGCCTGGCCGTTGGTGGGGTTGCTGAGAGCCACGTCCACAAGATCGCTCAGTGCCGTGCTGCCGCCAGTACCGCCGCCACCACCATTGCCGAGCGCACTCAAATACTGATTTGTCCAGAAGCCGAACATCGCCTCTATGTCGGTGATGGTTGTCTCGGTGTCGTTGGGGTCTACGTCCGTAGGATCGTTGTTGTCGTCAACGCCATGTGCCTGGAACAGACGCTTGAAGAACTCGATGCTCACGAACTGCTGCTTGGCATTCTCAACGGTCAGGTAGCTGCCGAGCATCTCGTTTATCTGCCCTGCATCAAAGTTGCTGCCGCCGCCGACACCCGTGCCGGGGACGTTTACCATTCTCCTGATTCCTTCTCTGGTTAATATCATGTCGGTAATTCTAAAAGTGTCATTATTGTGATATCGTCTCTCCAGTCATGGCCCAGTGATATGGGATGGCAGACGGTGCCGTCAAGTGTGATCATACATTTCGGGTCGATGTCTCGCACTAAGGTGCCTCCGATGGTGATGTCCGATCTGACCTCTATCTCCATCCTCCGCTTCGACGTGGACCAGTAGGTTGTCACCCTGTTGGCGAGGTGCTGCTCAGGATGCTGTAGCACACCGTCGCCGTAGTCGTATCCGGCCATGTAGGTACCATCCTGGTTGATGAGCACACCGAAGCCGAAGGCCATATCGTTGTCACTGGCGTATATGCAGTCGATGTTCAGCTCGTCACGCACCTTGTTGTTGTTCGTCGAGATGTATTCACGTCTGTCCTCACGGCCAACCCTTCTCACCGTCCTGCTCATGCCTGATGATGTAGCATATACCTTCGTCCTTCCGAACACGACGCTGAAGTCCTTGATGACGAAAGCCCGCTCATGATACATGGGACTCAGCGAATTCTCCACTTCCGGCACATTGTCAGAGCCGAGGAACTCGAAGAATATCTTGCCGTAAAGAACGGATGGTGTGTTGATGGCCCTGCTGACAGCCGGACGCGGGGCCTCCGAGATGGCACCGGAACGCATGATAGAGTCTGCATTTCCGACGGACACACGGAAGGCAGAGACGGTGCTCGTCCATGCCGTGCCGTTCCACCATTGCGCAGTCTCACGGGTGAGACCGACACCAAGCCGGACGTACATCCATTTCGTGCCGATATTCTTAGATATCAGTATGCTGTCGCTGATAGTGGCATCATAGGCCGTGGCCTTGTCCTGAAGGTACACTTCGCCCTGAATCTGGAAGTAGCCGTCCGAGAAAACATGCTCATAGACTGACTGCATGGATGCGTAAGCCTGCGCATCCGCAGAGGAATAGCTCTTCTGTATATGTACGACAGTGCCGCCCTTCTCGGCCTCGTTAGCATCCACATCTATCCGATCTGAGCGTTTTTCTCCGATAACCATTGCCCGGAAAGCAGCATATCCCGATCTCGCAGAGCATGCAAGCATAGGGCCGTCGTATGACAGCAGGGGGGGATAATACTTGATGGTTGCATTATCATCCTGAGTCATAGACCCTCTTCCCGGTGCGGCCATGACAGCCTTCACCAGTCCGGGGTCTGATGCGTCCACGATGCCGTTGGATGCAGCATTACCCTCCACGCTGACAATGGCGCGGTGGTAGCCACGCTGCACGAAGTCACCGTTGTTCACGCTGACGAAGATGTCACCGGTCATGGTGACAGGCATGTATGTCTCGTTGGTCGTGCCAGCCGCCGTGCCTCCTGCCATCGTCGTCAGGTTGGCGTATGTCAGATGCAGGAAGGACGTACCGATGGAGTCATCCGCACAGGTGAAGTACATGGCTGTGCCCTTCACTCTGACCGTCCATCCCCAGAAGCGGCATATATCCTCGAGGCAGTCATACATATTGAACCGGGCAGACAGGTTACCCTCGGCATCCTCGTCCACGAAGTTCTGCCAGTCGATGCGTTTCAGCAGCCATGCCTGCGCGTGTGTGCCGCCCTGGAAGTAGAACTGCGACGGACGCTGTGATGATGGGATGGAGTCGACGATCTGCTTCAGCAGATATGCAAAGTTCTGGATGGCCTTCTGCTGGTAGTTGATCTCCGTGCCCTCCGTAACCAGAAGCACATCCTGAACTGGGAACTCACGCACCTGCGGATTACCGTAGAGCGTGCCGCTGAAGTTCTGAGCCTGAAGGAACCCTATCCAGTCCACCACCGTGCTGCCGCCGCTCTGATGAGTCAGCGTGACAGGACGGGAGGTGTCCGTATCGGGTATCAGGTCCTTCCAGTCGAAAGCGGTCACTCCGTCAGCCGCAAGGCCATCGTCCACGATTCTCACATAGCCGCTCTGTGTGCGGATGGGTATGAACTCATCCTCGCTGTTGTCCTCCTGCGTGGTGAACGTCTTGTCGGCACCCTTCAGGGCTACCGCCGTGCCCGTACCTCCACCGATGGTCACGGTGTAGACCGTACCGGCCCGAAGGCTCATGAATGTTATTGTGTAATTTTTCGCCATTTCAATGCTTTTCTATTCGGCAAAAAACGGCCTTTTGGTTTACCTCCACGCAATGGCGCAGACGGTAAGCCTATCATTTCCGTGGGGTCACGAAAATGATAAAAGAAAAGGGAAGCATCACGCTTCCCTTAATTCGTATAGTTCACTTCCCATTACCATGGTACTGGGTTATGATTGCGTCGATGTCAGGCAGTGCCTCCCTTGCGCAGACAATACGCAGGTATCTGCCGTCGTCGGCACGGAGTATATCGAAGATGTGCCGTACCTTCTTCGTCTGGCGGATGGGGACACCCAGCCATGCGGTGTGCGGCTCGATCACACGATCCGAATGTCTGATGGCCGGTGACATCCATACGTGTATCTTCTCACGCAGATGACCGCGGCTGTTGTATATGCCTACCAGCAGATCGATGCCGCTGTTACGCTCCGATTCTGTGGTGCGGTCAATATCCAGGGGATGATCTGCCACAAAACAGAAGTGGCATGAGGCCCAGTCGCTGATGACCAGCCGCCCGACTCCATCCATCTTGTAGGTATATGTCACTGTGTCGTCGATGCCGAGAAGGTCATCACCTTCGGTCATGGTTCTGTGCCACTGACCTGTTGTCTGTGCGCTTGCCATCATCGTGACGGTCATGAGCGCAACGATTAGAATACTTTTTCTCATTTTCTCTTCCTCCCTAAGTTATATGTTACTGATATACCGACAAACACGTCAGCCCTGCGGCTTCCGATGCCATAGCCTGCCCCGATGGTGGGACCGATGACAAGCCGGGGGGCTGGAGCCGTCTCCGTCCTGGTGATAGTGGTCGTGGTGTGCGGCAGTCTCAGATGTATGCTGTCAAGCCGCGGTCTGTAGCCGCTCACCCACGCCGTGTAGAGCGAGTCGCTATATACGGCCTGTTCCTCGGGCAGTGCCACCACTACCGAGTCCGTCCCTTCCGTGTCCTGACAGACGGTCAGGGTGTCGTCAAGCGGTACCGATGTGCCAATGCTGTTGGACGGGATGGTCACATAGATCACCCCGCCCGTCTCATGCCTGGCTTCCTCCTTCGGTACCGTGTCACGCACCGTGATGTACTCCGTCTTGGTCTCCACACGTTCCGTAACCTCCGGCTCCCGTGTAAGGAGCCATACGTTCAGCCACACTGATCCTGCCAGTATGACAGTTAGCCCAATGGCATAATCCCTTGCCTTCATACGCTGTCGTCGTTTAGCTGTTTGTTACTATCGGATGAGTAGTCCTCATCCCCTTTCATCGGCGGTCTGCCGCAAGTAAACAGCAGGCCGAGGCATACTACGAATGCCATAAAAATGAAAACAAAAAAAATCGTCATGATTTTGTCCTCCATGTTTAATTTTGTATTCAAAAAATGTAGAATTTGCTACCGCTTGCGCCGCGATTGCTTCTGCTGGCGACGCTTGGCTTTCTTTTTCTTTTTGAGGTCGCGCGGTGGCTCATGGTAGCGACCGCCCTTGATGTGTGGCACGTCGTACATTGCCGGAGTCGGCATCTTGATGTCTGACAACTTTAGTGGAATGGTATGCGGCACGGTATACGGCACGGTATACGGCACGGTATACGGCACGGCATCGTCTTTGATGCGCTGCATTTCGTGTTCCTCAACGGGAACGAATACGCAATGGAACTCCGCTTCCTTCTGATGGATGATGGCAGGGTCTATCTTGGCGTACTGCTCTTTGAGAATGTACACCATTGGCAGGTTCTCAGCCTTTGCCCGATTGATGATGTCCTCAGTCGATTCTTTGATTTCGGCCATTGTGAGCGAGTCGGCACCTGCGCTGATTACCGCTTCGGCAAAGAAGCTGTGGCTGCCCTGCTGGGCACTCGTCGGGGTGTACTCCCGAACCCTGTACTTTACTTTCTCATTGTCGTATCGTTTTAATTGTTCAACCTATATTTCTTTTTTCAGGAAACCTATACCTTTATTTGGCAAAAGGTATATGTTTCTTTGGCAAAAGGTATATGTTTTCTACCTCTATATGTCGGGTGATAATGCGTTGGGGGTTTACTCTTGCTTTGGAGACATATCCACGACCTGCGCCTTTGGCTTTGCCTCCTGCTCATGCTTGATGCGAGCCACGGTGTTCTGATACGGCTGGTGGTTGATGGGCAGCACGTTCGGGTTGAAGTCCGCGAGTGCTTCGATGAATTTCTCTTTGGACTTATACACCTTGCCGTCGATGTGCCAATGCCGATAGCCTTTGCCGAAGTCGCCGTTCTTGCGCTTCGGTGTGTGGTCGCAGTACCCGAGCCGCCCGTCCTCACTCTCGTATGTCATCGTGTGCTCAGTCTCCCAAGCTGCCGAACATACGAAGTGGAACGGGATGGCTTTCAGTTCGTCAATGGTCATGCGTCTTTCTTTTCTTCTGGCACTGACAAGTCGATACGATAGCACTGGTCAACGAGTTTCAGACTCTCCCACAACGACATGAGGTTCTTCGCGTCCGTCGGTTCGTGCATCTGGTCGCAGATACCGGCAGCGGCATACACGCTCTTGATTTGGTCGGTGCTTGGTCGCCATGCGAGGGCGTTCTTCAGTTTCTCGCACTCGGCATAGATGGCGTTGCGCTGCGCAATCAGTTCGTGGATAGTGTCGTCACGTCCGTCGATGATTTTCTGCAACAGCATCTTCTCGTTGCTGTAGTCAGCATAAGCATTCTTTACTTGCTCGACCATTGCCGCAGCCTGTCTCTCTTTCGTATGATCTACAAAGTTCAGGTAGATGCTGTAGATTGTCTGTGCTATCAACACGACAATCAAAATAATAATCAATGTTTGCATAATTAATGAAAAATTAATGGGTAATTAATGATAATTCGTGTTCAAAAAAGAGAGCCGACGCGATGCGCCAGCCCTCAATGTTCAATGTTCAATGTTCAAAGGCCTACGGCTCCAGCCCGCCTTCGTTGTTGCCACCGCCCTGCTGGTTGCCGCCGTTGTTGCCGCCAGTGTTACCACCTTGTGCGGGTTCGTCGTCGTTGGGGATGGCCGTGTCCGTTGCCACCATCTTAACCTTTTGCGCTTGCTTGCTCAGTGCAAACTGCTTGCTGAACTTCACGCCGATCGTGGCACCAAGCACCCAATTAAGGCGGTCGGTAGTCAGGTCGCTTTCCTCGGCACGGGTTCGGACGGGAACGCTCGCGTCTGCCGTGTGGGCAG
>Ga0265301_10001394_pt1 | contig 31752 bp, 48 predicted proteins | sample AusTroGonzalo_MG_2_FD_193488 | JGI IMG/M metagenome (GOLD analysis project Ga0265301, IMG submission 193488) | Bovine rumen microbial communities from tropical cattle in Woodstock, Queensland, Australia - Gonzalo_04 | ecosystem: Host-associated > Mammals > Digestive system > Stomach > Rumen ... | reverse complement strand
AGGCTTCCATGCGCACCACGTAGGGTCTACAAGTGACGGAATATCGCTCTTCTTAGCATATTCGCTCGCGGCATAACCTCCCAGTTTATTGGAGTCAGCCGCCGTGTCATCTGTCAGCATGAAATCGGATGCGGGGTGTCCGTCCAATGCTTGTGAGTCAGAAACACTATCTCCAACCTTTATGAACTTTGAGCAGGGCACTTTCTTGTTCGCACCGCCCTGTACTATCATTAGTAAATCTTCATTGGCAACCGTCGATGCCTCTGTAAGTTCTGAAACCTTTATATCTGCCATAATTTCTATTTTTTATTACTGATTAATAATATTTTCTACCATTATATTATCGCCATCTTCCGTAATGATGTTCAGCGAATTTGTTTCGGTCACAAGATAATTGTTTTCCCTCACATTTGACGGGTCTGGCTCCCTGAAATTGATGGTAAACGTAACATAAACATCCCCATTGTTAATCCGTGATATCCTACTGAACGATGAACAACTCTTATAGTAAAACGTGTATATTCTATTATATCTAACCAACTCGAAATTCAGTACTCCGCTCTTCAAGAAAGATAGGAAAGAGTCTCGTCTGCTCCATAACGTGTGTGCGCTTGGAGCAATGAGGTAACAAGTGACAGAAACGTCACGACCAGACATTCTCGGGTTGCTCACGAACGCACGTTCTCCATCTTCCTCCCTATTCTTCTCGGTAAGGTACTCCTTCATCTCAGGAAGGCGCATGAACTCGTCGTTTGCACCTTTCTTGAGGTAAATACCCCAAGTCTCCAAATCAGTGCCGTTTATCTTCCAGTTTCCCATGTTATACAACTTTTAATCCGTTCATTCTTATGTCATTAAGCCCGTTTTCTATAATCTCCAACCTCCTGCAATATTGCGTATTGTCAGCAATCTGTTGCAATGTGGTCAAAGAGCGTGAGAGTATGCCGTTATTGTCCTCCATGAAGTTCTTCACCGCTGTCATCTTGGTGTTTATCTCCATCGCTGATAATTTAAGACCCATAAAGTTACCATTCAATTTGCTTGCAGTGTCCTCCGTCATGGATGAAATTTTACCCTTCATCGCTTCCTGCGTAGCATCTTCAGGTGAGAACAAGTCCCATTCGTCCATGGATTCCTGAACCTTCTGCATGAGGACTCCGTACTTGCCTATAAGCTCCTCGGTCTGATATGGTATATTGGATAATATATCCTCGATGTTAGCACCTCCATGCTCGATTGAATCCTCTACCCTCTTGTTTATGCCGTCGAACAACTGACCGAATACGGTGTTGAATATCTTCTGCGATATAATGTTCTCTATTTGAGTCTTTACGAATGCAGTGAAATCCTTCACGGAACTATACAAGTCTCCATTCCTGAATGCGCTTTGCAGTTGCTTGCTCAACTCAATACCTATGTCACCAAACATCTCCTTCGCGTACTCCTTGAAGTCCTCCTTCGCCTCGTCCATCTTCTCCTTGAGTTCCTTGTAGTTGTCCACAAGTTTCTTAGTCCTGTCGTCCAGTTGATCATATGAGGCGAGTATCTCCTTGTTGATTTCCAATGTGTCGGGGTCGAACACCTCGCCGAACTTCGACTTGAGGTTGTCGAACACGTCCACCATCTCCCTGCTCTTGAATATGCCCGTGACGAAACCGCCCACAGCGCCAGCCGCCGCTCCTATGGCAGTTCCCCATGGTCCCGCCATCGACCCAGCCATCATTCCAACGGCCGCTCCCTTCAACGCGTCGGACGCGGCGCTCGCCATGTCAGCCTTCGCCTTCTGCCCGACCTTGATTGTGCCCTCGTCGGACAACCGCTCCAAAGCCTCACGCGTCGCCTTGCTCGCCTCGGAGTATTTCTTTGCGTTGTCAGCCAGTTTCTTGTAAGGGTCTTCGACTCCGAACATGTTCCTCTGCTTGTATTCGAGGTCGTCGAGCTTTATCATGGTGTACTCATGGGCAACGTCAGCAACTGCCTGTTTCCAAGCCTCAGCACTTTCCCTTATTCTTTTCTGTGTAGCAAGGATTCCTGAAACCTGACCTGCAACAAACTGAGCCGCCTGCATCCATGCATTTGCCTTGTCAGCATACGACACTCCATTCATTTTCATGTCGGCAATGCTCGACATGGCATCACCGACATTGCCTAAGCCTTCAACGACATTGCTAAAGGCATTTTCGCCTAAATTATCTTCTACTATATCGGCTATTTCATGTAGTCCGTTCGCTATCTCACCGAACATGGCAGACTTATTCTTGAGCTCGGCAAAGTATTCAAGTAAAGCATCCTTAGCCTCCTCCCAAGAAACTCCTAAGTCCTCTAATTTTTGAATCTCCTCTTCTAAAACCTTATTATCTACGGCATCATTCCATTTCTTTTTGTCTTCATCGGAAGCATCTTCCTTCTTCGCCAATTCCTTACGCTTCTCGATTAAGTCTACAACCTTCTTCTGTGCCTTATACTCTTCTTCTGTCTTGCTTATTTGGAGTTCCAAATCCTTTATGTCGATTTCTGCCTGACTGCGACCTACACGGGCTGTGTAGAACTTATTAATCTTAGCACGATTCTCGATTTTACGGACTTCCAAATCTGCCTTTCTGGTTATATCGGATATGTTCTCCTTTTCGACGCCTCTCACTTCGGTGTCATTCATCTTTTCGATGGCGACGCGTAACTTGTCTACTAATGCCTTCTGTTTCTGATACTCCTTATTCTCAGCCTCAGTCCATTTTACTCCGTTGATTCCCTCTATCTCATTCTCCTCCGCAAGCTTCTTCTGAGCCTCAAGTTCCTTTAGTTTTGTCTCAGCCCTCTCATATTCTACCTTGGATAACTGTACGTTTATATCCAAAAGGCGCTCCTGCATGTACACGGAATCCTTCCCTTCCATGCCCATGCCTAAATTTACCTCGTCAGCCTCAAGTTCTAAATCCTGCTTCTTGAGGTCAAGTTTGTGGTTTACCTCAATCTCAAACTTCTGACGTGCAAGTCTGTCCCTCGCATCTATTAATTTCTCTAACTCTACTAAAAGTTTGTCTACCTCCTTCCTCTCTTCTTCGCTTATGTATTTCTGTTCAAGCAAGCCGTTAATCCTCTGCTCCATTGTCTTGATTTCGAGGTTGGCATTCTCTACGTCATAACCATCGAAACCTTTCAGTTCGTTCTCCTGCTTGCGCAATGATAGAATGCGCTCCAATTCCCTCACTTGGTCTTCATACGCGCTATTCTCATGCTCTATCGTTTTAAGCATCAGTTCATTCTCAGTATCCTCAATCAGCCTATTGTGGATGTCTGAGTTCAACCCGAAACTTTTCAGCCGTTCAAGTTGCTTTGCAAGACTTTGCACTTCTATGCCGAGTTTCTTTGTCTGCGCATTCTCCTGACCGCTTATGTCGATTGCCTTTTTCTGCAAATCAGCCTTCCTCTTGATAAGCCAAAGCTCGTACTCCCTATAGTCGTTGCGCTTGCGCATCATCTCACCAACATCATCCTTCTCTTGCTGTGCTTCTGTCCACTTGTCATTGCCTATCTCTGACATTTCAAGTGCATCTATCCTTTGTTGCGCATTTGTCAACCTCTCCGATAGACGAACTTTATCGGTCTTGTTACGATAATACTCCAACTTCTCATTGAACTTATTCTGTTCGTTGAGCAAGTCGTTATACGACTTTAAAACGTCATCCCTTACGCCATCGAACTTCGCTTTCGCTTCTTGGTATTCTTTCCAAAATGAATCATATACTTTCTGTATTTCTTCATCGCTTGCTCCTGCTTTTTCTTTTTTCGATACTTCATAATCCCTTCTCTTGTTGAGTGAATCATAATATCTTTTTCGCGCGGCTTCAACGTTTGATATTTTTTCATCTATATCATCCAAGGCTTTATGTCTTGCCAAAGCCTGCTCATAATCAATTTTCGCTTGTTTGAACTCCTCGTCTGTCCACCGTGCTACTTCCTCATCAGTCGCTTCAAGAAACTTGAATATATATTCCCTATTGAATTTGTACGCCCCTTTCTTATCTCTGATAGAGTTATAGAACTCCTCGTCACTATGTGGTTTCCGCAACCCAAACCAATTGAAGGTTTCGTCATTTATGATATTATTCTTTGCTTCTCTTCTTAATGAATTTCTGTCATACGAAACTTCTGCCTTTTCCATGGCTGTGGAAACCTTTCTTTGAGCCTCCATGTTCTCGATGAGTGCCTGCGTCTCCTCTCGTATAACCTCTGTACGCCTTTTTACACTCGCAGTGATAGCATCCTCCTTGGTCATGTATCCAGCCATAACCTTGATTCTATCCTTCAAGTCTCCCCATTTAAGTCCTATTAGTCTCTTGTTCCATTCGTAGAACATCTTTATGTAGGATATCGCACCCAAAAGAGCCGCTCCTACTCCTGCTATACCTATACTCAGATAACCGAACGAATTACGTAGAGTCATCAGAATATATCTATACTTCTGAGGCAAAAGTTTACTTGCCATCCTCGTCAGGAGGTTGGCTGCCGTACTCATTGATTTCTCTGTCCTACCACCCTCGAATACTATCTTCTTTAACCTCTTCTGTGTGATGTCAAGTTCGGCATTCAGCACCCTTAACTGCTTCCTGCTTTTGGCGGATAGTTCCGATGCACCTATTCGTTTGCTCGCATTTTGAATTTCAGAAAAGGACTTTTTGAAATCACGGAGGGATATCTTTCCGTCCTTCAACTCTCCCATCAGAGCAAGAAGAGATTGTCCCATATCTTTTAAATCGAGATTTCCTGACTGAGACAACGTAATGGCAGATTTTGCCAAATCGTCCAGTGTCTCAATGAAATTTCTTGTCTTTTCGTTGAGTTTGTCGGAAACTGGGTGCAAGGCATTGAAACTATCCAATAGTTCTTTATTCGCCTTGCTTGCATCGTTAGCGGATTTCTCTGCATCGTCTTCGGTGTCTATTATCTCTTGAAAAGATTCCGCATTCTTCTCATTAGCCTTTGTAGCCTCGTCAGTACTCTTTTTTAACTCGTCCTGCGCTTCTTTTACGTTATTAATCTCGTTAACGGCTTCACTCTTATCCCCGTTCTGTTTTGGCTGTGCCTTTAACTTCTCAGCCTGAGCCAAAGCCATTGCATCCTGCTGAGTCGATACGTGTGGAATCTTGTTATTATCTTCTTGAAGTTTGTTGAAAGCGATTCGTTTAGCCTCAACAGCCTTCTCTATCATATCCTCAAGCATCTTGATGGTCTCCTCAGTATTAGAAGAGACAATTTCTACTATATGCTCGCTATCCTCCTTCGTGAAAACAGGCTGGTCAAACAAACCATACTTGGTGAGTTTCTCCATTCCTTCCCTGAATGTGCCCAACATCTCCTTAGCCTTCATCAACTTGCTTAACGTATCTTCAAGATTTACCGTCTTAGCACTCGATAAGGCTTCGTTAAAGGCTTTCGCAAAGGCTTTGGTTTTCTTATTACCAACCTCGTCGAGAAGTTCCAAGTTTTCGATGGCTGTCTTGACCTTTTTAAGGAAGAGGTCAATATCCATGTCTATGGTCGCGCCTAAATATTCCATGATTTTACCTTTTTTAATTACATAAACTGAGCAAAGAAATCGTTCGGATGCATATGCTTTATGCTCTTTCTCTTTTTCTTCTTATCATCACTGCTCCCATATGATGGTATGGAAGCATTCAAAAGTACTAAATTCTTGTAACTTCTCTTATAAACAACCTCATCATAACTCATGCGGAAATACTTCATGATTCCACCCACGAGTCCCCAAGGGCTGTTATTTCTTCCTCCGTCTTCTGCTTCTTCATCCCTCTCAGGAAAATCGAAGCGTTGAAAAAAAAAGCGAAATCGAACGTGTCCTTTATGCGTAGAACACATATTTTCATGAGCTCCGAATCTATTCTTTTCTTCACATACCGCCCAAAAAGAAATCTACATATCCTTCTCCTGAACAAAGAAACTATGATGACATCAAGCAATGTCTTCACGTCGTTCTTCCTGCTGAACGTATATGATGATATTAACTCACTCTTCTCTATCTCATTCTCGTCGTAGACAGACATTTCCTCTGCCAATTCGCCCATCTCTTCGACCTGATACAAGGTGATTGGACGAATCCGTATAGGCAACATGCCGACGAACATGAATCCGCTCTTCTCAGAAAGCGTGTCTGTAACTTTTGTTTCCTTCATATTTCACATATTTTTATCAAAAAGGGGATGCCCCTATGAGCGACACCCCCTCCGAAATGAAAAAAGTATTACCGATTGCGATTATCAAGCCTCTTTCCACCTTGCTCCGCTAATCTCAGTACCAGTGGAGTCGAAGTTCGCCAACTTGGTGAACTCGAGTTGGAAGTTCGGGAAACCAGACTTGCCGATTGTACCTGTGCGGTTCACCTTTACGCTCATACGAGCCCATTGGAAAACCTTAGCAGGGAATCCGCTGAGTTTCTTCGTCTTGATTTCGACGCATTGGTTCGGCAACTCGAAGGAAATACCCTCCTCTTGCCATCCGTTGTTCTCCGCATAACCCATGAGGTAGGCATAAGCCTCAGCACCCATGTCGTAGGTCTGCAAGGTGAATCCCTTGTCACCACCATCCGTTTTGATTGTTGCGAAGTAGTCATCAGAGTCCTCAATCTCGATATTCGTCTCAGAAGGCGCTGTATCCTTGTATGAGAACGAATCTTTTACGATTGCGGTTACTTGGAAGACTGGTAGTCCTACAATCGTGTTGAAATCGATGTATGAACCAACTTCCAATGTCACATTGACAACGTAATCGTCAACTGCCAAAGGTTTAGCCGACCTATACGGAGTCACTTCGCTCAGTTTGATTTGGCTCGCTGTAGGAGTCGCATCGTTAGCCACAACCTTCTTCGCACCTGTCGTGCCTTGGGCACACTGATAGTATCCGCTGATATTCTCCTCAGTGGAATTTGCCATCTTCAGGTGGGATAATCCATATACTGCTTCTGCCATATTCTCTATATTTTTAGTGTTTATAACGCATTAAAATACACTTTGACTTGTATGTTGGTATAATAAGTGCCGTCTGTGTCCTCTACTGGGTCTGACACGGATTCGACAACGAATCTGTCTCCGTCTATCTCAACGTCGCAGATGCCGTCTTCCGTCCCATTGTCGTAGGGAATAAGGCTTAGTACTGCATCGGTCATCGTGTCGAGTTTCTTTGTGTCGCACGTACCATCCGTATTGCTCCTGCAATGAACGTTGATATTCATGTACGTTGACGAATTGAGCATGTCTCCATAGATGACCTTCAGGCAATTGACCGCTATGTAAGGAGACTCCTTCTTGTCTGTAGGTCTGTCCCCTTTTACGATTAGAACCTTCTTGATGTTCTCTCGAAGATATCCAACCATGTTCGTCGCTAAATCGTCCCTCTTGCTCATGTCTCGTCATTTTCTGATTCGTCTTCGGTCTCATCTTCATCTTCCGATGCGTCTTCCTCCTCGACATAATCCTTTAGTTCCGTAACATACATCCTAACGTACTTCTTTGGTAGAACGCTGACGCCATCCACCCTCGCCTCGAATGTCTCTTTCGCAGTGTTGTCGTATATCTTCACGATATCGCCCTCCTTCGGTCTAATCGATGGATTACGAAGGAATATCGTCATCGAGTAGTAATACGACTTGCCATCCTCGCCGTCACGTAGGCTCGCTGAATTATTCGGAATCTTCTTACACTTGCCGATATATGTGTACGAAGAAGTTTCCACGACGTTGAATCTTTCATCCTCGGTCGTGGTCACTATCTTCAATTCGGCTTTGTCATCGAACCTCATAACTCATACCTTTATCGTTACCAACATTGAACAGCGGTTACAACTCTCTCGCCCGCAGAATCAACCCCAACCAATTCAGGGGACAAGCCCGCAGACTTAGCCAAGGCTCTTATCATAGCCTCTATCCCCTTGACTGAATACGAGTTCGACAAACCGCCGATATTCTCTCCCGTCAAGGTGCGCATCCCCGAAAGTATGCGCATAGCCGCTAATGTAACTGCCTTCAGGTGCTCACTAACCACGTAAGTATCCTCAACGGAGGCACTAACCCCAAAATGGTTAGCCGCCTCCGTGAAATTTACCTCCAATGATTCGTCTGAAACACTATAAGGCTCAATCTTTGCCGATACTGCGGTCAGAATCTTCATACCTTACACCGTTTCGTCAGTTTTGAGAATGAAGTAGTTGTTAACTCCGTTGAACACTGGGATTGCCCACATCTCGTAATCCACGAAACGTCCCTTGTCATTACGCCAAAAACCTACAAGGTTTCCTTCGTAGTTAGCATAGGTCTTGTTCGGGATTGCGTCGATAGACTCCAACGGGTCTGAAATCTTCAATACTGCAACTCTCGGAGTGCACTGAAGAACTACCCTATCGTCAGGAATCATGTTCGTTGATGTGCCGTCCGCAAATGTCACATACTTAGGGTCTTCTACCACGATTGGTGGCAACATGACTGACTCCAAATACGTGTTAATCACGTCAACTGGAATGATGCTTGCGGTTGCATTCGCCTTGTTAAACTTCAACTCGAATTTGCCCGCAATCTCAGTAGCCTTACACATCTTACGGAATGTGTTCCTACTCATCCTGATTTTCAGGACGCTACGTCCGTGCCTTCCTGCTTCGTCGCAAGCGGCTAAGAGGTCAGCAATTGGGGTCGCTGATGCATTTCCCCAAGTCGCAGTAGTCGCCTTGAGAGTGGTAACTGGCAAAGTGGCTGAGAAAGTCACCTTGCTCTTAGGGTTGTTCGTAGCAGAGACGGTCTGAGTACCATTGTACAGACCCTCGTAGTACATCATGTCGATTCGCTTGTGCGGTGCGATTACCGCATTTTGGAACATGTTGAACAGATAATCAACGAGGGCTTGACGGTCGGCAGGCGTGGATTTCATGAATCCGCTCTTCAAGTTGTCTCGGTAGCGGTTCTCCATGTAGTAGAACTGAGACAACTTGTCGTTATCCAACTGCCACTCGTCGGAGATACGGGCAAGTGAACCGATAATCTCGTTAGCGGCTGGCAACTGATGAGTCGGTTTCTCTGCGTTCTTATCGACAACAGAACCGACCATAGCCGCTGAGTACTCTGCGAGATATGCTTGATATGCCTTGGATGAGCAGTACTCAGGTGAGCCGAGCTCGGTCTTCCAATCAGCGACATAGGACATATCCCTGACTCCCTTATTGATGAACGCCTCGAATACATCTGGCGTCTGAATACGAATAAGCAAACTTTGATTTATCATCTTACTATTCTGTTTAAGAGTTCGTAATTACGTTAACATCACTTGTTGAGGAATGAATGACGTGAAGTCAGTCCCTCCTTGATTGCTGAGTTGATACCGAACGTATATGGCATGGTTGCCTCGTCGATATCGTAAGCCTGCAACGTGATTGTGCAAGATGGTTGGTCATCAATCACCACGGGTGCGTAGTTCAATCCGACGATACCATTGCCAAGGCTCGAGTTCAGCACGTCATCAGCAGTCACAGCGGCACTCAATGCGCTCACGGTCAGTGTATCGTAGTTCGTATTGGATGTGTTGATTGCTGAGATTGTTGAACCCGCAATAGTGTCACCGACCACCAAGTCATGACCCTTCTTCACCTTGAGTGAAGTAGCCGCTGAAGCGGCATCAGCCTGAGCTTGAGCAGTCTTAACATAAATCGCATTTCCCGAAGCATTGAGTGCCATAACAGCACCCTTCGGAAGAACCTTCATTCCTGAAGGAAGAGAGGTCTTGTCAATCATAAAACCTCCCTGACGGCGCTCACAGGTGCGCTCGTTCCAATTTGCCTCTTTGATGAGGTCTGCATTTGAATACCTGAAGTTCATTGCTCTTTGTTTTTTTAGGGTTTTACACTACTTAGATGCCTGAGCGCCATTTTCATTGAGAAAATCAAGCAAATCGTCATCTTCGTTGTTGGTGTTGCCTGCCGTAGGAGGAGTGGTGAACTCTCCCATGTTCAGGAGTTCTTGTTTTAGTGTGGCATAATCTGTCTCCATCTTGGCGACTACCGCATCTAAATCCTCCTCCTTCTCAAGAGAGTACGACCTTTTGAACTGCTCTGGCATAGCCTTCACCTTCTCATTCGAGTATAGCAAGTTATGCAACCGCTCCTTTTCGTTCTTCTCACGATAAGGCTTCAAAGCCTCAGTAACTCCCTTGCTGATTTGTTCATACATCTGTTTCTGAAGTGCCTTTTGGAACTCATCTTGCTGAGTTTGGAACTTCATCAGGATTTCTGCCAAATTCACATCGGGCTGTGGCGTCGGTGCGGGTGTCGGCTGTGGCTGTGGTTGCGGTTGAGGCTGTGGTGCGGGCTGTGGCACGTTAGTTGGCTGTGGCGCAGGTTTCGGCGTCGGTGCGGGTGTCGGTGCAGGTGTCGGCGTCGGCTCTGCGGGCTGTGGATTCACAATCGGTTGCGGATGCAACTTCTTGTAAATTTCTACTGCCTCTGCCTTCGCTTTCTCCAGTTCTTCCTTAATCTGCTCCTCGCTCTTGAACCCTTTGTACTTCGCCTCGACACCCGTAGCGTATCGGTTGCCGATTTTCTGCATTAACTCCGCATAGGGTAGAAACGAATCTACTCCTGCCTTCACTTCTTCGTCAGTTGAATCGTCCTTGAGATTATTGGCGATTAAAGCCGCAATACTCTCTAACTCATCTTGTTTGAACCCCTTTGGCGCTACTAAGGGTTTCAATGTTGCTAAAACTCTGTCTTTCATATACATTTATGTTTGATTTTACGCGAATATAAATTAATTACACATATCTACTCAGTTTGGATATTATTTTTTTTATGTCACGAAGGTCTCCGTTCGCAAACCTGATGATATGATACCCCTTTCTTCGCATGTTGGAACTCCTATTATTGTCAAGTCGATGTTGCTCCTTCGTGAAGTGATATGCTCCGTCCATCTCTATTATCAACCTCTTTTCTGGAATGTAGATGTCAGCAAAATACACGTTTCTGCCCGTCCTTATAGGGTATTGCCTTATATGGTCTATACCCATGCTATTCAGTATTTTACACATCCTACTTTCGTATATGGTTGACTTCTGTAATAACTGCGCTCTGCGAACTGCATCAAAATAATCCTTCTCCATATAATACTCCTGCTATTTCTTTTTTTTACAAAAGAACAAAAAAAAAGGGAGCGCCGTTTGCACGGCAACTCCCCCAACAACAAATAAATATAATATGTGAAGAAATGAGATTACAAATATATACAAATATATATTCAACACCTACTTCATTTTTTGTTCCTCTATATACTTTGATATTGTCTGTTCGCTTATATGACCTATGGTCTCAACATAATAACTTCTCGTCCACATACTTGGCAACTTGGATTTCAGCAACGGAAACTCTTCCCTTAACTTGAAACTCGTATAACCTTTCAGTTGGGACACTATGTGTGCTATGCTATCACTTGGAGTAGCCTTTAAGAATATGTGAATATGGTCTGGCATAACTTCCATCTTCTCTATTTCCCAACCATTCTCTGCTGATTTCTCCAACAACAGTTCTTTGCAACGTGAGTCTATGCCGTTAACAAGAACCTTTCTTCGGTATTTCGGACACCAAATGATGTGATAACCTATATTATATACACATCCTTCATTAGTCTTCCATCTTTTGTTCATATAGAAAATATTAGAATTATGGCACAAAAATAAGAAAATATTTGGATGTTTCAAATTAAAGTATTAACTTTGTGCCATCAAACTATTTATAATATATGTTGAGAGCGATAAAATATGAGATTAGACCTACAAAGGTTCAAGCACAAGCGATACACAAGGCTTGTGGTTGTTCTCGTTTTGTCTATAACAAGGCGCTCGCCCTCAAAATAGAAAGGTATCAGCAAGATAAGGTTAACCTCAGTCAATACGACTTGGACAAACTGCTAACGACTTGGAAGAAGGAATTTACATTCCTTTCCGATTGTCCGTCACAAGCGTTGCAACAAAAGGTACACGATATGTGCGGTGCTTTCTGTAAAATGAAGAATGGTGCAAAGTTTCCAAAATTCAAGAAAAAAGGTCGTTGCAAGGAGTCGTTTAGAGTTCCTACTTCGCTGAACATAGACTTTGAAGATTGGACTTGCAAGATTGCCAAGGTTGGCAAGGTTAAAGTCCTTAAAGGACATAACAAGCAAGTCAGCAACATACACTCGTACACGGTAGAGTACAAACCTTCGTTGGATAGATATTCCGTATCTATCTTGTACGAGGATAACTCGTTAACAAACAAAAGAATACCAAATAATGACACCCACTGCGGAATTGATGTAGGCATAAAGACTTTCGCCACTTTGAGCGATGGAAAGGTGTTTGAAAACCAAAAGCACCTCAAATCAAACTTGAAGAGGTTGAGAGTTTTGCAGAGGTCTGCATCAAGGAAGTATAAGAAAGGAGTGAAGACAGAAGAGCAGTCAAGGAATTGGAAGAAAATCCAAAAGCGGATTGCAAAACTCCACTTCCACATAGCAAACCAACGTCAAGACTACAACCACAAGGTCAGCAAGTATATTGCCGATAACTACTATCTTGTGAGTGTGGAGGACTTGGCAATTAAGAATATGGTGAAGAACCATAGGTTAGCACAAGCGGTGAGCGATGTGGCTTGGTCAAGTTTTTTGTCTATGCTGAAATACAAGTGTCAAGCGTACCAAGAGGTTGATAGGTTCTTCGCAAGTAGTCAAACTTGCGGTTGTTGTGGTTATAAGAATCCAAAAGTGAAGGATTTGGCGGTTAGGTCTTGGGTTTGTCCGCAGTGCGGAGCAAAGCACGATAGAGACCTAAACGCATCCAAAAACATAGATAGGGAAGGACTATCCCTATGGAGACGTAAAGTAAGCAATAGGCTATGCTTGTCCCAAGAACCACATCCCTTTAGGGATGGGAGTAGTCAGTTCTAAATTCGTTCAATCTCCCTCGTGAATAACATATTCTGAAACTCTGACCAGAATATTGCTTATTGAAATATTGAAGTTTATGCTTGATTTCTGAGTATGTAAGAGCAATCGCTACTATGCAATTATGCTCCTTCCATATAATCATATAATCATACATTTCAGATATCAGGCAACTGACCCCGCTTGGCGTGTCCATCTTGGAGTAAAATGCCCTCTTCCATTCCAAATCTTCCATAGGGTTCATATTTATAAATAATATTTTTTTTCGCCTTTCTTGTTTGCTACCTTCACCCTCGCGAACATCCTTGTCGTTTCGTTGAACCAACATTGTCGAAGGTCGCTCATCTCTTTCATCTGACGTTCCTTCCTCCTTACGTATCTCTCGACCGCATGACTATGGCTCTCTGCCATAATCTTAACGCATTCGCGTCCGTCGAAATCTCCGAATAAGCCCCACGACCTCCATACAAGGTATGTCTCGAACTTTGCTATTCGCTTCCTTAACTTCCGTATCTGTCTTCTTGTCATAACGATTAGATTAAAACAATTCAAGTTGTGTTCCTCCTTCAGGTTTCGTCTCTACGAACATCTTGCGGAAAATATGATATAGTACGTCAACGACTATGCTATTGCCTGCCATCTTGTACTGCTGTGTCTTAGATATTCCAGCAGACTGAATTTTATCTATGTCCGCATCATCCACTCCTTGTAATCGAAAGCATTCACGCTCAGTTAACTTGCGGATGCGCTTACCGCTGACTACAGCCGCATCTGCCTTCTCCGCTTTCAATGTCCTCGATATACCTTCAAGTCCTCTGCCAGCAAACTTCTCGGAATCGAACAGATACAGACCATCACCTTCCTTGAACTCCTTACCTCTGTAGGTTATAGTCTCCCTGACGTAGTTCTGCGTGTTTGAACCCTTGTTGCTTGTTATGCAGTTCGCAACATCTACTGGATGACGGTCAGTAACCTTACCGTTCTTATCCCTCGTCCATCCAAGAACCTCAATCTTAGGCTCTCTTCCTCCTCCTTGGCATGTCTGCAATGTCGGGGCTATGCCATCAGTACCATAGACGCGTCTCGTCTGCTCCCTCTTAGCCCATATCCCTTCCGTCAGCTCTCCTACAACGTTCGTGTTTACAACCTCGTTCATATCTCTATTGTCTTTAACTATTACGTAACTCATATTCGCAGTGTCGATTGTCGTTTTTATCGCGCCTGCTATACCTTCTCTAATGATATTATTATAGCAATCAATGAACGACGATTCTTTTATATCGTCGATGTTGTTTGCTAATGTGTATAGTAATCTACTATTCATCCTTTATGAATGTAATTTCAAACGATAATATGGTTGTCTGTTGGACACACAGCACCATTTGCGCGTATCGTGTTAGCAATTCCACCTCCGTCTTCTTCGATATCCTTGGGTTGGAATAAAAATCCCGTGCCCTTGTCAATATGCCTTTTGTTATGTTCGACATAGCCGTTCAATGCAGTGTCAGAGATATAATACTTCTCATCGACATCATCCTCCAAAACATCAACAAGCCTCTTTTTCAACTTGAACGGATTCGGGAAATAGAAATGTAGGTCAACGTCTTCACGGATGGATACAAGGAATATCCTATCACGATTTTGCGGGACTCCGTAGCACTTACTATTCAATACTTTCGCAAACGATTTGTAACCATATCCTTCAAGAACATACTGCCACTTATTGAAGTGTTTAATAAACTTATTTGAAACAAGTGCGGCAACATTCTCCATCAATAGATATTTAGGTCTCTTTATCTCTATTGCTTTCTCGCACTCCCACAACAGACTGCTTCGTGTGCCAGAGCCTTTGGTCAAGCCTTTCATTCGACCAGCCATTGAAATATCGGTACAAGGAAAAGAATAAGTGAACAAGTCAAAATCAGGCACTTCGTTCCAATCAATGTTACAAATATCACCGTAGTTTTTTACATCTCCGTGAACTGCCTTATATGCCTTTATAGCATATTGGTCTATCTCGGATATGCCTATCGGCTCAACCTTGATTTTGTCTGGATAATTCTGTTCCAATCTACGTAAAGCCATCAACTGACTTCCATAGCCTGCGAAGGCTTCAAATGTCCTTAATGTTATCATTTGTTTCTAAATTATTTTTATAATAAAATTTATACCCATTTGCAATATTTCTAATACCATTACAACAATTACATATATGTCCTGCACTTATACCAAGTTTCCTTGATGCTTCCGAAATAGATTTAAAAATAGCAATTAAATTACCTTTTTTATCATACTGATAAACTCTTTTTGAAGAATTAACATTGTTGTTTTTATCTCTTGTTTTCAATGCTCTTTCCCAACTTAATCCTTGTGGGTCATTTTTGTGTCTTGAATAATTTTGTCTTTCAGTACCTGTTCCCCACAAGTTATTATAACTCTGCGTACACCATTCAAGATTTTCTATATAATTATTTGTTTTATTTTCGTCTTTATGGTTTACCTGTGGTAAATTATTAGGATTAGGAATAAACGCATTTGCTACTAAACGATGCACAAGATAAAAATTTACTTGGTTATTCTTTGACAAATTAACTTGACAATAACCATTTTTTGCTATCTTTTGAATTCTAATTCTGCCAGAACGCACACGTTTTACTCTACCAAGATTGCTTACAACGTACAACCCCTCGTATCCTTTTACATCTTTCCAAATTTCATTTAATCCTTTTTGTGATGTATTATCTATTTCTTTCATCCCGCCTTCCTCCTCTATACATAACAACTAATTTTTACTTAAAATCTCTTCTGCAATTGCAGTAAAATAATCATGTGCTATCTGCTCGCGTCTTTCCAAGGTCGCTGTCTTCGCCTCTTCCAACATATCTTTCCATTGCTTCCTTATTGATTCCTCCGCCTTAAAAACGCAAGTTATAAGAACCACCCACCTCTCTATCGCATCGGATTTCTCCTTACGTGACATATTCTTTATCTTTATCTTATGATTCGGCATGGGTCGTGTCTTCTTCGCTTGTTATTACTTCGGGCTTTTCTCTGTCGAACAAGAGCCATTCAATCGCATCCTTAATTCCTTCTTCGTATGTCGCAAACGTATGTGTGAATCCTTCTTCAACGTTCTTAGCACACTTGTCTAAGATGGTTTTAATCTCAGCATCAGTGATACCTCTGCTTAGTTTAATGTCTGGCAACGAACATAAGGTCAGCATCGTGAACTCGTTAGCAACCCTCATCAGGGTAAATGTGTAAACCCCGTTCTCTCCATCATAGAACCATTCAAGGTAAAAACTTCCAAGCCATGACCTTTTGAAGTCGTTCCATGTCTCATCTATCTCGTTGCTGAACGTAGAGAAAAAATTAGCAACCATCTCAGGTGAGATGGAATATACTTCGTACTTCTTTAGAAGTTGGCACACGTTCTCGATAACGTCGTCAATGGTCGAATCGAACGAAAACACTGACTTCTTATAACTGAGCGAGAACACAAGTTTCCGCTTCTGCTTTGTCTCACCGCTGTTAATAGCGACTATTTTCCTTTCGTCTTTCATGTTATTCATATTTTACAAAAATAACTTCGGTTGAACAACTCTTAAAATCTTCTCATTCGCTTCTTTGAAGAAATCTTTCTTAATCTCAAAACCATATGCTCTTCTGCAAAGGTTCGCCGCCGCTAATAACGACACACCACTACCAGCGCATGGGTCTATCACAACGTCATCTTTATCCGTGAATACGGAAATCAGAAACTCGATTAACCCGAGAGGCTTCTGTGTTGGATGCACCTTTGGCGTTTCCGTGTCACGCACCCAGTCGATGCAGTTGAATACCATTCGCCCATCATTGTTGAATTTTGGGAGTTTATCCTTATACAGGACAAGACCATACTCGCAGTTGCCTACTATCTTCATATTCGCCTTTAGCACCTGAGCCGAAAAATTCTTGCGAAACACTAAGGGGATATAGTGTTTGAATCCATATCTCTTACCGAGGTCAATATAGTATTGTAATTGCTCGAATGCGCAGAATAGAACCATGCACGGAGCATTGCTCTTCTTTCTCTTTCCATCCTTGCCGATGGTCTGCCCTGCTTCTGATTCTTCTTCTGTTATTCCGTTCTTAGGCTCTTTCACCAACATCTGTGAGCAGAAATGCATAAACTCGGCAGGTCGGAAATCCTTGTCTGTGTCAAAGAACTCTTTCCCAGCAAGTTCGCTTTCTCCGTTCTTGTTGTCGCCATCCTTATACCATGACGGATTGCTCGCATAGGCATTCTTGCCGATACAATTTCCACAGAATATTATCTTTCCATTTCGACGAACGAGAAATACTGAATTGGTTTGAAGCGACAAACACCAAACAAATTTATCTTTTGGTTGCTCTTCTGTCGGTTTCCCGAAGTGAATTGAATTATTCGACTTATCGGTTTGGAAATAATACAACGGACTTCCCAAAGAGATGTGCGTCTGCTCTCTTATTTGACAAATCTCTCCTCTCTTTAATTGAAGTTCTTGTAGATTTTCAATCAATCTACGAGAAACAGAAGACAATCTTGTGCCTCTACCATTTCTTGTACTATCACCAAAAGTATACCATTTGAAGAGAATGTCGAGATACTCTTTCGGCAAATCGAGTATTTCTCTGGGAATAAATTTGTCGTGCGAGCCTCCGAATTTATACATATACTTGGCTAACTGCTTGTCATGTATATCGAAATTCGACTTATCTGTTCCTTTTTCTTCATATTCGTGCCATTTGAATGGAAGTCTTGATAATATTTCTTTAACAATATTTCTGTTGTGACCTCCTTGCTTTATACCTGTTGTATATTTATTCTTACAAGTATAACCATCTGCAAGCCATAATCCAAAGAATGGCAACCAAGTTTCCCAGTCGATAAACAATTCTTTTTTATATTGCTCTCGCCTGTTCGTTTGGTCAAAACAGCCGTCAATAATTATCCCATTTACAAGCTTCTCTCCTTTCCATTTGTAACCGAATATTGGTGAAGTGCAAGATTCTGTTATTTCAGAAGCAAGCCGAATATTCAAATCGCTTTCGTACTTACTACTTCTTTTCCTCAATCCAAGAGTTTCTTTTCGGCGCGTCTTACAATTACAAAACACACGATGATTATCTGTTACACATAAATCCAATGATTTATTTTGAAAATGAAGAAGTTTCTCAGGTGCTTCTTTGATGATAATTCTCTCAATTCCGCTATATTCCATTTCCATTGTAACATGATTAAGAGACAAGACGGTATCTGTAATATCAATATCTTCTATTCTCTTCCATCCATCCTTCGTAAAACACTCAGTTTGTGTATCATAGCAATACGGTGGGTCTGCTATGATTAGTTGAGCCTTAACGTGCAAATACTTCTTCCAGTTTTGGAAATTGTCATTATATAACTCTACTATCTTTTCCATATCCTTAATTTTTCCCGTCTTCCGTAAATATGAGCCAGTCGTTCAACCCCTTACTTAGTCGGATGAAGCCCGACTCCTTCATGTTGGTAAGTTCTTGTTTCGCCACTTCGAGAACCTTGTTTGTAATCTCAGTGTAAGAGATACATGCTGGCTCTATGCCTGCTTGCTTCTTCTTCTCACATTCAGTATAAATAAAATCACTAATGCTAAATTCCATAATACTATTGTTTTTCGCAAATATATCTTACAATTTGCTTATTATGTTCTCCATTGTTGTCATCACACACTCTCCTATCGCAAACGCAATCAGAAAGCCGATAGCCATTGCGACGCCTGCGACAACCAAATGGACGATACGATACATTTTCCTCTTCATGAGTATATGATTTTTTTGAACGTTAATTTCGCAAAAAGCCTCTCAATCTTAGCACCTCTCGAATCTTCCCATGTCGGTAGCATGAATATAACTTCGCACTTGGACAATATCTTCAAATCCTTGATGATGTACCATATCCAAGGTTTGCCCACCTCGTCAGCAATCCGCATCGGGTTGATTGCTACGTAATCACTTCCGACCATATCGTTTATGCAATGCTCCGTGAACGAAAACAATTCCTTAGCCTTGTCATAGCCGTAGTTCGTTATAGAACCGCTAATGTATATACGAATCTTCCTATTGGGGCGCATACGCATTTTATTCATATCCAACAACTTGACAAAGAAGAGATACACCCACATCAAGGCAAGTGCAATTATACACAATTTCGCTATCACACTTTCCATACCTGCTAATCGTTATTTAGACATACTTTTATTGTCACCACTCCGCAATATTTCAGCGTCGGATTCATCTTCAGGAACTCTTCTTTTCTCTGCCAATCAGCACTTGCACTTTCCTTGGAGTTGTACAGTACATGATTGCTGACGAAGAACGACTTCCCATCTTCGCTGATAAATAGTTGTGCGAAAAGATTCTTCAGTTCCTTTACGCAGAACAAATCGAACTCATTCCTTCCTACCATTTCCTCACCTTTTTCTGTGTATTGATAAGGCGTTTTATATTTGCTGTCATGCGGAATCATGGCAACTATCGGACAACCGACAGAACCTCCGTCAAAACTAATTATCTGAGCCTCAACACCGCTCCTCGTGAATATCCTTTCTCCGTTCTTTGCCCGTTCGATGTCGAACGGAACTAAAACTAAATCATTACTCATAATAAATGTCTTTTAAAATTTTCTTTCCTTTTGTCTCTAAATAACTCGAACTCATACACATATACGTAGGGATTGGATTTCCATGTGCCATCACCTTTTAGTTTGTCGATTAGCACGGAAAATGCCCCTCTCGGATATTCGTAGAAATGCTTACTCCCCAAGAATCTGTATCCAACCATCGGAGGCTCGAAGTAACTATAGAAGTCACCATAATAATCATCCGAAAATATGCCTTCCTTCTCACAATCCTCGTCACTGATGTCCTGCAACCTCTCTATCTTGACGGATGTGATTCTGATTCTGTGAGGCATATGCCTCGCGTTCACGTTCGTCTTGTTAATCCATGCGTTCGTGAACTGATGGCTATTGGCAAGCGAACGATACTTCCTTCCAGTCGCAGAATTATCGTTCAGAAACTCGTTGTATACGTGTTCGTAACTCTGAGATACGGCTACAATCTCACCGACCTTATACATGGATTTGCTTAGCATGGTGTCTTTCCACGAATCCACGTCCATAGTCGCAGGTTCTGTCTTGATGACGCACCGCATCATTGTCTTTTCACCGCTCAACACGGCTTGCTCCATGCCATAAGTGTCGTTGAAAGCCCGTTTCTTCATCCTTCACCCCTTTCCCAAATCTCACATCCCTTCCTGCTTGGATTGGCGATATGGTATTTGATTTCGCCTTTGCAGATATACGTTTGCTTCGTACATCTGTAGAACATCTTCCAAGACGTTTTTTCGTCCTTCTCTGAAATGAAGAACTTGCAATTCCTGCATCTCGGTATTGCCGCCTTCTGAGCTCGTTTCGCAATAATAGCCTCTGCCTCTTCCTTCCTTCTTTTCTTCAATTCCTTACGTAATTCTTCCGTCGTGACGGAACTTAAATCAATCGCCATATTATTTTTATTTATCGGTTAAACATAATATATTCCCTAAAACAATAAAGGACAAGTAGCCAAGCATAAGAAAAGCCATAATGCCAGTTAAAATGTAAAATATGGCTTTAAGGTAATATAATCCTCCTTTCTCGAATGTCCTTTTTATTCTTCTATAATAAGACTTTGCCATCAGTGCGAAAATGTAGTATATTACACTACCCGCTAATGTGTACAGAATGAGATTTAACATGATGCTATGATTTTAAGAATTTCCAAATCTTTTGCAAGTACCCCTTCTCCGTTTCGATGACATTAATCCCCATATCAGCAAGTTTGATAATCAGAATCGGATTATGAACAACGGCTATGATTTGCGTGTCGTCCCTTTGGTATGATAATATGTCATACACGCTATTTATATTATCAATATCCAAATTCCTATCGGGTTCGTCCATCAGAACCGTGTACATTCCGTTGTCTTCTATCCTATTTCTGTCGTAGTAGGCAAGAAGAGCCGAAAATCGTTTAGCCCATAGTGTGTTACATCTATTCATCAGATTCTCAATCTCGCCAATCGGAAACTTGTATCCATGTCTTTCCCCTTTGTTGAACATCAAATCAAAAAGATGACCGAGTCCGTCCATCGCATTCTCTCCAGTCGAACCTTTTGTTGCCATGAGCGCAATATTAACCATGCTTTCAGCGACAAAGTCCTTGTCAAGTTTATTCTTGTAGCAGAAAACGGTTCTCTTATAGTCGCTCTTTATGTCCACTCCGTCCAATAATTCTACTACTTCTTTATCGTCTTTATCGTACAATACACCATCAAATGACTTGTCATTCCATAAATTCGGGAATAAATAAGCCTTGTCAGGTATACACGAATACATCTCTCTATCTGTAAACGTGAAACATTTAATCACGTTCAAAAGAGTGGATTTCCCGCTTCCATTGGGTCCTATTATGATGTTGTTGCCAGCGGAGAACTCGAATTTCATTCCGTTGTCAAAACAATCCTTTAGGTATCTGAATGGCGTCTTCTTATTGTCTCTTATTTCAACACAAGAAATCATACTTATCTGTTTTTTTATTTTTAAACAAAAATATAAATTATACTTTATTTTCCAAATAATTTGTATAAAAATACTTATTTAAATCTTCATTTAATTTTTTCAGAATGTTATCAGCCATCCTAAAACCAAAATCCATGGCTGATAGAATGATTTCAAGTTTTCTTATATTTGAGTACCCTTTCCCAAACAACTCCTTTTTCATCACATTTGCTACTGCGCCTATTTTGGCGATAAAAACCTCGTCACAACAGAACTTATAACAGAACTTTCTGAACTCCTCAACCTCATTCCGTCCTTTATTCCTCTTGTGGTACGGAACGTAGTCTAATATCATGTCTATGTCGTATTTGACCATCAAATCCCATTTGTCGATTGAATCGAGGTAGTCTATGACCTGAGACTCTATAGACTCCCATCTGTCTCCAACCTTCTTCGGCGCTGTTATATTATGCTCTATCGGGATTACAATGTTCCTTACTCCACCTCTCGATATGCACTTGAATTTAATCTTTGTTATCATGACTCAAAACATTATCTATAATTTCCCTGTCTTTATCATCATAGAAATGATAATCTTTGCCCCAGTCTATTTCAATACATTCCCTTGAATGCCAATTATAAGACTTACCATCCCTTCCGAAAACACAATTAATCGATGCGCATTTTCCCGATTGTAAATAATAAGGCTCTTCTGTCTCATATCTTTCTACCAAAGATTCTAAATGCGACCATGAGTATGATGCGAGGTGAATGTGATTAAAAGGTTTTATATCCTCAAAACTACCACTTCCCTTTTTTACACTGCCACAAGTGTAAGACATAATGTATTTTATGCCCGATTTTTCGTCGTATTCACAACTGCGACCATCCTTTCCGTGCGTGTAAATCATTGCATATCCTCCTTCATGTAATCGTTTAATTGTTTAAAAAATTCTCTATTCTCTTTTTTAACCAGTTCTTCGCATTCCCTTATACGTTCATCATCTCTTTTCTCCTTCAGGAATAATACTATTTCTTCGCATTCAAAATCATCATCAGAAGCAACCATTCTGAGTTTCTTAACATACTCCATTGCTAAATCAGCGTTACATGAAGCAATTTCACCAATCATGCTTTCTATGAAAGCTCTTGAATTTACGAACTTCACTATAATCATCGAAGTTAAATAAAAATGGTCTAATCATATCTTTTTTTTATCCATTCACACTCATAATACAACCATCCTATAATTCATCTTGACACTCAAGCATTTTATTCATGTGGTAGTCGATTTCCGTATCTGTAATTGAATTATACCAACGATGGACGCAATTACTTAAATCCCACAAATGAGAATATAACTTGTCTGCCTTATCCCATTCTTCATCAGTAAGCTCTTTGGATTTTCTGACAATACGCCAAGCCTCAGCCATTTCATTGAATCGATTCGTGTATGCATCTTCCAAAGCCTTAACGTCCTTCTGAAGATTTTTTACCATATCAATCAATTCAATATCTTTCTTTTGGAATTTTAATACATTCTTCATATCTATTCCTCCCTTTCTTCTTTTGGCACGACAACACGCACGTATCCGATACTCGCCTCAAGCATTCGCTTGAATTGTTCAGCCATCGCTTCCGAATCGTAAGTTCCCTTTACATTGTGTCCGAAGAAACGACTTAACATTCCATTTATCTGAACGTTCATAATATCCACATGTTGCTTGTACAATGCCGTCGCATTCTCTATTAATATTCTCTCATTCTTTGTCATACTTGTTTTTACTTTTCTGTAAATATAGTTATTATTTTTATATCTACAAAATAAAAGCAGAATTATTTTACATTTAAATCCAATTAATATAGTTTGTATTTTATGCGTGGCATATTTTCAATCTCTAATCATCCTTCTTCGGGTGATTGTCTTTCCATTTTGCGACTATCATGCAACAATCAAAAATCTCCCTGAAATAATTATTCTTATAATCGATATTTGAATATCTGCCAGTGACATTCCTTCTGACTATATCGACGATTTTCTCAGCAATCTTTTTGTTCTCGCCTTCTTCCTCGAATAAAGCGCCTATTTTCGCATTGCACATCCTTCTTGTGCGCTCAGCAATCTTCCATGCATTTTTGTTCGCATCCAAAAACCTCCGCGCGCCAATATCATTAAGATTCAATTCAGCCATCGTAGCCTTCAGAACCGTCTCGGATACATCCATGGATAAAAGGCACTTTTTCTTCCTTTCCTCTTCCTTGAAAAACTCGCTCAGTCCCATTTTTATTCCTCCTTTCCTTTCAGCAGTTCGATTTCCGCATTGATGTACCAAATCGCCTTCTCCAAATCTTCGATTTGTTTTTGCTTGTCGGTCATTCCGTCCTCCTGCTTGAGTCCAGCACGCCAAAGGTATTTAATGGCGTTGCCGATGCAGAAGTCCCGATGTTTCGTTATCTCGATGCACTCGACACCCGACGGGTCGCTCGTGTAGTGCTTCGGATGGTTCACGTTGTTGCTTGCCATACTCATTCCTCCTTTTCTTTCAACTCCCTTTTTATGTACTCGTTGAGCAATAATATTGCATTCTCGGGCAACTTCTTTACCTCTGGATTGGATACGACAGCATCATCGATACACTTGCCTGCCTTCATGAATATATATGTCTCCTTGGAAGGAATCACAGCCGCTACAATCATAAAAATTAACGCTGGGATTGAGGTTCGTATACCATATCTTTTTAGATAATCTTCTCCTTCTGCAATATATAAACCACAACATACAACTGAACAAATTGCAAATAACAAACCGATTATAATGGAAATGGCGGACAACTTGTCGCACAACTCCGCAAAATAAAAAATACTCTCCATGATTTTGTTTCTTTAATTTTTGTTTTTATTCTGAATTAATTAAATATTAGCATTTTCCTTTCTAATTATCCAACAGCATCACTGTCACTGCGCTCCATTAATGTGTCTTCGTCAACATCTTGCATGACCTTGTTGACACCCTCTGCAATCCGCCAACACGTTTGGTTGCTCTCTAAGAAGCGACGTGCGTCCAACTCATTGCAGTTCATTATTGTCATGACGGAGCGTAGCACGGTTGGAGATACTCTCATTGCCATGAGTTCTTTTATCCTTTCTTCTTTCATATTAATCCTTTTAAGTTTAATACATATCATTTTCAGAAAATCCATTGAAATGAATTTCTTTCTTTTCATGGTCTACTTTAATATCAATAGCCGCAGACCAATCATAATTTCTTTGCATCCTCTCTTCAAAAGTTGTTTCTCTTGCTCTTCTTTCCTGCCAAATATATTCTCTTTTAGGTTGCTTATCATCTTCGCTTTCTGTAGCACCACGATAAGCAAAACCACTTCTCCAAAATACTTTATATTTTGGATATTTAGCGAGAACTTCCTTGCAAGTTTTACCTCCAACTAAGTTATATTTTTCTACACTTTCCATGATTATTTCTTTTTATTTATTTCTTCTAAAAATTGCTATAGAAATTATAATTCCAATAATTGCTAAAACCATAATTATTTAGTTTTTAAAAGTTTATCTCCAAATTCATCCTCAACGTCTTTAATGAAAAAGAATACATTCTTAAATTCTTTGTCGTTATAACCATCAAAAACTAAATCTTGTAATTCACATTCAGTTAATTTTATTTCTGTTTTACGTTCAGCATAAACGACAAAGTCATGCATATAAACTGACTTCTTCATTATTTGATGCCCTTGCTTTTCAGCATTGAGCAATTCTAACAATCTTCCTAATGTCATACTTTCTTTAATTTAATTCGTTTTTCATCACCTGTAGCACAATGCCCACAATTAAAACACTTTTCTCCTTTAAGGGAAGGAAATAACTTATAGAATCGTTTCCAAGTGTTTTTACTTCTTTTTAGTGAAGGTACTCTAATCGTATTTCCCTTCCACCATCCAAGCGGTACACCATTTGTGTTTAAAACATCCTTATTGTCCCTATACACCAACCGTTTTTGATAAAAATAACTCATATCTCAATTCTATTCAAAGTTATACATACCTTTTGGCGCTTCAAGCGCAAGCCCCTGCTCGATTAATTGACGATAATCGATATAATGGGCATTGAGCCAGTCAATAAGATGTACTGAATCATATGGTTGGGAATATTCATCGTCAAGTCTACTCAACAAATCATACTCATTCTTCTCTTCCTCAGTCATGCTCGACATCGGACGGAGGTACGGTTTGATGTTATCTAAAGAATAATAACCATAATGAATACTATCTTTCCATACAAAGACTGTACCATCATATTTTATTCCTTCTAATTCGCCAATAACATCATTACACAATACTTTCACACCATACGGCAACCTTGCACAAAGGTCTTTTAATAATAATTCCTTTTCTTCTCGTTTCATAATCAGTCCTCCTCTTTAGTTTTAAGTTTTAAATCAAAAAAAAGTACAGAGCCTTCTGGTTCTCTGCTGACGGTCATTCCCTAATCCCCGCACCAACGATTCATTTTCTTCCTAACGCTTCATGAATCGCCAAGAACTATAGTCGCCACCATAACGACATCGCCTCAACACCTACGGTCGGTTAATCCGATTCTGAGGGGCGGTTTCAAGCACCTCAACTACAAACCGCCAAACTATCCGTGCCTTGTCTCTCTTTTACGGGTGCTTTGCATATTTACTCTCACGGCTCTTGCTTACTGCATCCCAACCTTCCCTGCCTCGATTTAATTCTTACGGGCAACTCCTAACGTGGAGCGGAATTACATTGCAAATATAATTATTCTTTTTATATCTGCAAAATAAAAACAGATTTTTTTGTAATAGATTTTACTTTTTAACATTTTTCAAATTTGAATGGTAGATATAAAAAAATGGGGTGTATTTCGCACATACACCCCACATTTGGAAATGGTTTACACCAAACTCCATAATAATCTTGGCAATGCAAAGATAGGTATTTTATTCACATTTCTTCAATTCTGAGGCAAGTTTCCATTCATCCAGTTTTCTCAATCACCTTGTTGCTCGCCTTATCAAAAAGTGAAACGTTTCTCACTAATCCATCTTTTTCACATTCGGAAAGCCAATCGAACAACTCTTTGGCTTCCTTCTTGCTAATACACTCCTCTTCGCAACGGTTGTACCAACTATAGTCACCAAATCTGTCCTTCGCCTTTTCGTGCCACCTCACAACATATCTATTCATGTCACCCTCCTTCTGTTTTTCAAAGCCTCAACCTCGATACTCTTAATGCCTTCTCCCATAATGGTGAAACATTTAATTTTCTCGTCAGCCTTCACCTTTCTGACAGCATCGTTTTTATTTCTTGCCTTCATCTTGGTGTCAAACTTCAATCCGTCGTTGAAACTTATCTTTATTCTGTATATGTTCATATTAAACTCAGTTTGCATCTACTAATGGCTCATGCCATTCGCCACCATTGCGACGAATTAGAATATCTTTACTGCATTCTTCATTTGCCTCTGCCTTAACATAGTCAAAAATATGAAAAATATACATAGCGTTTATGGTACACCATTCTCTATGCTCCTCAGGATTGTCCCTCAACCACCAAGCGAGCTCTTTGTTGGTCATTCTTCGTGGCGTAACGGGCTCTTTGAGATACAAAAAATTATCACAATTATCGTCATCAGCCATGTCGCCACCACGACTATATAATGCTGACATATCACTATCTTCGCCATGAATCACGGCTAAAATAGGAAAAAGGCTATCATCATTAGAATTTAGTTCCTCACTTCTAAAATCAGTAAAAACAATGGTGACTGCCGTACCATTTGTTGTAACAACCTCCAATCCATCAGGATTTTGTGGAGTTTTAGCCTTTGAAATATCAAATGGTATCAGTTTATAACGTTCCATACTTTTATTTTTTAATAATACATTTTTTTACTCTAACCCTTCCCACTTCAAGCCATTTATCTTGGCGAGGAATCGCAAATAAACGGCATCTTCATATACTGAATCTGGGTCTCCTCCTTCAGTAAGATACGTGTGCTTGCCTGCGATGTCATCACATAGAAACCCATATGTCTCACCAAATTTAAAGGCAGGAAATGCCAACCGCTCGATATGTGTGTGAGCATCGCTTATAGCAACATACTCGACTCCTTTACCCTTTCTTGATGCAACGCACTCCTTGTACTTTTCTTTAATTCTCGGCATGTAACTTTCTATTGTCTCTATTGTCTCATCGATTGATACTTCTCTAACCCAGTCACTCTTGCCCTTCTTGATGGGTTCGGACACCTCATATATTCTATACGTTGGCGCTACAAAAACTTTCTTTGCTTTCATAATACTTTATTGTTTTATGGGAGGTGGTTAGCCTCCCATTTCCTTATATATAGATGATTTTCAAATCAGACCAATCTTTCTGCTCATCGAACTTCTGCTCAATGAACTCTTCGTAAGAATTAAGCGTCTCTTTCTTCTCCTCTTCACTTTCATCTTCTGCGTATCCACCCTCTATATCAACACAGAAAGGCAAAGTTTTATAAACACTTTCGTTTTGAAAGTGAAGTCTCGACACATAGATATCACCTTGTTCTGATACCCCTATTGTTACGCACATATTCGGGTCTGTGTCGTATATCTCTTCAGCCACCTCACTTATCTTTTCTTTCAAATCTTTCTCCTTTATAACTATAATTTGTTTGAAGAAAAATTCTCCGCTTTGCGTAGCCTCAGAATCACCTGCCACTGCATATATCTTGCCGTTGTCTGCGACCATCAGGTCGCACCATTCGTCGTTATCCAACTCGCCCTCTATTTCGAGTGCTTCATACGCCTCTTGGGAGTAGCGACCTGCGTAGTCGCCCAACTCTTTTACATATCCAACTGCGTTGAATAATCCGTTTGCCTTGATTTCAAAATTATTTGCTTTCATAACTATAGAGCCAGTTTGTATCGGTTGGCACTTCCGTTTTTAGTTTAACATTACAATGCAAAGATAAAAACTTTTTTCATATCCGCAAAATATTTTGTCTGTTTTTTTATATCGATGTAGTTTTTTTTTTAAAGAAGGGTCGGGTTGGCGGACGGAAGCCGAACCGCCTCCCCAGTATGCCCTTCGCCTTTTTACTCGCCCTCGCCCTCCTGCGGTTGCTCCTGCTCCGCCTCGGCGAGCCGTTCGGCTTCCGCCACGATAGCCTCGAAGATTGTAGCCTCGTCTTCGTCGATTGTGCCCGCCGCTGAACGTGAGCGGATGATGTCGGCATACACCTTCACCATGTCGTCGGTGAAGGTGACCATGAGGCGCTGGTCTGGGTTCTCAGTATGGAATCCAGTCGAGTCCTCGACGATTAAATACTGCGTCTTCTGAGCCGCCGTAAACCCGACGAGTTTCTGACGGATGCCCTTTACTTGCGCCATGATGGGCAGTTCGCCCCTCTGTGGCAACCTCTCTGCGAACTTGATGCGCTCGCCCAAACTCATTGAAATCTGCATAGTTTTCTGATATTTATATTGTTAATAATTAAGTTTATACGTTCCACACTCCCGCCGATGGTATCCATGCCCCGTCGAGGAATAAGAAGTCCCCGAATGCCCCTACGGGAATTAACGATGTCGTTCCAAATATCGCGACATCGTTAGTTACTGCAACTATCGAGACGCGCTGACCTTCCACACAACCGCCTGTGCCGAGCGTAAGCCTTATAGTTCCCGTTTCGTTCCACTTAATCTTGTACACCGACTTCGTGATATTGCTAAGCGTTCCATTCTGCTGGTTCATGTCGATGGTCTGCGTCCCTCCAACATAGCCTGCGTTGATGACCATACGCTCGTTCGAGTCTATCTTCAGTATGTTCTTCTTGCCGTTAGTCGAATTACTTCCAGCTCCAACGATGAACCAGGCATCGTAGTCGGGGATATTCCCGCATCCTATTACCGTCTGATTACCTCTTACTGCGAATAAGTTAGTGCCTATTGCTGAGGACGTGGTATCCACTGACCGAGAATTGTATCCGATGGCATTAGCGAACGGAGCTAATTGAGCTGTCGTGTAGTAAGCCAAGATGGATAAGGAAGTTATCACAGCGGGGAGATAGTTGGCATTCGTATCCATCCACACGGCATAATAGTTGCTACTCAACTGAACCTTAGGTAGCGTCAGATAGTAATTCGTGTTAAGATAGACATCCTCGCCGTTCAACTTCGCGTATCCCGTCACGGATGAAGTCATGTATTGCGCAAAGGAATTATTAATTACGAACAGCAATTTATTCGCCGCAGGCGGTGTGAGCGTGTAATCGCTTCCGCCTACCGTGATTGTCACGTCATCCGTCGTTTCGCAGAATAGGGCGAACTTAGAACTACCACCCTCCGAGAACTGGTTTGCTTCGAAATTGTACACCTTCAACATCGGTCTATCAGTATCGGATGATGGTATTCCCGCTTTAGCCTGATAACCGACTGCCGTTGAGTTTGCCTTCGCATTGGACTGATAACCTATCGCTGTCGAATAGTCTTCACCGTTGGCTTCGTACCCGTAGACGGTTGCATTTATCTGCGCCTTCGCATTGTATCCTACCGCCTCCGAATAATTCCCCGCCGTTGCGCCATATCCGAACGCCATCGAACGAGTACCGCTTGCGTTCGAGTCGCTTCCGTATGCGCATGAACGTCCTCCACTCGCCGTAGATTCTCTTCCAACCGCCGTGCTATTAATAGATGTCGCTACCGCACTATTTCCGACTGCGACGCAGTAAGTATTCGAAGCCTTCGCCTCGCCTCCTACCGCTACGGATGCATTACCACTTTCGGAATCGGTTCCAACTGCGACGGCTCTTGCAGAAGTGTCGCAAGTCGCCCGCAAGCCTATAGCCATTGCGAGGTGGCTGTTCTGTGTGTAATACACGTTATTCCTTACAAGGTCGGGTGGCAGGTTCAGCGACAAGTCGGCTGTGCTCCCCTCGTATTCCACGTTGATGCTTCCGTCCGAGGACTTAATGCCCGCGCTCTCCTGCTCGTAGAGCCACCCGTCCGCCGTGTTGGAGACGGCAGTGAGGGTGATGGTATCGCCCGCGTTGACATCGCCTTGAATCGTGCAGTAGGCGACATTCGACTGCTTGAACGTGACCCCACCCGTGATGTTGCGGGTGAAGACGAAGCGATATATCTGCCCCTCCGTCGCACCGCTCATGGTGATCGTCACACCGTTGGATGCCTCTGCGGTCATGTTGCCGACGAAGTCGTTGTGGTTCGCCATCGCCACGCTTCCCGCTCCGTTGCTTACGTCGAAGGACACCGCCCCCGTGGTCATCGGCGCACGATACACGATGTTCGGCTCTTTCGGAGTAGCCGTGATGGGGCTTGCGTCCGTAACGGCGACGATGTCTGACATCGGGACTGACGAATGCGCTATTTGGAAGGTGTACGATTCTATCGGCTCGTTCGTGGACTTGCGACATGCGAGGCAAAGGAACACATAGCCTCCGTCCCTCACGAACCTCACGGAGTGGTTGCCGAAGAGCGAGGTGTAACTCTCGCCCATGGACGAGGACGAATACCACAACGTCGATGTCGTGTCGCTCCCCATCGCCGTCTTCTTCATGTTAATCACCAAGTCCGCCCCGTCGGGGAATCGCAAGACCTTCTGCCACTTGCCCACGTTGGACGCCGAGTAGTCGATTTGCGATGCGGTGAAGTCGGGTTGAAGGTTCACCTTACCGCTCATGTCCATGCCCGCTATCGCAGTAGCGACCGCACCGCTCGTAACGAGGTTGCTTGACCCGCTCGCAACGCTCGAATCTATCGTCTTGAGTTCGCCAGTTCCGAGGACGACCTGCGATGAGTTCCCCATAAAATCCAAGTATCCGCCCTCGTAACGTGAGTAGTCCTTCGTTATCGTGAACGTGACCTCCGTAGTCCTTCCGCTATCGCTATACCACTTCGATTCGTCGCTATTGGCGTAGAGGTTGATGCGTGTACTTAGAAGGTTCGCCGAATAGCCTATGAAGTAGTGCGTCATTCCGCTTCTTTTGTTCTTCTTAAGAGCGAGGTAGTATCTGCTATTATAGTAGACGAGCAACGGCTTGAGGGCGTGGTTATGGTTGTTGTCCGTCTGTAACTTGACATAACTCGTGTCATGATTGCCCCAACAAGTGATGCGCTGAGCGGTCGAGCCCGCCAAGTTGCCCGCTCGCAACCCGTACATG